>Ga0182747_1000980_pt1 | contig 23673 bp, 21 predicted proteins | sample eDN3rd30CBELigBY_FD_128526 | JGI IMG/M metagenome (GOLD analysis project Ga0182747, IMG submission 128526) | Enriched backyard soil microbial communities from Emeryville, California, USA - eDNA 3rd pass 30_C BE-Lig BY (version 2) (version 2) | ecosystem: Environmental > Terrestrial > Soil >...
CTTTTGGACTCTTCATTGTCCGAAGTTCCCCTGACTTCGGACAGGCTCTTGCCTTTTGGACTCTTCCTTGTCCGAAGTCCCCCTGTCTTCGGACATGCTCTGCCCTTTTGGACTCTTCATTGTCCGAAGTTCCCCTGACTTCGGACAGGCTCTTGCCTTTTGGACTCTTCCTTGTCCGAAGTCCCCCTGTCTTCGGACATGCTCTGCCCTTTTGGACTCTTCCTTGTCCGAAGTGCCCACAAAAAAACCTATAATCTCTAATTATTGTCAATTAATTGAACAATTGCAGTTGTTGACAGGCACTGTGTAATAAATCACATTTGTCTCTCATTAATAATGCTATCATTATTAATGGGGTTAGATAATAATCACCTAGAAGTAGCCGATCTTGCCCTCGCTAATATTTGTATTATTTTATTCTTCTCATAACCGGAGATTGTATATAGGAGGGTTTTATATGTCTGAAAATAAATTGTCTGAATTAATTAGTCCTGAAGCTGTTATTAATTTTGAAACTGGTGCAATTAAAGCAAGCACTCTGGATTCAATTATCAACCTTTTACCATTTGAAATGGGCTTTTGCGATGCTAACGATATTTTCCGCTGGTATTCAAATAATCCAAACCGTGTCCATGGTCGTCGTAAAGAAGCCATTGGTCGCCCTGTGCTTGAGCTTCACCCAAAAGTGGCTCATCATGTTGAAAAATTGTTGAATGATTTTCGCTCAGGAGCACGCGACGAATGGGAATTTTGGTTTCCAAAACGCTCTGGTGAAGAAAAGGGCCAAATTTACCAAAAATTTATGGCGGTACGTGATAAAGATGGAACATACCTTGGCTGTATGGATGTGACCGTTAATATCGACCTTTTCCAAGGAAAAGAAGGGAAAAACACCCCTGAAACTATTGAGGAATTTATAGCTGTTAAGCCTGAGTAAAAAAACTTTTTCATTTAGGAAGCTGCTGAAAAACACATTGAATCCCCCATTCAATGTGTTTTTCCTATGGCCTAAACCGCTGTTTAAATACAGAGCGAATAAAAGACTCCTCTATTCGTCTTTTATTTTATTTTTCCAATCGAAATATTAATTCTGTAGTTAGCATATTTGAGTATATCATCAAGTGTCTTATTTAAAGCCACTTGATCTGAAATGCTGGCTTTAATCATATAGCAGCCTTCACCACTTATACGGTGGACTTCTGTTATATCTGAATTTTCCTTTAGGTAATTTTGAAATTCAAGATGACGGTTGGATTTTAAAAAGACCATTATAAATGCCTGAATACTCTTTCCAATCTTTAATTCATTAACTGAAATGGTGTACTGCTCAATAATTCTTTCCTCTTCCATCCTGCGAATTCTATTGCCGACCGCCTGGCCTGTCATATGTATCAACTCTCCAATTTCCTTCCATTGTCTACGAGAGTTTTCTTTTAATAATTTGAGAATTTGAAGGTCGATTTCATCCATACCCATTCCCCCTCAAAAGAGTATTTATTCCCAATTTTATTATAGCTAAATCTTTTTCATGCTGAAATAAAAGTTCAGTTATCCCTTTCACCAAATACTGTTAGTAAGATTGTGGAGGGAATACAATAATTTAGAGAACAAACTTACGAGGAGGAAAAATCTATGCAGATTCAATTAATACGCCATGCAACACATCTTATTTCATATAAAGGTCTAAAGTTCCTATTAGACCCTATGTTTAGCGAGCAAGGGACACTTGCACCTGTTCCTAATGCCCCTAACCAGCATCTAAATAACCCTTTATCTTCACTTCCAGTTGACCTCGAGAGACTAGTAGATATTGATGCTATTATTGTTACACACTCGCACCGTGATCATTTGGATGACCGGGCTATTTCATATTTACCTAAGAATTTACCGTTATTTTGTCAGCCGGCAGATGAGCTATTAATGAAAGAAAAAGGATTTGAACAGACAATAGCAATAAGTAAGGGATTGATTTGGCAGGGGATTGAGCTAATTCGAACAGAAGGAAGACACGGCCATGATCAACTTGCGGATGCAATGGGGCCCGTTTCCGGATTTATTTTAAGGGCAAAGGATGAGCCAACTTTATATATTATTGGAGACAGTGTTTGGAATTCGGATATTGAATTCTACTTTAAACATTTTTCTCCTGATACTGCAATTGTTTTTGCGGGAGAAGCCCGTTTCTTGGAAGGACTGCCAATCACAATGGGACTTGCCGATATTGAAAAAATAACAAAAACATCACCACATACTCGTCTCATCATTTCCCATATGGAATCTTGGAATCACTGCTTATTAAAGCGAGAAGAGGTAAGGGACTATATACGACAGAACCACTTAGAGGATAAAATTTTAGTACCTGAAAATGGGGAAATAATAGGGAATTGATAGTGAAAGATGAGAGAATCAGCATGGTTTAAAAAATAAGCGGAGAAATTTCTCTTAATTATAAAATAGCACTAAAAGTGGCTAAAATAGACGGAGAAATTCCGCTTATTAACTCAAAAAACGTGAAAATCGGTCATTTTGATTTGCTTAGCCGGAAAGTTTCCGCTTATTTTGCTCAGAAGCGAGCTCTATTCTGCAATTAACCGGAAAACCTCCGCTTATTTTAACCATCACTAGTAATTCAATTAAGGATGAGACCTCTATTGTTTCAAAAAGTCATCCATAACGTTGAAACTTTATCTTAATAACAACCAAAAATTTAAAAAACAAAAAACCTCATTTACTTATGATAAGGTTCCCCGTAATGCATCAGAATGAGGTTAGATAACAAAAAGTATGCTTTAAAAGACACGTCATTTAAATAAGAAGTCCTGTTATTATTCATTGTTGATTTTTCGTGTTGGTATGAGAATTCATAGGCGGAGAATTTCCGGCTAATGTATAGAGAGGAATCTTAAGAAGCAGGAATAAGCGTAGATATTCCGATTAACTGCTCTAAATAGGATAAAATCCAAAGATTGGTAATACAAACGGAAAAACTTCCTTTATTTTTAAGTAAATATGGATATTTCCCAATTTAAACGGAATTTTACCGTTTATTTTTCACAAATACAGTGAAATCAGCATTCAGTTACAACAGAGCCTTTTATAAAAAAGTGTACATGGCCTATTTTTCCATTATTCGCTGACGTGGTTTTCTTTTAAATATGAGGATGTGCTTTTTTATACACTTCGATATCATGTTGCAGATGATTTTTCATTTCTGCTTCGGCCAGATTTGGATTCTGTTGAATAATGGCCCTGACAATGCTTTCATGCTGATCAATAAAACGGATATTTTGAATTAAATCTTTAAAAATGACATTTCTGGCATACATCACTTTTGCGTCTATCGTATTGATTAAATGTAACAAAGGATCATTTACAGCAGCTTTGGCAATAATATGATGGAACCTGGTATTCAACTCAAATACAGCATCCTCATCTTGTTTAGCCCAAGCATCGCGTGTAAGACGAATGGTTTCTAATAAAGCTTCTTTCTGTTCTTCGCTTGCTCTCTCTGCGGCTAAACGCGCAGCTAAAGACTCTAAATTTTGTCTGCAGAGAAACAAGTTCAAAATTTCTTGATAGTTTGGCTGATAAACCCGGATACTCTTTCCTCTTTGCTCTAATAAACCATCTTGTATCAGCATTCGAATCGCTTCCCTTACTGGAGCACGGCTGATTTGGAAGCTCTCTGCCAACCTGGTTTCCACTATCCGCTCACCTGGTTCATATTCCCCTTGCACCAAACGCTTTTTAATAGCGGCATATAGTTGGAGATGAAGCGGATCACTTTTTATTACCTGCATCATCGTATTACACACCTCCCAGCTTATCGTAATTTATCCCCGAATTGAGTTTAATGTATCATAGTCAATGTAGACAGTCAACCGACTTTTAAACGGTCGTTTTAAACATTAAAAATAACGAAAGGGAGTGCCATTCGATACTCCCTGTTCCGAAAACCGGTTAAGAATTTATCATTTCCCTTATCCCAAAAAGTGTTCGGATATTCCCTTCTATTCGTTGATTTTCAAAGCTTGCGGATTTCGTAAACTTCCTGCAACTGCTTGTCCTACATCCTGTGTTGTTGAATTACCGCCCATATCGGGGGTAAGGACTTTGCCTTCTGTCATAACCTGTTCAATCGAGTTAAGAACCTCTTTCCCCCAATCATCATGGCCAAAGAAATCCAGTATTTGGCTTGCAGACCAAATAGATGCCAAAGGATTTGCAATATTTTTTCCGGCAATATCAGGTGCAGATCCGTGAATGGGCTCAAACATCGATGGAAACTCCAAAGTTGGATTAATATTTGCCCCGGCAGCCAGGCCTAGACCTCCGGCAATAGCAGCTCCCAAGTCGGTAATAATATCCCCGAATAAATTGGAAGTAACCACAATTTCAAAACGCCATGGCTGTTTAACAAAAAACATAGCCGCTGCGTCCACTAAGTAAGAATAGGTTTTAACATCCGGATATTCTTCTCCCACTTCTTCAAATACCTGATCCCAAAAAACCATGGAGTAATTCAGCGCATTCCCTTTGCTGATACTGGTAAGTGATTTGCCTTGCTTTCGCGCTTCTTCATAGGCATAACGGATGATTCTCTCCACACCGTTTCTGGAAAAAATACCTGTTTGCAACACCACTTCATGGGGCTTCCCTTTAAAAAGCCAATCACCTGCACCTGCATATTCACCTTCGCTGTTTTCCCTGATAACCAGCATGTCGATCTGATCACGGGAAACATCCTTGAGTGGGCAAGGCGCACCATTCAACAGCTTAATTGGACGAAGATTCACATACTGATCGAAGCCTTTGCGAATTTTTAATAAAAGATCCCATAACGAGATATGGTCCGGTACACCAGGATAACCGACGGCTCCCAAGTATATGGCATCAAAGTCTTTTAACTGCTCGAGTCCGTCCTCATCCATCATTTTTCCATACTGGGTATAATATCCACATCCCCATGGAAAATGGGTAAATTCAAACTCAAAGCCTCCATCTAATTCTGCCACTTTGTTCAGGACCTTGATTCCTTCCGTTAAAACCTCCGGGCCAATGCCATCTCCAGCGATTACCGCGATCCTATACTTTTTTTTCATGGTGTATTCTCCTAATCTTTTAGATTAAAAAAGGCGGCTTCGATTATACCGCCTTTTTTCAGATCGATTCTTGGACTTAAAACTTACCGGACAGTAAGTGACCAGCATTAGGCACCTCTGTTTTTAAGTTTAATCCCTTCAAAATTTTATAAACAGTCGAAGTGGCAGCCGATAGAACTGGAAGCCCCAGGCGGTCCTGTACCTTTTGAATGGCAGGAAGTGAAGGCATTTGAACACATGCCGATAATACAACCGCATCTGCTCCTTCAATGTTGAGGCGGTCAGCATGCTCAATAAGGTTCATTGGATTCAATCTTCCTACCTCTAAGTTATCCGGAACTTCAAGACTGATAGAATCAATGACTTCAATGCCAGCTGTATTCAAATACTCAATCACCATATTGGTTAAAGGCTTCATGTATGGCGTAATAATGGAAACCTTCTTTGCGCCTATTGTTTGGATTCCTTCAATAAGAGCCCCTGCGCTGCTGACAATTGGAGTACGTGCTCCATTTTCGTCCGTTGCATTACCAAGCTTTTCTTCTGAAATTTGGTGGTAGCCCGGGCCCTGACACATGATCGCAATTAAACATGCGTAAGCAAGTACATCACAACGAGCATCGGATAGCTCTACGGCACAACGTACACTATCCACATCCATCTTTTTCAATTCTTCAGGGTTCACATGCATCATCCGCATTCTTGAAGAATGGAAAGTAAATGTTTCTTCAGGGTTTAGCTGCTGTCTTGCTTGAAGCATGGCTGGAATTTCAGTTTCCATTGTTGTATTTGAACTTGGTACGATTAAACCTACACGATAATTTGTTGACATTGTTGTTTCCCCCTAGTAGTTAAATTAAAGTTTGCATCCCTAAACCTTATGAAGATGACCTGTTAAATTCCGATTTGTTAACGGCTTGACCATTTCGACACAAGCTAGAAGCTGTTTTAGATCAATTCCGGTTTCAATTCCCATTTCATGAAGCATAAAAACAATATCCTCAGTCGACGAATTTCCAGCTGCACCAGGTGCAAATGGACAGCCCCCAAGACCGCCGATTGAAGCGTCAAAGCGGGTTACTCCCGTTTGCAATGCAGCAACTACATTGGATAAGGCCATGCCATATGTATCATGGAAATGAGCCGTAATCATTGCTGTTGTTTGTAAAGACATAACTTTTTCAAATAAATCAAAAACCTGTGCCGGATTTGCTCGACCAATCGTATCACAGAGAACAATTTCATCCACCCCGAGGTTCTCTGCCTTTTCCACAAGATCAAGGACCAAATCTGAATCTACTTTTCCTTCAAATGGACACCAAAAAGAGGTGGCGATATTATATCGAATAAAAATATCTTGTTCTTTTGCCTTTTTGATTACAGTCTCAAAACTTTGGATTGACTGTTCTCTCGTCATTTTTACATTTTTTAAATTAAAGCTGTCACTGGCGCCTACCACAAGCGAAAGTGCTTTGATTCCACTTTCAATAGCCCGGTCGCAGCCTTTTTCATTCGGAATCAGGGCCATATATTGAATGGAAGGGTCCCGGTCGATCCCCTCAAGTACTTCCTTTGCATCCTTCATTTGCGGAACATATTTCGGATGAACAAAAGAAGTGGCTTCCATTCTTTTAATCCCTGTTTTATTCAAGGCATTGATCAGTTCAATCTTATTTTCAGTAGAGATAAAAGTGGATTCGTTTTGAATTCCATCCCTTGGCCCTACTTCGATTATTTCAACTTTGTTGGGAAGATTCACTTTTATAGCCCTCCTTTATTTAAAAGATTAAGAGATTCCCAGTTTCTTTGCTAAATAGGGTTCCAATCCACCAATCTTTACCATCTCAATTAAATGCTCAGGCAGCTTTGTTCCTTTATATTCAGCTTGCTGCGTATGATTAATAATTTTGCCAGCAAGCAAATCAATCTCAATTTCGTCACCCTCCTGAATGATGGAGGTATCGGACATCTCCACTACAGGCAGACCTACATTAATGGAGTTGCGGTAAAAAATCCGTGCAAAGGAGTTCGCGACAATGGCCCCGATCTGATGGTGCTTTAACACCATTTGCGCGGTCTCACGGCTTGATCCGGAACCAAAGTTATTTCCCGCTACTATAATATCACCTGGCTGAACCTTTTCATGGAAAGTCGGGTCGATCGCTTCCATGGCATGCTCAGCCTGCTTTTCGACCGACAGGCTCATATATTGTCCAGGAGAGATGATGTCTGTGTTAATATTGTCACCATACTTCCATACACGTCCTCTGATGATGAAAGACATTTACATGACTCCCTTCAATAAATATTTTTTTGGATCTGTTATTTTTCCCTCCAGCGCTGTTGCTGCAACGGATGCAGGAGAGCCCAGGTAAACCTCGCCTTTTGGACTGCCCATTCTTCCCCTGAAGTTTCGATTCGATGATGACATGACGACTTCACCATCTCCAATAACACCACTGGTAAATCCACCACATGCACCACATGAAGGCATATTAACCACACAACCCGCTTCGGAAAAAATATTCAACAGTCCCTCTTTGCTTGCCTGCGACCAAATATATTGGGATGCCGGCACAACCAAACAGCGGATCCCTTTAGCGATTTTTTTTCCTTTTAATATTTGAGCAGCAATTCTTAAATCACTTAATCTTCCATTTGTGCATGAACCAAGATAGACTTGGTCAACCTTAATTCCTTCAACCGCGCTAATAGGATGAACATTATCCACTTCATGAGGGCAAGCAACTTGCGGCTCCAACTCTGACGCATTGTAATGGATCGTACGAACATATTCCGCATCTTCGTCACTTGCAATCAGTTCAATATCATCCGTTACACCTTTTAATTTCAGGTATTCGATCACTTTCTCATCCGGTTCAATTAAACCTGCTTTTGCACCAGCTTCCACTGCCATATTGGATAATACAAGACGCTCATCAATGGAAAGATTTCGAATAGCGGTACCTGAAAACTCAATAGCCTGATAGGTAGCACCCGCATGGCCAAGGTCCTTTATTGTTTTTAAAACCATATCTTTGGCATAGACACCTTCAGGCAGCTCACCGTCCCATACAATCTTGATGGTTTCAGGAACTTTTAACCATGTTTCCCCGGTTAATAAAACTCCGATCATTTCGGTTGAACCAATCCCAGTTGCAAATGCTCCAAGACCTCCAGCCATGCAAGTATGGGAATCCGTACCTAAAATCACTCTGCCGGGACGGACATGTCCGTGTTCTGCAATAACCTGATGACATGGCCCTTCGAACTCATAATAATACGAAAGATCATGCTCCCGAGCCCAATCACGGGTGTATTTTAAAATATTTGCCTGCTGGACGGTTGCCGGCGGTGTGCAATGATCGGATACAACGACTACCTTTTCTTTATCATGCAATTTTCCACCCAAACGCTTAAATCCACCGTCTACGAGCCATGGTCCCAATAAATCATGCATAAGGGCAATATCAACCTGTGCCCATACAATATCCCCCGCCTTAACACCAGACTGACCAGAAGCTTTGGCAAGTATTTTTTCAGCTATCGTCATCCCCATCCCAATTCAGCCCTTTCTTTAAATAATTCCGTTGTCTTTTAGACCTTGAATCTGCTCCTTTGTTAAGCCAAGTTTCCCTCTCAATACATCCTCTGTATGCTGCCCAAGCTTAGGACCCGCCCATTCAATTTCCCCAGGGGTAGCACTCATTTTTGGAACAATCCCTGGCATTTTTAATTTTCCCAGGCCCTCAACGGCTACTTCCTGAATCATTTGCCGAGCTTGGTAGTGTGGGTCATTCATAATATCCTCAACAGAGTAAATTGATCCGGCCGGCACCTTCGCGTTATCCAGGAATTTGAAAACTTCCTCAAATGGCAGGGACTTTGTCCAATCTTCAATAATTCCATCAAGGTATTCCGCGTGCTCCGAACGCTTGGCATTATTTTCGTAGCGTGGATCTTCCGCAATATCTTCGCGTCCCAAAGCATTCATCAATCTTTTAAAAATTGCATCACCATTGGCGCCGATTACCACATACTTTCCATCTGCACACTTATAGGTGTTGGATGGAGTAATTCCAGGCAATGTACTTCCTGTTCTTTCTCTAATGACTCCTGCACGATCAAATTCTGGAATGGTACTTTCCATTAAACTGAAAACAGATTCATAAAGGGCAACATCAATCACCTGTCCTTCATTAGTTCCATTTATATCGCGGTGATAAACAGCCATTAATGCTCCGATTACAGCGTAAAGGGCAGATAGTGAATCTCCAATACTTATTCCAACACGGGTTGGCGGGCGGTCAGGATAACCTGTTATGTAGCGGAGTCCTCCCATCGCTTCCCCAATGGAACCAAATCCCGGATTATCACGATATGGTCCATCCTGGCCATATCCGGAAACCCGGATCATAATTAATCGTGGATTAATTTCCTTTAACTCCTCGTAGCTCAGGCCCCATTTTTCCATTGTTCCGGGACGGAAGTTTTCTATTAAAATATCAATCTCTTTTACTAAGCTGCGAATAAGTGCTTGCCCTTCCTCTTGTCTAAGATCAATTGTAATGGATTTTTTATTTCTGGATTGGACATACCACCATAGGCTTGTGCCGTTTTCAACGACACGCCATGTACGGATTGGATCTCCTTTTGCCGGTGCCTCCACCTTGACTACATCTGCGCCGAACTCGGCTAATAAACGAGAAGCAAATGGCCCCGCAATCAACTGACCCATTTCCAACACTTTTAATCCTTCAAGTGCTCTTCTTCCCATCACAGTCATCTCCTAAACTCGTTGTATTTAAATTAGAGATGCAAAAGCATCTTTCATAACAATTTCCGTTGCACATCGTTGACTGTCGACCGTCGACGATAATAAAATTTCGGATACATTCCCACAACAAATGTCAGTGCATCCGATTTTTTGACTGCCATAGGCAGATCTTAAGCTCATTTAAGAGGTTAAATTTTACAATACTTCTCCTCGTACATTTTCGCTCAGGAAGAGAAGTATTGTCAACTGCAAATTTTATTAATTTCCGCTTGTCAGCTGTACACCTTTTGTTTCCGGTATTGCCAAAACAAGGAAGGCAGCGGCAAAGTAAGAAAGTGCTGCGGTTGTAATAACAACAGGATAGGAGAATCCCCCCGCAAGGAGCTTAGGAATAATCACAATTCCCGCAATAGCTCCCACTCGTCCAAAGTTAAAACAGAAGCCTGCTGCGGTTGAGCGAATACTTGTTGGGAATAACTCAGAATACCAAGCCCCAAAGCCGCTGAAGTAGCCTGTAAAGAAACCAAGTAATGCTGAGATAAATCCCAGAATCATAACGTTTGAACCAGTTAAAATCAACTTTCCATCAGTTAACGGCATGTGGCTTGATACATACGTGAAGACTGGCACAATTACTGTCATTCCCAGGAAAAAGAACATAAACGATTTCCTGCGGCCGATTTTATCAGCCATGTAACCGTATACAATATACCCAATCATTGCCCCGACACCAGTCCAAATCAGGAAAACAGGTGCCATATCGATACGAATACCCAGCACTTTTTGAAGATATGTAGGGACAAATGTGAAAATAATCCAATATCCCAACATTCCAAGAACAGAAACAGCAAGTGCAAGTAAGGTGATTTTTAAGAATTCAGGTTTAAAAATTGTTCCGAGACTGGCTTTATTTGCATTTTTCTTGATAAAGTCGCGGTTTGCAATCCAAACTGGGGATTCTTTTACAAAGAAAGCAATATACAATACCGTAGCAAAGGCCGGAAAACTGGCAATCATGAAAAGATTTCTCCATGATTCAGGATCTGTTGGATTTAAAATGGACCAAGCGAAAATGGCGGCTAAAAGGTTTCCACCTGCCCAGCCCGTTTGCATGAAGGAGATTGCCTTTGCACGTTTCTCAGGCGCCCAAACCTCCGAAATCAGCGCTGCAGCTGCGGACCAAAGTCCACCGACAGCAATACCAACGATAAAACGATAAATATTTAACTGTACAACGCTATCAGCTAAACCACAAAGGAATGTTCCAATTCCGTAAGCCAAAACCGAAATCAAAAGCGTTTTCTTTCTTCCAATATGGTCAGAGATATTACCTAGGAAGTATCCGCCAATCCCTGTCGCTAAAAGGAACCAGGCAACAGTACCAACGACAGCACTAATATCTACTTTAAATGATGCAGAAATTGCCAAAATAACAAATCCAAAAATACCTGCGTCAAGTGCATCAAAAAGCCATCCCAACCAGGATCCAAATAATGTTTTATATGCACCCTGCGGTTTTTGTGGCTGAATAGCCGGTTGTGAATTGGACTGTGCCAGTAAAGGTTTTGCCATAAAATGTTGCCCCCTGTGTTGAATAATGATTTGAGTGTTTGTAAATCATTTTCAATATGATTTTGCGTTTCTCTTTCTGCCTTTTCCCTGCTAAAGCATCAAAGATAGTTGAGGTTCTTTTATAAGAATTACTTTTCGAACATTCCCCTTAAATCCGCAATTCCTTAGGTAAGTAACTTTCCCGCTGCTAATTATGCCAGTTAAGGAGATTCGTTGACTATTGTTGGAAGCATCAAGTACTCTCTCATCGAAATCAATGTTCAATTAAACTCTTTGTTTCAAATCTCCTTTTACCTCCTAGCTTCGTTTGTTGCATCCAGGATTTTGTTCTATTATAACCACAAAACGACTCCTTTCTATAAAATCAATTTGAAACCGATTTCAATTAACTGAATTTAATATAATACATTTATTGTCGACGGTCAACAGTCATCATAATAAAAATAGAGTATTTTCTAAATTTTTTAAGATATTAGATTTCCTCTTCGAAACTATTCATTCTTGTGCTTTATTTGAACTTTCCTCTTTTCTACCAACGTTTCATAAGTTACCCTCAAACTAATTTATATAATTTTCAAGGATAAAAGCTTTGATAAAATAATTTATTATGGTGTATTTATGTACTTTGATTCGGATGAATACGCCCAACAAGCAATCAGCGAATTAAAACGCGTAGCAAAAAAGCTATCTTCATTGGTGATCTCCCTATGCGTTCACACAGGCCAGAACATAACTTGTATAAAAAAGACGACTTTTCTGATTGGGTCCTAACAGATGGTTTTTATGACCCATACCGAAAAGATCGATTTATGCAAACTTGTTTCTTTAGAAAAACCACAGTGACAGTTCTCGCACCAATTAAAAAAACAGGAAAAGGTCATCAAGGGCGATTGTCGATGACCCAACCCTGTTGGAAAAAGAAGAAATGGTATAGAATCCTTGGATTATTTTTTGCCAATTTACCAAAACCTCATTTACTTATGATACGGTTCACCGCGATTAATCCGAAAGGCTCGATAAATCTGCTCGACGAGGATGAGCCTCATCAATTGGTGGGGGAAGGTCATCCGTGAAAAGGAAAGCTGCTCATTCGAGCGTTTGATTACTTCCTCACTCAATCCCAGCGATCCGCCAATCACGAAGGCAATTTTACTTTTTCCATAGGTTGCAAGTTTATCTAGTGAATCTGCTAGTTCTTCGGATGATCCTAACTTACCTTGAATCGCTAGTGCAATGACATATGTATCTTGGCTAATCTTTGCCAAAATTCGTTCGCCTTCTTTTTGCTTTACTTGGACCATTTCTAACTCACTTAATACTTCTGGTGCTTTTTCATCTGGAACTTCAATCACGTCGACCTTTGCATAAGCCGTCAGCCGTTTTAAATATTCCTCAATACCCTGCTTTAAATATTTCTCTTTTAATTTGCCAACCGTAATAATCGAGATATTCACAATCCACAGCCCTTTTCACTTTATTACAAACAGTTTACAAACAAGATATCCACAGAAGTTATCCACATATTCACATTTTTTATCCACATCTTGTATGGAATCACTTGTTCGCCACAACATATGTCGCTTGATTTTGACAATATTCACAGTGTGTTGATAAGTTATCCCCATCTATTTTCGACAAAACTGGAAATGTCTCAAATTCATCCACAATATCATCTAAGGCAATATCCACATGTTCCTCACAGCTATAAATCATTTTCATCCGTCAACCTTTCTTACAGTTATTATTTACTATTATTGTTTGCACGATAATCGACTGTCATACAAGATCCCTCAATAACTTATACATAATACCACAATTAAAAACAGGAAAGTGACTAGTTCACTTTCCTGTTTTTTATCAAACATTATTGAGTTGTATCAGCTGATAAAGTTAGAGTCGTTTGCTTCAACTTTCCATCGCGGTAAAATTTAATCTTCAATTGCTCACCGATTTTCTTTTTCTGGTACAAATGTTTCCGAAGATCAATGACATCATTAATTTTTTCCCCATCCATCTCAACAATGACATCTAATTCTTGTAAACCGGCTTGCGCCGCTGGCGAATTCGGAACCACTTGTCTTAAGGCGACTCCATAATTGATATTTCGAGGTAATTTCAATGCTTCTTCTTGGTAGTAGGCAGGAATTTCAGAGACTGACTTTAAATCAACACCCATGTATGGACGCTTAACAGATCCAAACTTTTCAAGGTCATCAATGATCGGCCGTGCCGAGTTAATCGGAATCGATAAACCAATTCCTTCTACAGCATTTTGGGCAATCTTCATGGAGTTAATTCCTACAAGCTGACCAGCAATATTTATCAATGCCCCGCCGCTGTTACCAGGATTGATTGCCGCATCTGTTTGCAATACTTCTGCATTCCAGTCAATGATCCCATCTTGATTAATATCAACAGGAATTGTCCGCTTTAGTCCAGAGATGATACCCTGGGTGACTGACCCTGAGAAGGTCGCACCAAGCGGATTTCCGATGGCAATGACCGGTTCACCTATTTTTAAACGATCGGAATCACCAAATTCAGCTACCTTTTTAATCTTGGCCGCATCAACCTCAAGTACTGCTAAATCAGTCCATACATCACTGCCGAGCAGTTTAGCAGGAATTTTTGTCCCATCACTAAAGCTTACCTCTAGCTTTGCTGCTCCTTCAACTACATGGTGATTCGTCACAACGTAAGCCTTTCCTCCTGCTTTCTTGTAAACCACACCTGAGCCCGTTCCGGCTGCTTCTTCTTGTGTCGGCGCTTCTTCATCAGACCAAAAGTTTGATGACTGGATATTATTAATTCCGACAACGGCATCGGCAGCCTTATCAACTGCTTTCGTAGTGTTTGTGTTCACATCATAGGAAATTTGTTTTTGAGTGAAATTCTGATTCTGATTATTATTATTGGTCGTTGATTCTACAGCATTGTTTTGATTTGTTTCAATTTGATAGGGAAGAATTCCACGATTTGATAGGGCAGGGATAGAAATAACAACTAGAATGGCTCCAAGGATGGCCCCAACGATACTGGCAAGGAAAACCCCGCCTCTATTTCCTTTCCGTTCCCTGAAGCGGTTTTGTGAATGATCATCATAATAACCCACTTTACACCATTCCTCACTTTCCGAAAGATTCCTACCGTTTATTTTGGCTTATAATTACAATTATACTCGCTCTTCTTTAAATTACTAATTAATTACTATGTATTAATAAAAACTTACTACTTTGTTCATAATTTTTTAATAAATCGTTCTGTGTTAAACTAGTCTGTTGATTTCCGTTCCAGGATGCTCTACACGGGGAGGGAGTCTCGCACCTTCCGCTCGCTCCAATCAAATATGGTGCCATAAAAAAACGAGGTACCTGTCATAAGGCACCTCGTTCGTTTAACTAGATTACACAGCTGTTAATGCTGTTGGGATTTTCGGATCTGTGTCGTAGAGTCCGAATTGTTCGCCGACAATCAGCCCGCGCTCTTGAAGGGTTTGGGAAACTGCCATTTTGGCTAAGTCCTTCATGTTATTGTCCATGCTTAAATGGGCAAGATAAATTCGCTTGGTTTGATCGCCAATGACATCACTCATTGCTAAAGCTGCATCCTCATTGGAAACATGGCCTACATCACTTAAAATCCTGCGCTTAATATTCCATGGATATCTGCCCATCCGCAGCATCTGCACATCATGGTTGGATTCAAAAATATAAACATCGGCATTCGAAATGGTGCCCTTCATTCGGTCGCTAACATATCCTGTGTCCGTGATAAGAACGAGCTTTTTCCCAGAATGGTGGAATACGTAAAACATAGGCTCCGCCGCATCATGAGAAACCCCGAATGACTCAATATCAACAGAACCAAAACTCTTCACTGTTTCCATATTAAAAACAAATTTTTGTTCCGTTGGAATGGCACCGACTGAACTTTCCATGGCCCGCCATGTTTTTTCATTCGCATACACAGGCAAATGGTATTTACGAGCAAGAATCCCAATCCCTTTAATATGGTCACTGTGTTCATGCGTCACAAATATTCCGGAAAGCTTACTAATATCGCGATCAATTTGTCCAAAAAGTGCTTCCATTTGCTTGCCGCTAAAACCCGCATCCACAAGAAACGAATGCTCATCAGACTCTACATATAGAGCATTTCCTGTACTGCCGCTTGCAAGAATGCTATAACTTAAAGACATACAATTTCACTCCACTTTACTTTTTTCATCGCTGTTAAATTGAATAATCTGCCCTTCAAATGCGTTCACAAATAGACTCTCCTTGCCATTGACCTCAAAGCGCCATGTGGGCGCTAATACTTGGGAAGCTGCCAACTGAATGAGTGTGGAATAGCCAAGTTCAATCGTGGTGATATTGCTCTTCGACTTCAACATCCCCTTCTGATGTAAGGTTTCAATCGCCTTTAACGGCGCCAAAATCTCTTCCTTGGCCGTCAACTTTTCCATCTCCACCAGGTAGGTTTGATCATAGGAGACAATTTGGTTCTTATCACCAATTTTAAATGTAATCATCCCATTTATATTTTTAAATAACGGGACACCGTCTGACGTCTGGTAGTAGGTGATGGATTGTTCCTTGTCACTTTTCTCGCCAAATTGATAATCCTCACCAAAAAGGACATTGTCATTCATAAAAGTAGATAACTCAGCGGGTTCAAACTTTGCCTTAATTTTAATCGGCTTTTCTAGTGTGACATGGAGCGTGGTTGTTCCTATACCCCTTATGTCCTCAGATTTTCCTTTCAGCTTATCCGTATCAACTTGAGTAAACACCTTGGGCTTGGCACTAAGATACTGGGCTTTAATCGGATCCTTAGGAAAGTCTTTATACGTGATTTCATCTGCTTTTAACTTTTCTTCAAATGAGGCCTCAGAAATGACCTCATATTTATTAGCATCACGGATTTTCATGAATTGATATAAGAGATACACATCTAAGATTAAGAAAGTGATAATAAAAATAGTTTTTATCTTACTCCAATCCATGCTGTGATCCTCCTAGGTCTTCCATCGTAATCTGTCCCCATGATTTATCATAGCGATAGAACCAGGCAGGTTCTAAGACGATTAGTTTATTCTCCTTTGAATCCCGTTCCATCCGATAGCCTAAGACCATATCCTCAAGCAGGCTCGGCTTAAAATTCTTTTTGTTTTGTAAAAATTTCAAAGCATCATGTCCTGAAGGACGGGTCACCTTTACCATCTCTGTAGTTAAAGGGAGCTCTAAGGCTATGTTTGGGCGAATATACTTATTGATCTCATTTCGTCCCCAAACCTCACTAATTTCAGTCATGCCATTTCCATTAAAGACAGGGTAGCCTTCCATACTATATAAACGGAAGGTGACGGTATGGGTATATTCATTTTTATCAACATAGCGATAAGGATCTGTCCAACCTCCATGTTGATTGACAAAATCAATACTTCGTTTCACTAACTCATAAGAAGTGTTGATAAAGTTCTCTTCTACAGTCGGATTGACGTACCGAAGGAGATTACTTTCAAAATTCACCGTCATTTTACTAGAATCGTTTGTGTACTCCTCGCCTGATGGGACAAAACTCTTTTGGACAAAACTAGGGTCGCTAAAAAGCGCTTCTTTGAATTCTTCCGAATCAAGGGTAACAGGCAAATATTTATAGGTCGTCATCTCTGTGGCCGCCTCGGGCAGGAAAATAGTCCGTTTTTCAGATGCTTGATAAGCAAAATAACGCGGATATTTTGCTGCCTTCAAATAAAAATTACGGTTAAACTCATTTAAATTGGCAGAAGAGATGTGACAAATATAAACCTGTTCGCTCTCAGTGGAAACAAAATAGACAATCCCATTTTCCTTTGCGGAATTCTCTGTATTAATAATGATTCGATTGAAGTTGAAGGCAGGTATCTTTTTTCCTTCAATATTTAATACACTGCGATATAACTCAATCGGGACATCACCTGGAAAAATAATTTCCGTTTTTCCTCTGTCATGGATTAATTCCTTGATGTCTTTGACCTCATTCGTATATTTTTTCACATCAAAGAAAGTCCAACGGCTGAGTTCCTTAATCACCTTATCCATTTCATCTGTCTTATTGGTCCCGTAATGCTTGCCTTTGAAATGATAAAGAAGCTGGTCAGGTCTGACAATTTTTTGAACCTCTTGTTTTTCACTTAACGAGACCTCTTTTACATAATCGTTGCTTTTCATCGTTTCATAATTCGGTTGGTACGTCCAAAGGTTCCAAGTTAGCAAAATACTGACCATAACTAGTACGATTAGAATTCCTGATTTAATATTCTCGTATCTCATGACCATTCATCCTCTTCAGAACGTTCATATGGGAGTGAAAAGGAGATTCTTGTTCCCTTTCCTTCCTCACTTGTTGCCCAGATTGCCCCGCCATGAGCATTGACCATTTCCTTTGCAATCGCTAAACCTAGGCCTGTGCCGCCTAATTTCCGCGTTCTCGCTTTATCCACTCGATAAAAACGGTCAAAGATATTTTTAATATTCTCTTTTGGAATTCCAACCCCTTGGTCTGAAATGCTCACAATAATTTTATCGTCCATCTCTTTCATCGAAAAAGTGACTTGGCCGCCTTCTGGCGAGTACTTTAACGCATTGGAAATAATATTATATAAAACCTGTGTCATTTTATCTTCATCCACTTCAACAAAGATCGCATGCTTTGGCAGCTTTCGCTTAAAGGTAACATTTTGCTCCTTAGCCATTTCAAATCTGTCAATAATGCGGTCAAAGAAATCAACAAAGTTAACCCACTCAATCGTCAATCGATAATCCGTACTATCCATTTTTGAAAGCTGGAGCAGGTCATTCACTAGACGAATCATTCGTTCCGTTTCAGTCCGCGTCACTTCTAAAAAGCTCGGAGCAATCTCCTCATCCCGCCAGGCTCCATCTGCTAGCGCCTCTAAGTAACTCCTCATCGTTGTCAGCGGTGTCCGCAGCTCATGGGATACATTGGCGACAAACTCTCTCCGTTCCGCATCAATTTTTTCTTGGTCGGTAATATCATGCAGAACGGCAATTAAACCATTGACAAAGCCTGTCTCTTTTTGAATTACCGAGAAATTGGCACGCAGAAAATACCGTTCCTTTTTCGTACTATAATCTAAAATAATGGAATCCTTTTCTTCCAATAAGTCTTCAAAGGAATTCGTATCATCTAAATCTAATAACTCTACAATGGGCTGGGTCAGCACTGTTTCACGTGAAACATTCAGCATTTCCGCCGCCGGTTCATTAATTAAGATCACTCGGCCTTTCCGGTCGGTGGCGATTACACCATCGGTCATATAGGACAAAACAGTGGAAAGTTTTCTTCGTTCCCCTTCTGTCATCGCCTGTGCTTCCTGCAGTTTCTTTGTTAAATTATTAAAGGTAATTGCCAGTGTCCCTATTTCATCATTGCCATAGACCTTAACTTTTCTTGAAAAATTCCCCTTGGTCATCGCGATCGCCTGCTTCTTCATATCAGCAATCGGCCTAGTAATCGTTTGTGCTAACAATATACCCAGCAATGCGGTAATAGATAGAGCAATCGCCGTACCCGTAGCAAAAATCTTATTGATTGTTTTCATTTGCTCAAAGACATTCTCAATTTTAGCTACCAAATAAATAGCACCGATAACCTTTTTCCCCGACTTAATTGGTGTTGAGAGGACCCATATCCGATGTCCTGTTTGTTTATCGATATTAATGGAACTTTGGTCCTCTTCTAAAACCATTGATTGCTTCACTTGAAGTTTAGTGGTTCGTTGACCAACCACACCTTGGTTACTAGGATGGGAGGTACCAAGGATTTTTAGGGAGCCATTCTCAACTACCTGAACTTCTGAAATATCACCTGCATCAAAATCCCTAAGGATTTTCTTGATATCTTCTTCGAGTGTTGGATCTTCAGGCGTTCTCTCCTTCTCCATTTCCTCGACAATATTATAGGCCAGCAAATCAACCCGCTGTTTTAACGATGTTTGGAAGTTGGTCCGTAAGGTTTCCTCCAACTGTTTGACAAAATAAACACCGATAATTTGCATCGCCACTAATATAAGGAGGACATAGATGATAACGAACTTTACGTGTATAGAGCGAAAGAAACCAACCTTCTTCATTCCTTTTACTCCTGTTCAGGATTGCGCAAATAGTATCCTACCCCGCGCCTGGTCACAATCCATGTTGGATGGCTAGGGCTGTCCTCAATTTTTTCCCGCAATCTTCTCACTGTTACATCGACTGTCCTGACATCACCATAGTAATCGTAACCCCAAACGGTTTGTAAAAGGTGTTCCCTGGTCATTACTTGGCCGATATGTTTGGCTAAATAGAATAGCAATTCAAATTCACGGTGGGTCAACTCAATCGTTTCACCGCGCTTCGAAACAATGTAGGCATCAGGATGAATAGTCAGTGAACCTATCTCGATTTCATTCGTTTCAGATTCATCATCGGCCGGTGCCAGAATTTGTTGGTGACGACGTAAATTAGCCTTGACGCGTGCAATTAGTTCTCTAGTGCTAAACGGTTTCGTCACATAATCATCTGCACCCAACTCAAGTCCTAAGACTTTATCAATTTCAGAGTCCTTTGCCGTCAACATGATAATCGGCATTTCATACTTCTTACGGACTTCACGGCATACTTCCATCCCATCACGTAAGGGAAGCATAATATCTAAAAGGATTAAATCTGGCTGTATTTCTTCGACCAATTCAAGTGCTTCATTCCCATCATAAGCGCAATAAACAACGTATCCTTCTTTTTTCAAGTTAAACTGGAGAATATCAGCAATTGGTTTTTCATCATCAACAACAAGAATTTTCTTTTCCATACCATTGCTCCTTTTCAATTTTTCACTTTCATCTATTTAATAAAATAAGACTAGAAGTCATAACTATACTATTTTACTGTATCATGTTATTCACATAAATTCACCTATAACCAATTGGTAAGGCTGGAAGATTAAAAAGCGCTTGAGCTGGATTCAGAGAACCACCTCCAATTTATTCTAGTTTTTTTATAACCATAATAAAAGCCTCTAGCATTAAGCTAGAGACTCATCTTTTATCTTAAATAAGAAAGTGGGTTTACCAAGCTGCCGTTTTTATAGACTTCAAAATGCAAGTGAACACCTGTAGCATCTCCTGTAGCTCCCATGATTCCAATGGCGGAACCCTTGGAAACTCTCTGACCTACCTTAACCTTAAGTGAAGACATATGGCCATATAGTGTGCGGTAGCCATTTCGATGGTCAATGATAATTTTATTACCATAACCGCCTCCCCAGCCAGCAGAAACAACCACGCCATTATCAGCCGCCTTGATCGTTCTGTTGCTTGGTCTAGCAATATCAATCCCTTTGTGCATTCTTCCCCATCTAGGACCTTGCTTACTTGAAATATAACCACCAACCGTTGGCCATGCAAAGGTGCCGTCACCGCGTGATGGAGTTACCTTTGTTCCTTTGATGATAATTTCATTAACAGGCTGCTCAAGGATCGTTTCATTTTCCTCATCCTTGTTTACAGTTACACCATTTTGTTCGGAAATTTTATAGGTAACGGAGCGAGCACCGTTTTTACCTTCCTGTTTTACCTTTGTTTTCCCTTTTGACAGAGATTTGTCCTCAATTACATTCTTTTTATAAGGAATTTCTTCCTTTTTGTTTACTTCTTTATCAACCATTACTTCAATAAACGGTTTTGGAATGGTGATATTAATTTTCTTGCCGACCTTTAGGAGTGCATCTTTAGTAAGTCCAGGATTCACCTTTAGGATGTCAGCCATCTTCAAATGGTGATCTTGGGCAATGATTTCAAGTACATCGCCTTTTTGGATCGCATATTTCTCTTCTGTTAGCGTCCCTTTTTGTAAAAAGGTTACTGCTTCTTCGACTGACATAATCTTTTCAGGAGCCGTATTTTCATTTGAAAAGGAAACATTTTTAGAGAGTCGTACGTCTAATAAGCGAGACTCATTTTCTTTTAAAGCCGGTAAGTTTGTATTATCTGAAGCTTTTCGGTCCTTAAGCTCCGCTAATTGATCCTCAGGCACATATTGGTGAATCAGTTTCTTCATGACTTCTTCTGCTGTCTTTTGATTTTCTACATAAGCAATTGGTTTCCCGTCAATCACGATGGCAGACGCTTCTGTTTGAAGCTGGAAGATATTTCGGATGGTCTGAACTGTTTCTGTTTCCGTTTCAGCCGTTGGAAATACTTGATATGGAACATCTTGAATTTGCTGCATAAAATCAGGATCATCGGCCTTTTCAGCAATGATTTTATTCACCACATTTTTATCCGTAACATTACCTATATATGTACCTTCAAGGTAGACATGATAATCCTTCGATGTTTCTGATGAATCGGCAAATGCAACTGGACCATTACTAAAGGCAATCAGTGATGATGCCATGGTAGTCACCATTGTCGTTTTCAGTAAAAACTTTTTTGTTTGTGATATTTTATCTAAAAAAAACATTTTTCCTCCCTAAACCACGGTAAAACCCTCTTAATCTATTTTTTTGCAATTAAAGAATTTCCCAGAATTTTAGACCTTCTTCACTTTATCATAACTTTTTGTAAATAGATTAATAGTCTTTATACTGTAACAAAACTGTATAATTGCTGACATTTTCGACAGGAAAGAATTGTTCCTTTTGGTAAAAGGAGGGTAGTTGGGGATAAAAAAAAGAAGCCTGCGTTTGCAAGCTTCCTTTTTTTATGGCTCAGGACGGAATCGAACCGCCGACACAAGGATTTTCAGTCCTTTGCTCTACCGACTGAGCTACTGAGCCACTTATATGGCGGTCTGGACGGGACTCGAACCCGCGACCTCCTGCGTGACAGGCAGGCATTCTAACCAACTGAACTACCAGACCAATATTAAATTGATTGTCAACAAGGAGACCGTCCTTGCCAGCCATTTGCTGACAATCAAAAGCCATGACCCCTACGGGATTCGAACCCGTGTTACCTCCGTGAAAGGGAGGTGTCTTAACCACTTGACCAAGGGGCCATATATTGAAAGTTATTTTGCTAAAGCAAAAAACTATGGTGAGCCATGAAGGACTCGAACCTTCGACCCTCTGATTAAAAGTCAGATGCTCTACCAACTGAGCTAATGGCTCGTACTAAAATGATTCCCTAAACCAGTATTCTGCCGGATGCCCACGCCTCAGAAAGCTTATTCAAGCAGCAACTCGGCGTGTGCCCTGAAGCTGTTTCAAGGAAGCTTATTCGATCGTGCTCTACCAACTGAGCTAATGGCTCGTACTTGTTTTAATTTGTCGTGTCGTGACGACGCTTTTTATAATAGCACGGACTTTGGGCTAAAGGCAATACTTTTTTCAAAAAACTTTTATAAAAAGTTTGAAGCCCTCAAAATGAGGGCTTCATTCAGTATGTTCAAAGTTATATTTGTCTAGCTACAGCGCCTAGGGACTCGGGGTCATAAGCCAATCCGACCTGAAGGTTAAAAAGCAACCTTCACGCCGGCTAGTCTTATGCCTGTCGTCCCTGAACAGGCGCTTCCGCTTTTATATTTGTCTCCAAGGGCTGCGGACTACATTTGTTTGATTACGATCTGGTCCGACTGAGAACGTTGTTAATGGAATTCCAGTTAACTGGGTCACTCGTTCTACATAATGACGGGCATTTACAGGCAGTTCGTCTAAAGTTTTAACGCCTGTAATATCCTCTGTCCAGCCTGGAAGCTCTTCATAAACAGGTTCACACTGTGCTAATATCTTCAAGCTTGCCGGGTATTCCGTAATAAGCTCACCATTGTAGCTATACGCAGTACAGATCTTTAATGTTTCAATTCCAGTTAAAACATCAATGGAATTAAGTGATAAGTCGGTTAATCCGCTCACACGGCGGGCATGGCGCACAACGACACTGTCAAACCAGCCAACGCGGCGAGGGCGGCCCGTTGTTGTTCCATATTCACGTCCAACTTCACGGATTTGATGACCAATTTCATCATTTAATTCTGTCGGGAATGGACCGTCACCTACGCGAGAAGTGTAAGCCTTGCACACTCCAACTACATGGGTAATCTTAGATGGACCCACTCCTGAGCCAATTGTAACACCGCCGGCTACCGGATTAGATGAGGTTACAAATGGGTAGGTACCCTGGTCAATATCCAGCATAACCCCTTGAGCCCCTTCAAAAAGAACTCGTTTGCCTTCATC
>Ga0182747_1000981_pt1 | contig 23669 bp, 24 predicted proteins | sample eDN3rd30CBELigBY_FD_128526 | JGI IMG/M metagenome (GOLD analysis project Ga0182747, IMG submission 128526) | Enriched backyard soil microbial communities from Emeryville, California, USA - eDNA 3rd pass 30_C BE-Lig BY (version 2) (version 2) | ecosystem: Environmental > Terrestrial > Soil >...
AAGGATCGCAAGATCGACAACGCCGCATACTCCTATGCGGTGATCGACGGATTCACGTCACGGGGGCGCACGGCCCAGATCGTCGCGTTCCTCGGCCTGTTCGCGGGAGTCGGTCTGGCCGCGGCGACCTTCATGACCCGTCGCCGCCAGCAGAAGGAAGGTGCCTCATGAGCATGCTCGACGTCTACGTCAAGGGCTGGCGCGAATCGACAGCGGCCGTACGCCAGTTGGTGACCGACCTGACCCCCGACCAGTGGGCCACCCCGACCGATCTGCCCGGCTGGTCGGTCCAGGACACGTTCGCCCATCTGGCGCACCTCGAGGCCGTCCTGGCCGAGACGACCGCGGACATCCCGTCCGGGACACGCGGCGTGGTCATCAGCGACTACACCGAGACCGGCGTCGCCGAACGACGGGACCGACCGGTCGCCGACCTGCTGGAGGAGTTCGACGGCGCCGTGGCGATCCGCACCGAGCGACTGTCCGACGTGTCCAAGTTCGACCCGGCGTCCGTGGCGGACCGAACCCCCGGCGACGTCGGCTGGACCTGGGAGGTACTGCTGCGCAATCGCTGTGTGGACATGTGGTGTCACGAACAGGACATCCGGCGCGCCCTGGGCCGGCCCGGTGGCATGGATGGCACGGCGGCACAGGTGGTCACGATGACCATGTCGTTCGGCATGCCGTTCGTGCTGGGCAAGAAGGTCGAAGCGCCCGTCGGCACCGTCGTGAAGTGGACGATCACCGGAGAGGTCCCCGTCGATCTGGCGGTCAAGGTCGGCGACGGCGGGCGGGCAGCACGGGTCGAGGACATCGATGAGTTCGATGCCGAGTTGACGATGTCGACCGAGACGTTCACGATCTTGAGCGCTGGGCGTCGGACGGCCGATCAGGTCGACGTCATGATCGCCGGGGACGAGTCACTCGGACGGTCCGTCCTGGCCCAGATGGCGATCACTCCCTAGGCTCTCTGCATGACGTGGAGTACAGCCGACATTCCCGACCTCAGCGGGCGACGCGCGGTCGTCACCGGAGCGACCGGCGGGCTCGGGTTGGCGACCGCGACCGAACTCGCCCGCCACGGCGCGGCCGTCACCGTCACGGCACGCGATTCGGTCAAGGGCGATGAATACGTCCAGCGACTTCTCACCGATGTGCCCGACGCCGATGTCGAGTTGCAACTGCTCGATCTGGCCGATCTGGACTCCGCCAAGCGGGCCGCCGGAGACGTGGCCGCGCGGCACGATCGCATCGACATCCTGATCAACAACGCCGGCGTCATGGCGACACCGGATCGGACGACAGTCGACGGGTTCGAGTTGCAGATCGGCACGAACCATCTCGGACACTTCGCCTGGACCGCGACGCTGTGGCCCACGCTGCTCGCGAGCGACGCGAGGGTCGTCACGGTCAGTTCGCTGATGCACGCGACCGTCAAGGGCATCGACCTGAGCAGTCTCACGGCGGCGGGCTCACCGCGTCGCTACCGTCGGTGGCGGTCCTACGGTGAGTCCAAACTGGCGAACCTGATCTTCGCGAAGGAACTGGACCGGCGGGCCAGGGCCGCGGGCCTCGGCGTCGTCAGTCTCGCGGCGCATCCGGGCTACGCCAACACCAATCTGCAGAGCGCCGGTCTGAGCATGGGGCGCAGCGCGCTGCCGGGCCAGGCGATGCACCAGGTCTCGCGCGTCATCGGCCAACCGGCGGCGCACGGGGCGTGGCCGACCCTCATGGCCGCGACCGACGCATCCCTGACAGGCGGTGAATATATCGGACCGGGAGGCCCGGGGCAGATGCGCGGACGTCCGAAACTGGTCGGCATGACCCGGGCGGCGCGCGACGAACGGTTGGCCGATGCGCTCTGGGATGCCAGTGAATCGGCCACAGGTGTGACGTTCGACGTGTAATCGGGCTCTCGGTGCCTCTGTGATGGGTGTCACGGAGATCGCCGATGGGTTGACGTAACGTCGAGCGCAATGAATCCAGAACAGAACACGACAACCCTGACCGAATCCGCAACCGACCGGATGACCGTACGCGACATCGAGCACGACGACCTCGACACCATCGTCGAGATCAATCAGACCGCCCTTGAGGGCGTCGGCAGCCTGGACCACGAGTCCCTGGCCCTGCTGGTCAAGCAGGCCGACCAGGCGATCGTCCTGGACGACGACGGCGACATCGCTGGTTTCGTCATCACGCTGCCCACCGGAGCGACCTACGATTCCAGCCGTTACCGCTGGTTCGAGGACCGCCTCGACGACTACGTCTACCTGGACCGCATCGTCGTTGCCGAGACCCACCGCCGCCGGGGCGTGGCTTCGCGTCTCTACGACGAGATCGAGGGCGATCTGCCAGTGGCCCTCGAGGTCTACGAGACCAACGACGCCTCCCTGGCGTTCCACGAGGGTCGCGGCTTCGAGAAGATCGGCGCACTCGACCATGCCGGCAAGACCAATCTGATGATGGTCCTCGACCCGGCCGCTTGAATCAGGCCAGACCGATCATCTTGGATCGGACGTCCGGGTCCGCCGCGAGCAGCGCGGCCCGGGTGCGCCGGCGATAGCGCAGCAACTGGGTCACACCGACGGCCCACAGCACGTACTGGAACGACATCGCCCACACGAACGCCTCGTGCGTGTAGGCGGTGCTCGTTCCGGGCGTGCGCCAATCCAGGATCAGACCGATCGCGATGACCAGCACCAGGCTGGCCGCGAATCCGGCCTGGTTGACGATGGCCGTCGCGCTCGCGACCCGCTCGGACGGATTGGACGTGCGGGCCAGATCGAAGCCGATCATCGAGGCGGGGCCGCCGATCCCGACGATCACGACCAGCGCGAACAGGACGGGCAGAGGGGCATGCCCGGGCCAGGTGAGCACAACGGTCCAGATCACGACGATCGCCGCGATGATCGTCAGCGACATGGGCGAGCGGTGCCACGGGCTGCGTCCGGTGATCCAGCCGAGCGCGGGGCCGGAGATGATGACGGCGACCACCATGACACTCAGGAGCAGACCGGCGACCGCCTCTGACGTACCTTCGCCACGCACGAAGAACGGATAACCCCACAACAGGCCCAGCCCGGTCGAACTGAACTGGGTCGTGAAGTGGATCCAGAAGCCCAACCGGGTGCCGGGCTCCTTCCACGATGCCGCAAGACGCTGCTGGATGCTGGTCCGGGAGAGGCGGTCACCGCGCATCCGCCGCTCGTCCGGAGCGTCATGGATCACGACCGCGGCGATCACGGCGAATGCCAGACCGAGTCCGGCCGCGCTCATGTACGACACGGTCCAGCCGTGCTCCTTCAACGCCCAGGTCATGGGAGACGCGGCGATCAACGCGCCCAACTGTCCGACCGGACCCGTCAGCTGGGTCACCAGCGGGATGCGGCGCGCCGGGAACCAGGTCGTGACGAGCCGCAGGACGCAGATGAACGTCATGGCATCGCCGATGCCGACCAGGACGCGCGCGCCCAGAGCGGTCGCGAACGACTCGGCCAGTGCGAACGCGATCTGCCCGACGGAGATCGTCACGGTCCCGGCCAGCAGGATCGCGCGCGGACCGAACCGGTCGACCAGCAGTCCGACCGGGATCTGCATCCCGGCGTAGACGAACAGCTGCAACATCACGAACGTCGCCAGTTGTGATGCCGAGATCCCGAACCTGTCCGACGCGGCCAGCCCCGCGACCGCCAAGGACGAGCGGTGGAAGACGGCCAGCAGGTACACCGCGGTGCCGATCCCCCAGATACGCCACGCCCCCGCAGGGACGATGACATTCTGGCTCACCGATCAAGGGTAGGGCCGCTGGACCTCAACCTTCGAATTCAGTGGCGTGGGCCATATCCGAGGCCAGGATCAGAAGGTCAGAGCCTCGGCGGGATCGCGGAGGATCGCGGCGACGTCGGCCAGGAAGCGCGAACCCTGCTCGCCGTCGACCAGCCGGTGGTCGAAGCTGAGGGCCAGCGTGGTGATCCAGCGCGGCACGATCGTGTCGTCGGCGGCGACCCACGGACGGCGTGCGATCTGGCCGACGGCCAGGATGCCCGCCTCGCCCGGGTTCAGGATCGGGGTGCCGCCGTCCACACCGAAGACGCCGATGTTGGTCACCGTGAACGACCCGCCGGTCATCTGCGCGGGCTGCGTGCGCCCGGCGCGTGCGGTCGCCGTCAGGTCCGCGAGCGCATGGGCCAGTTCGACCAACGACATGCTGTCGGCGCCGGGGATGTTCGGCACGACCAGGCCTCGTTCGGTGGCCGCCGCCACACCCAGGGTGACGGAGTGCTTGAGCACGATCTCCTGTGCGGACTCATCCCAGGACGAGTTCATCTCAGGGGTCCGTCGCATCGCAAGGCACACCGCCTTCGCGACGATCAACGTCGGCGAGACCTTGACGTCGGCGAATCGGCGATCGGCCTTGAGCCGGTCAACCAGTTCCACGGTGCGTGAGACGTCGACCGTGACCCACTCGGTGACGTGCGGTGCGGTGAACGCCGACTCGACCATCGCCTGAGCCGTCATCTTCCGGACACCCTTGATCGGGACGCGCGCGTCACCGTTCGGGGGCGGCGGCTGCGGCGCGAGCGAGGGTCCCGTCTGGGCGAATGCCTCGACGTCGGCGCGCGTGACGAACTCGCCGTCGCACGGGACCTCGGCCAGGTCGACGCCCAGGTCCTTGGCCAGTTTGCGCACCGGCGGGCGGGCCAGCGGGCGCTGCGGCACCTTCTCGGTGTCGACCGACGCGACGCGGGACGGCGACTCGGGCAGTCCGGGGCGCCGGCGGCGGCGCGTGGGTGTGTCGGTGCGCGGCCCGTAGCCCACCAGGACCGACTGCCGCTCGGCGGTTGCGGGCTCCGCGCCTTCGGAGGCCGCCGGAGCAGCGGCGGTTTCATCTGCGCCAATGCGGATGATCGGCGTACCGACCGTGACGGTGCTGCCCTCGGGAACGAGCAGTTCGGCGACCTCTCCCTCGTACGGGCTGGGCAGTTCGACGATCGACTTGGCGGTCTCGATGTCGACCAGCACGTCATTGACCGCCACGCTCTGACCGGGCTGGACGCGCCACGTGATGATCTCGGCCTCGGTCAGTCCTTCGCCCACATCGGGCAACTTGAAGTCAGGCATCAGCGGCTCCCGATCTCACGTGCGACATCCACAGCGTCGAGGATGCGGTCCAGATCGGGCAGGAAGATGTCCTCGACCTTGCTGGGCGGATACGGCAGGTCGTAGCCGGTCACGCGCTGCACGGGCGCCTCCAGCGAGTAGAAGCACTCCTCGGTGATGCGCGCCGACAGTTCGGCGCCTAGACCCAACGTGCGCTGCGCCTCGTGCACCACGACCGCATGGCCCGTGCGGCGCACCGACTCGAACACGGGTGCCAGGTCCAGCGGCGACAACGTGCGCAGGTCGATGACCTCGAGTTCGAGCCCGTCGGCGACCGCCGCCTCCGCAGCTTGCCGGCATGTGGCGACCATCGGCCCGTATGCCAGCAGCGTGGCGTCGCGTCCGGGACGCACCACGGCCGAGGACCACGTGGTGTCGGGTCGGGTGTCGCGGTCGACCTGGCCGGTCTCCCAGTAACGACGCTTGGGTTCCATGAAGACGACGGGGTCGTCCGATGCGATGGCCTCCTGGATCATCCAGTACGCGTCGTGGGCGTTGGAGCAGGAGACGACGCGCAGCCCCGGCGTCATGACGAACTGGGCCTCGGGGCTCTCCGAATGGTGCTCGACGGCCCCGATGCCGCCACCGAACGGAATGCGGATGACGATCGGCATGCGCACCATGCCGCGACTGCGGAAGTGCAGGCGGGCGACCTGGCTGACGATCTGGTCGTAGGCCGGATACACGAAACCGTCGAACTGGATCTCGACGACGGGGCGGTATCCGCGGGTCGCCAGGCCGACCGCGGTGCCGACGATGGCCGACTCGGCCAGGGGCGTGTCGATGACCCGGTTCTCGCCGAAGTCCTTGTGGAGTCCGTCGGTGACCCGGAAGACGCCACCGAGCGGGCCGACGTCCTCACCCATCACGAGCACTTTGTCGTCGCGTTCCATCGCGGCCCGCAGACCCTCGTTGATGGCACGACCGATCGAGAGCTTCTCACTCATACCGGGCTCCCTTCGAACGACCCCTCTTCTTCGAACGAGTCACGCCAGGCGACGTAGCCGGCCTGCTGCTCGCTGAGTTCCTCCGGCGTTTCGACGAAGACGTGGTCGAACAGATCGGCCAGATCCGGATCGGGCAGCGCGGCACAGTCGGCGCGCAGATCGGCGCCGAGCCGATCGGCCTCGGCGTCGATATCGGTGAAGAACCCCGGTGGCTGACCGTTGGTCTCCAGGTGGGTGCGGACCCTGTCGATCGGATCCTTGGCCCGCCACTGCTCGACCTCGGCCGCGTCGCGGTACCGGGTCGGGTCGTCCGACGTCGTGTGGGCGCCCATGCGATACGTGACCGCCTCGATCAGCATCGGGCCTTCGCCGTCGCGGGCGCGCTGGAGCGCGGCCGTGGTGACCGCGTGGACCGCGAGGACGTCATTGCCGTCGACCCGCACCCCCGGCATTCCGAACCCCGCGGCGCGCTGGGCGATCGGGACCGCCGTCTGACGGGACAAGGGCACGGAGATGGCGTACTGGTTGTTCTGGCAGAAGAACACGATCGGCGCCTGGTGCACCGCCGCCCAGTCGAGCGCCTCGCTGACATCACCCTGGCTGGACGCTCCGTCGCCGAAGTAGGCGATGACGGCCGCGTCGCGTTCCGGATCGCCCGTGCCGACCGCGTGATCGAACGTCAGGCCCATCGCATAGCCGGTCGCGTGCAGCGTCTGGGCGCCGATGATGATCTGCGGCAGCGCGATGTTGTGATCGGCCGGATCCCAGCCGCCGCCGAGTTCGACACCACGGAAGATGCCGACCATGGCCACCGGCGGCACGCCGCGGCACCACGCGACACCGTGTTCGCGGTAGGTGGGGAAGGCGTAGTCCTGGGGGCGCAACGCACGGCCGGAGCCGATCTGCGCAGCCTCCTGGCCCAGGGCCGGCGGCCACAGACCGAGTTCGCCGTGGCGCTGGAGGGCGAACGCCTCGGTGTCGACGCGCCGGGCCAACACCATGTCGCGGTACAGCGCCGCGATGGAGGCGAGATCGCCGGAGTAGGCGTAATCGGGGTGCTCGACGCGCTGGCCATCGGGCGTCAGCAACTGGACGAGATCGGCCGGTTCGGATGGGCCGGTTCTGGGTGCGCTCATGGTGTCCCTCTGTCGTCGGCCAGGCTTCCGGGATCGCCGGTCCTGGTGTCGGATGTGCAGCGCCGCTCCCCCTTGGTGCGGGGAGAGCACCGGCTCTGCAGGCGTGACGGGCATCACACCTACAGCCAGCCTAACGCATCAGGACAGCCGGTCACACCACGCGGCGGCGCGCTCGAGGAAACGGGCATCCGCGCCCGCTTCGCCGATCGAGATCCGCACGCCGTCCCCGTCGAACGGGCGCACCGAGATCGGATCACACGCGGCCGCGAAGTCCATCGCCTCGGGCCCGAGCGGAAGCCACACGAAGTTGCCTTGAGCGTCGGGGACCTTCCACCCCTGGCCGATCAGCGAGTCGCGGAGGGACCGCCGTTCGGCGACCACCTGGTCGACCCGTTCGGCCAACTCGTCGAACGCCTGCAGCGAGGCGATCGCGGCCGCCGATGCGACGTCACTGACCGAGAACGGCGGGACCACCTTGCTGATCGCCTCGGCGACCTCGGGATGCGCGATCGCGTAGCCGACGCGCAGGCCGGCCAGACCGTACGCCTTGGAGAACGTGCGCAGCACGACCACGTTGTCCCGCTGCCGCAGTGCTGTCAGACCCGAGCATGCACCGCGGTCACGGACGAATTCGACATATGCCTCGTCGATGACGACCAGCACGTGATCGGGTACCTGGTCGAGGAGCGAGTTCAACTCATCGGCCGTCACGATCGGGCCGGTCGGATTGTTCGGGGTGCACACGAGCACGACGCGGGTGCGATCGGTGATCGCCGCACCCATCGCCGGAATGTCGTGGCGCCCGTCGGGCAGCAGCGGGACGCGCACCGGCGTGGCGCCCGTCAGGTCGGCGGCGATCGGATAGGCCTCGAACGACCGCCAGGCGTAGACGACCTCATCGCCGGGGGACAGATACGCGTTGAGCAGCGCGAACAGGACCGCGACGGACCCGGTGCCCGTGGCGATCTGTGCGGCCTCGACATCCAGGTGCTCGGCCAGCGCTTCTCGCAGTGCGACCGTCCCGGCGTCGGGATACCGGTTCATCCGGCCGAGTTCGGTCGCCGCCTGCTCCACGACCCCGGGCAACGGCGGGAACGGATTCTCATTGCTGGACAGTTTCAGCGCATCGCTGGCCGCAGGCTTCCCCGGCTTGTACGCCGGGATCGCATCGAGTACCGGACGGTGCTTCGGAACTGCCATGCAATGGAGAATAGGCGCAGTGGTCCACAACGCTGATCCAACCCAGAGATTTCAACGGATCGAGCCGTGCCGAGCCAGAATGGTCCACCTCCACTTGAGGTGCGACAACGACTCTGGGAACCCCGGTCGATCCGTCGCTTACCGGTGCAACAGTCCCTCGCCTTGGACAAGCACCGACTTGGCGGCCAGCAGATGCGTACACATCGCGCTTTGAGCCCAGTCCGCGTTGCGCGCCCGAATCGCCGCTACGAGTTCCCGGTGCGCTCCCATGCTTCGGGCCAAGTACTCGGGCGTGTAGCCATGGAACGTCTTGAGGATCAGCGGAACATGTACGACGCTGCCCATCATGCTGATCAATCGAGCGCTCTCCGCAGCTTCGAGGATTATCTGATGTAGTTGGGAGTTGAGAATGGCGATCTGCTCATAGTCGACCGAGTTCTGACGATCTGTGAGCGCTTCCATCTGTTCACACAGTTCATCAAGCCGCTCGATGTTTGGCGTGGTCATGCGGGTGGCAGCCCGGCCAGCAGCGTGGCTCTCCAGGAGCGCGCGCAGTTCGTAGATCTCCTCCAGGTCCGCGATCGACCATTCGGTGACCCGCGCACCCTTGTTCAGTTCGATGTGGACGAATCCGTCAGCATCGAGCCGCCGAAGAGCCTCCCGTACAGGCGTACGGGAAGTGTCGAACTGGCTGGCTAGATCGACCTCGCCGAGGCGCGATCCCGGAGCCATGGATCCATCGAGAATCGCAGCGCGGATGGATGCATAAACTTCATCGGCGGCACCAGACATGGAGCGGCTCCTTTGTGCTCAATCTCAGTAATGACCTGCAGCTTTCCCGGAATCCGGAACGGAAGAGTCTCCGTACTGTATACGGAATCGCTGTTCTGACGAGATCGCCATCTAGACGATCACGTAGCCTGAGGGAACCCGAGATCAAGACCTCGGTGACTTTGGTCAGGCCAGCGGGTGGTCACGACCTTGCCTCGCGTAAAGAACTTCACTCCCTCCATCCCGTGGGCGTGCGCGTCGCCGAACAATGAGTCCTTCCAGCCCCCGAACGAGTAGTAGGCCATGGGCACGGGCACCGGCACGTTGATGCCCACCATGCCGACCTCGACTTCATGCTTGAACTGCCGCGCGAGTCCTCCGTCGTTGGTGAAAACAGCAGTTCCATTGCCGTAAGGGTGGGAGTTGATGAGTTCCATCGCGGCCGCATATGTCGAAGCACGGACGACCGAAAGGACCGGCCCGAAGATCTCCTCCTGATAGATCGCCATGTCGGTGGTCACATGGTCGAACAGAGTGGGACCGAGCCAGAACCCGTTCGGGGCGCCGTCGGGTTGGACCGTACGACCGTCGACGACGAGTTTGGCCCCGGACTCTATGCCCGAATCTAGATACGAAACGACCTTGTCGCGATGGGCGCCGCTGACCAACGGCCCCATGTCGTTATCGCGACGACCATCACCGGTCTTCAGTCCGAGCGCGCGTTCGGCGATCTTCTCGACCAGTGCGTCAGCGATACTGTCGATAGCCACGACCACCGAAGTGGCCATGCAGCGTTCACCGGCCGAACCGAAGCCGGCATTGATGGCCGCGTCAGCCGCCAGGTCCAAGTCGGCATCAGGCAACACCAACATGTGGTTCTTGGCACCGCCCAAAGCCTGGACCCGCTTTCCGTGCCGGGTACCGGTCTCGTAGACGTAACGGGCGATCTGGGTGGAGCCGACGAAGGAGATCGCCTTGACCTTCGGGTGCTCCAGCAGACCGTCAACCGCGACCTTGTCGCCATGAATCACCGAGAACACCCCTGGGGGCAACCCGGCTTCGGCCCAAATCTCGGCCAGCAGGTTCGCTGTCGAAGGGTCCTTCTCGCTGGGCTTGAGCACTACCGCGTTCCCGGCGGCGATGGCGATGGGAATGAACCACATCGGCACCATCGCTGGAAAGTTAAACGGCGAAATAATCCCCACGACGCCGAGCGCCTGACGGATCGAATGGGAGTCGATGCTGGTGGAGACATTCTCGCTGAACTCTCCCTTGAGCAGATGAGGGATGCCGCACGCGAACTCGGCGACCTCAAGGCCTCGGCTCACCTCGCCGAGCGCATCGGAGTGCACTTTGCCGTGCTCAGAAGTGATGGTGGAAGCGATCTCCTCCTTGCGGGCGTTCAGGATCTCGCGAAAGCTGAACAGGATGCGGCTCCGCGCCGAAAGGGAGGTGTCGCGCCACTTCAGGAAGGCCCGGTGAGCAGTCTCGACGGCATGGTCGACATCCTGAACTTCTGCGAAGCCGACCTTGCGGATGACCTCACCACTCGCTGGATCGAAGATATCACCGAAACGGACGGGATCGCGGTCGAAAGGCGCTCCGGCGATCCAGTGCGGCAGGTGATTCATAGGGTTGACTCCTTCAGAGAGGTGGTGGCGGGCTCGACGTGGACGCAGGCGACCTCGTGGTCGCTGCCGATGAGTTGCAAGGGGACCTTGGATGCGCACTGATCGATGCGTTCAGGACAGCGTGGTTGCAGCACACATCCGACGACCTTCTTCGTCGGCGTTGGGAGATCTCCGCCCAGGCTCAGCGGGGGCGGGGTCTCGTCTGGGTTGATCGACAACGCTGAGGCCAGCAGTGCCTTGGTGTAGGGATGTTGGGGCGAAGCGAAGACCTCTTCGGTCGGCCCGGTCTCCACCACCCTGCCCTGGTACATGATCAGGATCTGATCACTGATGTAGCGGACCGTGTGGATGTCGTGCGAAATGAACAGGTACGCAAGCTGGAGTTCGCTTTGAAGTCGTTGCAAGAGCTTGAGGATCTGAGCCCGCACCGACAAATCGAGCGAAGAGGTGGGCTCGTCAAGGACGACGAACGAAGGGCGAGTGATAATCGCTCGCGCAATTCCGATGCGTTGCTGCTGACCGCCGCTGAGTTCACCCGGGTAGCGCCGCGCCATGTCCGCCCCAAGGCCCACCAGATCGAGGGTTTCCTCGACGAGGCGATGTCGAGCCGCGCGCGACATCGAACCTCTGTGGACGACCAACGGCTCGGCGATGTTGTCGGCGATCGTCAGCCGCGGGTTTAGGGATTCGAATGGTTCCTGGAAGATGATCTGCATTCGTTCCCGGGTGCGCCGGAGCTCGCGTGCATCGAGGTCGGCGAGGTCCCGGCCTTCGAAGTACACCGATCCCCTGGTGGGTTCGAGCAGACGCAGCGCCAATCGACCGAGTGTGGATTTCCCTGAACCACTCTCGCCAATCACGGCGAGGGTCTGACCCGCCTCAACGGACAGACTGACCTCGTCGACGGCGTAGACGTGCTGGCCGCCGCCGATCACGAACTCTTTTGCGATGTCTTTAAGCGTTAGTACCGGCATAGAACTCCGTCACCCCACTCTCCAGATGGCAGTTGAAGACTTGGTCATGCGGCGCACGCTTGGGCACGGGAGCGACGCTGGTGCATTCCTCGTGAACCTCCGGGCACCGAGGCGCGAAGGGACAACCGGCCGGATAGTGCACCAGATCGGGGAGGCGGCCGCTGAGGTGGACCAGGGGCTGCTTGGGGCTGGGGATAGCGCGGATCAATGCGCGAGTATAGGGATGGGCCGGACTCTTCATGACGGCATGGACCGAGCCTTCTTCGACCACCTTTCCCGCATACATCACCACGACTTTGTCGCAGTACTGTGCGACCACCCCGAGGTCGTGGGTGACCAATAGCATCGAGCGCTGATGCTCACGCACCAGCGACTTGATGAGATCGAGAATCTGCCGCTGGACAGTGAGATCAAGCCCCGTGGTGGGTTCGTCGGCGATCACAAGCGATGGATTGAGAAGCATGGCCATAGCGATGACCACTCGCTGAGCCATTCCGCCGCTGAGTTGGTGGGCGTATCCCCGCAGTACTCGATCCGGTCCGGCGATACCGACGTCGGAAAGAGTCTGACGGGCTCGGACGAGGACCTGCTCGCCGTCCTGGTCCCCATGAGCCGCGGCGATATACCGAAACTGCTTCTCGATCTTCATGACCGGGTTCAGTGCGCTGAAGGGGTTCTGGGCAATGAAGCCGATGTCCTTGCCGCGAGCCTTACGGAGTTCGGACTTGGGGAGCGTCAGGAGATCTCTCCCCTGAAAGACGGCCGAGCCGGCAGTGACCTTGCCCGGCGCACGCACCAGCCCGAGGATCGATCTGATGCTGACCGACTTCCCGCAACCACTCTCACCGACGACACCGACGATCTCGCCGCGATTGACCGTGAAATCGACGCCATTGACAACATGCGCGGTGCCGTTTGGGGTGTCGAACTCGGTGCTGAGTCCGCGGATCGCAAGTAGTTGATTCTCGGCCTGGGATTCCTGCCGATTCTGAGAACTCTCCATAACGCTCCTCATAGCTGCTTGGCCCGTCCGAAGTTCTCTTGCAAGCAATGGCTGATCGAGTTGAAGCACATGATGGTCACGAAGATGGCCAGTCCGGGGAAGACCGAAGCCCACCATTGACCGGTGGTCATGCTTTGCGCGCCTGTCTGGATCATCGCTCCCCAACTGGCGTCCGCAGCGTTGATTCCGATACCGAGGAACGACAGCGAGGCGATCACGACGATCGCGTGCGCCACTGCAAGTGAGGCTTGCGACAGGATGGTGCCGATCATGTTCGGAAGCATGTGCTTGAACATGAGCCGGTGGTTGGGGACGCCGATCGCTTCGGCCGCCTCGAAGTATCGGCTTTCACGAATAGTGAGGCCCTCACTCCTCACCAATCTGATGAATCGCGGCACGTTGATGATGGCGATGGCGACGACGACGTTCTGGATGTTGTTCCCCATCAGCGCGACGACGGCAATAGCCAGGATCAGCAAAGGGAAGGCTTGGAACACGTCGAGCACGCGAACCACACTCTCGCCCCACCTGCCTCGCTGGGAGGCCAACAATCCAAGCGGGACGCCAAGGGCCAACGAGACGATCAGGCCAGTGATGGCCAGCGGGATGTCTAGCCCGGCGGAGGCGATCAGACGGCTAAAGACGTCCAGCCCGAACTTGTCGGTACCCAGCCAGTGCTCCGAGCCGGGTGGAACCAGAGTCTTGCCCTGCGCTGGGGTGTCAGGGTCAAAGGGCAGTGGCGCGAAAAAAGCCGCGAGAACCATGACGGTCAAGGCTGTGGTGGGAATGATCCAGCGGGCACGGGCGCGGATTCTCCGCCAAGAGCGCGGCTGCTTGGGAGCGGTGATTGTCTCAGGAGTCATAACGAACCCTCGGATCCAGAAGCGCGACGACAACGTCGAGAAGTGTGAAAACAATCAGTGTCCCGATCCCGGCGAACAGAATGAATCCTTGGACGGCAGGCAGATCGAGCTGGAGGATGGATGTGATCGCCCACTCCCCGAAGCCGCCCCACGAGAAGATCGTCTCCACGATCGCGGCGCCACCGAGCAGCGCCGAAAGCAAGATGCCTCCGTACGTCAGAATCGGCGTACGGGCCTGACGAAGCGCATAGCCGAGCACTTTGCGCTCGCTGAGGCCGCAGGCCCGAGCGAACTCGACCTGCTTCGATTCCAGTGCGGGCCCCACGGCAGCGTAGGTGGTCCGGGCGAAGTACGCCGAGTAGTAGATGCCGAGTGTGAGCACCGGCAGGATGGCGTGCTGTACGGCGGCCCAGAAGGTCGCCATGTTCCCGGCAATGAGTGAGTCGATCAAGGCTGCGCCGGTGACACGCGGTGGAGCGTCGTCGAGCAGGCCGAGCTGCCCGACCGGCGCGGGCGCCCAGCCGAACTGGTAAAAGAGGAAGTAGATGAGCAACAGGCCCAGGAAGAAGTCAGGGACAGCTTGGAACACGGTGATGAGGAATCGGGAACCGCCGTCAGCCCAGCGGCCCTGATAATAGGCTCCGATTACACCGAGTCCGATTCCCAGCACCGACGCCAAGGCCAGCGAGAGGGTGACGAGAACCAGCGTCGAGGGCAGGAACCGGAAGATTTCCGTGAGGATCGACCGGTTGGTATAGAACGACGTCCCCAGGTCCCCTTGGAGAAGTGCTCCGAAGTAGTCGAGGAATCGTTGCCAGATGGGCTGATCCAGGCCGAGCCGCCTGCTGGTCTCCGCGAGCTGTTCGGGAGTTGCTGCGGGACCGGCGATCACACCGACAGGGTCGCCGGGAAGAGCGTTCACGAGCAGGAACGCGAGCACAGCCACCGATGCGAGCGCAAGCGGCATGAAAAGGAGCCGCTTTCGGATGTACACCGTCAGTCGCATGATGGCTCACCCTCCTTAGGAGATTCGTTGAATAGCGAGACCGCTTCGACCAGGGTCACGATCTCGGCGTACTTCGCACCGAGGTCGAACAGCGTGTTCTCGTGGGGGCGGACGTCGCGGTCGAGGCATGCGGCATCGACAACGAGCGGAATGAAACCGCTCTGCATCGCGTCGAGCGCGCTGGCTCGGACGCAGCCGCTCGTGGACGCCCCGCCGATGACAACGGTGTCGACGTCGAGCGACCGCAGGTGGTCAGCGAGCTCGGTGCCGAAGAAGGCACTGGCGAAGTGCTTCATGAGGATCTTCTCTTCGGGTTGAGGCGTCAGCGCCTCAGGGGCCTCGGCCAATACGTTGCCCGCTTCGAAAACCCGGAGCGAAGGTACCTTCTTGATGAACAAGCCACACGCCTGTCCATCGGCGCCGAGCGAGATACGGGTGTGAATGACAGGAACCCCCGCCTCCCGGGCCGCCTGAAGCAACTGAGCATTCGCGGCAACGGCCTCGGCGCCGTGCTCACCTGCGTACAGCGGAGATGTGTCGTGGAGGTAGGCGTTCGTGAGATCGATCAGAAGATAGGCTCGCTTCTTCCCGCGGCCGAGGTCACCACCGAAGCCGGCGTCGAGGTAATCGGCGATCAAGTCACCTTCACTTGTTACGTCCACGTGACTCTCCTTCGGGGCCGTTCAGCGTGAGGGGCGGATCACTAATTGTATACAATACAAGCCATCGGGCATGTCCGCAAGGCATGCGGGTCACAATTGATCCGCGCTTTCCCGAGGAGCGCATTACGGGCTGGAACTGACCTCGGTACGAAGCGATCGACCGAGGATCCGACCGAATGCAAGTGCCGGCGTTACAGCCATTCCTCCGCAAAAGGCCGCCCCGCTCGTGGCGCCCATACCGAGCACTTCACCGATCGCCCGCAGGCCCGGGATTTCCCTTCCACGCCGAGTCATCACACGGAACTCGCTGTCGACCACAAGGCCACCGAAAGCACAGAGCAGCGACGCCGTGGAACGGATTGCGTACAGATCACCGGCCGGCTCAGTTTTTGCAACATCGGATCGCTCCAGAGTCGCGGCCAAGCCATCAGGATCGATCCCGGCCTGAATCGCCAACTGACGCGGGTCTGACGAGGACCAGGCAACATCCCCGAGGGCGGCCTCTTCGCGCAGTCTGTCGATGTCCCATGAACTGGCCAGCGCTTGGCCCGCAAGACTCGACTCGGTGAAGACGATCCAGAACGTCGACCCGGGCTGTGTCAGAACACTGTGTTCACGTTCGGTGATGGTGCTGTTCAGTTCGTCGACAAAGCGCTCGCCAGCCTCATTGACCCACACGAAACCCGAGCTGAAGGCATCTAAGTGGAGGATCTCGGCCCAGAAGTCGCTGCGCCCGGTTTGCCGCTCAAGCAGGCCGATTCGGGGGGTGTGCAGTTCGCCGAACCGCACTGCGGCGCCGAGACTGCGAGCGCTCCTCAGCCCGTCGCCTTGAGCTGTGGGGATGGCGTTGGTCACCAGCCGGGTTACCCCAGGTGTGAGTTCTCGGTAAAGATCCTCATTCGACCCGTAGCCCCCCGTAGCCAGCACCGTGACCTCGGCGTGGAACTCTTCGCGGCGTTCAACACCGACGAGTGCGCCCCTGACCCATCCGTCCTCCACGATGAGGTCCTTCATGGGTGTCGAAAGATGGATCCGAACGCTACCTTCGACCACGTACTGCCGGATGAGTCTCTGCAACACAGCAAGGATCGAGTGCCCGTTGTCAACACCCCAGTACGTTCGTGGCACGGAGTACGCCGAGTGACCGTGATAGATCGCTGGCGTACCAGGGGCGAACTCGAACCCTTGGTCCTCGAGCCAATCGACGACACGGGGCGCTTCATCGACCGCGAGACGTACCAGCGTGGCGTCGGCCGCGCCCCCACCGATCTCCATGACCTCGCGAAAGTGCGTATCGGGGTGGTCCTCGATCCCTAGCGCGGCCTGCCGGCGGGTTCCGGCTGCGCTCATGTGACCGGCCGAGACGTGCAACGACCCCCCGATATACGGAGCGGCTTCCAACACGTTGACGGTGAGCCCTCGTGCCGCGCATTCCAATGCGCACATGAGCCCGGCCGTGCCAGCACCGATGACGAGAACGTCCGAAGAGTGTTTCATGACAATCGTTTCGGTTTACGAATCCGACAGGAATGAGTGGACGACTGCTGCAAACTCTCGCGGCTCTCGCCAGGCTAGTTGTCCCGTGGTGTCGGTCAGTTGAACCTGCTTGGCGTCCGGACGAATTCGTAGCGCCTCAGCATCGCAGTACGCCAGCATGTCGCGTCGTGCGGTGAAAAGAAGGAGTGACGCTTCGATGGATGCCAGCGGGCCGGCGGGATCATGCCTGAACGCGGCGTTGTACGCCCAGTTGTATCGATCGAGGACCGAAGCGATGTTGGTGACAGACAGATTGAGAAGTTCGGGGGGCGACTCCCACAACCCGATGTACTTCTCCCAGAGGTCGTTGAAATGCGAGCCATCCGCTTTGGGCGCCTTGTCGGGAGCCCAATCGGCCAGAAACGAGGCCCGCGTCTCCGGCGAGAGCAAGGCCAACCCACTGAGGATGGCTTTGTTCACCCGAGCGCCGGCGAGTCGCGCAATCTCGAGCGCAATCGATGCGCCGGTGTGCTGGCCGTATACGGCGAACTCATCGATCCCCAACTCGTCGATAGCGCTCAGGAGCAGCTCGGCGTACCCGGCGATCTCAAGCGGGTCGGACGGCGGATCCGACTGTCCGTAACCAGGCGTATCGAAAGCGTACGCCCGCATGGTCCAACCAAGTTCGGGCAGAGCCAACTCGAACACGTTTGAAGCCTGAGGTGATTCGTGTAGGAGCACCAGGACCGGGCCAGTACTGCCCGCCATCCGATAGTGGACCTGAGAGCCTTCAGGACCGACGTAACCACGCATGTTCAGGTTTCCTGTCGTGGGGGCGACGGCGTTGAAGAGCCTCTTCCTCTGGGTACCACGGCGTGCTTCAGGTCGGTGCTTAAAGCACGGCTAAGCATTTCGATCGGCACCACCGGTCGTCCAAGCACCGTGGTGGCCACCGGCACTTGGAGTCGCTGGCACTCTCGCTTGATCTCATCGATCGCGCACCTGACCGAATCGATGTCCCCAGTGAAACTCACCGTCACCATCCCCGAACCGATCTTCTCGAATCCCGCGATCGAGACCGACGAAGTCTTCATGGCGATATCGGCGACCCGAAGGGCCGTCACCATACCCTCGCTCTCGACTAGGCCGAGCGCACCCGAGTTCCATAGATCCATATCAGTCTCGTGCGTAATTGGCCCAGCCGTCAGACTCGAGCTGATCGACGATGGCGGTAATCGATGCATCTACAGGTGCATCACGAAGAACGCCCTGGAGGCGGGCGGCGCCACCGGTGGAGACCAGGACGATTTCGCCCTTACCCGCGCCGACGGTGTCTATTGCCACGAACGGTTCCTGACTGTTCGCTTCGAGGGGCTCGACCACGAGCAACTTTGCGCCGTGCAACTTCTCGTCCTTGATGGTGCTGACCACTGAACCGATGACTCGTCCGACTCGCATGATCTTCCTCCTGGATGGTTAGGCGGGTTTGACCGATCCGAAAAGCGTATTCACCATCGTCTGGGCGGCTTGAACATCGGCGTGGAATCCCGATACCCAGAGACGGCCGAACTGGCCGACCCCGCGGACGTCGATGATCTTGAGAGCTGTGGCCTTCTCGACCTCATTGCCGATCAGCGAGATGTAGGCGGCGGGCTGGCATTCGACCACCAGCATCGACTCGCCGGCCACCAGAAGCGAACCTTTGCGTGTCCGATTGACCAACTGCGCCTGATAGGCATCCACGTTCGAGATGATCTTGGCCGAGACCAGTTCGACCGGCTGAGCGTCCTTCTCCGACATGCCGATGAGATCGAGAACCGTCTGGCCCGCCTGGCGCACCGAATCCTGCGAGTTGGAGTGCAACTCAGCCATGCCGTACTGCCGCTCCACGACCTGGGAGCCGGGTCGTACGCCAGACGACTTCACCGCAGCGTCGACGAGCGCGTAGACATCGCTGCCCGGGGCGATCTCGAGAAAAAGTTGAGCCATCCCCTCGACGACCGGGTCACCCGATCCGATACTCCCGAGCAACGCCGCCATCTGCGGCTGGATCCGGTCGATGAAGGCGAAAGTGCGAAGCTCGACCGCTGATTGACTCATTTCTGGCCCACCAGCAGATTCAAATGACCCGAACTTGCCTGCTTGCCACTCTGCAGGATTCGACTGGTCGGGACCTGGACCTCCTGGGCATAATTGCTCCCCGGCGAGGTGCCGTTGAAGCCTGCCGCACGGGTTGCTTCCATGACGTCCATGTCACGCATGGGACCCCAGAAGGGTTCGTTGTTGTTCCGGGTGTCCCAGTCGATCAGGAACTGAGTCACGTTGTCCATGTTGGCGTACCCCGGGAAGTCGGCGTGCACCATCAGGCCCCCTGGGGCGAGAAGCCGGTGGCACTCACGCAGTATGTTGCGCACTCCCGCAGGCGGCACCTCGTGCAACAGGATGTGTGAAACGATCAGATCGAAATGCTGGTCCTGGAAGTTCGTCGTTTCAGCGTTCTGCTGTGAGAAGTAGATCCGCTTGTCAAGCGACTCGGCGCGGGCGTGACCGTAACGCAGCAGTGATGGACCGACGTCGACACCATGCACCTCCGCGTCGGGGTACGCATCGGCATAGGGAATGAGCGAGTTTCCGATTCCGCAGCCGAGTTCCAGGATGCGCTTGGGACGGAACTCTGGGTGGTCCTTCTTCAAGAAGTTGTGGACCACCGACTGACCGTAGTCGTCGTTGAGATCGCCCATCTGCCCCTGGGCGTACACGTAGACGCCCCGATCATAGAGAGCCCCCGCCGAGATGTCGTCGGGCGTGTACTCGCTGCGGTAACCCCCGGGCATCACGTGGATGTCGATGCCCCAGAAGTACCACGGCAGTTCAAAGTTCGGATCGAGAACCAGTCGGTCGCTGTTGCCTGAGTACTTGGCGGCTTTCGCCTTGAGTTCTGGCAACTGGCGCCCGATGCTGTCGGCGACCGAGTTCCACAGGAGTTCTTGGCTTGAGCGGCGGACCGAACTCCACAGTTGGTAGTACGGCTCCGGCTCCATCGCGTGCTTGATCGCTCGGCGGTCACCCGGTGCGACACCGGTCTCTTGCTGGTACTTCGGCAGTACCCGGTGCTGATAGAGCTCCCTGATGCCGGGGGTGACTTCCTTGGCGATATGAGTCTTGAGCGCGCGCACGAAGGTTTCGCGCGCCAACTCGTCGTGGTCCTCCTCCGGCAGCATGCCGTGACGGAGCTGTTCACTCATTGACTTCTCCATTAACTTCCGAGAAGGCACGGCGCACGATCTCGCCGTATCCCTCCGATGATTCGTCGGCCACGATCTCTTCTCTCCACTCGTGGAAGACTCGCAATACGCGACCCACGAATGCTTCGGCCTCGTTCGACCTAGCGGTGAGTACCTCTTGCGACGGTTTGTGCTTCTCCACCGCGCCGGGTTCGATGACACCCCGGTCCGCCAGAACTTGCTCCAGAGTCAACACGCGTTCACGCAGAACCCAAAGTTCCGACGTGGTTGTCAAGAGTGTCGAGATGATGGCCTCGATGCCCGGCTCATCGAAGTACTGCGGCCGAGCGCCCTTGGCCTTCTTCGGGAATGAGTGGCCGGGCAAGGGCTCAGCCTGTTGAGGCGAGCCGATGCCCGGCCCCCCAGCACCGAGGGCTTGGAGTACCTTTTTAGCGACCGCTTCAGCATCCGCTTCAGGATTGGCTGCCACCACGCTCGCGACGATCCCACGAACTGCTTGGACTAACTCGGCCGACACCGAATGGGCCAGCTCGGTGGAGTCGGTCGGACTGGCGACGTCTTCGCTTCGCACGGTGACGCTGGGTTGAGCGTCGGCCGTTCCGGCTTCCCTGATCGTTACACCGTGGCCTTGTGCGATGTCACGCGCGTAAGGAGAGATCAGGTCGCCAGGATGAAGGAGGAGCTCACGCGGAGGTTCGGCTCTGGCGAGCTCCTCGACGTCGACAGCAGTCCACATCCGATTCATTGTTTGCCCCTTCATTGCTGCAGTTCGTGGATTTCATGCGGTCCCGCAGGTTATGCCTTGGATCCACCCTTGAGATTGCGAGGCAAGATCGTCTCGACCTCGGAATGAGGGCGAGGAATGACGTGGACGGAGACGATTTCGCCGAGACGTGACGCGCTCGCAGCACCAGCGTCGGTGGCTGCCTTCACGGCGCCGACGTCGCCGCGCACGACTACAGTGACGAGCCCGCCACCGACGTATTCGGTTGCGACGAGGGTGACGGTCGCTGCCTTCACCATCGCGTCGGCGGCCTCGATCGCGGCCACCAGGCCGCGAGTCTCGATGAGTCCTAGTGCTGACATCTGAATATCGGCCATGGATCCAAACCTTTCAGTACTTTCTGGCGAACTCATGTCCGCCAGTCTTACTCGTGACGAATTCGTCACGAGAGCTTATGGAGAGACCGTCTGACCGACAGCCTCGCGTGCAATCTGGAGAACCAGTTGCTGTAGAACCGGATGGAAATGATCGTCGGAGGAGTCGTCATTCGATTTGATCAGCGCTGCCGGAGCCGACGCCGCTGGAGTCAAACCCGCGTCCGCGGGCTGGCGTGGCGGTGCGATGCCGGTTTCCCGCAATGCCCGATCCTTGAGTTGCTGGACCGTGCCGCCTCGGTTGAAGGTCGCCAACTGAGGAGTCTCCTGCGACATGCTGGCGCGAAGTTCCGCAGTCTTGACAGCATCGACCTCCCCGTCAAACAACACCACGCCATAGGCGCGGGCACCTTCGGTAGAAATGAGTCCCCGGCCCGCATCGACGCAGACAGCCTGGGGATCGCGCTCCAGAGGATTGCCCCAGCCGCCTCCACCCCATGTGATGAATCGAAGCACATCGCCCGGATTCACTACGACGTGGTCCGACTTCGAGGGCAGGACTGTGCGATCGCCGCCAGCCTTCTCCAAGATCTTGGTCCCGCGCGCACCCGGCTGTCCGCCGAGTACACCCCACGGCTTCGTGAGCCAACGATCGTCGTGGATCGAAACCTCTCCAGGTTCAAGGAAGCGGAATGCGGTATGGATGCCGTTGCCGCCGCGATGCAGGCCCGCGCCACCTGAATCGATCACCGTCTCGTACGTCTCGATGATGAGCGGATAGTAGGCCTCGAGGAACTCATTGGGCACGTTGACGAATGACGGCCACATCGAGTGTCCGTCGATTCCATCGCCCAGCGGCCGAGCGGGAACACCGCCAAAACCGATCTGGTAGAGCTGGAACCATTCTCCTGACGAGTCGTGACCCGAGTACATCAGGTGTGGGCTCGACGAGAAGCCGGAAGCGCAGAGGAATTCGGGCTGACACTGGCCGAGGAGACCTGCGAGCACATCGAAGATGCGGCCGAGCGCATGTGTCCGGCAGGAAAGCGCTGCGGGACGCTCTGGGCGCAGCAGACTCCGTTCAGGGATGATGACGTCGACGAGCGGATAGAAGCCGTCATTGATCAGGATGTCCGGATCGACGGCCATCACCACGTAGGAACCGAAGAACATCCTCAGTACGTTCTCGTTGAGGAGAAAGTTGATCGAACCCTCGGCCTGGCTGCTGGTGCCGGTGAAGTCGAGCACGACGCGCTCGCCTTGACGTTTGAGACTGCATCTGATTGTGAACGGGCCATTGCCCCGGCCATCGTCGTCAATGTAGTCCTCGAAGACTACGGGCGTCTCCGGCACGATGGTTTGGAAAAGTTTGGACATCGCCTGATGATTACGCGACAGCAGTGCTTCCAGTGCCGCCACGTACTTCTCGGTCCCGAACCGCTCGCAGAGTTGCTGGATCCGCTTCTCTGCGGTCCGGCACGAGGCGACGATGGCATTGAGGTCTGCCCGGTTCCAGCGCGGCAACCGCACCTGGTTCAAGATGGTGTCAATCAACTGCTGGTCATACTCGCCCTGGGAGAAGATCTTGACGGGCGGTACGACGACACCTTCCTCATGGATGGAGGTGGCGTCGGTGGGAAGGCTCCCGGGAACTTTGCCACCGACGTCGCTCATATGGCCAAACATCGAAGCCCAACCCACCAGCTCGCCCTGGAAATGTACGGGGAGCAGGACTAGCCAGTCGTTGGCGTGGCTGATGGCGCCCGAGCACGCGTAAGGATCGGACGTGAACAACACGTCACCTTCCTCGATCGTGCCCGAGTAGTTCGCCAAGAAGCCGTCGATGAACGACCCGAACTGCCCGGCCACCATGCGGCCTTTGTGATCCGCGATCAGCGGAAAAGCATCGTGCTGCTCGCGGATTCCCGGCGAGATGGCCGTGCGGAAGAGCGTGGCATCCATTTCCTGCCGCGCGTTGCGGAGCGCATTCTCGATGATGTCGAGATTGGCTGCCTGTGTTCGCTGCTGATTCGTCGTATGGCCCGTCATTGTGCACTCCGGTTTGACATCACGTCCAAGGTGATGACGAGGTTGCCGATTTCGTCTACTGTCGCCGTGCAGCCGGGCTGGATCAGTGTGGTCGAATCCATCTCCACCACGATCGCGGGCCCCGGAATCTGGTTGCCCGCCAACAACGACGAACGGTCATACATGGTGGCGTTCCGCCAGTCCCCTTCAATGAAGACCTGCTGGCTACCCACCGCGGCGCCGCTCGGGTCGGGTCCCGCCGATTCAAGGCGGACCGGCACGATGCGCGATGACTCTGACACTCCGATCACACGCAGCGCCATAATCTCAAGGTCGTCCTCGAGCGCGAAGCCGAAGAGACGACGGTGGGCCTCGTCGAACTCCTGACGGATGACCAGAGCCAAGTCTGCTTGGTGGGCTCGCAGGTCGACCTCTACCGACACGTCGAAACCCTGACCCTGATAGC
>Ga0182747_1000983_pt1 | contig 23645 bp, 20 predicted proteins | sample eDN3rd30CBELigBY_FD_128526 | JGI IMG/M metagenome (GOLD analysis project Ga0182747, IMG submission 128526) | Enriched backyard soil microbial communities from Emeryville, California, USA - eDNA 3rd pass 30_C BE-Lig BY (version 2) (version 2) | ecosystem: Environmental > Terrestrial > Soil >...
GTATGGACTTCCGGTTCGGGCCGATGTCACGAAGTCTGTGGTGCGGGAGAAGATGCTGCACGACAAGAAGAAGTCTGGCGGGGCGCAGCAATGGGTGTTGCCGTTGCGCGACGGTGGAGTCGAGATCCGGACCGATGTCTCCGAGGCGGAGATCGAAACGGGGCTGGAGGCGGTGTTGGGATAGCGTTGATTGCAACGTGAGGGATTCCGAATTCTTTCGATCGCTCCGATGGCGCCTGATGCAGACCGCCTTAATTGGCATAGCGGTATGTACCATACTGAATCCGGGTATAGGTCGTGCTCCATGATGCCGCTTCGCGGCATAGGCGATGACGGGCATCGCCCGTACGGAGTTGGCATGTACCTCAACGGAATACAGGAATCCGGTATCAGATCTTCGTAGAACCGGCCCTCGCAGCTGCAGCCGGTGGCCGACCTGCGTGCTCACCATGCGCAAGTGTCGGCGGAAAAAACTGGCCACAAGGGCCAGTTCTACGAATACATGCGTCATGAAAACTCATGCAGCACGCGTACGAGGGCCGGTTCTACGGAGGTGGGATGAGGGGCATCGGAAGGGGATGGGTACGCACAGGTTGACCGTATGTCTATGTTGCGTGAAGATATCTTCCACTGTGCTATTCTCAGTCTTAATGTCAGGTGGTCGCGCGATCACCGGCGTTTTGTTGTGCCGAATATGGCACGCCTCGCATGCAACGCCAGTTGCACGGTGAGCAAGCTCCAATTGTCACGGACAGGAGTACAAACAGCGTGACACCTACCCCCAAGGTCGTGGTGAGTGCGTCTATCGCATTCGACCACATCCAGCAATTTGGTGGTTCGTTCAAGGACCACATCCTTCCAGACAAGGCCCATGTTCTTTCCGTCAGCTTCCTGCTTGATTCGCTCAAGCATCAGCGGGGTGGCGTGGGTGGAAACATGGCCTACAGTCTTGCCTTACTCGGTGTCCCTGTGGCGCTGGTTGGGGCCGTCGGTACCGATTTTGGACCATATCGTGAGGTTCTCGACGCGTTGGGCGTCGATCTCTCAATGGTGACCCAGGTGGACGACGACCTGACGGCGAGTGCCTATATGAACGCCGACATGGCGGGCAACCAGATCGCCTCATTCTATCCAGGACCGGGTGCCCTGACGCAGAAGATGGATCTGACCGGGATCGCGTCGAAGGCGGACTACGGCATCGTGAGCGCCGGTGATCCGGTGGCGATGATGCTGCATTCGGAGCAGATCGCGAAGAGCGGGAAGTTGATTTTCGATCCGGCGCAGCAGATCGTGATCCTGGACGGAGACCAGCTTTCGCACGGGATCGATATCGCCGAGATCGTGATCGGGAATGATTACGAACTTGGGATGATCGAGCGCAAGACCGGCTTGACCGTGGCGGACATCCAGGCGAAAGCGCCGATGACCGTCGTTACGTATGGCAGCGAGGGATCGGAGATTTTTGCCGGTGGTGAATCGGTGAAGATCCCGGTGGCGGCACCGAATCCATTGGTGGACCCCACCGGCGGCGGAGATGCCTACCGGGCGGGGCTTGTGACCGGATTGCTTCTCGGGAAGGATCTGCCAGTGGCTGGCCGGATCGCGGCCCTGGCTGCGACCTACGCGATCGAATTCTTCGGTACCCAGGAACATCGTTATACCCAACAGGAATTTGTGGACCGGTTTGACGCGACATTCCCCGATTTCAAGGGAGCCGTTACTTCGGACGAACTGACGCAGTTCAAGGCGCCAGCGATTTCCTGATCAACGCATCGATCAACGGACGTCCCGTACGAGCTGGACGAGTTTTCGTTTGGCAAGGAGTACTTCACACACCATGGCAACCATTCAGGAAACCCGAGACTTTGACATCAAGGACCCTTCGCTGGCGGCAGCCGGTCACCGGCGTATTTCATGGGCAGCGCGGGAAATGCCCGTCCTGGCTACCATTCGTGAGCGATTTGCGACAGAAAAGCCATTCGATGGCATTCGGGTGGTGTGCTGCGCGCACGTGACCACGGAAACCGCGAACCTGGTTTTGACCCTTAAGGCAGGCGGAGCGGATACGGTGGTTTGCGCAAGCAACCCCCTGTCCACGCAGGATGATGTTGCCGCGGCGCTGGTGGATGAAGGTGTGCGTGTTTACGCGATCAAGGGTGAGGATGACGAGACGTACATGCGTCACATCCACACCGCCATCGCGCACAAGCCGCATGTCCTGATCGATGACGGCGCAGATGTGGTGACAACAATCCACAAGGAATACCCGGAACTGACGGACGGCATCCTTGGGGCAACCGAAGAGACGACGACGGGGGTTATCCGCGAGCGCGCGATGGAAGCGCAGGGCATCCTGAAATTCCCGATCGTGGCGGTGAACGATTCCGATACGAAGCATTTCTTCGACAATCGCTATGGAACGGGACAGAGCACGCTGGACGGCGTGATTCGCGCCACCAACGTCCTGCTGGCAGGCAAGCATGTGGTAGTTGCCGGATATGGCTGGTGCGGCAAGGGCATCGCGATGCGGGCTCGCGGACTGGGTGCGCTGGTGACGGTGACCGAGGTCGATCCGATTCGGGCGCTCGAAGCGGCCATGGATGGTTTCATCGTGGCGACGATGGAAGAGGCGGCCAGGAATGCCGATCTCATTGTTACCGCTACGGGGAATGTCAACGTCGTCGATACCCATCACTTCGAGGTGATGAAGGACGGCGCGATGATCGCGAATGCTGGACATTTCAATTCCGAGATGAACCTGAAGGCGTTGAGCGAGATGGCGGGCGAAGGCAGGAAGATGCTGCGTCCGTTTGTCGAAGAGTTCACGGTTGGCGGCAAGGCCATCATCGTGCTTGGTGAGGGGCGGCTGATCAATCTTGCGGCGGCGGAGGGTCACCCGGCGAGCGTGATGGACATGAGCTTCGCCAACCAGGCGCTGGGTTCCGAGTACATCGTCAAGGAAAGCAAGAACCTGGAAAACAAGGTCTACCGCGTGCCGGAGGAGTTGGACCGGGGGATTGCCGCGCTCAAACTTGCAGCCATGGGTGTGAACATTGACGAACTGACCGCGCAGCAGACGAAGTACCTCAATTCCTGGGAACTCGAGGACTAGAACGCCTCAACCGGCTGGCCGCAAGCGGTGTGGCTGGCCGGTTCGACGACGTTCCTTTCGCAGGGAACCGATGCGTTCCCGGACAGGAGCCTGGCAATGGCCAACACATTTGATTCTTCCAAGTCGCTGCTTTACACATCGGAGTCGGTTACCGAGGGGCATCCGGACAAGATGTGCGACCAGATTTCGGACGCCATCCTTGATGCGGTCCTCGCCGAGGATCCGGATGCGCGGGTGGCGTGCGAAACCTCGATTACCACGGGTCTGGTTCTTGTCTTCGGTGAGATCACGACCAGCTCCTATGTCGATATCCAGGCACTGGTGCGGGAGGTGGTGACCGATATCGGCTATACGAACTCCGCACATGGCTTCGATGCCAACCAGTGCGGAGTGATTGTGGCGATCAAGGAGCAGAGTACCGACATCGCCGGTGGTGTGGACAAGGCGCTGGAGAGCCGCGAGGTTTCCACAGGCGACAAGTACGACGAGATCGGCGCTGGCGACCAGGGCATGATGATCGGCTACGCGGCGAACGAGACGCCCGAGCTGATGCCGTTGCCGATTTCCCTGGCGCACCAGATTGCCCGTAAGCTGGCGGAAGTTCGCAAGAGCGGCGAAATTCCGTACCTGCTGCCGGATGGCAAGAGCCAGGTGACCGTTGAGTACTCCGAGGGCAAGCCGGTGCGGGTTGATACCGTTTTGGTCTCCACGCAGCATTTGGATGAGGCGACCAACGCGCAAATCGCGGCGGATGTCGAAGCCAAGGTGATCCGGGCGGTTGTCGATCCGGCGTTAATCGATGAACGCACGCGGTTCGTGATCAATCCGAGTGGGCGGTTTGTGATTGGTGGTCCGATGTCGGACGCCGGTTTGACCGGACGCAAGATCATCGTGGACACCTATGGCGGGATGGCCCGACACGGAGGAGGCGCTTTCTCCGGGAAGGACGCGACGAAGGTCGATCGCTCCGCCGCCTACGCCGCACGCTACGTTGCCAAGAACGTGGTGGCGGCAGGGCTCGCAGACCGGTTCGAGGTGCAGCTTTCGTATGCGATCGGCGTCGCGCATCCGGTTTCGTTCATGTGCGAGTCGTTTGGCACCGGCAAGGTGAGCGACGATGTGATCGAAAAGGCGATTCGCGAGAACTTCGATCTGAGGCCAGGTGCGATCATCGATCATCTCGACCTGCAACGTCCAATTTACCGTCAGACCGCAGCTTATGGACATTTCGGGCGCAATGATCTCGACTTGCCCTGGGAGCGCACGGACAAGGCTGAGGCGTTGGCCGCCGCGGCCGGGTTGACGGCGGGTGCGGTTGTGGGCTCGTAGTCCCCCATGGTGGGGCTGAGGCGATCCGGCGGATGGTTGGAGCCCCGATTTTGAATGATGCTACGATGCAGAATCCCGGTACCATGTTGTACCGGGATTCTGTTGTTTAATTGGACCCGCATATGTGCGAAGATGGTACGGGAAGAATGTTCGATCTTCGGCTGACCGATTTCCGAATGATATGTCGAGAAATGGAATTGTTCATCCAATGAAATTTGTGATTGCGATCGTTCAGGACTATGATTCGGACCGTCTGTTAAGAGCTATTACCGATCGAGGTTTGCGCGCCACCAAAATATCGAGCACCGGAGGGTTCCTGCGTATGGGGAATGCGACGGTGTTCATCGGCGTCGAGGATCAGCGAGTGGCGGAAACGATCGATATCATCCGCAGGAATTGTGAATCCCGCGTAGAGGTTCAACTGGATGCGACCTCGCCGGAATATGTGGAATGGTTCCCGGCGGGTATGCACGAGGTGACGGTGGGCGGGGCGGTGGTGTTCATCGTGCCAGTGGAGCGAATGGTCCAGCTTCGCAGGGAAGACGGTCAGACATGACACCTGAAGGCCGATTTACCTGGATACGCCGGTACTGGCAGGGGTTGTTGATCGCCGCCGCCGTGTCCTACGGGCAGTTGCACGACACAGATTTCACTGATGTACGGGCGGCACAGCGTCATCCGTATGTGTGGATGCTTCCCGATGAACCCGCTGGCATGGACCCGCTGGAGGTGGTTGGCGATCATGTGTTGACGGTTCCGCTTGAGGTTTCGACGGACCGCCTCTGGAATTGAGCTTGCCGTCTACGTCGGCATCAGGTGTCTTCCTCGGTGCGTTCCTTTGCCTCATACGGAATCCGGATGATTTCCTGTGGTTAACCCGGGATCGACCTCCGGTCGCTAGTCCCGGGCACAGGGCGCCGAGACTACGCAGGGACCTTCCCGCCGCACTGCGGAGTATTCATCCGGATTCGGTATCAATCACAATACTTCTCCTGCCAGGATGTGATTTCGTCCATTGGCGACCGGCCCTGCAAGGTTGCCCGGATTCCTGACTGACCGTATTCTGGTCTGGTTCAATGATGTCTCATACGAAATCCGGATGATTCGTTGAGGAGACAGACGCGAGGGCGATCAAGGAGATCGCTCGTACGGGGTTGGCTTGTACCTCCACGGAATACCCGGATTCGGTATCACGTGGTGAACCAATACAGCGGCGAATGTTGGCGAGGATTCGGGGTTGTTGGAAATCTTCAAGACATGGCTCACAGGGAGCGGAAGGGGATCGGGATGAATGCTTCAGACGTGCTGGTCGAAATGCTGAAGGCCTATGAGGTCAAGCATGTTTTCGGCTTGCCGGGTGACACAACGATGCCGCTGTACGATGCGCTGTATCATGCCCGGGGAGACGTGCACCATATCATGACGCGGGATGAGCGATCGTCGTCGTTCATGGCCGATGCGTATGCCCGGTTGTCGGGGAAGCCAGGGATCTGTGAGGCGCCGAGTGGGGGCGGGGCGACATACGTGATTCCCGGGGTGGCAGAGGCGAACGGGTCATCGGTGCCGATGGTGGTGTTTACCTCTGATGTGCCGGTTGTGGATGAGCACAAGGGAACGCTGACGGCGATCGACCAAAAGCTTTTGCTGGAAGCGGCCACGAAGTGGAGCACGGTGGTGCGGCGGCCGCAGATGTTGCCGGACATTATTCGGCGCGCGTTCAGGATCGCCACCAGCGGTCGACCAGGGGCGGTCCACATCGTGCTGCCGGAAGACATCCTGCATGAGATGGTGCCGGATGTCTCGTTACATGCGGAAGCTGCCTGCAGGCAGTATCCCTCTTACCGGACCCAGGCACCGACTACATCACTGGAGGCCATTCTGGGCGAACTCCTGCGAGCGAAGAATCCGGTGATGGTCGTTGGCGGCGGCGGGGTGCTTTCTGGCGCGGGAGCGGAAGTAGCACAGCTGGCCGAATTGCTCCACATTCCGGTCGGGACCACGATCAATGGCAAGGGGAGTATTGCCGAGACGAATCCCTGGAGCATTGGCGTCATCGGCGGGAATGGCGGCAGGCCGTATGCCAACCAGTTGCTGACGGAAGCGGATTGCATTTTCTTTGTGGGCACCAAGGTTAATAGCCTGGTGACATTGGGGGGCAGGATTCCCTCACCCGAGCGGGATGTGACGATCCTGCAACTGGATGCCGATCCGTCCGAGCTGGGGAACAACCTGGCGACGACGGTTGCGACGTGTGGAGATGCCCGGGAGTCGCTGGCGGCGCTGGTGCAGATGGTGGAATCCCGGGGCGTGACCGCGCCGGAGCGGCTCCGGACCGCTGCCGATCTGGCGACGATGTGGGATGCGTTCTGGGCGAAAGCGCAGGAGCGGGCCGGTAGCGATGATTATCCGATGTCTCCACAGCGGGTCATCAATGGCCTGTGGGAGACGGCTCCCGATGACGTAGTGGTGGTCGCCGATCCGGGGACGATGACGCCGTATACGGCCGCCCAGTTCAGGGTACGGCAGGCGGGGCGGTCGATCGTGATCCCGCGGGCGCATGGTGGGCTTGGGTATGCGCTGCCAGCGACGGTTGGAGCCGCGTATGCACGTCCGGATCAACGCATCGTGGGGCTGGTGGGTGATGGCTCGTTCGGGATGACCGGGATGGAGCTGGAGACGATTTCCCGGCTGAAGTTGCCGATTACGCTCATTCATTTCAACAATGGGAGCTATGGCTGGATCAAGATGTTGCAGAAGCTGTATTTCGATCAGCGCTATTACGGCGTGGATTTCACCCCAACAGTGAACTACGCGGGTGTGGCCGAGGCGCTTGGCGTCCGTGGCATCCGGATCGAGCATCCCGATCAGCTGGAGAGCGCGATGGCGGAGGCATTGGTGTCCGATGCCCCGACGTTCATCGATGTCCCGACGATTTCCGAGCTTGAGGAGACGCCGCCGGTTGACGCATGGCTGGAGGCGTTGAAGCGGCAGGAGGCGGTGCGCTGACCCGGGGATGAGTGGAGCGCGAGTCTACAAGATCTGATGGCCGGACGAAAGACCGGGGGAAAATATTTTCCCCCGGTCTTTCGGTATTCTTGCGGTTCTTCAGGTGGGCGTCAGTCCGCGCCGACGCTTTCAAGTTCCGAAGCGTAACGATCGTCGTCCTTGAGCATTTCCCCGAGCATCAGTTGCATCGCCATGACATGGCTGCAGGTTTCCAGGACGTGACTTTGGTATGTGGGGCACGTGCAGTCCCAACCGTCCGGTGAGAGTTTGACCTGGTAGTCATTGTTATCGCCGCGAATCGTCACTTCGAAGGTGTTGAAGGTCACACGATCCGTTTCCTGAGCATAGCGATGTGCTTTTTCGATCTTGCCGATCATGCTCGAGTTCATCGTTTGTACCGCTCCTTCTTTTCTGCATTTTGCAATGCATGACTTACGATTCTCCGGGACCTCATCACATGGCTTGGACCGGACCTTTCCATAGTGCCGGCAAACCAAACAGAAAACACCGCTCGGGAGTAACCCCTGCGGTGTTGCAGCCTGGAAGTGCATATCCAGTTGTGATGAGATGATCCATTCCGGTGTCCCTCAGGGCTTGAACAGCACGTCATTGTGCCGTTCGCGGATCATGATTAACGAAGAGTATACATGCTCCCGCCGGAAATGGTAGGGAGGGTGATCGGATGGAACGATGTCAGAGGCTGCGTACGAACGCAAGAAGGTGAGTGCCCCGCGAGGAGCGACCCACCTTCCACGAGCGATTGCTGGACGTGATCCCTATTGCATGTCGTCTTCGTTGTCATCGAGGTCGGATGCACCGGCGTTCCCGATGTAGGCCTTGGCTTCGTCATCCACCTCATCGTCTTCTTCATCCGGATCGAGGTCGATTTCGTCCTCTTCGTCACCGAAATCGAAATCTGCCTCTTCACGAAGCGAGAGCTGCTCGCGTTCCCGCATGAGGTCCTGCGTGGCGCGGGCCTGGCGGGGGAAGGTCATGATTTTCTCGTTGTCCTGATGCCGGAACGTTTCGCGCAGGATGATGCGGAGGCTTTGGGCGGACATGCCGAGCGCGTAGGCTTCGAATTCGTTCCCGAGCCCCATGAGCTTGATGACCCGGGCAGCGATGCGGCTTTCGATTTCACCGAGATGGACACCGTCATCGCTCAGGACATACAGACGGTTGTTCTCGATCTTGAGCAGGAGCTGATCGCCTGGCGAGACTTCGGCGAGCTGACCGGGGTCACCGGGGTTGGCCAGTTCGTCTACCCACGTCTTGCCGATCTCCTCGATGAATACGAGTGATTTCGGAATGAACGTCTCGGATTTGTCTTCACCCTCCGGTTGACCCTCGGGGCGGTTGTACAACATCTCGAGCCGTTGCAGGTTGCGCCGGGCAATCATGTTGGCCGGGTCGGTCTTCAGGGCCTCACTGTAGGCATCACGCGCTTCTGCCAGGCGGCGAAGTTCGATGTAGGCGCGACCCTTGCGGTTGAGGGCTTCTGCTTCACGCGGGAAACGCTCGAGGATCTGGTTATTGATCTCCAGTACGTCTTCCCACCGGCACTCAATGGAGGCGATGAGGGCGTTCTCGTTGAGTTCTTTCTTGGTAAGTGGCTTCTGCCTTGTGTTTGCCAAGAGGGGTGTTCCTTTCATCTCGTTCGTTGTATTGCTGATACTGGTGTTCGAATCCGGGGTCAGTGTGGAGCGCCGACCGGCTCTCCGAGCAGGAACCAGGGACTGGTTTTGGTGATCTTGACGTCGACCATCTTGCCGAGGACGTCGCGGTCATCGTCAAAGTGTACGAGGGTGTTGCCGCGCGAGCGTCCCGTCCAGCGGCCCTTGGATTTTCCTTCGACCAGGATTTCGTAGACGTCGCCGAGGCGCTTGCTGTTCAGCTCCGTGCAAACGCGTTGTTGCAGATCCTCGATTGCCTGATGACGGCGGAACTTTTCTTCATGGGGGATATCGTCTTCCCAACGTGCGGAAAGCGTGCCCGGACGTGGAGAATACATCGCGAGATGGACTTTGTCACATCGCGTGCGCTCCAGCATGTCGTAGGTCTGCAGGAATTGCTCATCGGTTTCACCAGGGAATCCGACGATGATATCCGTGGCGACGGTCACGCCGGGGATCTGCTCCCGGGTGTAGGCGATGCGTTCCATCCAGGTATCGCGCGTGTAGGTGCGGCGCATGCGACGGAGCACTTCGTTGTCACCGGCCTGCACCGGCAGATTCATGTGCTCGCAGGCGGGGTCGATATCACGGATGGCGTGGATAACATCGTCACCCATGTATTTGGGGTGCGAGGTGAGGAATCGAAGCCGGTCGAGCCCCGGGATATTCCCGACGGCGTCCAGCAGGTGGGACAAGGTGGTCTTTTCGGGGAGATCGTGCCCATAGGCGTTGACCGTTTGTCCGAGGAGTGTGACCTCGCGGACGCCGCTGGCGACGAGACGTTTCACTTCCTCAACGATGTCATTGAACGGGCGGCTCGTCTCCTTGCCCCGGCGATAGGGGACGATGCAATACGAGCAGACGAAGTTGCAGCCATAAATGATCGGCACATAGGCGGTGACGCCCGCCTTGTTGGCGGCCAACTGCGGTTGGTAATAGTGCGGCAACTGGGAGAGGTCATCTTCCAGCTCGTTGAGTTCCGGTACAACTTCCGCCAACTTGTCGAAATCTGATGGATTGAAGAAGAGATCGACATGCGGGAAGACCTGCTTCAGTTTTTCCTGCTGTCGGGTGACCATGCAGCCGGTCAGCACGAGGGGGACTTCCGGCTTCTCCCGCTTGAGTTGCACCAGGGAGTTGAGTTTGCCAGCAACCTTGTCTTCAGCAGCCTGACGAACCACACAGGAGTTGAGGACGACGATATCGGCTTCATTCTCCGTTTCCGCACGCTGGTATCCCACCTCCTGCAGCATTGCCGCGACCTTGTGGCTATCGGCCTCGTTCATTTGGCAGCCAATAGTCCAGATAAAGAAGCGCTTGCCGTTAAGAGGGAGGCGTGCAGGTCCGACGGCCGGTGGAGCGGTCGTTATGGGCGTGATGGGAATGATGGGTTTGGTGGACACGGGCTACTCCTGTGGACGTGGGCGCACGCTGGAACGAGCCATATGAGGACTCTCACAAGGCTAATCTCTGCAACGATACAGTATAAGGTAGGGACGTGTTGTTTGTCGCTTATTTCGAGGATCGGTCATCTCCGTCAGGTTAGCTGTACGGACTCGTGACCTGGCGGCACAGACCAGTGTAGACTCATGAGGAGGCTGAGGATTGGCATTTTGCTGCCGTGCGAGCCCGATCATTGTTGTGTGTCCATCGAGTCATTGATCCCCTCCCGTGGAGGAGAAAGCTGTGGCGATGCCAGATCGAGTTACATCTTCCATCCCTTCCCACATTATGCGTCATGCCGCAGGCGCACTCGTTGCGGTTTCGTTGCTTGTCGGCGGAGCGGCTTCAGGCACGTTCGCGGCTCCGCAGGATTCAGCGGTGCTGTCTGTTGTGCCGTCGCAGAATGTTGACTGGATGTCGCCGGATACGGCGGCGACCCTTGATATCGGCATGGACGTTATGGTGCCGTCGTGGATACCGGATCCGTTCAGCGGGATGGCACCCAGCGTGACGGCGACCGGTGGCTATTACCAGCTGTACTGGATGATTCCGGGTGGCTCCCCGACATTTCTCTATATCGAAGGAACGGTTGGTGGGGGATTCCCTGCCGGCTCGCCAGCTGATCTCAACAAGCAACTGACGGTGAACGCCTCAGTGCAGGGGTGGAGCGCAATCCATGATGTCGGCATTCCTGCAGGGTCTGAGACACCGATCTACGATCAGGTTTGGTGGATTGCCAATGGCGTGCTTTACACGGTGAGCAGTAACAACATGACGGGCACCGACACCTTGTCGTTGGCGGAATCCCTGATTGTTTTGCAGCCGCCCGCAGCACCGGTGGAAGAGCCCGAACTGCCTACGGAACCCCCGTACGTTCCGCCGGAAGAGACCGTGACGACCGATGAGGAAAGTGAGCCCGTGGTCGATGAGCCCGTTGTTGAGGACTCGACCACTGATACAACAGCGGCTCCCCAGGATCCTGTTACCGACACGACTACCCAGGGCTCAGGCACCGACTCGACAACTCAGGGTGGTGAGTCCGATTCCATGGAAACATCGACAGATACCGCTTCATCTACCGAAGGGTCCACGAATGGCACCGGTGGATCGTCGTCAACCGGGACGGAATCAGAATCAGACAATAGCGGCACCACCTCTGGTTCCGGGAACGCTGGCCCATGGTCTCCGGGACGTTACGAGCAAGGTGTGCCATCGGATGGGACCGGTGGACCTCTGCCGCCACTGATTGGTGGGGATGGAACCGGTGGCCCAAATGACCTGATCCTGCCACGGATCCTGTTCATGCCGTAGGGAAACTGGAATCGCATGAATGCATGGGAAGGCGTCCGGGTAACGGGCGCCTTTTCGTCGTTGTTGATGTAGTGCAATCTGCTCAGGCACGGTCGATGTCACGAGTATGGGGTGTATGCGTGGCCTCTCATAGCGAAGCCGCTGGAAGCTGATGGTCGGATGGTGTCGGGAAAGCCCGGTTGGTCGTCTAGAGAGAACGACTCAGGAGTGCCAGATCCGTTATTTTTCTCCTGTAAGCAAGGGAGGGGTGGACAGAGCAAAAGTCCGCAGTCATCATGATTTCGGAAGTGTTGGCTCCACGCATGTGGGGATGAACCGAAGGTTGGCGCGGAAATGATGGCAGCCAAAGTGTTGGCTCCACGCATGTGGGGATGAACCGGAAGGTGGACTTGCCTGATGCAGCATGCCCGGGCTGATACGGAATCCGGATGATTCGTCAGGGATGGCCAACGATTGACCTCCGGTCAATTTCCCGGGCACAGGGCCCGGGACTACGACGTGGGGTGGTCGATGGACCCCATCTCTTCATCTGGATTTGGTATGACTCCACGTATGTGGGGTCGAGCCTCGATTGAGCCAAAGCGTCCTGGAGCGCATTGTGGCTTCGTCGATCGGGTTATGCCCCAAGGGGGTGAGTGGCGACCACCCGATCGCCTCTCGCGCAGTTCTTCCTCCCGCCCAAAACTACTGTCATGCCGAGCGAAGTCGAGGCATCTTTGCGTCCTCCCGCAGCCGGATGCGCAGTGGTGGGGGATCGGGCGAAGGCATGGCAAGTAACCTTGCTCTTTCTGTGGCTTTCTGCCCCCACCATTACCACCAGTGAATCCCCGGAGTGGTTGGTATTTGGGTCTGCTTGATTCGCGGTGGCGTTTTCGGGCGCACCGACAGAATTGGGTGCGGGCAGACGCAAGGATCCCTCGGCACGGAGGCGTCTCGCTACGCTCGTCGCCCCGGCTCGGGATGACGGATGTGGGGATGCGTCTCGCTGCGCTCGTCGCCCCGGCTCGGGATGACGAGTTGTTTGGCGCGGTGATGGTTGGTTGTGGGCGGTGTGGGAGCAATCTCAGGGTCATTTTTCAGATTTGGGACGCGTGGGTCGTCCGTTGACAACGGTTCATGACTGCACCCGTGTGGGGCAATCATGAAGATAAGAAGTAGGGCAAGACGTGTTTCAGGCGGCGGGGAGTTGGCGGGGGAGTTCGATGATGAATTGAGCTCCGCCACCGGGCGCGTCGTCAATGTCAATGGTCCCGTCATGGGCGCGGACGAGCTCGCGGACGATATAGAGACCGAGACCGAGACCCGGAACGGCGCTTTCGTTGGCGGAGCGGGCACGGTAGAAAGCCGAGAACAACGATTCCCGCTCGCGCTGGGGGATCCCTCTCCCTTCGTCGCTGACACTGATGCGGATATCTCCTGTCGGTTCGAGGACATCGAGCCGGACGCTGACCGTGCCGCCGTCGGTGTACTTGATGGCATTGCCAACCAGGTTATCCACGATCTGGTGGACGCGGTCACCGTCCATGCGGGCGACAAGACTGGTGAGATCCGTATCCAGCACGACATCGTGGGTTGACTGGGATGCGCGTCTTGATTCCACAACTGACTGGCAGACGGCCACCACGTCAACTTCTTCACGTAAAACCCGAAGTCGGCCAGCCTTCATCCTCGAGACGTCGAGGAGATCATCTACCAGCCGGGTGAGGCGATCCGTATGTTGTTGCAGGGTATTCAGCCAGGCAACATGCTGGTCGTGACCGCCTTCCTTCTCGAGTTCGCGACCGATGATCTGGGCGAAACCACGAATTGGTGTAAGCGGCGACCGGAGTTCATGCGAAACGACAGAGATGAATTCGTCGCGCAGGCGTTCGGCCTCCTTGAGCGGAGCGACGTCCTGGAAGACGCCGACGACGGCATCGACATCACCGTCGTCATTGAGCAGGGGGGCCGCGCTGGCGACGACAGGGATGGCCTGGCCGCCGGGACCACGCACCACCAACTCTGTGCCGGTGACGGTGATGCCGTCATTCATTGCCTGGATCATGGGCATGACAGGAACGACTTCCGGCGGATCGCTGCGTACCGGAAGCTGATCGACCCGACGGGTCATCAGCTGGGATGGATGGGTTTGCAAGCCAAACATGCGTTGGGCGGCGGCGTTAAAAGTGACGATGACCCCGTTGGGAGGACGCGCGACCATGACCGCCTCCGGCATGGTCTGGATCACCGACTGCAGACGCCGGTGATTATCCTGGACGCGGTCGAGGAGTTCTTCCTGGGCGTCGGCGAGGCGGGCAGATTCCATGAAGGCGACGGTGCGATGGGCAAGAGCCTGGAGGCGGGCGATGGCGGTTTGCGAGAAACGGTAGGGGACATAGAGACCGACCCAGGCAACCCCCGCGAGCGCGTCTGTCGGACCAAAGATGGGCACGCCGATGACGGCGCGCACGTGGGGATTGGTCTCACGCACGTCGTCAAATTCAGCGTCGTGACCGATGTCGGTGACAGCGATTGGTCTCCGCTCCTGTGCGACGCGGCCGGCAAAGCCGAAGTCGACCGGGATGGTGCGGGTGGGGTCGTCGGCGGGGGACAGGCTATCGTCTTCGGTGCCACCGTATGTGGCGGCCTGGATCAGGGAGGCATTGGGGCTATCAACCAGATAGAGGGCGCCAGCCGATGCCCGGTTGACGCGAACCATGGCGGTGAGGATGGATTGGAGTACGGCGACGAATGCTTCGCTGTCGCCGGCGGGTCGGCTGGCGGCGGCGATCTCGACCGCGTTGAAGGCTGTGTTCGCCGCCCGCATGGCAGCGGATTCCAGCCTGGCACCGGCACGATCGTACTTAAGATGTTCGAAGAGGGCGACGAATGTTCCCGCCCCGAGAGCGAATACCAGCAGGACCCATAACTGGCGGGGGATTTCCCAGGCATCGAAGTGCCAGCGTTGGCCGATGAAGAGGAGGTCGAGCGCAATCGTGGCGGTGATCGTCGATGTCAACCCGCCAACCCAATCCGCGACATACGTTGAGAGCGCGATTGCGGACAGGAAAATGATGACCGGAATGGTTGAGCCGGGGTCGTTGGAAATCAGGGAGAGCAGCGCGGCGGGCACGATGACGACCGTAAATGCGAACACCAGGCGCCAAGGTTCGATGCGGGCGGCGCGCATGGAGGTGACCTGTTCGCTGCCGATGGAGGCCCAGTGACGGGCGTTGGTGCCCAGCCGGGCGAGGCCATTTCCAACGCCGGAGAGCATGGTTGTTGATTGCTCCCAGGTCGTGGGGGCCATACGGGCGCGGGCCCAGTTCTTCATTCGCTCTCGAACCACGTTTGTACCTCTGCAACCGAATTTACTTCGTGAAATTGTACCGGGAATACTGGTGCCCCGTTGGCTTCCGGGGCAGAGCGACGGAATGTTCTCCGACTGGTACGGTCGGTGTAATATGCTTGATGTTCAGGCCCGGTTGAAGTCCGGGCCGGGTGGAAACGAGATGAAGCCCACGCGACATTCAGAGAAATGTGCACCAGGCAGGAGCAGGTTGCCCGTGAGCGATGAATTACAGCAGCAGACAGACGGGCTTGTGATCGATGAGCATGAGCCGATTTTCGACCTCAACATCATTGGGGCTGGCCCCACGGGATTGTTCGCGGCATTTTACGCCGGGCTCCGTGGGATGAGCGTGCAGATCATTGATTCGCTGGAAGAGGTTGGCGGTCAATGTTCGGCGATGTACCCGGAAAAATACATCTACGATGTGATCGGTTTCCCGAAAGTCCTGGCGAAGGATTTTGTGGCCGCTTGCCTGGAGCAGGCGCTGCGGTCTGACCCGACCATTCGCCTGGCGGAGCAGGTGCAGGACCTGATCCAGCTTGAAGATGGCACGTTTGCCATGAAGACGAGCAAGGGTGTCCGCCGGAGCAAGGCGATTATTCTTGCGGCGGGTGTCGGGGCCTTCGAGCCAACCCGCCTCACAGCACCGGGTGTTGTCGAGCTGGAGGGCAAGGGCGTTCATTACTTCGCCAAGCGGGTGGAGGATTTCCGGGACAAGCGTGTCGTGATTGTCGGCGGTGGGGATTCAGCGGTGGACTGGGCCGTGACGCTCGAGCCGATCGCGACAAGCGTGAACGTTATTCACCGGTCCAGATTCCGGGCGCATGAATCCACCGTGCAGGACATGCTTGATTCGTCGGTGGTGGTGCACTATCCGGGGTATGAAGTGACCGAGGTGCGTGCCGATGACGCGGGACATATCGCTGGTCTTACCTTCGTGCATCAGGATGGTACGTCGCAGGATCTCGAAGTGGACGAACTCATCTGCGCGATTGGTTTCAAGGCTGATCCCGGGCCACTGCGCTCGTGGGGTTTTGAACTGAAGCGCAACCAGATTGCCGTCGATATCCAGACGATGCAGACCACGATCCCCGGGATCTTCGCGGCGGGGGATATCGCGACCTATCCGGCGAAATTCAAGTTGATTGCCAACGGTGCCGCCGAGGCCGTGACCGCGGTGAACCATGCATTGGTGCATATCAATCCGGATGCGAGGCTGGATGGCGGGCACTCGACAACGATTATGGAGAAGCGGCAGAAGGCAACCGTGGCGGCGGATTAACGCGGATTGCAGGACAGGATGTCTGACATGCCCCCTTCAGGTCATAGCGCCGCTCACGGCGGAAGACCTGAAGGGGGCTGTATGGTTTGAAAAGCGACAGGTTAGTGCCCTGTCAACGCTCAAAACATAGGTGCTGCAGAGGATTTAGGGAGGCTGCTTCAAGCAACGTAGCCTTGAACGGCGAGAGACCACCGGCCGCAGCTGCGAGGGTCTCCCCTACCAGATCGCTTCACCTGCCACATGGCATTTCACGCGTGACAGACCCCTAGAGGCGTTCGCCGCCGATGCCGAGCCGCTCGTGGACGAGCGCCATTTTGGCGGAGGCGATTTTGCGTGCTTCCGCCGCACCGCGAGTCAGGATATCGTCGACGATACCGGGATCGGCTTCCAGCTCCAGCAAGCGTTGCTGGATGGGTTCCAACGCGGAGACGACGACCTCTGCCAACTCCTGCTTGAAGGCACCGTACCCCTTGCCGATGAATTTCTCCGAAACTCCGTCCAGCGTATCGTCGGTGAGCAGGGCAAAGATGGACATCAGGTTCGTGAGCGCGGGTTTGTCCGGACCGGAGACGATTTCACTTCCGGAGTCCGTGACGGCACGGCGGATTTTCTTGCGGATGACGTCCGCGGTATCGCTGAGGGCGATGTAGCTGTTCTGGTTGGGTGACGATTTGCTCATCTTTTTGGTGGGATCGTCAAGGCCCATGATGCGGGCACCGGTGGGTTTGATGTCCGGTTCGGGAACGACAAAGGTTTCGCCGTAGCGTTGATTGAAGCGATAGGCGATGTCCCGCGTGAGTTCCAGATGCTGCTTCTGGTCATCCCCGACCGGGACCTTGTCGGCATCGTAAAGGATGATGTCCCCGATCATGAGTACGGGGTACATGAACAGGGCGGCGGAGACGCCTTCATCCTGATCGCCGGATTTGTCCTTGTACTGCGTCATGCGGCGGAGTTCGCCCATTTGGGTGACTGAACTGAGGATCCAGCAGAGTTCAGCATGTTCGCGTACGTCGGATTGCACAAAGAGGATCGACTTTTCGGGGTCGATCCCCGATGCCAGCAAGGTGTTCGCGAGATTGCGAATGTTTGCCACCATGCCGTCACGGGTTGTGGGAAGCGAGAGGGCGTGGAGATCGACGATGCTGAAGATGTTGTCGTATTCGTCCTGCTGGTTGACCCAATTCCGGATAGCCCCGAGATAATTGCCCAGATGCAGGTTCCCTGATGGCTGAATCCCGGAAAAGGCCGTGGGTTTTCGGGGGGATGTCGACGTCGATGTGGATTTGTCTGCTGTGACTGCCATGAGCGCGTACGTGTCCTTTTGTTGTTTCATGCCCGATGGCATGTGACGAACCAACCTGCGACAGTATACCGGGGTCTGCGGGAGGCTTACACGAGGCGTGCGAGCCAGGCCGTCTGCCGAACCGACGGCGATTGGGAGCACAGTGGGAGAGTGCGAATGATCGAGACCATGTTTCTCCATCGTCGACATGCGCGGCGATACCGCTCCATCGTGCGGGTGCTCCTGTCCCACGGGCTTGGAGGCATCATCGCGCCGTTCGATCCGCGAGGCAAGGAGGATGCCCGGCAGGATCAGGAAGAACCGGACCAACGGGTTTCCCGACGGCGGGCGGTTCACCTGCGGAGCGCGTTCGAGGAGCTTGGTCCGACATTTGTCAAGCTCGGACAAATCCTCTCCACGCGTGCGGACCTGTTGCCCCCTGTGTACATTCGTGAACTGGAAAAACTGCAGGATAGTGTTGCCGCAGCCGACTCCGGGGCGATCATTGAGGTGATCGAGCAGGAGCTTGGTGACGATATCGAGCATCTCTTCGCCAGCTTCGATGCCACGCCGCTGGCGGCGGCGTCGATCGGGCAGGTGCATGGCGCCACGTTGCATGATGGGCGTGAAGTCGTTATCAAAGTCCAGCGCCCCGGGGTCGATCGGGTGATCCGGCAGGATCTGTATATCCTGGCCGATGTGGCGAGATTCGCGGAAAACCGTTCGGTGATGCTGCGAGAGCAGGGGCTGTCGGACCTGGTGCGGGAGTTCAGCTGGACGATCCGGACCGAGCTGGACTACCAGCAAGAGGCAAGGAACATCGAGCGGTTTGGTCAGGCCTTCGCCCAGAGTTCCTCGGTCCGGATCCCGGCGCTCATCCGCGATTACACGACATCCCGGGTTCTCGTGCTGGAGCGGGTGGATGGAATTCCCATCGACGATGTCGAACGGCTCCGGGAAGCGGATTGCAACACGGTCCGGCTGGTGGAATCCGCCATCACGATGCTTGCAGAAGGTGTGCTGGAGATCGGTATATTTCACGCCGATCCCCACCCCGGAAATTTTGTTGTCGACGACACTGGCGCCCTGGTGGTTTATGACTTCGGGATGGTGGGCACCGTTGACGAGCGACTGCGCGAGCAACTGCTTCTGCTGGCGCTGGCGTGTGTCGAGCGTGACGCCGCGCGCGTAGTCGATGGCATCGCCCAGATGGGGGCCTTTCCCGCAGGGTGGGATCGGCAGGCGCTGGAGCGCGATACGGCGCGTCTACTGGGGCAATACGTCGGGGTGCCGCTGGAGGCATTGCCGTTGCCGATGATCGTTGGCGATGTGATGGATATGGTCCGGCGGCACCACCTGCGTTTGCCGGGAGAACTCGCCCTGCTCGCGAAGACGATGACCATGGCGGAATCGCTGGCGAGAACGCTCGATCCCAACCTGAATGTGATCGAGCTTGTTGAGCCCACGATCCGCCGGGCCATGAAGCGCTTTTATTCCGCAGAGTTCTGGTTCGAAAAGCTGAGGCTGCGGCCACTGGAGGTGGCATTGCTGGCGTCGGCCTTGCCCGGGCACATCCAGCGCATCCTGATGCGTATTGATCGGAATGACCTGTCGTTCCAGATCCGGTATGCCCAATTACCGGAAACGATGCATCAACTCAACGGGATGGTGAACCGGCTGGCACTGGCGGTGATGTCGGCGGCGGGGATGATTGGGCTGGCGATGCTTTACCTGGCGGTACACCCGAGTTTTTCCAGTTGGCACGGATGGTTTTTCGGGATCGCATTTGCGGCGATCGCGGCGATGTGCATCCGGGTGCTGATCCGGATACGGGGGTCCGGCAGCTAGCGAGTCATACGGGAACGTGACGCGCTATTCCTCATCATCGCAATCATCTGCATCGTCAGCCAACCACTCCTGGCCGAAGTGCCGCATGCTGTCGATCACGGGCAGCAGGGCGTGACCCTTGAGCGTGAGCGTGTATTCCACCCGGGGCGGGACCTCGGCGAAGCACTTGCGGTTGACAACGTTGCATTCCTCAAGCTTCTTGAGGCGCTCGGAGAGCGTCTTGGGGCTGATGCCGCGAAGGGAGCGCTCCAGCTCGCTGAACCGCTTTTCGCCATCCGCGAGATCGCGCACGATAAGTGGTGTCCATTTATTGCCGATAATTTCTGCTGTCCGGGCGACCGGACAGCCAATATCCTGCGTTTGTAGTGTTGCCATGGCTGTCTCTGACGTTGATTGCTGATTGCCAAAACTTTCCTAATGATAGCACGGATGAGAAATGTCTCGCATTCTGTATGCATTCCTGGACATTTATGCCGGCTGAGGAAGTGCAGGTTGTTCGATGATGTTGGCCGTTGCCGAGGTGAGAATTATTGCTGCCTGGATGAAGAAACCGCAAGCCGCGGCGATGAGGCACCACTCGGTGCCGGCGGCGGTCGCGAGCAGGGCGCCGATCCCCGCTCCCAGTGGCCGGGCGCCAGCGGTGGCGCTGGTGATGACGGCCGAGACGCGGCCCAGCATGCTATCTGGAGTGACTGCCTGACGGAGAGTGGTGGTGGAGATCGTCCAGATGATGGGGCCGGCACCGAGAAGGAAGAAGGTGGCGAGAGGCAGGATGAAGAGCGGCAGCCAGATGGTCGTCACCATGATCAGGGATGCAGCGAATCCGGCGATGGGCCCGATGATCACCATTTGGCCGAAGGAGGCGCGTTTCCTGATCAATGGCGCTGCCGTGGCCCCGGCGAGCATACCGACGCCGTAGGTTGCGAGGGCAATTCCCACCTGGGTGGATGTGTGGCCGAGGTTGGATATCGCGTAGGCAACGTAGACGCTTTGCAGGCAGTACCAGGCGATGTTGAAGACCACCGCCGTGAGGACGACTGGCCGGAGCAGGGGGTGCGACAAAAGGAAGTGCACCCCCTCACGCATATCCGCGATGGGGTGACGGAGACTCGATGCGCTGAGGCGGGGTTCGGGAATGCCGACAAGCGCGATGACTGCCATGCTGGAGAGGAGCGCTGCGGAGGCGAAGGCCCAATTTGCGCCGGTCCAGCCGACCAACGCTCCGCCCAGGGCGGGGCCGGAGGCGAAGGCGATGCTGCGGACCAGTTCGATGCGTCCATTGGCGGCGATGAGATGGCGTTTGTCAACGATCGACGGGATGAGCGATGGAGCCGTCACGGAATAGGCGACAGTGCCGATCGTGCCGACGAATCCCATGGCTGCCAGAAGCGGGACGGTGAGCGTGCCGGAGACCACCATGTACATGATGGATGCCAGAGAGATAGCCCGGATGATCTCGCCACCTGCCATAAGCCGGGTGCGGGAGCGACTGTCGGCGAGGAGACCGAGCGGGATGGCGAAGAGCAGGAAGGGGAGGGTCTGGGCGGCCTGGAGAATCGCGGTCGTGCCCGCACCGGCATGCAGCAGCAACACGGCGATGATGGGTGTCGCGGCGAGGCCGATTTGCTCGGCGGAGTGGGCGAGAAGGTTTGAAAGGGTGAGCCTGTGAAACGATTGCGTCAGGCCCGTTGAACTCGTCGTGTGCATTGGTTGGATGTCTCCCTTGCCGGTGGATGGGGAACCCTGATGTTCCTGCCATCAGCATGGGAGACATGGATTGTGGACGCACTCTCCTTATTGCGCTGAAATCCGGTCAATCACGATGAGCGTTCGCGGTTCAGGAGCACTTCCTTCCGTTCGACTCCCCAGCGGTAGCCAGCGAGATCGCCGCTTTTGCGAACGACGCGATGACAGGGAACGATGACCGCGACGTTGTTCGTGGCGCAAGCGCGTGCGACCGCGCGGGCGGAGGATGGGGCGTCGATGCGGTTGGCGAGATCGCTGTATGTGAGCGTGGTGCCGGCCGGGATCTCACGCAGGGCATTCCAGACGCGATGCTGGAAGGCGGTACCGCGCAGATCGAGCGGCAGGTTATTTTCGAGGGAAGGATTTTCAACACTGGCGATGACCGTGGAGACGATGTCCTCGAATCCGGGATCGGCGTCGATGATGTCGGCGTGGGGGAACTGGTTCTCCAGATGTTCGACCAGTTCGCCGGGTTCGTCGCCGAAAGCAATGGAGCAGATACCCTTTTCTGTTGCGGCAACAAGCATGGGGCCGATCGAGGTTTCGGCGATGGCGAAGCGGATGCGTTCGCCGGTTCCGCCTTGCCGGAAGCTGGTGGGTGTCATGCCCAGGGACGTGTTTGCGGTTGCATAGAAGCGCCCCGAGGACTGGTAGCCAGCTTCGTAGATGGCCCTGGTGATTGACGGGGCGGCGGGAAGCTCCTGACGCATGCGCTGGGCACGATGGCTACGGGCGTACTGGCCAGGAGTCAGTCCGGTGGTTGACTTGAACATCCGGTGAAAGTGGTGCTTGCTCAGGTTTGCTTCGCTGGCAAGTTGGTCCAGGGAGGGGATGGTTTCGGTGTTTTCGATGGTTTCGCATGCACGCTGGATGATGTCAGCATTCCTCTGCGCGGGAGAGGGCGCGTTGGGATGGCAGCGTTTGCAGGCGCGGAATCCGGCGTTTTCTGCTTCGGCGATGGTATCGAAGAAGAGGACATTCTCCCGTTTGGGTGTCCGTGCGGGGCAGCCTGGCCGGCAGTAGATGCCCGTTGTCCGGACCGCGAGGATGAATTGTCCGATGGCGGATTCATCCCGGTTGACGACGGCCCGCCAGCGGGATTCCGGGCTTGAATTGTGGGTGGTGATCGTGTCGCTGGTCATCATGTCTCCGTTCGTTTCGTCGTTTGAATCTACGACCTTCGTCCATAGTGTCACCAGGGGTAGAACCGGGCTATCCGCCGGTTGCTTTCAAATTCGGGACTGATGTTCCGCTGACTGGGGCGAGGCGGCCACGTATACTCAGAGGATTGTTGGGTATGCCGGAATAATGCCCGGCCGATTGACGAAGTGGATCCATGATTCGAATCATTGCCTATGCCATCGCTGCCGTTGTCGCGGCCCTGGTGACCGCGACTATCTCCGAACGCCTCCTGACCTTTGATACCGCGCAGACCGTTATCCTGTTCGGTGTTGTGATGGGCTTTATCGACGCCCTGATCAAACCAATTGTGAAGGTGGTGTCCATCCCCATTACCTGCCTTACCTTCGGGCTCTTTTCGCTGGTGATCAATGCGGCGATGTTCGGGCTCGGATCCTGGATCGTGCCCGGGATGACCGTGAGCTGGGTCGGGGCGCTCGTTGGATCTGTGCTCGTCAGCGTCGGCTCGGGGCTGATTTTTTCGGTGCTCGATGAGTAGGCGGGCGCAGATGCTGGGACCAACCACACGGGAGCGGTCGTTCGAGGCGCCCATGCGGATTGGTGTTATTTCTGACACCCATATCTACCCGCACAGTTCCCGAACGCTCCATCCCGCTATTATCCGGCTCTTCGAACGGGCGCAGGTGGACCTGGTGGTACATCTGGGGGATGTCAACACCCGGGAAGTTCTCGACGAAATCGCTGAAATCGCCCCGCTCATCGCCGTTGTCGGTAATAATGACGATCAGGAGTTGCAGGTGGTCTTGCCACTGACGACGCGTTTTACGGTAGGGAGGCATTCTTTCGGCGTGATTCACGGTCATGGCGGACGATCCGCCCGTGATGAAGCCATACGGCGTTGGGGTGGCAAGGTGGACTACGTGCTGTTCGGGCACAGTCACAAACCCCTCCTGGAGAAGGTTGGCGAAACCGTCCTGTTCAATCCGGGTTCGGCAACGGATCGGCGATGGCACGCTCACTTCGGTGTGGGATTGATTGCGGTGGAGCAAGACAGGGTTATTCCGGACCTGATCGTTTTTACCAATCCGGAGCATCTGGATAATGTGGATGTCGGACCCGAGCCGGCATCGTAACTATCA
>Ga0182747_1000984_pt1 | contig 23599 bp, 27 predicted proteins | sample eDN3rd30CBELigBY_FD_128526 | JGI IMG/M metagenome (GOLD analysis project Ga0182747, IMG submission 128526) | Enriched backyard soil microbial communities from Emeryville, California, USA - eDNA 3rd pass 30_C BE-Lig BY (version 2) (version 2) | ecosystem: Environmental > Terrestrial > Soil >...
CACCCGTAATGCCATTGACAGTAACGGCATAGATGAAACCTTCGCTTGCTTTCGTTAAACGTTCCATCCGTTCAGGTGTACTAGTTAATGAAACGAGTTGAACAAGCGAAATGCCAGCGTCAGTCAGGGCAGGGTGAACAATTGCACTTTCCTCCAAAGGCATGTCAGGAATGATTAGCCCGCGAATTCCTGCTTGCTTGGCGTCAGAAGCAAACTGCTCAATACCATAAGCCAATATCGGATTTAAATAGGTCATTGCCACAAGCGGCACTGTAATTTCGTTTGCAAAGCCAGTCAAAGTTTCAATTACTTTGCGTAAGGTTGTGCCGCTGGCTAAAGCTCGTTCACCAGCTCTTTCGATGGTTGGACCGTCCGCTACAGGATCCGTAAATGGAATCCCGACTTCAATGGCAGTCACGCCAAGCTGTTGAAGCCTCAAAATTATAGGCTTTAATTTTTCCAATCCGCCATCACCAGCCATGATATATGGAATGAATGCTTTATCACCAGAAGAGGTAACAGATAAAATAGCTTCTTTTAATTGACTCATCCCAGGTCACCTCCAAATGCTTCAGAAATTGTGTGGACATCTTTATCCCCACGTCCAGATAAACAAATAACTAATGTCTCATCAGGAGCCATTGTTTTTGCTAGTTTGGAAGCATAGTAAACTGCATGGGCACTTTCAAGGGCAGGGAGGATGCCTTCTGTACGGCAAAGCAATTTCAAGCCTTCCAGTGCTTCCTCATCTGTCACGTTCCCATAAGTTGCACGTCCGATATCATGGAGATGACAATGTTCTGGTCCCACTCCAGGGTAATCAAGACCCGCCGAAATCGAGTGAGCTTCTTGAACAAAGCCATTGTCATCCTGTAAAAGGTACATAAAGGCGCCATGTAATACACCAGTTTGGCCGCTATAAATAGCAGCAGCATGTTTACCAGTCTCGATTCCTTTTCCGGCAGCCTCGACTCCGTGCAATGCCACGTCCTTATCTTCAACAAACGGATAGAACATGCCGATTGAATTACTGCCACCACCAATGCAAGCAACTACGGCATCAGGCAATCGATTTTCAACTTCTAAAATCTGAGCTCTTGTTTCGTCACCGATAACACGTTGAAAGTCGCGTACAATGGTAGGGAACGGGTGAGGACCCATTGCTGATCCTAAAATGTAGTGGGTATCCTCGATATTTGTAACCCAGTGACGCAAGGCTTCATTTACGGCATCCTTTAATGTTGCAGAGCCTTTATCCACTGCTACAACTTTTGTACCTAGAAGCTCCATACGGAAAACATTTAATGCTTGGCGCTTAACATCCTCAGCTCCCATGTATACGATACATTCCAGATTCAAAAGGGCGCAGGCTGTCGCAGTGGCAACACCGTGTTGGCCAGCACCAGTTTCAGCGACAATTTTTTTCTTCCCCATACGCTTTGCAAGAAGCGCTTGCCCTAGAGCGTTATTAATTTTATGGGCACCGGTATGGTTAAGATCTTCACGCTTTAGATAGATTTTTGCACCCTCACATTCCTGAGTTAAACGTTCCGCAAAATAAAGAGGGGTTTCCCGACCGACATAATTTTTTAAATAGTAGCCAAGTTCTTCCTGAAAAGCTTCGTCGTTTTTCACCTTATCATAGGCTTCATCTAGTTCTTGCAAAGCTGTCATCAATGTTTCTGGAACAAATTGTCCACCGAAACGGCCAAAGCGTCCTTTTACTTCAGTTGTCATCCAATTTCACTCCTAATGACTCTTCAAAATGGGAGTCTGATTTTATTTCAATGCATTTGTTTCTGCCACACTTACGTTAGTTGCAGCTTTTATAAATTGTTTAATTAGCTCGCTGCTTTTACGCCCATCTTTCTCTACACCACTTGAGACATCAACTCCAAAAGGCATCACTTGATCAATGGCAGAGGCTACATTTTCATGATTTAGTCCACCAGCTAAAATTACGCGTTTCTTTGGAATGGAAAGTTGGTCTAATAATGACCAGTCAAATACATGGCCGCTTCCACCAGCATAATCTGTACCAGGTGCATCAAAAAGATAGTAATCCACATCATAGTGACTTGCTTTTTCTACGTCTTCATAGCCGCGGATTGAAATCGCCTTGATGGAAGGATAGCCTAAATCTCTGATAAAAGAAGGGGTTTCACTTCCATGATATTGAACATAATCAAGGCCAATCTCTTCAACAGCAAGCCGTACATCTTGTTCAGTTGGATTCACGAACACGCCCACTTTTTTTACATGGGAGGGAATTAGTCTTGCAAGCTCGCATGCTCGATCAACGGAAATTTGACGTTTGCTGGGAGCGAACATGAATCCAATCCATGAAACTCCTGCAGATACGGCAGCCTGAATATGTTCTTCTTCTTTAAGGCCGCAAATTTTCACCTTTACCATGATTACTTCACGTCCTTTACAAGGTAGGGAAGTGGTACTTGTAAATCGAGTAAGACTTTTTCTACATTTCCGCTTACCATTAAAGATTCACCAACTAACACTCCACGTGCTCCAGCTTGAGAAACTCGGTTGGCATCCCCGGCATTCCAAATGCCGCTTTCACTAATAAAGGCGATATCCTCATAGGCATTGATTTTTTCTGCTAATTTTTCAGTTTGAGCAAGATTTACGTTAAATGTTTTTAAATCACGATTATTTACTCCGATAATCTTTGGGTGGATAGCTAAAGCACGGTCTAATTCTTCCTCGTTATGAACTTCAACTAAAACATCCAATCCCAATACACTGGCATATGTGTAAAATGCCTTTAACTTTTCATCGGAAAGCGCTGCTACAATTAACAAAATCACGGAAGCCCCAGCTGCCTTTGCATAATCAATTTGTATCTCATGGACGATGAAATCTTTATTTAGAATTGGGATATCCACTTGATTTGCAATATCCGCTAAATCCTGGAAAGAGCCCTTGAAATATTTATCCTCTGTTAACACGGATATACATGCAGCCCCCGCCTGTTCATATTTCTTCGCTTGTTCAACCGGATTAACTCCAACATTGATAAGTCCTTTTGAAGGGGAAGCACGTTTCATTTCTGAAATAACTTGAAGCGTATCTGCTTTTCTTAAAGTTTCATATAAAGAAACGCGGGATTTACGCGTCACTTCAAACGATGGTTCAGTTGCAAGAAGTGAAGGGATAAGGGTTTCTTTATGGTCTAAGATTGTTTGTAAAATGGTCATTATATTGCGCGCTCCTTTAAAATGGTCTGACTGTAATCAACAACAGCCTCTAATTTTGCTAATGCTTTCCCAGATAAAATACTTTCACGGGCTAATCCGACGCCATCATCAACGGAAGGCACCTTTCCACTGGCGAAGAGAGCGAGACTGGCATTCAATAGTACGGCATCAAAGTAAGCACTCTGCTTGCCATTCAATAAATCTTTTAAAATGATGGCATTTTCATCAGGTGTCCCGCCGCGTAATGCCGTAACTGGGGCAGGTGCTAAACCTAGATCTTCAATATCTATGGAGAAAGATTTAATCTCCCCATTTTCAAGAAGTGCAAGTGTATTCTCCTGATCTAGAGACGCTTCATCCATCCCTTGTGTGCCAGATACAACCACTGCACGCTCCCGCCCTAAGATGCGAAGGACTTCCGCGTAATCGTGAACAAATTCAGGTCGATTAATCCCGACAAGCTGGTTAGTTAAATCAGCTGGATTGGTTAATGGACCAACCATATTGAATATTGTCGGTTTTCCAATGGAGCGACGGACTTCACCGATGCGTTTTAATTTTGGATGCACATTTGGGGCATAAAGGAAAGTGATGCCTGTTTTATTTAATAAATCAACTGAATCCTGGGTCGTGAAATCGGTATGAATTCCTAAAGCTTGCAAAACATCGGAGCTTCCAGAAGCACTTGAAATTTTACGGTTTCCATGCTTGACTACTGAAAGATCGTTAGCTGCCAGTACGAAAGCAGAGGTAGTACTAATATTGAAGCTTTGTAAGCCATCACCGCCTGTTCCGCAATTATCAAGATAATTTCCTTTTGTAAGATTTAAGGGAAGGGCATAGGATTTCATGACGGTTGCCAGTGCTGCAATTTCTTCTGTTGTTTCACCTTTATGGCTTAAGGCGATTAAAAGATCGGCTATGGCTTCTTTTGGTGTTTCTTCATTAAAAATTAATTCTGCGGCTTTCAGCATTTCTTCGTAGGATAAATTTTTATTTTCCTTTACATGGCTTGTGAAAGAGTTGATTGTCATTATTTTTCATCCTCCTGAAATTTAATTAGCAGTTAGAATGAGACAATAAAAAAGTCCTCTACAAAAGGAAATTCCTTTTGTAGAGGACGATAGATACCGCGTTGCCACCTCTGTTGAAGCATTTGCATACTTCCACCTTGGCGTGTTTTACGCAGAAGCATTGCTTCCAAAAGCGTTAAAACACTTCCTTGTAACGTAGGAAATACGTCAACTAACGAATGCTAGCTGCTCTCATAAGGCCCATTCACGATTTTGCTCGCACTAGTTTCCACCAACCACTAGCTCTCTAAAGCGATCAATAACCGCTACTCTTCTTATTCATCAATTTGTCTCAGCTTTCTCATCTAAACTCTGCTTTGCTCAAACGGTGGCTGCGCTCCCGCAACCTGCTACCGTATCCGAACAATTAGTTAAATAGAATTGTAGAGGTAATTTCTTATTTTGTCAATGTTTTCAGAAAAATCAACGTGTTAATTTAATTTTAAACATAAAAAAACCGAGGGATAAAAGTAAGCCTTTATTATAGGAAAGAATCTTATAATAAAGGACTACTTTTGCCCTCGGTTTAAGTATTAGATTAAATCTTTAAAGTTTAATCGTTTATTCAATAGATGCATAATTGGCACCCCAATAGCTAACACGGCGAATTCCCCGACAGCACAAGTAAACCATGTCCAAAGGAATGGCAGTTCAAGTGCCAGATTTAATTCAAACGCGATAATGAACATCGTGCACGTGAATAAAAACGTGTTGATGATTAATCGCAGCAATGTGTTTTTTACAAACTTACAAATCAAAATAAAGATTGCAAGTGTAATAATAGAATGACCGACACCAAACACCAAATCGTATACACCTAGTGGTGAAAATAAATTGGCGATAAATACACCGATCACAACTCCCAGCATATAACGTGGGTTAAATGCTACAAGATGATTGAACATCTCAGATACACGGAATTGAATTTCGGTAAATCCGAATGGAGCAACTAACATGGTAACAGCTATATAAAGGGCAGCTATAATCCCTGTTGTTGCCAAAAATTTTATTTTCATATTCATTTCTCCTTAGTTTTTTTTCGTGGGAGGTTCTCGAACCACGTAAAAGAGCACAGAGAAATATATTATTATAGTTTCATCTGTATGTCAAATTATTATTAAATTTCACGAGAAAGCAAAACTGCTAATCTGACAGAGTTCGGGAAATGTCGGAAATTTGTCACAAGAATTTTATTTTATTAATATAATATTTTTTTTGGCTAAACGGCATACTTTAGCGGTTTAAAGCGACAAAATGTTTTATTGGAAGAGATAATTCAATTTTGTTAATTTCAGAACATTCCAAATCTTATTGACTATTAAAATTGTTCAATGTAATATAATCGACAAACTCGAATTTTTTGAATAGTGAAATAGATTCAGATATCTTTCAAAATGAGTTTGTAAGTTCGAGAGAAGAATTAGGGGGAAATAACATGAAAAATAGTACGAAAAGGCTTTCATTCTTACTATTGGGACTGGTGCTTTTATTGGCTGCTTGTGGCGGGGGCAGTGAAACATCATCTAGCGAATCTGCAGGTGATGCAAGTACTGGTGCAACTGAAGAAGGAAAAACATTTAAAGTAGGGATTACACAGATTGTGGAGCATCCATCTTTAGATGCTGCAACGGAAGGCTTTAAAGCGGCGTTAGAAGAGGCAGGTTTAAATGTAGAATTTGTTGAGGAAAACGCACAAAACGATCAAAGCATGAATATGACAATTGCCCAAAACTTAGTAAATGAAGGCGTTGATTTAATTTTCGCAAATTCAACTCCCTCTGCTCAAGCAGTAAAAGGGGCAACTTCAGATATTCCAATTATTTTCACATCAGTTACAGATGCAGTAGGGACTGAATTAATCGATTCTATGGAAGCTCCAGGCGGCAATGTAACGGGTACTATTGATTTACATCCGGATACAATCGCGAACACAGTAGCCTTCTTGAAGGATCAGCTTGGTGCGAAAAAAGTAGGAACAGTTTATAACACGGGTGAGCAAAACTCTGTATCTCAGATTGAACAAATTAAAGGTTTATTAGATGAAGCTGGCGTCGAATTGGTGGAAGCACCGGTTTCAACTTCGGCTGAAGTGAAACAAGCAACTGAATCATTAATCGGTAAAGTAGATTCTTTATATATTATCACTGATAATACTGTAGTATCGGCATTGGAGTCAGTAATCGACGTTGCAAATGCCAACCAGCTTCCATTAATGGTAGGGGAATTGGATTCGGTTGAACGCGGCGGTTTAGCGGCTTACGGCTTCGAGTACTATGATATCGGTTTTGAAGCTGGAGAGATGGCTGTGAAAATTCTTAACGGAGAAGCAACTCCTTCAGATATTCCGGCAGCATACCCAGCAAACTTAAAATTATTGATTAATAAAGGGACTGCTGAAGGCTTAGGTCTTGAAATTCAAGATTCCTGGAATGCAGAAATTTACGAATAAAAGATAAGAGTTAGGAGATGATTCGATATGTTTACAGCATTGTTCGGTTCGGTTGAGCAAGGAATCATCTATGCAATTATGGCACTCGGAGTGTATCTAACATTCCGAGTGTTAGATTTTCCGGATTTAACGGTTGATGGAAGCTTCGTTACAGGGGCAGCTACTGCAGCAATGATGATTGCACTTGGCTACCACCCGATAATAGCTACGGTACTAGCAATTGTTGCTGGATTTATTGCAGGATGTATGACAGGTCTTTTGCACACTAAAGGAAAGATAAATCCACTGCTTTCTGGGATTTTAATGATGATAGCATTGTATTCGATTAATCTTCGTATTATGGGGCTATCTGACGAAAATGCCAAGGTGAAACCCAATATTCCATTGATGAATGATGATTCAATTTTTACACAGTTTCAAAGTTTTTGGGGTAATCTAGGAATTGATGATGCTCTTATAAACTTTTTTAAAAATACATTAGGCTTTCAAAACGCTCCATCGACTTGGGGTACTATTTTAGTCGTGTTAATTCTAACATTGATCATTAAGTTTATCGTGGATTGGTTCTTAAAAACAGAGGTGGGACTTGCAATTCGTGCAACAGGGGACAATAAACGGATGATACGCAGCTTTTCGGCCAACACGGATGGCTTAATCGTATTAGGACTGGGTATATCCAATGCCTTAGTTGCATTTTCCGGGGCTTTAATCGCCCAATATTCAAAATTTGCCGATGCAAATATGGGGATTGGGATGATTGTCATCGGTCTCGCATCCGTAATTATCGGGGAAGCCATCTTTGGAACAAAAACAATTTTCCGCACTACAATGGCAGTTGTTGCTGGTGCAATTATCTATCGTATCATTTACGCAGTTGCGTTACGTATCGATTGGTTGGATACATCTGATATGAAGTTGATTACAGCTATAATCGTGGTTTTAGCTTTAGTCATTCCACAGCTCGTAGATAAGCGACGCGAGAAAATACGAAAAGAGAAGCGGCGAACGGAACGACTCACGCAACAAAGAGAAGTAACTCAGACGCAGGGAGGGAATCACCTTGCTTAAATTAGAGGGCATCAATAAGATTTTCAATGAAGCAACACCTGATGAAAAAATTGCCTTGGACAATATAAATCTGCATTTGGCACCTGGTGATTTTGTTACGATCATTGGAAGTAATGGTGCTGGAAAATCAACAATGATGAATATGATATCTGGCGCATTAACGCCTGACTTTGGTGCGGTAACGATTGAAGGCAGGGAAGTAACACGATTGCCAGAATACAAGCGATCCCAATATATTGGCCGCGTCTTCCAGGATCCGATGGCGGGAACTGCGCCTTCGATGACGATTGAGGAAAACTTGGCCATTGCTTATTCGCGTAACGCGAAACGGGGCTTGCGTAAAGGGGTAAGCCGGGGACGTCGTGATTTCTTTAAGTCATCCCTTGAAAAATTAGGCTTAGGACTTGAAAACCGCTTTAATGCAAAGGTGGGAATGCTATCAGGTGGGGAGCGCCAAGCCTTATCTTTGTTGATGGCAACCTTCACAAAGCCATCCATCCTATTATTAGATGAACACACAGCTGCCCTTGACCCATCCCGTGCCGAGCTCATCACTCGTTTGACAAAGCAGCTGGTCGAAGAGGGCAACTTAACCACATTAATGGTAACCCACAATATGCAACAAGCAATCGACCTTGGAAATCGGTTAATTATGATGGATAAAGGGCAAATCATTTTAACGATTGACGATGAGAAAAAACCAACCCTAACCATCCCTGATTTAATGTCCGAGTTCGAAAAAATCCGTGGCGAGAAAATGAACTCCGACCGTGCGTTGTTGGGGAGTTAGTGGGAAGTGCTTCGAGGAAGGACAGCAGCTTTAGAATCCATCCAACGAAATTGCTGAAAATAAATATTTGAGAGGGGAAACTTCATGGGAATTGAAGTTTCCCCTCTTTTTTATGGTCAAATTTTGAATTTGGTGGTAAGAGAGATTTCTGGTGAGATTGCTAGAATTGTTCTATGTGTCTAAAATTATTCTAAAGGAGGGAAGTGTATGGAGGTACTAGAAAGACAAAAATCATGGAAGCTATTAACTCTCGAGGCTTTGGTGAAGAGATTGCCCGAAAATGATGGAGGTGAATTTAGTTTTTATAAGGACATGCATGTGTCGCAAAGGAAAGGCTATGGTGGCGAAGTATGTGTTGATCAGATGTGGAATGAAATGAATATCCCCAATCCTTATTATCTCTTTCATGGCTTCGAAACTGTAAACCACGCAGGCAACTCACATCAAATAGACACAATCTGTTTAACCCCTCAATTTATTTGGCTACTTGAAATAAAAGATATTGGCGGCCGGATTGATATCGATGAATCAAAGCACCAAATGATTCGCACTAAACAGGAAGGGTTAATAGAATCCTTCAAAAACCCCATTGATCAAGTCAAGCGTCACGCAGAATTTGTAAAACGAAAGTTACGTGACTTTCAATTAAATTTACCAGTCGAATACGCAGTAATTTTCGTAAGTGATTACACAATTATTGGCTCGATTCCAAAGGGAGCCCCAATATTCCACGCAAGCGGCCTACAAACCGAACTCGACAAATTATTCAATAAACACCGAGAAAGTAGTCTATCATCACCCCAATTAGAAAAGCTCAAGATCGAACTGCTGAACATGCATCAATGTAAACAATGGAAAGCCAAAGTAGATGTGCGTAGACTTCGTAAAGGCGTTTTATGTAAAAGCTGCGACTATAAAAGTGTGATGAAATATGAACATGGCAGTTTTAAATGTGTGAAATGTGGATTTAAGTGCAAAGCTGCTTACGTAGAGGCGCTTTCTGATTATCGTTATTTGTTTGGTGAATGGATTTCAAACCAGGGGTTGAGAGACTATTTGGGGGTGGAATCTCGACACGCAATAAAAAGAATAATTCAGAAGATAAATTTGGAACAAACAGGCACTTTCCGTAATCGAAAATATAGAATTCCAGATTTTTTAAGTTTTGATCATAAAAATAATGTTGAAAGTGTGAAAAAAGATACGAGTCACCGTTGAAGGGATAAATTTCAAATTAAGTAAAAAACAGATAATAATATGAAAGGCTCGCTCGTAAAAAGAAGAAAGTCGCTCGAACCAAAGCGAAAACCGCTCGTAAAGGGAGCAGAATCGATCGTAACGAAAAGGCTCGCTCGTAAAGAGAAGTGATTCGCTCGAACCAAAGCGAAAACCGCTCGTAAAAAGAGCAAAATCGCTCGTAACGAAAAGGCTCGCTCGTAAAGAGAAGAAAGTCGCTCGAACCAAAGGGAAAACCGCTCGTAAAGGGAGCAAAATCGCTCGTAGCGAAAAGGCTCGCTCGTTAAGAGAAGAAAGTCGCTCGAACCAAAGGAAAAACCGCTCGTAAAAAGAGCAAAATCGCTCGTAACGAAAAGGCTCGCTCGTAAAGAGAAGAAAGTCGCTCGAACCAAAGGAAAAACCGCTCGTAAAAGGAGCAAAATCGCTCGTAGCGAAAAGGCTCGCTCGTAAAGAGAAGAGAGTCGCTCGAACCAAAGGAAAAATCGCTCGTAATAGAAGCAAACTCGCTCGTAAACTCACCCCACACCCCAAACAAAAAAACACCCGAATGCAGTTCGGGTGCTCGCGCAAAATTTACTTTCCAATTATACCAGCAAGCCAAATAGTTGGCTGTCTTTATTGACTTCGGTGAATTCAAAGCCGTTGAAGCGCATGCGGTTGATGAGGCCTTGATAGTCTTCAGGGTGGCTGACTTCAATACCGACTAGGGCAGGGCCGCTTTCTTTATTGTTTTTCTTCGTATATTCGAAAGTTGTGATGTCATCATTTGGTCCAAGCACAACAGTTAGGAATTGGCGAAGGGCGCCTGCGCGTTGCGGGAAGTTGACGATAAAGTAATAAAGCAGTCCTTCATACAATAAAGATTTCTCTTTAATTTCTTGCATGCGGCTGATGTCATTATTTCCGCCAGTGATCACGACAACCACAGATTTTCCAACGATCTCATCAGCATATAAATCCAATGCCGAAACAGGAAGCGCACCAGATGGTTCTGCCACAATCGCGTGTTTATTGTACAAATCTAAAATGGTTGTACTTACTTTGCCTTCCGGAACGAGTACGATATCGTCTAAATATTTGCTGCAAATCTCATAGGTTTTCGATCCTACACATTGCACAGCAGTTCCATCACAGAATTTATCGATTTTATTGAGAGATATTGGCCCGCCGTTATCAAAAGCAGCTTTCATGCTGGCGGCACCTGCTGGCTCGACGCCGATGACTTTAGTGTCAGGCGAAATGTTTTTAATATAGGATGAAATACCGGCCATTAAACCGCCGCCGCCAATTCCGCCAAAAATGTAATCTAAGGGCTCTTCGATATCGTTTAAAACTTCCACAGCTACGGTACCTTGTCCGGCAATAATGTCCAAATCATCGAAAGGATGAATGAAAATCATATTATGTTCATCACAATATTCCTTTGCAGCAGTAGCGGAATCATCGAATGTATCACCCTCCAGAATGATTTCGATATGATTGCGGCCGAACATGCGAACTTGGTCAACTTTTTGTTTTGGTGTTGTTAAAGGCATGAAAATGGCACCTTTGATGTTTAAGTGTGCACAGGCAAATGCCACGCCTTGCGCATGGTTCCCGGCACTTGCACAAACCACGCCGCTTTTGCGGGCTTCTTCTTCTATTTTTTTAATCTTATAGTACGCACCACGCAGCTTGAAAGAGCGCACGTGCTGTAAATCTTCACGTTTGATATAAATATTGGCATTATACTTTTCTGATAAGTACTCATTTTTTTGAAGTGGGGTATGGAACACAACATCTTTTAAATGTTGATGCGCGATCAGCACATTTTCCACTGCTATACTATTTGAATTTACAACTTCCATCGTTTTGTTACCTCCGTTTTAAATCGACCATTGACTCATTTTATCATAAAAATCAGAATTTTTTACGAATTATTTTTAAATTCAAAAAAATATGCCTCGAACAGTAATTCATTGACCTTAGGAAGAATCCGACCATTTAAAAAGAACCGCTTTTCATAACCAGTACCCACTCGCCCAATCCATCGTAAAGCAAAACGAACCCATACAAAAAGGGACCAGCATCAACTGCTGGTCCCAGTCCAATCTTATTAAAATAGTAAATGTGCAAGAAGTGCAACGATTGGAATTGAGATGAGTGTACGAATTAAGAAAATCAAGAACAGATCCCAAATTTTGATAGGCAGCTTTGTCCCTAAGATCAGGCCACCTACTTCTGACATGTAAATGAGTTGCGTTACAGAAACTGTAGCGATAAAGAATCGAGTTAACTCGGAATCGATGCCGGAACCTAAAATGGAAGGCAATAGCATATCTGCGAAACCAACAATCATTGTTTGCGCAGCTTCGTCAGCAAAAGGAATTTGCAATACAGCCAGGATTGGCTCGAATGGCATCCCTAGAATTTTAAAGAAGCTAGTGTACTCAGCAAGAACTAAAGCAATCGTACCGAACGCCATGATGACAGGTGTAATTGCAAACCACATTTCCAGTACGTTTTTGAAACCAGAACCGACTACTTTTCCAAGGTTTTTATTGCTATCCGCTTTCGCTAAAGCGTTGTTTAATCCAAAAGAAAAAGAGTTAAAGCCTTCAGGAACATCCTCGCTGCGTTCGCTAGGTGTAGAACCATCGATATTAGTATCAGGTTTGCCGCGTAATGGGAATATACGAGGCATGATGAAAGCTAGAATAATCGAAACTAAAATAACCGAACCATAAAATTGCAGGAAATAGTCGTTTAAGCCGATTGTATCAAGTACAACGAAACAGAAAGTAATCGAAACGACAGAGAATGTTGTTGCAATTGTAGCAGCTTCACGGGCATTGTAATTGCCTTCTTCATATTGTCTAGCTGTTAATAGAACACCGATCGTTCCGTCGCCAACAAAAGAAGCTAAACAGTCGATAGCTGAACGACCTGGAATTTTAAATAATGGCCGCATAATTTTAACCATCATGGAACCGAAGAATTCCAGTAAACCGAAGTCTGTTAGTAAAGGCAATAGCAAACCCGCAAACAAGAAAAGTGAGAACATCATAGTTACCAAACCACCGTCTGGAGTGATTAACAATCCAGCGGTGTTGTCGCTTGTAAAGCTTTCAGGTCCAACTTGGAATAAATACATAGTTGCAAAGATTACAGCTAATACACGCATAGTTGTCCAGAACCAATTTACACGGAATAAGGAATCAAATAAAGTTCTGTTTTCGGACTCTGGAACGAATTTGATAAGTAATGCGCCGATTGCAGCGATGATAAAGACCATATAAGCAAACCAATGAATAAAGCCTGAAACATTTGCAGAAAGCCAATTTGCTAAAATCGCAATGGGTACTTTTAGACCATCTCCGGCGTCAATTGGAGTGATGAATAAGAAAATGCCAATTAACGAAAGAAAGATAAAAAGAAACCATGTATATGAAGTGAATTTTTTTGTCATATGTTTGTCCCTCTTTGTAGGTTGATGTTTTGTATATTTATACACTATATAAATTTTATATGCATGTGTAAATATGTTTATAAAAAGTTAGATAATTCTAAAATTAACGAATGGATAAAAAATGAATAAAGAGGAAATAAAAGGGGATAGTAAACTATTATTATTGCTGTTGGTGTTATTTATGTATAGAATAATTATGCGTTAAAATGTATGTAAAAGGAGCAGGTAATGTTTACCTACTCCTTAATATGACCATTAATCTTCCAAATTAATCACATAGAAACGTTCGTAATGCAGCCAGCTATCGCTCATTGGCTGACCATCATCCGTGCGTTTCGCGTTTTCTTCAATCATCCAAGCGGTTTGGGAAGCATGAGCCTGCAAAGCTTTTACCTTATCAAGCTTCACACTGCTTACATCGATTTGAAGATTGTGTTCACCGTTATCAGTGATTGTGTTGTTCGCAAAGCCAACCGCGTAAATTGTTGGGCGATCGCCTTTTGGCATACGGCGAACCGTTTCAAATACTGCCCGTGCTGTAGCCTCATGATCTGGATGTACTGCATAACCAGGAAGGAAAGTGATGATTAATGAAGGGTTCAGCTCATCAATTAGATCTTTTACAAGCTTTACCATTTTTTCATCGTCTTCGAATTCTACGGTTTTATCTCGTAATCCCATCATTCGTAAATCTTCAATTCCCATGACTTCACAAGCAGCCTTTAACTCTTCGCGACGAATTTCAGGCAAAGATTCACGAGTAGCAAAAGGAGGATTGCCTAGATTACGTCCCATTTCACCTAATGTTAAGCATGCATATGTAACGGGAACTCCCATGTTTCGGTAGAGTCTTATTGTTCCGGCAGATGAGAACGCTTCATCGTCTGGATGAGGAAAGACTACTAAAATTTGACGTTGTGGTTGTAATGTCATGTAAAATCCACTCCTTAATAAGAAAATGGTGTTTCACTAATTTCTAGTGCAACAGCAAGTTTCCCTGTAAAGTCTAATCCAGCCATCAGTAAACGGCCTTTTTCATCTAATTCATAATGGGTAATTCCTTGTGCGTAAACCCAGCCGTGATCCATTTTCAACCCCACCCGGTGAGGGGTATCATCGATAATTTTTGCTAGTTCATATCGAATTTTCACATTTCGAATGAACGCCCCTGCATTAAAAACTCTTTCGTCAAAATGTGAGGCATATGCTCCATTTGTTGTTTCAAGATGGATATAAACATCCTTGTTGGCAAAAGAATTAAGCAATTCTTGGAGCTCATTAATTTGTACTTCCTTCATCTTAATTCTCCTTTCACATTACATTACTAATTATTATAGTAAAGTTGGCAACTTTATGAAAAGAAAATGCTTGGATCTAAAAGAACCAGGTCCCTGGACAATTTTGAATTGTCCAAAGACCTGGTCCATAAAAAATTTAAACTTCTCTAATAGTTACTTCTGGAGCGCCAAGGCGAGGTTTTGCGCCGTGGTATACCGGTCCAACGAATTGGTTTAATTTCCATCCGTGCTGAATGCCTGCTGCTACGAATTCTTTTGCTTCGAAGACTGCATCTTTCACGGATAATCCGTTCGCAAGGTTTGCTGTTACACTTGCGGCAAATGTACAGCCAGCACCGTGGTTATATGTTGTTTCAACTTTTGGTGTTTCTAGTAAATAGAATTTTTCGCCATCGTAGAATAAATCGGCCGCTTTTTCGGTATCTAGTGCACGACCACCTTTGATGATTACGTTTTTGGCACCAAGTTCTTTAATTTTCTCAGCTGCTGTTTTCATCTGTTCGATTGTTTTTGGTGTACCTGTTCCGGCAAGTTGTCCTGCCTCGAAAAGGTTAGGGGTTGTAACAAGAGCGTTAGGCAATAGATATTGAATCATTGCATCCACAGTACCTGGATTTAGCACTTCATCTTCACCTTTACATACCATAACAGGGTCGATGACAACTTTTTCAACACCAGATGCAGCAATTGCTTCACCAGTAGTTTGGATAACTTCTTCAGTTGATAGCATTCCTGTTTTTAAAGCATCGATCCCAGTAGAGAATGCCGTTTTTAATTGTGCTTGCAAAACATCGATTGGTAATGTGAAAACGCCATGGTTCCAGTTGTTATCAGGATCCATTGTCGCAATCACTGTAACTGCCGCCATGCCGTAAGTATCATGTTCTTCGAATGCTTTTAAATCTGCTTCTAAACCTGCTCCGCCAGAAGCATCAGAACCTGCGATTGTTAATGTTTTTTTCAATGCCATAATCGTTTCTCCTTCACCTGCGTAATGAAATTAATGTCCTAAAGTATAGTATAATTCTGACTTTATAAAAATAGCCAGTTTTTGCAAAAAATATAATGCCAGAGAAAATCAATACAATCGGAATGAAAACAATAGGGGTATTTTTATTAGCTGGCTATCCTGACTTTTTCACAAATTTGGCGGATTTTGAAAAGAATCTCCTATTGAAACGGGTAACTAGATAAAGTAGTTTTAATGGGAGGTGTATTTTTAATGAAAAAAATATTCGATAACGATTGGGAAGATATACTTTCCTCTGAATTTGAAAAACCCTATTATATAAAGCTAAAACAATTTGTAGCAGAACAATATAGCCTATCAACAGTTTATCCACCTAAAGAAGAAGTCATGAGTGCATTTTACTCAGTGGCCTATAAAGATGTGAAAGTTGTCATTCTTGGACAAGATCCCTATCACGGACCCGGTCAAGCACATGGTATGAGTTTTTCTGTTAAACCAGGTGTTCCTCATCCGCCCAGCTTGCGAAATATTTTTAAGGAGCTGGAGAGTGATATGGGTTGCCCTTCTCCAAAGGACGGCTATTTGATGAAATGGGCCAGACAGGGAGTTTTCCTATTAAATACAGTGTTGACTGTTCGGCAAGGTGAAGCGAATTCACATAAAGGACAGGGGTGGGAACAGTTTACTGATGCAGTGATTACAAGACTGGCTGAGCGAAAAGAGCCTATTATCTTTGTTTTATGGGGAAAACCGGCACAAACAAAACGTGTGATCATTGAAAAAAGTGGCAAGCATCATTATATCCTACAGGCACCCCATCCAAGTCCATTAAGCGCCCATCGAGGCTTTTTCGGCAGCAAACCTTTCTCGAAAATTAATGGCAAATTAATAGAATGGGAACAAGAACCAATCGATTGGTGTTTTGAGTAAAAGCTTTGAGACCACAAAACTTTTCACAGTATTTGAAATCTGTTAAATTGAAATAGAAAGTAGGGAAGCCGTAATGCAGGTAAATTGTTTTAAATGCCAGTATTTCCGTGTGACATGGGATCAGAGAAACCCTCGTTCATGCACAGCTTATAAGTTTAAAACAAAGCAGCTGCCTTCTGTAGTTGTCAAACAATCATCAGGTATGGATTGTATGCAGTTTGTACCTAAACAAACACTGGGGGATCGTTAGAATATGATTTCTTATCAAGCACTGTTAATCGAAATTGAACAGCTTGTGGCGAGTACGAAAAATAGTCCGGATGAACAGCATATTCGGGAACAACTAAGCGCGATTCGTGCACTTTGCAATGTGGGCTTATCTAGTGGAGTGAAAAACGCATCTACAAGCGCACCAAATATGACTGTTCAACCAACTCATAGTTTTCAAGTAAGCCCAATCATGGCCCAATCGCATAACATGATTCAAAATACTAGCTCCGTAAATGGTGAAAAGTTAAAAGAACAGGATGCGAATGGGGATTCGATTTTTGACTTTTAGGGCTCGAGGGTAAAGCGGGAGCAGTTTAATAGTCTCCATACGGATTGCCCAACATCAACAAAAAATTATCAACACATACATAGAGAAGAGGTTTGAAAATGAAAGGTTCAATCATTTCAGGTGCAATACACGGATTTTTAGTCGTTGCATTAGGTGCATTTGGCGCACATGCGCTGGATGCCGTATTAGATGATTACGGGAAAGGGATTTGGGAAACGGCGGTACAGTACCAAATGTTCCATGCCATTGCGCTTCTTGCGATCGGAATTATAATGAGTCCCAAACTATTTGGTTCCATCAAACAGTTGAAAGTTGCCGCAGTCTGCATGAATTTAGGAATCATTTTCTTCTCTGGAAGTCTTTATATTTTAGCTATTTCAGGGATTAAGATTTTAGGAGCCATTACTCCAATTGGCGGGGTACTATTCTTGGCAGGATGGATTCTTCTGTTGGTTTCCACATTAAAACATAAAAATTAATAGAGTTGAAAATAAGAATTGCACAGATCGTAAACCGTGTAATTCTTTTTTATTATCAAATCCACAACATAAATTTTAGCAATTCAGCATTAATTTTTAGAATTTTCATACTTAACATTCCGAAACATGATAAAGTTATTCATAACAAGAGTAAATTTGTGAAACCAACATATATTGTCAGTACATGAAAGGGGAGCTATTATGGAGCAATTATTTACTGTATTGGAAAATCATTATGAAGAAATGGTTTCCATCAGGCGCCATCTGCATGAAAATCCTGAACTATCATTTCATGAAGTTCATACACCAAAATATATAGCAAATTATCATCGTAAACTTGGTCTCGATGTTCGAGAAGGTGTCGGAGGACGTGGAGTAGTTGCCACATTGATAGGTGGAAAGCCTGGGAAAACGGTAGCGTTGCGTGCTGACTTTGATGCACTTGCCATTCAAGAGCAAAATGATATTCCTTATAAATCAAAAAACGATGGTGTGATGCATGCTTGCGGGCATGATGGTCATACGGCAACCCTTTTAGTTCTGGCTAAGGCATTTGTTGCCATGAAGGACCAACTTGAAGGAAACATCGTATTTATTCATCAATTTGCGGAAGAAATTGCTCCAGGAGGGGCAAAGCCTATGATTGAAGACGGATGCTTGGATGGGGTGGATGTCATCTTTGGCACACATTTATGGGCACCAGCGCCTCTGGGAGATATCCAGGTTCGCAACGGAGCCATTATGGCAGCTGCGGATCGTTTAGAAATTACGATCCAAGGAAAAGGTGGGCACGGTGCAGAGCCGCATCATTCCATTGACTCGATTGTCGTGGCGTCCCAATTTATCACGCAGCTTCAGACCGTTGTCTCAAGAAGAATTGATCCTTTAAAATCAGCAGTTGTTTCGATTGGGCATTTTGAAGCGATTAATCCTTTCAATGTAATTGCAGATAAAGCGGAGTTGAAAGGAACTGTTCGTACCTTTGATGAACAGGTCCGTACGCAGATTGAGCATGAAATCGAACTGCTTTTAAAATCGGTTTGTGATGGCTTCCATGCGACCTATGAATATGCCTTTACAAGAGGATATCCTCCGGTTGTTAATCATAAAAAGGAAACACAATTTCTTGCGGATGTTGCGTGCCAGATTGAAGAAGTGCACAATGTCACGGAATGTTCGCCTTTAATGGTAGGGGAGGATTTTGCTTATTATTTAGAAAAGGTACCAGGGACATTTTTCATTACAGGTGCGAAAGATCCAGCCTGGAAGGAAGCTTTTCCTCATCACCACGCCCAATTTAACTTTGATGAACGAGCAATGTTGATCGCAGCAAAAACGCTTGGCTTAGCTACAATCAAATACTTAAAACAAGGCATTAGAAAACTTGGCTAAACACTTGATCCTTTAGCTGTTAGCCATAGGTGAACTTATGTGGATGAGAAAGTATTTTCTTATCCCAAAAAAATATCCACTTCCAGATAGAAGTGGATGATAGCGTAGGCAAGGTCCGTTAATCGACTTTGTCTACGCATTTTATATACCGTATAAGTAGTTATCTTAGCGGTAATGGGGAACCAGGAAGGTAATTGATCGGTTCCGTAAACTCTGCAAAGTCAAAGTAAATCATAGGGAACAAGTAAGTATGGCCAGTATCGGCTTCAGAAATAATTGCATGATCTCGGCCAGCTTCAACGATTGCCCCGCGAACAACTCGTGTTGTGCCTCCTTCTGTCTCTCCTACATTACCTGAAGGGATTGTGAAGTAAAAAGTACCCACTTTTCCACGGTTTAATCTTAAAATATTTTCGATGTATGATTCTTCACGAAATGGAGCAGCAGCAGTTGTACCAACTCTTACAGGACTTACAGTGCTTTGTGCTGGAGGCGTAGTAACTTGCCCAGCAGGAAATTGTGTAAATCCATATTGGCCAGCAGGAAATTGTCCAGTCGGAAATTGACCAGTAGTTGTTGGATACTGTTGTTGACCTGTTTGATTCGTTTGACCCCAATTGTAATATGTCAAAAAAAACACCCTTTCATCATTTTATGAATTTCAATTTCAAAAAACTGCAACAGTCGGACAGTCTTATTGTCCAAGGCGAGAAGAAAAAAACGTCCTGTATTTTCATTGATGGAACTACTAAGTAGGACAGTCCTAGCAGCAAGAAAAATCATAAAGATTTTTCTCCAGGTTCAATAAGAATTCCAAAATTATGACCGTGGAGCTAAAGGGAATCCTATAGGTGGTGCAAGTTGATAGAAAAAGCCTTTTTGTGTGTCTTTAAAGCGCCTGGATGTTGATATACCATTTGTTTTCGCATTGATTGTTTAGGATATCCAGGCAACTTGCTAATTCACCATTAACACCGACATTGCCTATCAACAACATGCCTAATTCTCCATCTCCTTCAGCTTCTGTGCGAATGTACCGTGCCGTTAAGGATACTTGAGCATCATTGGCTGCTAAAACAGCTATATGGCATACCTCCTCATAACACTTTATGCATTTGCACCCATTTAAGAATAAAAAATAATAAAAAATCGCCCATGTTTTTAATGTATGTACGAAATAGTAAAGAGTTCATAAGTTTTGTATAAAAATATCGAATAATTAATAAAATAAAACTAGAGTGGAGGTTCGTTCGCCATTTTCAGGTGCATTTCAGAGGAAAAGGAGAGTCGTTCATCGTCAAAAGTAAATAGTAGGGGTTGATCCTGTGCAAATGGGTATTTGGTTTTCCATTATCATCAGTGCGATTATTTCATTTATTATCGCTAGTTTTTACGAGCAGCCGTTGCATTGGTATTTATTTATAATAATGGTAGTCATCGGATTTTTTATAAATACAATCATTATCATTTTGAAAACGAAAGAAGAACAAGAAAAAAACGAGGCGTAGGAATCGAGTATTTCGATTACGTCTCGTTTTTCTTTATCTAGCTTCAGGCTTTCGCGAGCACCTTCCGCTTTTTATTGTCTAGCTGCAGGTGCTAGCTCCTCGACAACTTCAGAATCGCCTGCAAGGACAAAAAGCGTCCTTTTGTCGATTCTTCCAGTTGTTGTCGGAGCTGAATGAGCACCTTCCGCTTTTCTTTATTACTTAACTGTTAAGAAAGTCGTCAATTTATCTTCGTCCAATAAGTTTCCTACTAGGAACTCACCGAATTCGCCGTAGCGAGCGGAAACTTCGTCGAAACGCATTTCGTAGACGATTTTTTTGAATTGAAGCATATCTTCAGAGAATAAAGTTACGCCCCACTCATGATCGTCCAATCCAACTGAACCCGTAATGATTTGTTTCACTTTACCAGCATAGCTGCGGCCGATTAATCCGTGTGAACGCATTAACTCGCGACGTTGTTCCATATCAAGCATGTACCAGTTATCGTTGCCTTCACGACGTTTGTCCATTGGATAGAAGCAAACGTATTTTGTGCGAGGTAATTCAGGATATAATCTGGCACGAACATGTGGATTTTGGTAAGGATCTTCGTTTGAACCTTGTGCTAAATAGTTAGAAAGCTCAACAACAGAAACATAAGAATAAGTAGGAACAGTGAAATCAGCAATCGCTAATTTATTGAATTCAGCTTCTAATTCTTGTAGTTCTTCCGGCGTTTCACGAAGGATCATTAGCATAAAATCAGCTTTTTGCCCAATGATTGAATAAAAGGCATGAGAACCCGTTTTTGCAACATGTGCTTCGTTTAGTTTTTCTAAATATTGTACGAACTCATTGACTGCATTTGTACGTTCTTCTTGAGAAACTAATTTCCAAGATGTCCAGTCAATCGCTCTGAAATCATGTAAACAATACCAGCCATCTAATGTAATTGCTGCTTCATTCATTTGATAACACTCCTTAATTGATAATCATTCACAAGTATCTTAGCATAAAATCAAAATAATTCCTTGTAAGAAAGGGCACAATTTGCCGGAATTCACTAATTTGACAAGAGTGTGGTAATTTCAATCCCGTATAAGTATTCCATTTATAAATGACTTGATTCAGCTTCCAATGCATTTAATGAGGGAAAAAATAACGAAATTGACCTAACAAATTTGATGGAATAAAGGAATTTCGTGTATGCTAAGTCTATATACATATTGATTAGGAAAAAGAAGGAGTAACAACAATGCATCCTTTATTACAACAAGAGACATGGCGATTTATCGACCAGTCCATTACGATGAAATCACGGTCTCCACTTGAATCCTTTGCAATGGATGATACACTTTGCCAATTGGTCGGGCAATTACAAACAAGCCCAACTGTTCGAACGTGGGTTCATGACCATACAGTGGTGCTGGGCATTCAGGATCACCGATTACCATTTGTTCAAGAAGGAATTCAACTATTAAATTCAAAAGACTATCAAGCAATTGTTCGAAATTCTGGTGGGTTGGCAGTGGTTTTAGATAGCGGTGTTTTAAATATATCGATTGTTTTATCAGAACAGCAAGGTGCCATTAATATAAATGAAGGCTACGATGTAATGGTAAATCTTATTAAGCTGTTATTTCCTGAAGCAGCGGATAAAATAGAAGCTTATGAAATTGTCGGTTCCTATTGCCCTGGAACGTATGATTTAAGTATTGGCGGCAGGAAGTTTGCAGGTATTTCGCAGCGGCGCCTAAGACAAGGAATTGCTGTTCAAATCTATTTATGTATTGAAGACAGCGGCAGTGAACGAGCGAAACTAGTGAAAGATTTTTATAACATAAGCTTAAAAGACGAAGAAACGAAATTTGTCTTTCCTAAAATTCAGCCGGAAGTAATGGCAAGTCTAAGTGAATTATTGAATAAACCGCTTACCGTTCAAGAAACTGTTTTTAGATTGCAAGCTGTTTTAAACCAATTAAGTAATCAAACTATGGTTCAACCATTAACTGAAGAAGAATTAGAAATTTATACTTTCTATTTACAGCGCGTGCTGGAACGTAATGAAAAAATGCTAAACAGGAAATAATGGGGAAAAACGTGAATGCGCTTTAATGCGGCACATCCACGTTTTCTTTTTCGCTAGCACCAGTTGAATAGTTTGCTACAAGATTCCCGTTTTTCTCCATTTTAAATACTGGAGCTACGCGGTTGTCTTCCTCATCTAGTGTTACTAATCTACGCGCACGATTCATAATTTGAACAAATTGCTCGTAATCTTCGCGAATTTCTTTATTCTCTTGTTCTAGTCGTTTTAGCTGAAGTTCCAATTCTTTGATTTTTTCTGTAGATGTATTGGCAATGTGACGCCATTTTGTTGCTTCCATATCATTGCCGCCCTGATGTTGTAAACGAAGTAAATAGGCAATCACAATATCTAGATTAAGAGCTGATAAGGAAAGTGATTTCGTTTCTTCTGTTGTTTGAGAAGTAGAGTTAGGGAGTAAATAAACACCTTGAGGGCGGCGTCTGCCATTCATGCCTAGTACTCTCATTCTTTCTTTTCTTTCTTTTTTGGCTTCAGCCAATTCCTTTTCATATAGACGGCGTACAACAGCATTCCATCTAAAACCGCAAGCAGCAGCTGTTCGATTTAGTGCATCACCTGCTTCCTCAAAGGCATTTAACTGAGTACTTCCTTCTTTGACATGACGAATGACTGCTTCAGCTAATAATTCGTCGTTTTCTTTTAACCAAGCATCTTGTCTTACTTTGACCATTTTTTTAACCTCCTGTAAAATTCATAGTTTTGTTTGCTCAAAACTTAGAATGTCCAAGAAGTTCCAATTTTATTCAAATATTTTCAATCTTTATATTAAATTCGTCTTTTTTTATTCTTTCAAGTGGGGAAAGGAAAAAAAGATTTTTATAGAAATTAAATTCGTATCAGACCTTTGACCGATAAATTTTATTTTTACTTGAAGAGGACGGTTAGCATAGGCTAAAATATCTGTTAGATTAAAAAGTATATGACAATAGCAGTTGAAATAAATTTAACGACATTATCAATAGAAAGGGTTGTTGGCAAAATGGCAAACGAATTTAAAGTTTGCGATGAATGTCAGGCCGTTAATTTAAAAACGTTAATTCCTAAGTTAAAAGAATTAGATCCAGAAGCAACGATTGAAATTGGCTGTCATTC
>Ga0182747_1000985_pt1 | contig 23592 bp, 24 predicted proteins | sample eDN3rd30CBELigBY_FD_128526 | JGI IMG/M metagenome (GOLD analysis project Ga0182747, IMG submission 128526) | Enriched backyard soil microbial communities from Emeryville, California, USA - eDNA 3rd pass 30_C BE-Lig BY (version 2) (version 2) | ecosystem: Environmental > Terrestrial > Soil >...
AGTTCGTGACCATCACGTTGACGTAGTCACCGGGCACGATGAGCCCGTTGACGCCCCGGACGTTGTCCACGCTCATCGTGTAGGTCGTCTGGTCCTGGTTCTGGATCTTGATGAGGTTGTCGGCGAACGACTGCGCCGCTTCCGGATCGGTCGCCTCGACGAACATGTCGTCGACGACCACCTGGTTGGCGACGAGGTCGCTCTTGGCCACCCGGCCCGAGATGTCCTCGAGGCTGACGATGGCGTTCGCCGGCTTGAACTTCTTCGGGATGCTCTCCTCGACGATCGAGGCCGCAGCCACCTGGCCGCTCGTCCCCCGGGGGATCGGCTGCTTCACGAGGTACACCTTGACGCGCTCCGCGTCGTTGTAGGCCTGGTCCTGGATGCCGCCGACGTAGTTCCAGACGAGGAACGAGGCGAGTGCACCGATGGCGATGGCGGCGATGAGAATGAGTGTCCGGCGTTGGCTCACCGTGAACCCCTTCGAGGTTGAGGGCACTCCGAGGTCGGAGTGCTGCGACAGGTTCTCTGTCGGCCGGACCATCGTCCGGCGCAAGGGTTTCGTGGTGATTTCTGGTCCAACCGGCCCATGCCGTCCCCCGAACGCGGCGGTGCCCCGCCCGGAGGCGGGGCACCGTCAGGTTCGTTCGGACGCCGGCGGCGTCAGGCCTCCGGAGCCGCCTCGGCCACCTCGGCTTCGACGGCCTCGCCTTCCGCCGCCGCTTCGCCGGCGAGGGCCTCAGGGTGCTCGGCGTAGTACTCCGCCCAGGCCTCCTGGGCCTCGGAGGTCTCGCCGCCGATGAAGTTGCCCTCGTCGTCGTAGGCGTGCTCGCCGAAGTGCTCCTGGTACTCGGCGGACACGGTGCCGCCCTCGGCCGCCTGCTTGATCGACAGGCTGATCCGGCGGCGCTGGAGGTCGAGGTCGATGATCTTCACCCACAGCTCCTCGCCCGGGGTGACGACCTGCTCGGGAAGGTCGACGTGGTGCGCCGACATCTCCGAGATGTGCACGAGGCCCTCGATGCCGTCGCCCACCTGGACGAACGAGCCGAACGGCACCAGCTTGGTGACCCGGCCGTAGACGAGCTCGCCCACGCGGTGACCGGAGGCGAACTCCTGCCACGGATCCTGCTGGGTGGCCTTGAGCGAGAGGCTGATGCGCTCCCGGTCGAGGTCGACCTCGAGCACCTGGACGGTGATCTCGTCGCCGACGGCCACGACCGAGCCGGGGTGGTCGACGTGCTTCCAGGAGAGCTCGGACACGTGCACGAGGCCGTCCATGCCGCCGAGGTCCACGAACGCACCGAAGTTGACGACGCTCGACACGACGCCCTGGCGGATCTCACCCGGCTTGAGGTTCTCGAGGAACTCCTCGCGCTGCTCCTTCTGCGTCTCCTCGAGCCACGCCCGGCGGGACAGGACCACGTTGTTGCGGTTCTTGTCCAGCTCGATGATCTTGGCCTCGAGGGTCCGGCCGACGTAGGGGGCGAGGTCGCGCACCCGGCGAAGCTCCACCAGGGAGGCGGGGAGGAAGCCCCGGAGGCCGATGTCGATGATGAGGCCGCCCTTGACGACCTCGATCACCGGGCCCGACACGACGCCGTCCTCTTCCTTCTTCTTCTCGATGTCGCCCCACGCCCGCTCGTACTGCGCACGCTTCTTGGACAGGACGAGGCGGCCGTCCTTGTCCTCCTTGGTGAGCACCAGGGCCTCGATCTCGTCGCCCAGGGTCACGACCTCGGACGGGTCGATGTCGTTGCGGATCGACAGCTCGCGGCTGGGGATCACGCCCTCGGACTTGTAGCCGATGTCCAGCAGGACCGCGTCCTTGTCCACCTTGACCACGGTGCCGAGCACGATCTGCCCGTCCTCGACGCTGACCATCGTGCCGTCGATGGCATCTTCGAAGCTGCCTTCGAGGTCGTTGGCGGTGATCTGGCGAGGGACGTACTCGTCGGTCTCGGCGGGCGGGGTGAGGGTCGATGACTCGGACACGGATGCTCTTCTCAGGTGGACAGGAAGTCGATGGATGGGAACCCCTGCGGCCACACGGCACACAGGGAAGTCCAAAGGTACCAGTCCCCCACCGGTGATCTCAAAGGTGAGCTGGGGTTCCTGCCACCAGCAGGAACTCCTCGCTTTCCAGGGTCGGCTTGTCACGGGTGTAGCCGCCTGGGGTGACGCTCCAGATCTCTTCGACGGTCAGGCCTGCTTGCTTGGCCATCAAGCGCAGCTCTCTGGGGGTGAAGCAGGTGGTCCAGAGGTCGTGCTCTGCGTCGTTGCCCTGCTCGTCTTTGATCGTCGCCCGCTCGTGGTTGACGCCTCGTTCGGCGTCGAACTCGCTGCCCATGGCTTCGACGTGCCTCACCTGGAAGTAGGCGCTGAAGGCGGTGACGCCGGCCCTTCCTCCTGGCTTGAGGGCTCTCGCGATGCATTCGAGGATCTCGACGTCGGGGTCGAGCTTGTCGACGGCTTCACCCCAGTCGGCGAGGCCGAAGGCTCCTTGGCACAGGGAGATGGCGGCGTCGAACTCGGCGTCGAACGGGAGGGTGCGGGCGTCGAGCCGTTCGAAGGTCGCGCCCTGCGGTGCGCCTTCCCTCGCCAGGTCGACGAAGCGCTGGCTGATGTCGATGCCATGGACCTCGATGCCCCGGCGGCCCAGGGCGTGAGCGTGGCGGCCCGGGCCGCACCCCACGTCGAGGACCCGCATGCCGGGCTCCAGGCCGAGGACGTCGACCAGGAAGCCGACCTCCTGTTCGGTGCCCTTGGTGAACGAGTAGCGCAGGTACGCCGAGCCCAGGTGGTCCGCCAGGTCCTCGAAGCCGTGGTCTCGTTCCGTGCTCACCGGCCGAGCATGCCAGCTGGGCCCCCGCCGGTTCCCGGTCAGCTCCGGCCCCTACTTGCACTCGTTGGCGATCTGGGTGCTGACCTCCTGGCCGGCGTTGCCCGCTTTGATCAGCTGCATCCGGTCGACCTTGCGGTAGGCCTGCTCCATGCTCGAGCTGCTGGCGACGGCGTCGAAGAAGGTGTTGTAGCCGTCTCGGTAGAGCTCGATGTCGTCCACGAGGATCGGGGGCGCGCTCTCCACGAGGGACGCGACATCGTCGCTCCATGCCGCACGGCGGTCGCGGACGATGCTGCTCAGCTCCTCGAAGTCCTGGTCGGCCAAGGCGGCCGCGAGGCGCAGCTCGAAGGTCGTGATGCCGAGGCCTCCCTTGCAGAAGCGGGTCACGTCCACGATGTCGTAGGCCGTCGGCGGGGCCGCGGGGGTGGCGGGAGCCTCGGTCGTCGTGGCGATCGGCGCGGTCGTCGCGTTGAGGTCGGCTTCGAGCTCCGCCTGCTTCGTCGCCAGGGCCTGCTGCCGCTCCTTGTCCGGACCCGTGTTCACGGCCATGAAGCCGAACAGGGCGATCACCCCCACGACGACGGCACCGATCAGCACCTTCTGCCCGGTCCCGAACCCCGGCGCCGACGCCGGTGCGGCACCGGGCACCGGGTCCGGCGGGGGAGGCAGCGGGCCGCCGGACGCGGGCGACGGCGCTCCCGCCGGCGCGGCCTCCTGGGCGATGGGGCTGTCGGGGTAGGCGAACGCCGGCCCGATGTGCGCCGCGGTGGCGGGCGGCGCGCCGTCGGGCGGCGCAGCGGGCGGCACGGCCGCGGGAGGGGGTCCCCAACGCCCGGGTGCGGTGGGCGGACCCCACGCGGCGGGCGCCGTCGGCGCGCCAACCGGAGCGCCGACGGGTGGAGGCGGGGCGCCGAAGGCCAGCGGCGCCGTCGGCGGCGCGGGAAGCGGCGGGGCCGAGCCGAGCGGGGCGAGCGGAGGCGGTGCCACGCCGGCTCCGAAGTGGGCCCGGAGCGCGGCGAGCTGCTTCGCGTCCAGGTCGGAACCGGCCTGGAGGTGACCCAGGCCCAGCTCGGTGGCGGCGTCCACCAGTTCGGTTGAGCGCCTGTCGAGCGTGATGGCCAGTTCGTAGAGCAGCACCGGGTACCTCGTCGCCGATCGGGGGATCCCCTCCCATCGGACCGCGGGCGCCGCGCTTGAGCGGTGACGGTGCTGTCAGGCCGGAGCACGGAAGGTGAGAGCGGTCAGCCGGCCGTCGCGCACGGTGGCCGCGGGGTCGTACCGGTAGCCCTGTGGGTGCTCGAAGCCGGTCAGGGCGTCGACGTCGGTCGACCCGGTCGTGACGAGCCACCGCACCAGCGAGCCCTTCAACAGCTTGTTCCAGTGGCTGACCGTCTTGCCCTGCGCGTCGACGAAGCGCACCGTCACCCGCTCGTAGGGCCTGATGCCGTCCCAGGCGACGGCCGCTGCGTGCTCGATCGGCAGCAGGTCCCACACGAGCGCCCGCTCGGCACGGGCCGCCACCGCCGCGGTCACCGCCGGGCGCCACCAGGTCGACAGCTTCCCCAGCGGGGCCACGCTGGCGCTCATCTTGAGCTTGTAGTGCGGGATCGGGTCCTGTGGGGCGACCAGGCCCCAGAGGCCGGAGACGACCAGCACCGAGCGGTCCAGCCGGCGGCGGGCCACGGCGCCGAGCGAGCCGGCGTCGAGTCCCTGGTAGAGCACGCCCGTGTAGCGCTCGATGGCGGGCAGGGTCGGGCCGGTCCGAGCCGGGTGCCGGCGGCCGAGCGCGGCGAGCACCTTCTTCCGAGCGGCGTCGAGCTCGGGGACGGCCATGGTCCCGGGAGCCCACGGCGGTCCGTCGCCCTCCGGCGCCTTCCCCTCGGAGGGCGGCAGGAGGATCAGCGAGCGGCGGGCCATGGGCGGCGACAGTAGCGATCCGCCGTACGATCCCGAACATGGCTCGAACGCACACGGAACCGCTGCCCACCGGGGACGACAAGGTGGTGGCCGTGCGGTCGATGTTCGACGCGATCGCCCCTCGCTACGACCTCGTGAACCGGCTCATGACGTTCCGCATGGACGTCGGCTGGCGGAAGAAGGCCATCGCCTCGCTCGGCCTCCCGACCGGTTCGACCGTGCTCGATCTGGCGTGCGGCACCGGCGACCTCTGCCGCGGCCTGGCGGGCGCCGGCCTGCGGCCCGTCGGCCTCGACCTGTCCTACGGGATGCTCGCCGCGGCCCGCACCGACGCACCGCTGGCGCAAGCCGACGCCCTCCGCCTGCCGGTCCCCGACGGTTCGGTCGACGGCGTCACGTGCGGCTTCGCCCTCCGGAACTTCGCCGCGCTCGAGCCCTTCTTCGCCGAGCTCGGCCGCGTGGTCCGCCCCGGTGGCCGCATCGCCCTGCTCGAGGTGGCCGAGCCGCCCAACCCCGTCCTGCGCTGGGGCCACGGCATCTACTTCGGCAAGGTGGTGCCGGTCATCGGCGGCCTCCTCTCCGACGGCGCCGCCTACCGCTACCTCCCGAAGTCCGTCGCCTACCTGCCCGAGCCCGAGGTCATGGTCGACCAGCTCCGGGGCGCCGGGTTCACGGCGGTCGACCGCCGGCTGCTGTCGACGGGCATCTCGCAGCTGCTGACCGCGACCCGGGCGTGACGCACCCCGCCGGGCTCGTCGCCCGCACCCGCCCGCTCGGCCCGGAAGCGGTCCCGGACCTCCTCGGACTGGCGGGCGACGACGGCGTGCTGTTCGCCCGCAGCGGCGTGGGCTTCGCCGGCCGCGGCACCGCGCTGCGGCTGCCGCGCGCCGAGGTGTCCACCGGGCTCGCCGCCATCGAGCGCGACGACCCGGTGGGCCACCCCGGCACGGGCCCGATCGCCTTCGGCGCGCTCCCCTTCCTCCCCGGTGGTGCCGCCGAGCTCCTCGTGCCCGAGGTGCTCGTCGGCGTCGACGCTGCTGGCGAGGCCTGGGCCACGACCGTGAGCGCGGGCGGCACCGACCCCATCGCCGCGGTCGAGGCGGTGCTCGCCGAGTCGCGCCGGCCCTCCCCCTCCGACGGCCCGTCGTCGTTCACCGTCTCCGCGGCCCGCCCGCCGGCCGACTGGGAGGCCGCCGTCGCTGCCGCCACGGCACGCATCCGCGCCGGTGAGCTCGACAAGGTGGTGCTCGCCCGTGAGATCACCGTCACGGCCGATGGCCCCATCTCCATCGCGACCGTCCTGCTCCGCCTGTCGCAGCACTACCCCGGCTGCTACCTGTACCTGGTCGACGGGTACTGCGGGGCCACCCCCGAGCTGCTCGTCGGCCGTGCCGGCGACGTCGTCCGCGCCCAGCCCATGGCCGGCACCAAGCCCCGGCGGGGCGACCCCGATGCCGACGCCGTGCTCGCCGCCGAGCTGCTGGCGTCGGCCACCTACCGCCAGGAGCACCAGGTCACGATCGACGCCGTGCACGACACGCTGCTCGCCTTCTCCTCCTACGTGGACTACGAGCCCGAGCCGTCGGTCGTGCCGCTCGCCAACGTCGTGCACCTCGCCACCCAGGTCGAGGGACGCCTGTCGCACCCGCCCGCGTCGATCCTCGAACTGGTCGGCGCGCTGCACCCGACCCCTGCCGTGTGCGGCCGTCCCCGCGACGCGGCGCTGGCCGTCATCGCCGAGCTCGAGGAGCTGGACCGGGGCCGCTACGCCGGCGCCGTCGGCTGGGTCGACGCCGACGGCAACGGCGACTGGGCCGTCGCCATCCGCGGCGCCGAGATCGCCGGCACCACCGCCCGCGTCATCGCCGGCAACGGCATGGTCGGCGACTCCGACCCGCCCACCGAGCTCATCGAGACGAGAGCCAAGCTCCAAGCCATGCTGAGCGCCATCGTGCGGCCCTAAGCCGCCGAATGGCCGGCTTCGTCCACGAGTCGCCGCGCGAGCATGGCGACCATGACGATCTCCGTGCGGCGGCTCGGTCCCGACGACGCCGAGGTTGTCCTTGCCGCTGGGCACCTCTTCGATGCGGCTCCAAACCCCGGGTGGACGGCGGACGTGCTCTCGCGGCCTGGCCACCACCTCCTCTTCGCGTTCGAGGACGAGGTTCCGGTGGGGTTCGCCACCTGCATCGAGATGGCGCATCCCGACAAGGGTACCGAGGTGATGATCTACGAGCTCGGCGTCGACGAGCCGCACCGACGCAACGGCATCGGACGCCTGCTCGTCGAGCGGTCCCTCGATCTCGCCCGGGCTCGGGGTTGCTACGGCGCCTGGACCGTCACCGAGGACGACAACGCCGCGGCGCTCGCGACGTACCGCTCGGCGGGAGCCGAGCCCGACCCCACCTGCGTGACCCAGGTCTGGGACTGGCGCGCCGGCTGAGGGTCAGTCCGCGTCGAGTGCTGCGGCCACCGCGGCGTGCAGCTCGTCGTGGACCTGGACGTTGATGACGCGGTCGGTGCGGATCTGGACGACTCGTGCCCCGCCGGCTCCAACGCTTGCGAGCACCGCGTCGGCGACGTCGGCGCCCGTCGCGGGCTCGACGGTCATGAGGCCGTGGGCGGCGGCGAGGACCGACAGGTCGACGCCGTGGGGCGTGCCGAACAGCTGCTCGAAGCGCTCGGACCCGAGGGCGCCGCCCTGGGGCAGGAACGAGAAGATGCCGCCGCCGTCGTTGTCGACCACGACGATCGTGAGGTCGACGCCCCGGTCGGCCAAGCCCAGCAGGGCGTTCGAGTCGTGCAGGAAGGCCACGTCGCCGATCAGCACCACGGTCGGGGCACCCGTGCCCCGGGCGGCGAGGGCCGCGCCCACCGCGGTCGACACGACGCCGTCGATCCCGTTGGCACCCCGGTTCGACAGCACCCGCAGGCCCTCGCGCGGCGCGGCGAACCACTCGAGGTCGCGCACCGGCATCGACGATGACACGACCACCGTGCTGCCCTCGGGCAGGGCGGCGGCGACGGTCCGGGCGATCCCGGGCTCCGTCGGCTCGATGTGATCGGCCAGCACGGCGTCGAGGGCGCGCTGCGCCGCCGCCTCGGCTGCGGCCCACGCGGCCGACCACGCCTCGTTCGACCGCCCGCCTACGAGTTGGACGAGCGCCTGGCACGCCGCCGCCGGATCGGCGTGGAGCACGTGGGCGGCCTGGTGGGTGGGGTCGAACCACCGGCCGTGCTCGTCGACCGCCACCTCGACGGCGCCGGAGGCGGCGATCCACTGCCCGAGCACCTTCGAGGCCGGGGGCGCACCAAGCCGCAGCACGACCTGGGGCGCGAGCGCCGACGCCGTGGGCTGGTGGCGGAGAAGCGCATCGAACGCCGCCACCACGCCGGCGGCCGGGTTCCGGCACCCCGACCGGGGGTCGGCCAGCACCGGCCACCCCGTCGCAGCAGACAGGGACTGGACCACGGCCGGGTCACCAGCTCCCGCACCCGCAACGATCACGCCGCGATCCGCGTCGAGCAGCTCCTCGAGGCGCGCGGTCCCGAGCCGGTCGACCGCCGAGCGCTTGCCGGTCGTGGTGTGCCAGGGCGCGCCGTCGGGTCGACCGGGCGGCAGCTCGCCGGCGGTCCCGACGAGCGGCTCGCGGAACGCCAGGTTCAGGTGCACCGGCCCGGGACCGGCGACACCGGTGGTGGCCTCCGCCACCGACCGGGCGGCGAGCGAGCGCCAGGTGCCAGACGCCGCCGCGCCGGGCACGCCCGGGTCGGCGAACCACCGCACCGCACCGCCGAAGAGGCGGGCCTGGTCGACGGTCTGCGGCGCGCCCACGTGGTGCAGCTCGGGCGGCCGGTCCGCCGTCACGACGATCACGGGCACGGACGCCTGGTGGGCCTCGACCACGCTCGGGTGCAGCTCGACGGCCGCCGTCCCGCTGGTGGTGAGCACGAGCGCCGGCCGCCCCGACGCCAGGCCGAGCCCGAGCGCCACGAAGCCGCCGGCCCGCTCGTCGTGGTGCACGTGGACGGCGATGCGGTCGTCGGCCGCCAGGGCGAGGGCCATCGGCGTGGAGCGCGAGCCGGGGCACACGACCGCGTCGGTGACCCCGCCGCGCACCCACTCGTCGACGAGCGCGGCGCAGAAGGCGGCCTGGATGTCCTGCGGTCGGAGGTCGTCGCTCACCTGCCCATCTGAGCACAGGGTGCGAGGATGCAGCGATGCCCGCCGCGCCCCCACGGATCGTCCTCCTCCACGGGTTCACCCAGACCGGCACCAGTTGGCGGCCGATCGCCGAGCGGCTTCCGCCGGGCTGGGACGTGACGGCACCCGACCTGCCGGGGCACGGCACCGCCGGCGCGCTGCGCCTGGACCTGGCGGCCAGCGCCGCCCGGCTGGCCGAGCAGATCGGCAGCGAGCCGGCCCTCGTGGTCGGCTACTCGATGGGCGGCCGCACGGCCCTGCGCCTCGCCCTCGACCACCCCGATGCCGTCGCCGGCCTGGTCCTCGTCGGCGCCACCGCGGGCATCGACGACCCCGGCGAGCGCGCTGCCCGGCGGCGGGTCGACGGCGAGCGCGCCGACCGCATCGAGGCGGAGGGTGTCGAGCCGTTCCTCGACCGGTGGCTCGCCCAGCCCCTGTTCGCCAGCCTGCGCCCCCGGCCCGACGACCTCGCGGCCCGCCGGGCGAACACCGCGGCCGGCCTGGCGTCGTCGCTCCGCCTGGCCGGGACCGGGACCATGGATCCGCCGTGGTGGGACGAGCTGCCCCGCATCGACGTGCCGGCCCTCGTCCTGTGGGGCGAGGCCGACACCAAGTTCGCCGCCCTCGGCCGCCGCCTGGCCGGGGGCATCGGCGCGAGCGCCGAGACGACCTCGCTGGTCGACGTCGGCCATGCCGCCCACCTCGAAGCGAGCGACGCCGTCGCCGGCCTCGTCACCGGCTGGGCCCGCCGCACCCTCGGCTACGAGCGGTGAGCCTCAGACGACGATCGCCAGGCCGATCGTGAAGAGGAGGCCGAACGCGAGCTGCGCCTTGCCGGTCTCGCCGAGCACCGGGATGAGCGCCGGGCCACGAGCACCCGAGAGCACCTCGAACACCGGCTTGCGGGCCACGAACACGGCGAGCAGCGCGATGGCGGCGACCGGCCGGTCGCTCAGCCCCGCCACCAACGGGACCACGGCGAAGGCGGCGACCAGCATCGCGGCGTAGAGGGTGCGGGTGCGCTGGTCGCCGAGGCGGACGGCGAGGGTCCGCTTGCCGACCTCGGTGTCGCCTGGGATGTCGCGCAGGTTGTTCACGACGAGGAGGGCCGTGGCGAGCAGGCCCACGGGGATCGAAGCACCGAGCGCGAGCGCACGGAGCGATCCCGTCTGGACGTACGCGGACCCAGCCGTGGCGACCACGCCGAAGAAGACGAACACGAACGCCTCGCCGAGCCCGGCGTACCCGTACGGCTTGGGACCGCCTGTGTAGAACCACCCGGCGGCGATGGCGGCGGCGCCCACCACGAACAGCTCGGGGCCGACGGCGAGGGCGAGCGCGGTGCCCACCAGACCGGCGACGGCGAACGACAGCAGCGCCGCCCTCTTGACCGAGCCCGGCTCGGCGAGGCCCTGGCCGACCAGCCGCACCGGCCCGACGCGCTTGTCGTCGGCGTCGGTCCCGCGGATGCCGTCGCTGTAGTCGTTGGCGTAGTTCGTGGCGACCTGCAGCGCGAGGGCCACGACCATGGCCGCCGCCGCCCGCCACCAGATCAGCCCGCCCGGCACCTCGCCCACCGCGCACGCCGTCCCGACCGCCACGGGCACGACCGCAGCCGGCAGCGTCCGAGGCCGAGCACCAGCCACCCAGATGTTCATGGCCCCGAGTCTGGCCGCACCACCGTCTCCACCCCGAACCCCGACCCCACCCGATGCGAACTTCGTAGGTGAGAACGCGCATCCGGGACCTCTCACCTACGAAGTTCGGCGATGGCGGTGCGGTGGATTCTGCGAGGATGGACCGGTGAGGCGGCTGATCGCGTTGGACCTACCGGGCGGGTCCGACTTCGTGCTGGCCCTGCGGCGCTGCTGGGCGAACGGCGATGCCGTGCTCGTGCTCGACCCCCGGCTGCCCGCCATCGCCCGCACGACGCTCATCGGCGCCGCCCGTCCCCACCACGCCATCACCGCTCCCGGCGCCGACCCGGTGCCGCTCGATCCGGCGGCGCCGCCCGTCGAGGACGGCGATGCGCTCGTCGTCACGACCAGCGGGTCGACCGGCGAGCCCAAGGTCCTGGTCCACACCCACGACTCCCTCCTCGCCCACGCCGGCGCCGTGCACGAGCGCCTGGAGGTGGACCCGGCCCGGGACCGGTGGCTGGCCACGCTGCCCCTCAACCACCTGGGCGGCTTCGGCGTGGTCGCCCGGTCGGTCCTGACCGGGACGCCGCTCGACGTGGAGCCGGCGTTCGACGCGTCCGTGGTCGCCGCCTCGCCCGACCGCTACGGCACGACCCTCGTCTCGCTCGTGGCCACCGCCCTCGACCGCGTCGACCCCCGCCCGTTCCGGTGGGTGGTGCTGGGCGGATCGGCCGACCCGGTCGCCCGCCCGGCCAACGTCGTCCGCACCTACGGCCTCACCGAGACCGGCGGCGGCATCGTCTACGAGGGCGTCCCCCTGCCCGGCGTCGAGGTCCGCATCGACGACACCGGCGAGATCCTCCTGCGCAGCGCCACCATCGCCCGTGGCCGCCGGGCCACCGACGGCCACGTGGTCGGCCTCCTCGACGGCCAGGGCTGGCTCCGCACCGGCGACCTCGGATCCTGGGCCGCCGACGGACGCCTGGTGGTCGAGGGCCGGGCCGACGACCTCATCGTGACCGGCGGCGAGAACGTCTGGCCCGGCCCGGTCGAAGACGTCCTGCGCACCCACCCGCTCGTGGCCGACGTGATGGTCACCGGCGAGCCCGACCTCGAGTGGGGCAGGCGGGTGGTCGCCGTCGTCGTTCCCTTGTCCACCGGCACCGCCCCCACGCTGGAGTCGCTGCGGGAGCACGTGAAGGCGCACCTCCCCGCCTACGCCGCCCCCCGAGACCTCCGCCTGGTCAAGCAGATCCCCCGCACCTCCCTCGGCAAGGTGATCCGCCGATGACCGACCTTCAGTAGGGGTTGGCGATGTAGTCGTGCATCGCCTTCGACTCGTGCTCGAGGGTGGCGATGTGGTGCTTCACGACGTCGCCAATGCTGACCACGCCCGACAGCTGGCCGTCGACGAGCACCGGCACGTGGCGGATCCGCCGGTCGGTCATGGTCGCCATGAGCTCTTCGACGGTGGTGTCGGGCTCGCAGGTGACGACCTCGGTGGTCATGAGGGAACGGGCGGTGGCGGCGAGCACGCCCTCGTCGGGGCGAGCGAGGGCGCGGACGATGTCCCGCTCGGACAGCACCCCCTCGATCGACCGCCCGTCGCCGCTGACCACCACGGCGCCGATGCGGTGCTCGGCCAGCACGATCGCCACCTCGGCGATCGATGACTCCGGCCGCACCGTCACCACCTCGGTGCCCTTGCTCTGCAGCAGAACGCTGACCTGCATGGCGACCTCCTCGGGTCTGGGGATCACGTCCATCGAACCACAGATCGCACCCCGATGTGACCGCAGTCACCGGATTCCGGTACAACGTTCGGTGGACGACGGGCGCCGGATGCCGATGGGCACCGGCCGTGCATCCCGTCAGCACGACGATCGACCGACCGCGGAGCCTGTCACCCCATGTCCTCTCGCCCCCGCCGCCTCGCTGCGGCCACCGCCCTGGCGCTGGCCGCCCTCGCGTCCCCAGCGCACACGCCGCTCGCCCCGGCACCGGCCGCGGCGGCCACCGCCTCCTTGACCGTGCTCGGGAGCATCAACCACACCCTGACGAGCTGGTCGCCGGGCACAGGGCCGCGCGAGTCGTTCTCGAGCCCGGCCATCGGCGACACCACCGGTGACTCCGTGCCGGAGATCGTCGTGGCGAGCATGGACGGCCAGGTCGAGGCCTTCCGCTCCACCGACCGCTCCCGCATCTGGAGCCGCGACCTCGGCACCACGGCGATCCAGTCGTCCCCCACGATCAGCGAGCTCACCGGAGACGGGAAGCCCGACGTCGTCGTCGGCACCATGGACGGCCGGGTGGTCATCCTCAACGGCGCGAACGGCGCCGTGGTCCGCACCTTCCGCCAAGGCGCCCCGCTGCACTGCCCGGCCGGCAAGGACTGCCGCCCAGACGGCTTCTTCGCCACCCCTGCGGTCGCCGACATCAACGGCGACGGCATCAAGGACATCATCGCCCCGAGCTACGACCACACCGTCTACGCCTGGTCCAAGACCGGCGGCCTGCTGTGGCGCTCGTTCCTCGAGGACACCCTCTGGTCCAGCCCCGTCATCGCCGACATCGACCGCGACGGCCGCCCCGAGATCATCCTCGGCGGCGACATCTGGGCCGGGAACCCGCTCCGCAAGCCCGCCGGTGGCCTGACCTGGATCCTCAAGCGCAACGGCCAGACCTACCCCGGCTACCCGAAGTCGACGCCCGGCCAGACCGTGTGGTCGTCGCCCGCCGTCGCCGACATCAACGGCGACGGGTACAAGGACGTGATCGTCGGCACCGGGGCCAACTGGCCCGAGCCCGCCGGTCGCTCGGTCAACGCCTTCACCGCCAAGACCGGCGGCAACCTCCCCGGGTGGCCCGTCGCGGTCGACGGCCGTGTCGTCGCCTCCCCCGCCATCGGCGATGTCAACGGCGACGGCAAGCTCGACGTCAGCTTCGCCTCCGACGCCGGCTGGGTGTACGCCTACACCCACACGGGTCGGCGCATCTGGCGCGCCTGCAACGCCACCACCGCCTCGCAGTGCAAGACCGGCTACAGCACCAAGAGCGGCACCGTCATCGCCGACGTCGACGCCGACGGCAGCCAGGAGGTCATCTCCACCCTCGACAAGGACATCCGCATCTTCAGCGGTCCGACCGGCGCCGTCGAAGACGAGTACCGCATGGCCCACCCGGCCACCAGCCCGCTCGGCTCCTCGCCGGCCGTCGCCGAGGTCGACGGCCGGACGGTCATCGTCCAGCAGTCGATCTACCGGGTGAACGGCCACGGCGGGAACCCCGCCGCCGGCGACATCTCGAAGGTCTACGTCCTCACCACGAACAAGGGCCTGTGCCGCAACGACTGGCCGCAGTTCCACGCCAACGCGGCCCGGACCGGTGTCTTCAGCGCCTCCTACAACCAGTGGGCGCCGTTCACCTGCCCGGCCGACTTCGTGCGCCAGCAGTACCAGGACTTCTTGAACCGCACGCCCGATGCTGCCGGCACCACCTACTGGACCAGCCGCCTGCACAAGGGGACCACCGGCAGCAGCGTGATCCGCTCGTTCATCGCCTCGAACGAGTTCGGCCGCGTGGTCTCACCGGTCGTCCGCTCCTATCTGGCGATCCACGGCACCTACCCGCCCACGGCGTCGATCATCACCGACGGCGTCGCCGAGTTCCGTCAGGGCGCGACACCGGCGCAGCTCGCCGACGAGTTCGCACGCGACCCGAAGATCACCGCACTGACCGACGAGCAGTTCGTGACCCGCACGTACCAGTTCGTGTACAAGCGCAACCCGTCGGCCAGCGAGCTGTCCGCCGACGTGGCCAAGCTGCAGGCCGGCACCACGCGGGGCACGCTCGCCAGCGGCTACGCCGAGAGCACGATCGGCGCCAGCCGCTTGTCGACCGAGGTCACCGTGGCGATGGTCTACCTCGGCATGCTCGGCCGGGCTCCCGATCCCAACGGCTGGACGTACTGGGTGCCGAAGGCCCGCGCCACCAACACCGATGCCCTCGTGACCGGCTTCCAGCGCTCGAGCGAGTACGAGCGACGCGTCCTGAAGTGATCAGCCGGGCGCCACGGCCAACGGCCTGACCTGGGCGCCGGCCGCAACCTCCAGCCACACCGCGCTCCCCTCCTCGAGTCCGAGGGACCGCGCTTCGGCTCGGGTGAGGGTGACGGTGGTGCGCTCGCCGGACGCGGCGACGTCGACGCGGACCTCGAAGCCGACGCGCACGAGGTGCTCCACCGTCCCGGCCTGGCCGCCCGGCACCGCCGAGGTTCGGAGGTCGATGTCGTGCGGTCGGACCAGCTGGCCCCGCAGGGTCGTGACCGGGCCGAGGAAGCTCATCACGAAGTCGCTCTCGGGCTCGTCGTAGAGCGAGTCCGGGGTACCGATCTGCTCGATGCGGCCGTCGTTGATCACCACGATCTCGTCGGCGACCTCGAGCGCCTCCTCTTGGTCGTGGGTCACGAACACGGTGGTGACGTGGACCTCGTCGTGCAGGCGCCGCAGCCAGTCACGCAGCTCCTTGCGGACCTTGGCGTCGAGGGCGCCGAACGGCTCGTCGAGGAGCAGGACCTTGGGCTCCACGGCCAGGGCCCGGGCGAGGGCCATGCGCTGGCGCTGGCCGCCGGAGAGCTGGGAGGGCAGGCGGTCGCCGAACTGGTCCAGGTGCACCAGCTCCAGGAGCTCGTCGACGCGCGCTTTGATCTGGGCCTTCGGCCGCTTGCGGATCTCCAGCCCGAACGCCACGTTGCGGTACACGCTCAGGTGCTTGAAGGCGGCGTAGTGCTGGAAGACGAAGCCGACGTTGCGCTTCTGCGGCGGCAGGGACGTGGCATCGACGCCCTCGATCTCGACGCGGCCCTCGTCGGCGTGCTCCAGCCCGGCGATGATCCGCAGCAGCGTCGACTTGCCGCCGCCGCTCGGACCGAGCAGGGCCGTCAGGCTGCCGGCGGGGATGCTCACCGACACGTCGTCGAGGGCCACGAAGTCGCCGAAGCGCTTGCCCACGTTGGTGATCTCGATGCTCATCGGTCTCGGTCCTCCTTGGGACGGATGATCGTGACGACGACGATGCAGGCCACCGACACCATGGTCAGCAAGAACGCGGTGGCGTAGGCCCCGGCCTGATCGAAGTTGAGGTACTTCTCCTCCACCACGAGGGTGGCGGTGCGGGTCTCGCCCAGGATGTTCCCGGACACGACCTTGAGGGCGCCGAACTCGCCGAGCGAGCGGGCGAGGCTGAGCACGACGCCGTAGATCAAGGCCCACCTGATGGCGGGCAGGGTGATGCGCCGGAACGTCTGGAAGGGACCGGCGCCGAGCGAGGCCGCCGCCTGCTCCTGTTCGACCCCGACCTCCTCCAGCACCGGGACGAGCTCGCGGACCACGAGCGGCAGGGCCACGAACGTCGTGGCCATGATCATGCCGGGCACGGCGAAGATGACCTGGAAGCCGTTCGACTCCAGCCACGGCCCGAACCACCCGCCGCGACCGCCGTACACGAGCACGAGCGACAGTCCGACGACGATGGGCGACACCGCCATCGGCAGGTCGATCAGCGGGCTCAAGACCCGCTTGCCCCGGAACTCGTACCGCACGAGCAGCAACGAGATCACGACACCGAACACCGTGTTGATCACGACGGCCGACACCGCCACGATCACCGTCAGCCTCAGGGCGTCGACCGTGTCGGGGTCGGAGAACAAGTCGCCGAACGTGTCCCAGTTCTGGAACGTCTTGGTGGCCACGATCGACACCGGCCAGGCGACGAGCAGGACGAGGTAGGCGACCACGACCAGCCGGAGGAGCCAGCGGAACGCCGTCCGGCGCGAGGTGCGGCTAGCCACGGCGCACCAGCCGGCGCTGGAGGAGGTCGAAGGCCACGATCACCAGGAGCGAGATGGCCAGCAGGATCGTGGCGACGGCGGCCGCCCCCTGCAGGTTGTCGTTCTCGATGCTGCTCAGGATGCGGACCGAGGTGACCTCGGTCTTCATCGGCAGGTTGCCCGAGAGCAGCACCAGCGACCCGTACTCGCTGACGGCTCGAGCGAAGGCCAAGGCGGCCCCCGCGGCGATGGCGGGGGTGATCGCGGGGAGGGTGACGCGGCGGAACGTCGTGAAGCGGCTGGCGCCGAGCGACATGGCCGCCTCCTCCACATCGCGCTCGAGCTCCTCGAGGACCGGCTGCACGGTCCGGACGATGAACGGGAGCGTGACGAACAGGAAGGCCACGAAGACGGCGGACCGCTTGTTGGCGATGTCGACGCCGAGCGGGCTGTCGGGCCCGTAGAGCGAGAGCAAGACGAGCCCGGCGACGATGGTCGGCAGCGCGAAGGGGATGTCGATCAGCACCTCGAGGAACCGCTGCCCGGGGAACCGGTCCCGGACGAGCACCCAGGCGATCGTCGTCCCCATCACCACGTTGACGGCCGTGACGACGAAGGCCATGCCGACGGTGAGGCGGATCGCCGACGCGGTCTGCTGGTTGGTGAGCGCCCTGGTGAAGCCGGACCACCCGCCCTCGCTCGCCGTGACCACGATCGCCACGAGCGGGATCAGCACGAGCAGGCTGAACCAGATCATCGAGATGCCGAGCCCGATCCCTGCCCCAGGCGTGAGCCTCCCGGTCGAGGTCGACCGGGAGGCTCGTGCGCTGGTCCCAGACGGCGCGGCGAGCGCCGTCGTCACTCGCCCTTGCCGGTCTGGGCGATGATCTTGGTGACGATGCCGTTGTCCTCGTCGAAGAACTTGTCCGACAGGTCCGACCAGCTGCCGAAGGCCTCATCGACGGTGAGGAGCGTCTTCGGGGCGGGGAACGGGTTGGACGGGTCCTCGGCGCCCTCGACCTCGTCGACCTCGACGCCGGAGCCCTCGATCGGGCGGAAGCCCTTCAGCGCAAACTGGGTCTGGCCCTCCTTGGAGAGCACGAAGTCGAGCCAGTCCTGGGCCTTCGGGTTGGCGTCTTTGAGCACGGCACCCGGGTTCTGGATGAGCAGGGTCGTCGGCGGGATCACGTAGTCGATCTTCTGACCGTTCTGGCGGGCCAGGATCGCCTCGTTCTCGTAGGTGAGGAACACGTTGCCGGTGCCGCCTGCGAAGGCGGTGGTGGCGTCGCGGCCGCTGCTCGGGAGGGCGACGGCGTTGTTGTAGAGGTCGGTCACGTACTGCTGGGCCTCCGCCTCGGTGCCGCCGTTCTCGATGACCTGGCCCCACGCCGCGAGCGCGTTCCAGCGGGCCGCGCCCGACGATGCCGGGTTCGGGGTCACGATCTCGACACCGTCCTTGGTGAGGTCGTCCCAGTCCTCGATGCCGAGGGGGTTGCCCTCGCGGACGCCGAACACGACCACCGAGGTCGAGACGATGCCCTTGTTGTCACCCGCGTCCCAGTCATCGGCCACGAGACCGGCCTTGACGAGGCGGGTCACGTCGCTGGGCACCGAGAAGTGGACGTAATCGGCCTTCAGGCCGCTCTCGACCGCCCGGCTCTGGTCGCCCGAGGCGCCATAGGAGGTCTTGAACTTCACGCCCTTGCCCTCGGGGGTCTTGTTGAACTGCTCGGCGATGGCCTTGTTGGCCGCCTCGGGCACCGCGAAGCCGACGATCGACAGCGTCGTCCCGCCGGAGCCACCGGAGCCACCGGAGCTGTCCGAGCCGCCGCCCGAACTGCCGCAGGCGCCGAGCACCAGCGAGCCCACCAGGGCCAAGGAGAGTGCGAGCGTGCGGGTCCTCTTCATCGTTTCGTCCTTCCGTTCGATGCCACCACGACACCGACCAATTCCTATGGGAATGGAGGACAATAGGGATACCCGATCAATCCAGTCAACTTTGGGGCCTAGGCCATCCGGCCCTTCCCGGTGCGGCCGCCCGAGAACGCACGCAACCCCCGGACCTGGGTCCGGGGGTTGCGTCGGTTCAGCCGGAGCGCTCGGGGATCCGGCTCGAGGAGGCGGCGAAGCCTCAGCAGGCGTTCCAGTGGCCGCAGCCAGCACCGCCGGCCCACAGCGCGCGGGCCTTGGCGTCCTGCACGGACTCGGGGGCGAGGTACGCCTCGGCATAGCCGCCGTAGCCAGCCCAGGTGGAGCGGATGAACTGCCACTTGCCCGACGCGCTCGAGGAGGGGTTGCGGGCCCGGATGTTGCCACCCGACTCGCGCATCATCACGTAGCACGGGGGGAGGTCGCCACCGCAGCGACCCGTCGAGGGCTCGGCGGCCGGGACGGGAGCGGGGGCCGGAGGCGCCGTCGTGGTGGTGGTCGTCGTGGGGGGCGGCGGGGGCGGGGGCGTCACGTCGAGGTCGCTCGCCGCGGTCGCGGCGGTCGCCGCGCCCACCAGGGTGATGTCACCGAGCTCGGCGAACACCGAGCTCGCCGGCGCCTCGGCCACGGCCTGCGCCGGGCGGGCCGCCGGCACGGTGCCGTGGGTGCGCTGGGTGGTGGCGGCCACCGCACCGGCGGTGGTGGGGTCGGCCGACGAGACCTGTGCGGCGGCAGCCACGAGGCCGACCGCCACCAGGGCGACCGCCACGGGCCAGAGGCGGGCACGCCCGGTGGACGTGCCGTCGGTACTCGGAGGTTGTTCGTCGCGCTTGGCGCGCGCCACTGCCTTGTTCATTGGAAAGCTCCCTTTGCGGAGACGGGGGTGGGCGGGGGCATGGAGCACCGCTGCGCCCACAGGGGGTGGTCATTGTGTCATGCATTCCACGATTCCGTAACCCAATCGACACGTGAGAATCGTCACATGCGATCTCGATGCCATAGGTCATCGATTTCACCGATCGACCGGATCGGAGCAGACGAACCCGTCAGGCCGCCGGTCGAACCGCACGCCGACCGCGCTGACCAGCGCACCGGCGGCCGCGACGGCACGGATCGCCCGCCCGCACCGGTCCCCTGCTCCCGATCGCGACGACCGGATCCGATGCAGGTCCCGTGCCCATCTGCACCGAATCCCCACGAACCGGCCCGACGTGACGGGGGGGCAGACCTACCAGCAGCCCCGGTGGATCACGTCGTCGAGGCCCCGGCGAGGCCGTCGGGCCGATCGCCCCGGTTCATCGGGAGCGGGCCGCCCGAGGGCGATCGTCCCCACGATGCGGCGCCCCGGCGGCACGCCGAACGCGTCGGCCACGGCCTGCTCGTGGCCGAACAGCCCGAAGAGGCACGCACCGAGGCCGGCATCGACCGCACCCAGCAAGAGGTGCTCGATGGCGGCGCCCGCATCGACCCACCAGTACGGCACGGGCCAGGCGTCCGCTCCCGTTCCCAGACCGGTGGATGCCTTGTCGTCTTCGCCGTAGCGCGCCACGTACGCCGCCGGATCGGTCACGACGAGCACGAGCGCCGGAGCGGCGACGAGGCCCGGCCACCGGAACCCGGCCCGGCGCGGGGAGGGGAGGGTGACGTCCCAGTACGCGCCGACCTCCGCGGGCCCGCGCAGGACCAGGAGGTCCAGCCCCTGGCTGTTGCCGGCCGAAGGCGCTCGCCGGGCCAGGTCGCACAGCGCGTCGAGCAGGTCGGCCGGGACGGCTTCGCCCGTGAACGACCGGACCATCCGCCGCCCGCGGATGACGTCGTCGAGGTGCATCAGGCGACCGATCGGCGCGGACCGTGCCGCAACCGCCAGATCAGGTCAGCTTGAGGAGGTCGTCGGCGGTGGCCCAGCCGAACGCGATGAGCGCGTCGCCCCGGGCCTCGTCGACCTCGACGAAGAACGCCTCGAACCCGGCGTCGAGCTTCTCGGGCTTCAGGGACTCGTGATCGAGCACCTCGGGGTAGCTGCGGTCGCCGCGGACGATGAACGAACGCTCGTCGTAGCGGCTGGCGTTGATGCCGAAGCGCTTGGCCAGGCGGCGGCCCCACGCCCGCTCCTCGCCCGTGGCGAGGTAGTCGGGCCGCGGCACGATGTCGACGAGCGACTTGAAGGCCTCGTAGCCCGACACGGTGGCGAAGCGGGTGCCGACGAGGACGTCCTCGTCGGGGAAGGCCAGCACGGCCCGCCGCAGCTGGTCGTGGACGATCGCCCGCAGGACGGTGTCGCGCTTGGACGTGCGCTTGATGGAGGCCAGCCCGACGATGACGCTCGGCGTGCCGCCGATGCGCTCGAGGGTGCTGAACGAGAACCCCTTCAGCTTCCCGGCCTCTCGGGCCAAGGTCACGAGCACCCAGGCCTCGGCGGCCTTGGAGAGGACCCCGACCTCGAAGCGACTCGGGGCGTCGGCGCACAGGTCCGCCATCTCGGCCAGCTCCGCGTCGCCCAGCTGCGTGCAGTCCTTGGTCTCGACATCGATAGCCATGAGCCGGTCCTGAACCCCTTCACACGGTGGACACGTGGCCTCCAAGTTCAGTCGACCAGGCCAGCTGACGCAACTTGAGCGCCCGGGCGGAAGGCGCCCGCACCGGGGTGCCCCAGCGCGCAGACGCGCTGCGCGAGGATGCGAGGGTCCCTGGTCCGCACCCCGCCCCGTCCCCCCGAGAGGAGGTGCCGTGCTCATCCGATCCCCTCGTACCGTGGCCGTGACGCTGCTCGCGGTGTCGCTCGTGACCGCGGCCGCGTCGTGCGCCAAGAGCGATGGTTCCGACCCCGAGTCCACCGGGCCGGTCAACCAAGCCGTCGAGCGGCTGTTCGACTTCGGCCTCACGCAGCAGCAGGCGAGCTGCGTCGTCGACGAGGTCGGCGCCGACACCGTGGTCGAGGCGGCCGACCTCAACGCCTTCACCGAGAGCCAGCAGTACCGCGACGCCGCCAAGGCGTGCATCGAATGACGCCGCCCCGCCGGCTCGCCGCGTTCGGGCTGGTCGTGGCGCTCGCCGCATCCGCCGCCGCCTGCACCTCGGATCCGAAGGACCCGGCCCAGGTGCGCGAGGAGCGCGTGCAGGCCCGCATCGCGTCGACCTTCTCCCGCTCCCAGGCCACCTGCATCATGAAGGTGCTCGACGCGCCCACCATCGCCGCGCTCGACAAGACCACCGCCCTCCCCGCCGGCAGCGAGGCGCTGCGGATCTACTCGAACGCCGTGGTGGCCTGCACCGCCTGATCGCCCGGAACGCCAGGCACTCCGCCGAGGGCCTTCCAGGCCGCCGAGCCGGCTCCGCTAGGGTGGCTCGGCCTGGTGGCGTGGCCGAGTGGCTGAGGCAACGGCCTGCAAAGCCGTCCACGCGGGTTCGATTCCCGCCGCCACCTCCAAGATGTCCGGCCGAGGTGCTCTCGCACCTCGGCCCGGCGTCGTCGCGCGAGACCCCTTTCACGGCTCGGTTTTCTGTCCTACCCTGTTTCCGAACTCGTCGCTCGGACGAGTTCGCGCAAGCACAGAGAGAGAAATACCTTGGCTACAGGCACCGTGAAGTTCTTCAACTCCGAGAAGGGCTACGGCTTCATCTCCCGCGAGGACGGCGACGATGTGTTCGTCCACTTCTCCAACATCCAGGGGACCGGCTACAAGACCCTGGACGAGGGCCAGCACGTCGAGTTCGACGTCGCCCCCGGCCGCAAGGGCGAAGAGGCCCAGAACGTCCGCGTGGTCTGATAGCCAACGCGACCGCTCGCAGGGCCGCCGGCCTCTTGGCCGGCGGTCCTTTGCGTTCTGGCCGGGAATCGGGCGCCAGATGGGGCACAATGGCGCCATGAGCAATCCGGCCCTGAACCCGAAGATCTTCCAGAAGGAGACGGCGGCGAACCAGCAGCCGAGCGCCTTCGAGCCTGGCTGGGGCTCCCCGGCCGACGAGCTGCCGCCGAACGTGTTCGACGCCCAGGCCGGCGTGGCCGGCGCCGCCCCGACCCGCCCGCCGGTCTCCGCCGGCACCGGCGACACGATGCGGATCAGCGGCACCATGACCGCGACCGCCATCTTGCTGCTGCTGCTCATGGTGGCGGGCTACTTCGGCTGGCAGGCGCTCGACCTCCACCAGACCGGGGTGACGCCGGCCGGCGAGAAGGTGTACGCCGTCAATCCCCCGGCCTGGATCTTCGCCGTCTGGATCGGCACGTTCATCCTGGCGATGGTCACGATCTTCAAGCCCCGGCTGGCACGGGTCACGGCGCCCATCTACGCCATCGGCGAGGGCCTCGTCCTCGGATCGGTCTCCGCCATCTTCGAAGCGTCCTACCCCGGCATCGTGGTGCAGGCCGTGCTGCTCACCTTCGGCGTCTTCATCACGATGATGGTCCTCTTCGCCACCGGCACGATCCGGGTCACCGAGAAGCTCCGCATGTGCATCTTCGCCTCCATGGGGGCGATCCTCCTCGTGTACCTGGCCGACATCATCGCCAGCCTCTTCGGGAGCTCGCTGCCGATCGTCAACTCGTCGTCGCCCTGGGGCATCGGCTTCAGCGTCATCGTGGTCATCGTCGCCTCGCTGAACCTGCTGTTGAACTTCGACTTCATCAAGCAGGCCGTCGACCACCAGGCGCCGCGGTACATGGAGTGGTTCGCCGCCTTCGGCCTCATGCTCGCCCTCGTGTGGCTCTACCTGGAGATCCTGCGCCTGCTGGCCAAGCTCCGGAACTGAGCCGGGCGGTTCCCGCACCGGCCAGCCGACCTCGTCGTCCTCGGGCAGAATGGCCCGACCAGCGTCGAGGAAGGCTGACCGAGTGAGCGACACGATTGCATGTTCCAGCTGCGGCACCGAGGTGCCGGTGGCGGCCTCGTTCTGCACGGGCTGCGGCCAGCCGATGGCCTCCGCCGCCGGGCCGCCACCCCCACCGCCCCGCGCGCTCGAGCCGGTACCGACCGACGCGCCCGACGTCACCCAGGTGGTGACCCCCGGCCTCCACGACGCCACCCAGGTCACCCCACCGCCGCCGAGCACGCCGGCGCCGCCGCCCTACGCCCCACCCGCTCCCCCGCCGCCCACCGCGCCGGCCTCGGGCCCGTGGGGCCCGAGCTCGGCGGAGCCGCCCACCGCCGCGCCCTGGACGCCGCCCACCGCCGCCGCCCCGGGAGCACCGACGGCACCCCCGCCGCCCACCTGGCAGCAGCCCACCCCGCCG
>Ga0182747_1000989_pt1 | contig 23548 bp, 16 predicted proteins | sample eDN3rd30CBELigBY_FD_128526 | JGI IMG/M metagenome (GOLD analysis project Ga0182747, IMG submission 128526) | Enriched backyard soil microbial communities from Emeryville, California, USA - eDNA 3rd pass 30_C BE-Lig BY (version 2) (version 2) | ecosystem: Environmental > Terrestrial > Soil >...
CCCTGCTCGGCCGAGACGCGGCAGCGGAACCAGTCATAGGCGATGAAGCCCAGCGTCCCCGTCTGCGCGCCGACCTTGATCGTGCGGCAGCGATATTCGCCCGCGGGCAGGTGCGGGTTCGGCAGCGTCGCCATCGGCTGGAGCAACACACCCTCGCGATCGAGGTCGGCGCCGTAACCACGCGCGCGCGCATCGGCGAGCGCCATCTCCCAGCTCTTGTACCAGTTCCGGATACGCCCGCGATCCTGCTCGGTCGCGGTCGCGCGCCACGTGCCCGCATCGGGCGTGTCCGCGGCCGACGGCGGCATCGACGGCACCGTCTGGCACGCGGCGAGCGCGAGGCTTCCCGTCACGGCCGAAATCAACTTCATGCGCCCCCACATCATTTCTCTCCTGGTCTGGTCCCCGGTCGAGCTTAGGGGGGCGGGAAAAAATGCTCAAGGGCGTGGCCGAACTCGGTCAGGCGGCGGTCCAGCCACCGTCGACGCTGAGGTTGGCGCCGGTGATGTTCGCCGCCTCGTCGCGGGTCAGGAAGGCCGCGAGCGCCGCGACCTGCTCGACCGTGACGAACTGCTTGGTCGGCTGGCCGGCGAGGAGCACGTCGTTGATCACCTGCTCGCGCGTCATGTTCCGCGCTTTCATCGTGTCGGGAATCTGATTCTCGACCAGCGGGGTCCAGACATAGCCGGGGCTGATGCAGTTGACGGTGATTCCCGCCTCGGCCACCTCGAGCGCGACGGTCTTGGTCAGCCCGGCGAGCCCGTGCTTCGCGGCGACATAGGCCGATTTGAACGGCGAGGCGACGAGCGAATGCGCCGAGGCGGTGCCGATGATCCGTCCCCAGCCCTTCTTGCGCATCCCCGGCACGGCGTGGCGGATGGTGTGGAACGCCGACGACAGGTTGAGCGCGAGGATCAGGTCCCATTTCTCGGGCGGAAAATCCTCGATCGGCGACACGAACTGGGTGCCGGCATTGTTCACGAGGATATCGACCCCGCCCATTTCCTTGTCGGCGCGCGCGAACATCTCCCCGATCGCGTCGGGCTTGGTGAGGTCGGCGCCGTCATAGGCGGCCTTGGCACCCTTCACCCCTTCGAGCGCCTTGCGCTCGGCCTCGATCGCATCGGCGTCGCCGAAGCCGTTGATGATGATGTTGGCGCCATGCGCCGCGAGCGCCTTCGCGATGCCGAGCCCGATTCCCGAGGTCGATCCGGTGACGAGAGCGGTCTTGCCTTTGAGGTGCATATGCTTGTCCTTTCTTCGGAAGGGGAGACTCAAGGATTATCGGGGGGAGTGTCGGGAACGGCTTTGGGCTGCAACCCGTCGGGCTGGACGGCGAAGCTTTCCGAGCGCCCCTCGGCGATGCTGTCGGCGAGCAGATGGCCGTCCTTCATCGCGGCCTCGACCGCGGCGCGGCCCTGCGCCCAATTGGCCTCCATCGTCGCGCGCGAGAATTCGAAATCGCGCGCGCCGGTCTGCCATGCGGGCGGCTGGTGCACCAGTTGCACGACGTTGAGCGCCTTGCGCTCGACCATGCGCTCGACCGCCTTGACCTCGGGCAGGTCGCGCAATTCGTCGGGCAGTTTCTTGAGCATCCGGTCGATCAGCCGATGTTCCTTGCGGCGGCGCACCAGCCCGTCCGAAATGCGCCGCGTGCGGCTCGAAAAGCGGATGTCCTTCTCGCGCGACCAGGCTTCTTCCAGATCGTGCGGCCGATCGCCGCGCGCGGGGAACAGGTCGACCTGGAACGCGAGCATATCCTCGCGCGCCGACTGGACGACATATTCGAGCGGAGTGTTCGACACGAGCCCGCCGTCCCAATACCAGACGCCGTCGATCTCGACCGGCGGCAGGCCGGGCGGGAGAGCGCCCGACGCCAGGATATGGCGCGCGTCGATGCGATCGCATTTCGTGTCGAAATAGCGGAAATTGCCGGTCTCGACCGCCACCGCGCCGACCGACAGCCGCACTTTGCCCGTATTGACCCGGTCCCAGTCGACGAGCCGATCGAGCGTCTCGACCAGCGGCGCCGTGTCGTAGAGGCTGACCGCGGCGGGGGTTTGCGGTTCGGCCAGCATCGGCGGCGGCCAGCGCGGGGTGAAGAATCCCGGCACGCCGAAGGTCGCGACCTGCCCCGCCGCCGCGACATGCGTCCATTCGCGGATCAGGTCGTTGTCGACCGTCGGCGGCGACGGCAGCGCCGAAGAGACGCCGTCCCAGAACTGCCGCAGCTTCCCTACCGCTTCGTCGCGGGGATTGCCGGCGATGATCGCGGCGTTGACCGCGCCGATCGAGATGCCCGCGACCCAGTCGAGCTCGATGCCGAGCTCGATCAGCGCCTCATAGACCCCCGCCTGATAGGCGCCGAGCGCGCCGCCGCCCTGCAGCACCAGCACGACGAGATCGGGCAGCGGCAAGGCGGCGGGAGCGGCGCGGCGCGGCATGGGACTCGGGCGATCCTTTGGCTGGGCTCTGCGAAGGCCCGCTAGGTGGACCCCGCGCGCCGGCTTTGCAAGCCCGCCCTCGAAGCCTCTTCCCAACCGCCCACGCTGCTGCCACAACAAGCGCAAGATACGGCAACCGGCTGGAGAATTCCCATGCGCCTCGACGATTATGATCCCGGCGACGACATCCGCGATCTCGGCCGCGGCGGCGGCGGGTTCGGCGGGGGTGGAGGCGGCGGCATGGGCGGCCTGCTCGTCGGCCTGCTACCGATGCTGCTTGGCCGCAAGATGGGCTGCGGAACGATCATCCTGCTCGGCATCCTCGCCTTCGTCTTCCTGGGACCGGGCGCGAACATGCTGAGCACCGGCGGCGGCTCGTCCGACCCGATGGCCGACAGCCGCGGCGGCGCCAATGTCGCCTGCGACACCGCCGCGGAGAAATTCGCCTGCAACGTCTTCGGCTCGACGCATCAGGTGTGGAGTCAGGTCATCAACGGCTATCAAAAGCCGTCGCTCAATTTCTTCACCGACCAGAACCAATCGGGCTGCGGCGCCGCGCAGGCCGCGATGGGCCCCTTCTATTGCCCCGCCGACCAGGGCGTTTATCTCGACACCGCCTTCTTCAACGAACTCGCGCAGCGCTTCGGTGCCGCCGGCGACGCCGCGCAGGCCTATGTCGTCGCACACGAGGTCGGGCACCATATCCAGACGATCACTGGAATTTCGGATCAGGTCCGACAGCGACAGCAGCGCGCCTCGCAGGCCGAAGGCAATGCGCTGCAGGTCCGCATGGAGTTGCAGGCCGACTGCTACGCCGGCGTCTGGGCCGCGCTCGCCAAGACGCGCGACGGCCAGCCGGTCATGGAACCCGGTGACATGGAGGAGGCGATGACCGCCGCCAACGCGATCGGCGACGACACGCTGATGCGCTCGGCGGGCCAGCGACCGGTGCCCGAAAGCTTCACCCACGGCACCAGCGAGCAGCGCATGACCTGGCTGCGCCGCGGGCTGCAAACGGGGGATCCGCGCCAGTGCGATACCTTCAGCGCGCCCATCTGACCGCCGCGCTGGCGGCCGCCCTCGCCGCGACGCCCGTGGCGGCGGCGACGCTCTATGTCGAGGCCGGGCGCCTGATCGACGGCGTGTCGGGCGAGGTTCGCACCGGCCAGTGCGTCACGATCGCGGACGAGCGCATCGCGGCGGTCGGGCCGTGCGGCGAGACGCCCCGGGGTGCGACGCGGATCGACTGGTCGGGCTATACCGTGCTGCCCGGCCTGATCGACCTCCACACCCATCTCGCCGACCTCGGCCAGAGCGCCGATCTCGCCGCGCCGATCAAGGCCTCGCCCGCCGAGACCGCGCTTGTCGGCGCACGCAACGCGCGGGTCACGCTCGACGCGGGCTTCACCAGCGTGCGCGACGTCGGCTGCTATCGCGGCCTCACCGACGTCGCGCTGCGCAATGCGATCGAACGCGGCGACGTGCCCGGACCGCGCATGTGGGTCGCGGGCGCCTATATCACCGTCCCCGGCGGCGGCGGCGAACTCAACGGGGTCGTTCCGAACGATCAATTGCCGCCCGACATGCGGCTCGGCGTCGCGACGACGCCCGAGGAGGCGGCCGCGAAGACCACCTTCCTGCTCGATCATGGCGCCGACTTCATCAAGACGATCGCGACCGGCGCGGTGCTCGCGATCGGCACCGAGCCCGGCGCGCCCGAACTGACCGAGGATCAGCTCCGCGCGGTTGTGAAGGTCGCGCACGCCCGCGGCAAGCGCGTCACCGCGCACGCGCACGGTGCAGAGGGGATCAAGAATGCCATCCGCGCCGGGGTCGACAGCATCGAGCATGCGAGCCTCGCCGACGAGGAGGCGCTGCAAATGGCGAAGGCGCACGGCACCTGGCTCGTCATGGACATCTACAACGGCACCTATATCGACGAGGAAGGCACGCGCGAGGGCTGGCCCGAGGAATATCTGCGCAAGAACCGCGAGACCACCGACACCCAGCGCGCCGCCTTCCGCCGCGCGGTCGAGATCGGGGTCAAGCTCGGCTACGGCACCGACGCCGGCGTCTATCCGCACGGGCTCAACGCGCGGCAGTTCGCGAACATGGTCAAATATGGCATGACCCCGATGCAGGCGATCGAGGCCGCCACCGGCCGCGCCGCCGAGGAAATGGGCCGCGAGGACGTGGGCGCGATCGTGCCCGGGCGTTACGCCGACATGGTCGCGGTCAAGGCCGACCCGCTCGCCGACATCACGGTGCTGGAAAAGATCGACCATGTGATGAAGGGCGGCGCGATCGTCCGCTAGCGGCCCGTAAGGAACATGTCCGACGCGATCCCCGGCGAAAGCCGGGGTCCAGGGCGTAACTACGCAGCGATTGCTCTCTAACGCCCTGGACCCCGGCTTTCGCCGGGGAGCACCAAGCGACTGTCCACCCCCATCAACAGGGTTGAACCCTACCGCCGCGCCGCTAAACCGCTTTCATGCGAAACCATCTCATCCCCAGCGCGATCGCGCTTGCCGCCGCCCTTTCCTCCTCTCTCGCCCTCGCCCGGCCGATGACCGAGGTCGATCTCGCGACGTTGAAGCGCGTCGCGGCACCGACCGCTTCGCCCGACGGGCGCTGGGTAGTGTTCCAGATGACCGAGACCGAGGATGCGACCTACAAACGCTCGACCGATCTGTGGATCGTCGACCGCAAGGCGAAGGATGCGAAGCCGGTGCGGGTCGCCGATGTCGCGGGCAAGAACGAGACGTCCCCGGCGTTCCACCCGGACGGCACGCTCTTCTTCGTTTCCGACGCATCGGGTAGCGACCAGGTCTGGCGCGTCGACACGCGCTCGATGGCCACACCGGCGGTTCAGGTCACGAACGAAAAGGCCGATGTCGCGGGCTTCAAGCTGTCGCCCGACGGCAGCAAGCTGCTCGCGTGGGGCGATATCGCCAAGGAATGCGCGAGCTTCGGCTGCGACGCCAAGGATGTGAAGGACAAGGGCGCGCTCGTCGGTCCCGGCAGCGGCCGCCTCTACAAGGACGGCGCGGGCTTCGTGCGCCATTGGGACCAGTGGGAGACGCCGGGCACTTACAGCCGTCCCTTCGTCTTCGACCTCGTCGACGGCAAGGCGACCGCGGGCCGCGCGATCGATGGCGGCCTGATCGGCGATACGCCCTCCAAGCCTTTCGGCGGCGGGGAGGAACTCGCCTGGGGCGCCGACAGCCGCACCGTCTATTTCACGCTGCGCAAGGCCGACCGCGACGAACCGCGCTCGACCAATCTCGACATCTATCAGGCGAAGGTCGACGCGCGCATCGCGCCGGTCAATCTGACCGAGGCCAATCAGGCGACCGACACGCTTCCCGCCCCCTCGCCCGACGGTAAATGGCTCGCCTATGCCGCGATGGCGCGGCCGGGCTATGAGGCCGACCGGCAGGTGCTGATGCTGCGCGACCTTGCGAGCGGCGAAACGCGCAAGCTCACCGACGCCTGGGACCGCTCGGTTGCCTCGATCGCCTGGGCGCCCGACGGCAAGTCGCTTTACGTCACCGCGCAGGACGTGCTCGACCATCCCGTTTTCCGCGTCGACGCCGCGAGCGGCAAGGTCGAGCGGCTGAAGGCATCGACCGAGGAATTCGACGGCAATATTGGCGACGTGACCCCGCTTGCGGGCGGCGGCCTCCTCTATTCGCGCAACAGCGCGCTCTTGCCCACCGACATCTATGTCCGCGACGCGAAGGGCAAGGTCGCGCAGATCACCGCGGTCAACGCCGACCGCCTCGCCGCCTTCGACCCGATCAAGCTCGATCGGATGCAGTTCGCCGGCGCGAACGGCGACAAGGTCTGGGGCATGATCCTGAAGCCCGCGAATGCCGCCGCGAAGCTTCCGGTCGCCTTCATCGTCCACGGCGGCCCGCAGTCGAGCTTCGGCAACAGCTGGTCGACGCGCTGGAACCCGCGCCTCTTCGCCGAACAGGGCTATGGCGTCGTGACCGTCGATTTCCACGGCTCGACCGGCTACGGCCAGGCTTTCACCGACAGCATCAATAAGGATTGGGGCGGCAAACCGCTCCAGGACCTGAAGCTCGGCCTAGCCGCCGCGGGCCAGCAGGATGCGCAGCTCGACGTCGCCAACGCCTGCGCGCTCGGCGCCTCCTATGGCGGCTACATGATGAACTGGATCGCGGGGCAGTGGACCGACGGGTTTAAATGCCTCGTCCAGCACGACGGCGTCTTCGACGCGCGCGCGATGGCCTATGAGACCGAAGAGCTGTGGTTCGACGAATGGGAGCATGGCGGCCCCTATTTCGAGGTTCCCGAAGAGTTCGAGAAATGGAACCCGGTGAACCATGTCGCCCAGTGGAAGACGCCGATGCTGGTCATCACCAGCGAGAAGGATTTCCGTATCCCCTATACGCAGGGCCTCGCCGCCTTCACCGCGCTTCAGCGCCGCAATATCCCGTCGCAGCTTCTGGTCTTCCCCGACGAGAATCACTGGGTGCTGAAGGGCGCGAACAGCGTCCAGTGGCACCGCACGGTGTTCGACTGGCTGGGCAGCTATCTGAAGAAATAGCGCGGCCGCTAGTAAAAGGTGAGCAGCGCCCGGAAGAGCCGAAGGCGCTGCTTTTCCGGCTGGGCCGCGATCCGTTCGAGGATACGCGTCCCTTCGCGGCAGTCGCGTTCCTCGGTCGATCGCGCGAACGGCGATTGCCCGCCGGTGCCATAGTCGAAGAGGTGCGTGGCGATCAGGTCGGCCGCCTTGTCCTCCGACATCGGCTTCTTCCATCTGGTCAGCGCGAGCAGGTCGGCGAGCACCGCATCCTCGCTCGCGTTGACCGCGGCGTCGGCGGCCGCTTCGCCGGGCGACGGCGCATAATTCGCCGTGCATGTCCGGTATCCGTTCGCGCGCGCCTGCCGCGACCGCCGGGCCTCGACATCGAGCAGACGCGCCACGAGCGGATCGGGCGCCCGCGCCGCCTCGTGCATCAGCCGGTTCACCCACGTGTCGCGGACGATCGCCAGCGCATCGCCGGTCGTCCGCCCGCTGTTCCGCTGGCGCCACATATCGTCGGTAGCCTCGCCCCATTGCTGCGGACGATGATGCCGCAGGGCGTCCCACAGCGGCCCCGTCAGCGCGGCGGTCGCCTCGGCCCGGCCGATCGCCCAGGACGGGCCCGCGACGAGACCCGCGGCCTCGCGGCGCGTGATCGCCTTCGCCGCCAGCAGTTCGTCGGCGGCGGGATACCACATGTCGTCGGGCGGCGTCGCGAGCGCGTGGCCGATAAAGTCGGTGTCGACCCCCGCATCGGCCATGATCCGGCGCATCATGGCATCGCCGAAAAGGCCGGGTGCGCCCGCATCGGGCTGCGCCGGTCTGGGATTGCCCGAAATTTTCGAATCCGCACTTTCCTTCACCGCTGGCGGGGGCGGCAGCGCGGCGACATAGCTCTGGTGAAAGCCGATCCGGGCGGCGGGCCCCATCGACCGGTCGGCGCCGGCCATCAGCACGATCGTACAGGCCGATGCGCAGAGATGCTCGACATGCACGGCGAGGTGCTGGCGGTTGACGATCGAGGCCATCAGGCGCGCGGCCATCACCTCGCCGCCGGGCGAGGAAATGACGAGCCGCTTCGCGCCGCGCCGCGCCGTCGCCAGCGCGTGAAACGCGTTATAGCCCGCGAGGTCGATCTCACCCGCGAAATAGAGCGTCGCGCCGTCCGCCGATGCCTCGACCCGCGCGCCGTCCGGCTCCGCGGTTCGCGCCGCCGCCCCGCCCGCCATCAAGACAAGCGCCAGCGCCGCGATCCCCAACCCCTTCGTCATGGGCCCATCCTGCACAGCGCCGCGCGCAAGGCAAGCGCGCAAGGCAGCGCATAAGGACTTGCCGCCCCCTTTCCCCGCTGGCAAAGCGCCCCGGCTATGCCGATGGAAAAGACGTTCGATCCCGCCGCTATCGAGGCGAAATGGGCCCATTTATGGGAAAGCCGCGGGCTGTTTCGCCCCGCGCGTCCCGACGCGACGCCGTTCACGATCGTCAATCCGCCACCGAACGTCACCGGCGCGCTGCATATCGGCCATGCGCTCGACAATACGCTGCAGGACGTGCTCGTCCGCTACGAGCGGCTGCGCGGCAAGGATGCGCTGTGGGTGGTCGGCATGGATCATGCCGGCATCGCGACCCAGATGGTCGTCGAGCGCCAGCTCGAGGAACGGCAGGACAAGCGCACCAACTACACCCGCGACGAATTCGTCGAGAAGGTGTGGCAGTGGAAGGCGGAAAGCGGCGGCCAGATCACCGGCCAGCTTCGCCGCCTCGGCTGCTCGATGGACTGGGCGAACGAGCGCTTCACCATGGACGACGGGCTCAACCGCGCCGTCGCCAAGGTGTTCGTCGACCTGCACAGCCAGGGGCTGATCTATCGCGACAAGCGCCTCGTGAACTGGGACCCGAAGCTCAGGACCGCGATCAGCGACCTCGAGGTCGAGACGCACGAGGTGCAGGGCGGCTTCTGGCACTTCCGATATCCGCTCGCCGACGGCGTGACCCTCGATGACGGGCGCGACCATATCGTCGTCGCGACGACGCGCCCCGAAACGATGCTCGCCGACATGGCAGTCGCGGTGCACCCCGACGACGAACGCTACAAGAGCGTGATCGGCAAGGATATCCTCCAGCCGATCACCGGCCGCCGTTTCAAGGTGGTCGCCGACGAGCATGCCGATCCCGAACTCGGCAGCGGCGCGGTGAAGATCACGCCGGGGCATGATTTCAACGACTTCGAGGTCGGCAAGCGCGCGGGGTTCAAACCCGGTGAAATGCTCAACATGTTCGACGGCGACGCGAACGTCATCCAGACGAGTGACGGGCTGATCCCGTCCGAATATCTCGGCCTCCATCGCTTCAAGCGCGACGGCACGGACGGCGCGCGCGAACTGGTCGTGCGGCGGATGAAGGAAGCGGGTTTCCTGATCCCGCACATCGACAAGGACGGCGGCGAGCACGACGCCGAACCGCGCACGATCCAGACCCCCTTCGGCGACCGCGGCGGCGTGGTGATCGAGCCCTGGCTGACCGACCAATGGTATGTCGACGCCGAAACCCTCGCCCAGCCGCCGATGCAGGCGGTCCGCGACGGGCGGATTCAGATCGTCCCCAAAACCTGGGAAAAAACCTTCTTCAACTGGATGGAGAATATCCAGCCCTGGTGCGTCTCGCGCCAGCTCTGGTGGGGGCACCGGATTCCGGCTTGGTACGGATTCCGCTTCGAATTGGACCAGCAGGGCGGTTTCTTCAAACGACCGACTTGGCGTGAGCTTTCGGAGCGCCAGATTTTCGTCGGGACGAGCGAGAAAGAAATTGAAGAGGCGATTTGGCACGCCTGCGACTTGGACGATGTCACCGACGGAAAACATTGGCCGGGTAAGATCGTCTTTTGCGAGACGGAGGATGAAGCGCGCGCGATTATTGAGGCGGGCGAGGAAAAGGGTGGAGACGAGAGCCTCGTCTATCCCGTTTGGCGCGATCCCGACGTTCTCGACACCTGGTTCTCGTCCGCCCTCTGGCCCTTCGCAACGCTCGGCTGGCCCGACGATACCGAGATGCTCCGTCGCCATTACCCGAACGACGTGCTCGTGTCGGGGTTCGACATCCTCTTCTTCTGGGATGCGCGCATGGCGATGCAGGGAATGCACTTCCTGAACGAGGTGCCGTGGAAGACGCTCTATCTCCACGGCCTCGTCCGCGCGCCCGACGGCGCGAAGATGTCGAAGTCGAAAGGCAATGTCGTCGATCCGCTCGGGCTGATCGACCAGTATGGCGCCGATGCGCTCCGCTTCTTCATGAGCGCGATGGAAAGCCAGGGCCGCGACATCAAGATGGATGACGCGCGCCTCGCGGGATATCGCAACTTCGCGACCAAGCTGTGGAACGCCGCGCGTTTCTGCGAAGCCAACGGTATTTCGGCCTCGACCAGCCTCGAAGCGCCCGCGGCGAGCCTGCCGGTCAATCGCTGGATCATCGGCGAGGTCGCGGACACCGTCGCGGAGATGGAGCGGGCCTTCGCCGCCTACCGCTTCGACGACGCGGCGAATGCGATCTACAGCTTTGCCTGGGACCGCTTCTGCGACTGGTATCTGGAGCTGATCAAGGGGGCGATCGACGAAGAGACCAAGGCGGTCGCGGGCTGGGTGCTCGACCAGATTCTCGTGATGCTCCACCCCTTCATGCCCTTCATCACCGAAGAGCTGTGGACCGGACTCGGCGACCGCGAAGCCTATCCGCTGATCACCGCCAAATGGCCCGAACCAAAGGCGGAGCGCGACGCGGAGGCGAGCGCCGACATCGACTGGCTGATCAGGCTGGTCGGCGAACTGCGCGGCGCCAAGGCCGAACTCGGCCTGCCGCCGGGCGCGCGACTGACGGCGCATTTCCCGGCGTCGCTGAAGGGCCGCACCGACAAGCTCGCGGCGCAGCTCGACCGCCTCGCGCGCCTCGAGGCAATCCGCTTCGACCCCGCGCCCGCCGGCGCTTCCGCGCAGCTCGTCGTCGAGGGTGAGACGATCATAGTCCCGCTCGAAGGCGTCATCGACATCGCCGCCGAACGCGACCGCCTGGCCAAGGCGCTCGCCGCCGCCGCCAAGGAGCGCGATGGCCTAGCCGGCCGCCTCGCCAATCCGAGCTTCGTCGAACGCGCCAAGCCCGAAGCGGTCGAAAAGGCACGCGCCGACCATGCCGCCAAGGCGGCCGAAGCCGGCCGCCTGACCGCCGCGCTGGCGCGGCTGGGGTGAGCGAAGACACGTCCATCCTTCCCGTCGCCACGGCGGCCGACCCCGCCGCGGGGCCGGTGCCACCGCGCCAGACGGCGCGCGGCGGCGAACGGATGGACCTGACGAACGGGCCGATCACGAGGACGCTGATCCTCTTCGCGCTGCCCACGCTCGCCTCGAACATCCTCCAGACGCTGTCGAGTTCGGTGAACTCGATCTGGGTCGGGCAATTCCTCGGCGAAAGCGCGCTCGCCGCGACCGCCAACGCCAACATCATCATGTTCCTGATGTTCGCGAGCTTCTTCGGCTTCGGCATGGCGGCGACGGTGCTGATCGGCCAGTCGATCGGCCGCGGCGACATCGACGCCGCCCGGCGCGCGAGCGGCGGGGCGATCGGGCTCGCGCTGATCTTCTCGGTCGTCATCGCCATCACCGGCTGGTTCGCGTCCGACGCGATCCTGCGCGCGCTCGAAACCCCGGTGGAGGCCTTCGCGCTCGCGCACGACTATCTGCGCGTCACCTTTATCGCCGTTCCGGCAAGCATGCTGATGGTCACGCTGATGATGGCCTCGCGCGGCGCGGGCGACGCGGTGACGCCGCTGCGTTTCATGATCTTTTCGGTGGCGCTCGACATTGTCCTCAACCCGGTGCTGATCCTGGGTCTCGGCCCCTTCCCGCGCCTCGGCATCGCGGGCAGCGCGCTCGCCACCGCCAGCGCGGGGACGATCAGCCTCGCCGCGATGCTCGTCTGGTTCTATGCGAAGGACCATGTGCTGCGCCTGCGCGGGCGCGAGCTGTCCTATCTGATCCCCGATATCGAGGAACTGCGCTTCATTATCGGCCGCGGTCTGCCGATGGGGGCGCAGATGCTCGTCATCTCGGGCGCGGGGCTGGTCATAGTCGGGCTCGTCAATCGCGAGGGGCTCGTCACCGCCGCCGCCTATGGCGCGACGCTGCAGCTCTGGAACTATGTCCAGATGCCCGCGCTCGCGGTCGGCGCGGCGGTCAGTGCGATGGCGGCGCAGAATATCGGCGCGCACCGCTGGGATCGCGTCACCTCGATCACCGGCAGCGGCATCGCGATCAATCTCGTGATGACCGGCGTGCTGATCGCCCTCCTCCTCGCCTTCGATCGCGCCGCGCTCAGCCTGTTCCTCGGCAGCGGCAGCGAGGCGATAGAGGTCGCACGGCATATCCAGCTGATCGCGACCTGGACCTTTCTGCCCTTCGGCACGACGATCGTCATCATCGGCACGCTGCGCGCCAACGGATCGGTGGTTCCGCCGCTGATCATCCTTGCGCTGTCGATGTTCCCGATCCGCCTCGGCATCTACTGGCTCGGCTATCCGGCGCTCGGCGGCGATGCGATCTGGTGGAGCTTTCCGCTCTCCTCGCTCGCGTCGCTGGCGATGGCGTGGATCGTCTATAAACGCGGTAACTGGCGGCGCACGCTCCACCAGCCCGGCGTTCCCGGCTGAGGGGCGGCATTCGACCAACTCCCCCTTCGCTTCGACTGGCGGCGCGCGAGGTGCTGGCCTTTGGCGGCCGCCGTGCGATAGGGGAAGAATGATGAATGCGTCCGATCCCCGATTGCTACAACGCGACACGCGCGCGCGGCTGCTCGCGGCCGCCCCCGACTGGCGCGCCTCCGACGCGCGCGTCAATCCGCGCGTCGCGATCGGGTCGATCGTCGCGATGTGGCTGCTCTATTTCCTGATCACCACCGGCCTCGCCATGCTCTCGGGCGCGCCCGATCAATGGGCGTTCATCGGCCGCCGCGCGATCGTCGTCGTTGCCGGAATCTTCTGCACCTTCGTGCTTTATCAGCTCCTTCAGCGGGTCCAGCCGCGCAGCTTCGGCGCCCGGCTCGCCACCGCGATGGGCGCCGCGATTCCGCTCGTCATCGTCTATGCGACGGTCAACCTGCTCGTCTTCTTCTATTGGTTTCCGTCGAGCGACACGCACAAGATCATCGCGGAAGTGCAGGCGAAATTCCCCGTCGCGTGGGAAACGGTGCTGATCCTCGACAGCTCGATCCGCTGGTATTTCTTCTTCGCCGTCTGGGCCGCGCTCTATGTCGCCTTCGGCTATGCGAACGAAATGCGCGCGGTCGAGCGACGCGCGAACAACTACCGGCTCGAAGCCAAGAATGCGCAGCTCCGCGCGCTCCACTATCAGGTCAATCCGCACTTCCTGTTCAACACGCTCAATTCGCTGTCGACCCTCGTCATGCGCGGGTCGAAGGCGGAGGCCGAGGCGATGATCATGAATTTGTCGGCGTTCCTGCGAACGAGCCTTGCGATCGACCCCGAACAGTTCGTCAGCCTCGACGAGGAAATCGCGCTCCAGCGACTCTATCTCGACATCGAACAGGCGCGTTTTCCCGACCGGCTGCAGGTGGAGGTCGAGGTGCCGGGCGATCTGGAAAGCGCCTGCGTCCCGGTGCTGATCCTGCAACCGATCATCGAGAATGCGCTCAAATACGGCGTCGCGCCCAGCAAGGGGAAAATCGGCGTCCGCCTGACCGCGAGCCACGAATATGGACTGCTCGTGCTGCGCGTCGAGAATGACGTCGACGCCTCGGTCCCGATGCCCGAATCCGGCACCGGGCTGGGGCTCGGCAATGTGCGCGAGCGCCTCCTGACCCGCTATGGTCCCTCGGCGGGCTGCGAATGGGGCCGGTCGGACGGCGGCGGCTTCTTCGTCTCGCTGTGGCTGCCGCTGTCGCGCGAGGGCTGCTGAGGGTGACGCAGACGCTCCGCACCCTGATCGTCGACGACGAGCCGCTCGCGATCGAACGGCTCCAGATCCTCGCGGGCCAGCAGGACGGCGTGTCGCTGGTGGGCACCGCGAGCGACGGCGCCTCGGCGCTGCGCATGGTCGACGCGCTCGCGCCCGACCTCCTGCTCTGCGACATCGCGATGCCCGACCTCAACGGGCTCGAGGTCGCATCCGCGATCGACAAGCTCGACAATCCGCCCGCGGTCGTCTTCGTCACCGCCTTCGACCGCTATGCGGTCGCCGCCTTCGACGTCGCCGCGGTCGACTATCTCCTCAAACCCGTATCGCCCGACCGCCTCGCCCGCGCGCTGGCGCGGGTGCGCGAATGGCGCGCGACCGATCACAGCCGCGCGCGCAAAAGCCGGTGGATCGGCGAATTCTGGGTCCAGAACCGCGGCGAGATGCTGCGCATCGACGCGAACCAGGTCGACCTGATCGAGGCCGAGCGCGACTATATGCGGCTCCACGTCGGCGCGCGAAGCTGGCTCATTCACCAGACGATCAAATCGCTGGAGGCGCGGATGGACCCCGACCAGTTCATGCGTATCCACCGCTCGAAAATGGTCCGCCGCGACGGCATCGTCGGGCTCAAGCATCACGGCGACGGCGCGTGGAGCGTCGACCTTGGCGAAGGCGGCCTCCACCGCATCGGCCGCACCTACCTCCACGACGTCAAGGCGATCATGCAGCCCTGACCGGGCGGCGCGGCGGGCCGTCAGAGGATGAAATCGTCCGCCGTCAAGGCGCTCATCTGGACATGGTGGAGTATGATCACGTCGCCGGTCGCGAGCTGGATGCCGCCGACATCGCCATCCTGAACGAACCGGCTGCTCAATTGCGAAAACTCGGTAAAGCCGAACGCCGACAGGTCGATCAGATCCTCGCCTTGCGTGAAATCGCCGATAACGTCGCCGCCCGTTCCGCGCTCGAACAGGAAGATGTCGTCGCCCGCCTCACCGAACAGCACGTCGTTGCCCGCCTTGCCGTTGAGGGTGTCGTCCCCGGCGCCGCCGAGCAGGTAATTGCCATAGGCATTGCCCGTCATGCCGTTGTCGAGAGCGTTCCCGACACCGAACGGCGTCCGCCCGTCGAGGATCAGATTTTCGATATTGTCGTATAGATAATAGCCTGCCCCGTCGATGTTGGCGCGCACCGTGTCCACCCCTTCGCCCGCCTGTTCGAACACTAGGTCGTCGGGGGTATCGACATAGAACAGATCGTTGCCGTCGTTCCCGTAAAGCAGGTCATAATCGCCGAGCAGGCTGTCGCCGCGAAGCAGATCGTTGCCCGCGCCGCCGACAAGAATATCGGTCGCGAAATCGGTGCCGCCGACGAGAGTGTCGTTGCCATCTTCCCCGTAGATTTCGTCAGCATCGAAGCTGCCCTCGATCCGGTCGTCGCCCGACCCGCCCACCATATAGTCGATCCCGCCGTCGCCCGTGAGCAAGTCTCCCCCTTCGCCGCCGAAAATGGAATCGCGCCCGTCGCCGCCGCGAATGGTGTCGCTTCCCCCACCACCGATCAACAGATTCTCGCCACTGTTGCCAACGATTCGGTTGTCGAGATCATTGCCGACCCCGTAGATATTGGCGCTGCCCGTCAGGGCCAGATTCTCGACATTGGCGTATAGATAGAAATCGCTGCCGACGTTGATCGTGTCGGTGCCCTCGCCGACGTTTTCGAACACCAGGTCCGAGTTGTTCTCGACGAAATAGATATCGTTGCCAAGCCCGCCATAGAGATTGTCGACGCCCGTGCCGGCGGTCAGCTGGTCATGGCCCGCCCCGCCCTGGATGACGTCGTCGCCCCCGCCACCAACCAGGACGTCGTCCTGCGCAGACCCGATGATATAGTCCGCGCCGGCCCCGCCGGTAACGCTGATCGTCCCGCCAAGATGCTGGACGCCGGTCAGATCGAACCCGTTGCCGAAATCCGACAGGACGAAATTCGCGTTGAGCACGCCGACGCTGCGCATGGAAATGGTCCCGGCGGTCGTCAGCGCATAGGTTCCGGAACTGAACGAGCCGAACCCGACGAACTGCGATGCGGTCATCGAAACGCGCCCGGTGCTGGCAAGCGAAATCGCCTCGAAATTGACGACCGTCCAATCCGGGGATGAAAAATCGTAGGTCCCTGAGCCGAGGGAAATGCTGTCTAAACCGGCTCCTCCATCATAGACTCCGCCGTCCTGCTCGGCAGAAAGGTTGTCGTTGCCATTCCCGCCAAACAGCGAATCCTTTCCTAACCCTCCCCGCAGCGTGTCGTTGCCGTCACCGCCAACGAGCATGTCATCGCCGGCACCGCCATCGAGCGTATCGTTTCCGATGCCGCCATCAAGGCTATCGTCGCCATCGCCGCCATCGAGCGTGTCGGCGCCGGCCGCCCCCTTCAATACATCGTTGCCGCTATTTCCTGAGAGAGTGTCATCGGTCTGGGCACCCGTGATCGTGTCGGAGCCCGCTCGGCCGATCACGATATAGCCGACACGGGGGAATTCCATGTCGACGATGGGGGTGTTCAGAGCCGTGACGCCCGTCAGATCAAAGACCGTGTCGGCATTCGCCAACACGAATGTGCCCTTGGTCACGCTTTTCCCATTGAACGAAAGAGTCCCTCCGCTGGAGAGGTTGATGCTCAGAAACTGGAACATCGAATCATAGACTTCAATGCGCGAAAAGACGTTCAATTGTTCCGCGCTGATCGTCAGCACGCCCTCGCGAACGACCAGTCGCTCGACATCGACGATCGTTGCGCCCGAAAGGACACTGCCCTGGTCAAAAAGCGTGTCGAAGCCGGCACCGCCGTCGAACACATATCCGGTGCCATCGAATATGAAATCGTCGACATAGAGTTCATCGTCGCCATCGTCGCCATGGAGCTGGTTTATGCCATCGCCGCCATACAGCTCATCATTTCCGGCGCCGCCGCGCACGATGTCATCGCCATCGTCGCCGTAGAGCTGATCGTCGCCGCCCTTGCCGTCGATCGTGTCGTTTCCGCCATTGCCGTGAATCGTATCGGCATCTTCGGTGCCGTCCAGAATATCGGCGTCGGGGCCGCCCTCGATGTCCGCCATCGGCTCTCTCCTTCCGGAAAGCCGCGATGCTATAGGTTATGCCGTTGAATATCAACGTGGCGTCATGCGCGCGGCGCGAAAGCGGTCATGCGCGGGGCATGACCGCTTTCCGGCACTGGTCGGTCAGTTCGCCGCCACGTGCAAGGGACCTCCGTCCGCCAGCTTCTGACCGGCGAAAAGGCTGGCGAGTTGGGGTTCGGCGCTCCGCATCGCCGCGGCGCGGCATTCGCGGTACGCCAGGACTTCATTGAGGTTCGGCCGGACCGTCGAGCGGCCTCCGCAAACCTCGTGCGCCGCGCGCTTGACGCGCGCGGTCAGTTTCCTGCGGCCGTCGGCGTTGGCGAGATCGAGGTCGCCGTATGGAACCATGACTTGCCTTCCGACGCCGTCTTCGGCCGCCATCAGAGGCGCGCCGGTCGCGATGAAGGGAGCGGCGAGGAGAAAGAGGGGAAGCTTCGCCATCGAAAAGTCCTTTCGAACCAGGGGATGCGGAATAGAAGGCCCGGACCGGGGAGACCGCTGCCTCCTATCCCGCAGGGTCTTGATGCCTGCACCGCGCCGCCGGTGCATCCGGCGTTCGACGGACCACGACGCGCCCTCGATCGGGGGATGAAGGGCGTTCGCCTATCGACCAATGGCCGGCGGGCGCCGTGCAACCTCTTCGCGCGTCGCGGCGTTGATGACGCATGGTCCGGCATGGGGGATCGAAGCATAGCGCCGACGCGCTGGTCAAAGGCACATTGTCCTGCCTGTTGCTCGCTGGCGCGGGCGCGATCGGCGGGATGTTCCTCGGCGAATTCGTCGTCGGCGAGAGCCTGCACGGCTCGACACCCGCAAGCGCGAACTATGCCGACCTCAGTAGCAATCCCGATGCCATCGGCGCGGACGGGCTGCCATCCTCTTCCTGCCATGACTGCGCGGACGGATATGTACCGGCCACGCGGGTCTTTGCGGCGCGGCACGGCGACGCGTTCGATCCGTCCGAGCCGGTCACGATCGACTATGCGTCGCCAGCGCCCGCCGACGACGGCTATCGCTATGGCGGAACGTTCGCGGACGTCGCGCCGCCGTCACCCGCAGAAGCAATGGCGCGCGAGGTCGGCGATTCCAAGCTGCTGGTGTTGCCCGCCGATACCGTGCCGGATGCGCCGGTGCCGGCACCCGTTCCGATTCCGGCTGCGAACCAGGCCCCCTAGGGCTTCGGCGGCGTCGCGGGCTGCGCGCAGCGTGTCGTATCGCCCGCCTTGCACGCCGCGACATCGGCTTCCCATTTCTGCCGCTGTGCAGCCGCCTCGGCAGCGACGCGCGCCTTTTCGGCTTCGTAGGCCGCGGTCTCGTCGGCATAGGTCGCCTGCGCCGCCGCTTCCTCCTGCGCGGCGGCCGCGACCTGCTGTTCATAGGCGGTATTTTCGGCCTTGGCGCGCGCCGCCTGCTCGGCGTTCAGCCGCGCGGTGTTCGTGCGCTCCTCGGGCGTCGTGCCGTCGGGCTGTTCCTTGTCCTTGGCAAGGTCGGCGGCAACGGCGTCGAGGTCGGTGGCCCCGGTCGCCGGCTGCTCGGTCGCCGGTTCTTCGGTCTGCGTTTGAAAGGCGGCGGCCGATCCGGCGCCCAGCAACGCCAAGGCGCCAACCGCCGTCAAAATCATCCTCGTCATCGAAGCGCCTCCTTCTCCAACATAGCTGTCTGCCGCCGAAAACGCTTCGCCGCGACTTGCGTTCCCCTCATCGCCGCATTTGACGTTGCTCCATGCCGCCGTCATGCTGGCGGCTCGATGACAGCGCCCCAGCCTCGTCCGATCAACCGCCCGGTCTTCTTCATCCCGCTCGCGGTGCTCGCGACCGCGCTGGTGGCGAGCCTGTGGCAAGGGGCGCGCTTCCTCGCCGCCGAGACGGTCTTCAACGACTGGATCTTGCGTAACTTCGGCCCCGTTTTCACCGTCACCAGCGTGGTCTTTCTCGTGCTGCTCGCCGGCATCGCGCTGTCGCCCTTCGGCGCCACGATCATCGGCGGCGCGAGCGCGAAGCCGCTGCTCGGGCGCTGGCGCTGGTTCGCGGTGACCTTGTGCACCACCATCGCCACCGGCATCCTCTTCTGGGGCGTCGCCGAGCCGCTGTTCCACCTCAATGCGCCGCCGAAGATGCTGGGGCTCGCACCGGGCAGCGATGCCGCGGCGACCTTCGCCATGTCGACGATGTTCCTCCACTGGACGCTGACGCCCTATGCGATCTACACCGTCGCCGCGCTCGCCTTCGCGATCGTCTATTACAACCGCCGCGAGCCCTTTCGCCTGTCGTCGCTGTTCGTGCCGCTGCTCGGACAACGTGCGCACGGGCCGGTCGGATCGGCGGTCGACATCCTCTGCCTCTACGCGCTCGTCGCGGGCATGGCGGCGTCGCTCGGCGCCGGCATATTGTCGCTCGCGGGCGGGGTCGAGGGGCTCGGCGGCTTCGTGGGCGGGGTGCCATTACGCTGGGCGATCGCGGCGCTGATCGTCGCCTGTTTCCTGATCTCGGCCGCGACCGGGCTGCAAAAGGGTATCGCCGGCCTCTCGGTGCTCAACACCTGGCTGTTCTTCGCGATCATCGCCTTCGTGCTCGTCGCGGGGCCGCTCGGCGAGATGCTGGGCCTGTCGCTGCGCGGCGGCGCCGACTATGTCCGCACCTTCGTGCCGCGCAACCTCGGCCTCGATGTCGATGCCGACTGGCATCGGCAATGGACGATCTTCAACTGGGCCAACTGGTTCGCCTGGGCCCCGGTGACGGCGCTGTTCCTCGGCCGGCTCGCGGTCGGCTATAGCGTGCGCGCCTTCATCCTGATCAACCTCATTCTGCCTGCGCTGTTCGGGGCGGTATGGATGACGGCGATCGCCGGCGCGACGATCGCGATCGATCAGCACAGCGGCGCCAGCCTCTACGCCGTCCTCGCGAGCCAGGGCCCCGACCCGGTGCTGTTCCGCCTGTTCGACGCGCTCGGCGGCGGCTCGGTGGTGACCGCGACGGTGCTGTTCGCGATCTTCCTTTCCTATGTCGCGGGGGCGGACGCCAATGTCTCGGCGATGAGCGCGCTATCGACGCACGGCATCTCGCCCGACGCGCCCGAGGCACCGCTGGTCGTTCAGATCGTCTGGGGGGTCACCGTCGGCCTCGTCGCGATCGTTCTCGTCGCGTCGTCGGGGATCGACGGCATCCGCATGATGTCGGTGCTCGGCGGCTTTCCGGCGCTGTTCGTGATCGTCGGCGCCGCGCTGTCGCTGTGCGTGATGGCGGTACGGGGGCGGCGCGACGCCGCCCCCATCCTGCCCGGCTAGGGTCCTGATCCTAGGCGCCTTACCAGATCCGGGTGCGATCCTCGGGCTTCAGATAATATTTGGCGTCGGGCGTGACATTGAACGCCTTGTACCACGCATCGACGTTGCGCAGCGGGCCGATGATGCGCCAGCGCGCCGGACTGTGCTCGTCGCTCGCCACCTGCTGCTTGATCGCGTCGCCGCGCGCCTTGTCGCGCCACGCCTGCGCAAAGGCGAGGAAGAAACGCTGATCGCCGGTCAGCCCGTCGATCACCGGCGCCTCCTTGCCGCCCAGCGAGCGGTGATACGCGTCATAGGCGACCTCGAGCCCGGCGAGGTCGGCGATATTTTCGCCCATCGTCAGGTCGGGGTTGATGAACGCGCCCGGTGCCGCCTCATAGGTCGCATATTGCGCGCCAAAGCCCTTCGCCTGCGCTTCGAAGCGCGCGGCGTCCTCCTTGGTCCACCAGTCGCGCACCGCGCCGCTCGCGTCGATCTTGCGCCCTTGGTCGTCGAAGCCGTGGGTGATCTCGTGGCCGATCACCGCGCCGATCGCGCCGTAATTGACCGCATCGTCGACGCCTTCGCTGAAATAAGGCGCCTGCAGGATCGCCGCCGGGAACACGATCTTGTTTTCGAGCCCGCCGTTATAGGCGTTCACCTCCTGCGGGTTCATCGACCATTTCTTGCGATCGACCGGTTTGTTCATCTCGCTCAGCGCATAGGCATATTCGAACGCCGCGCTGCGCTCGACATTGCCGTAAAGGTCGGTGGGATCGATCTTGAGCGCCGAATAATCGCGCCATTTGTCGGGATAGCCGACCATGACGTCCATCTTTTCGAGCTTGGCGAGCGCCGCCTCCTTGGTTGCGGGCGCCATCCAGCCATTGCCGCGGATCCGGTCGCCCATCGCGAGCTTCAGATTGGCGACGAGCGTCTCCATCTTCGCTTTGGCGCTCGGCGGGAAATATTGCCGGGCATAGGTTTCGCCGACCAATTCGCCGAGGCTGCCGTCGACCAGGGTCAGCCCGCGCTTCCAGCGCGGACGCTGCGCGCTGACCCCGCTCATCGCCTTCGCATATTCGAAGCGGCTGTCGACGAACGCCTTCGACAGATAGGGCGCGGCATTGTCGGCGACGTGGAAGGCCTGCCACAGCTTGATCGTGTCGAGCGGGGTCTTCGCATAGACCGCCGCGATGTCGCGGATCGCGCTGTTCTCGTTGACGATGATCCGCTTCTGCGGCGCGATGCCGGCGCCCGCGAACCACGCGTTCCAGTCGAGCCCCGGCGCATAGGCGGCGAGTTCGGCCGACGACATCGGATTGTTGATCTTGCCGAGGTCGCGGCGATCGGCGATCGCCCAGCTCGCCTTGGCGATGTCGGTCTCGAACGCCATGATCGCGTCGGCCGCTTTTTCGGGCGCGGCATTGCCGACCATCTGCATCGTCCGCGCGATATAGGCGCGATAGGCGTCGCGCTGCGCCTTGAACTCGTCGGACAGATAATATTCGCGGTCGGGCAGTCCGATGCCGCCCTGGCCGAGCCACAATATGTTCATCGTCGGGTCGGCGGTGTCGGCATAGGGCTCGCCGCCGACGATGCTCGCGCCGAACGCGCCCTGCGAGCGCCCCATGAAGCGCGCCATTTCGGCCTTGTCCTTGATCGCCTCGACCTTGGCGATGTCGGCCATCAGCGGTTTGGCGCCGAGTGCCTCGACCCGCGCCTCGTCCATGAAGCTCTGATAGAGGCCGCCCACCTGCCCAGTCGCCGGCGCGCCGGTCACCAGCGCGCGAAGCTGCCGCTGGGTCAGGTTATAGACGTCGTAATCGACCCCCGCCGAGGCTTGATCGGCCGGAATCTCGGTGTTCCTGAACCAGGTGCCGTTGGCGTAGCGATCGAAATCGTCGCCCGGCTTCACCGACATGTCGCGCGCCCCGAGGTCGACGCCCCAGCTGCCAAAGCTCAGCGGCTTGAGCGAGCCGGCGTCCGCGGGCGCCGATTGCGTCGCGGGCGCGTCGTCCGAATGGGCCAGCGCGGCGGAGCCGGCCAGCGCAAGCGACGCCGCCGACAAGAGCAAGAGTGTCTTCATCACATGTCCCCGTTTTCAACTGATGCCCATAAGGGCGATAGCCTCGCATGGCCGCGCCGCCGACGGCTGGCACGATATTTGTGGCAAGCGGCGGAATTGCTTCGACGAACGCAGGGACGCCATCGGCGGACCTTGCGGTTGGCGCCCGTGCGTCCCATGTTCCCGGCTGGCGCGGACCCTCTTGCGCCGCAAGAACAAATCTGGAACAAGCCTCCCCCATGAGTCTCACTCACATCTCCGTGCGCGGCGCGCGCGAGCATAATCTGAAGGGCGTCGACGTCGACCTCCCGCGCGACAGCCTGATCGTCATCACCGGGCTTTCGGGCTCGGGCAAATCGAGCCTCGCCTTCGACACCATCTATGCCGAGGGGCAGCGGCGCTATGTCGAGAGCCTGTCGGCCTACGCGCGCCAGTTCCTCGAAATGATGCAGAAGCCCGACGTCGAGCATATCGACGGGCTGTCGCCGGCGATCAGCATCGAGCAGAAGACGACGTCGCGCAACCCGCGCTCGACGGTCGCGACGGTGACCGAGATCTACGACTATATGCGCCTCCTCTGGGCGCGCGTCGGCATCCCCTATTCGCCCGCGACCGGCGAGCCGATTTCGGCGCAGACCGTCAGCCAGATGGTCGACCGCGTGATGGAACTGCCCGAGGGCACGCGCGCCTATCTGCTCGCCCCCGTCGTGCGCGGCCGCAAGGGCGAGTATCGCAAGGAGCTCGCGCAATGGCAGAAGGAAGGCTTCACCCGCGTCCGCATCGACGGGAAATTCCACGAGATCGAGGACGCGCCGGCGCTCGACAAGAAGTACAAGCATGACATCGAGGTCGTCGTCGACCGCATCGTCGTGCGCGAAGGCATCGAGACCCGGCTCGCCGACAGCTTCGAGACCGCGCTGAAGCTCGCCGAGGGGCTCGCCTATGTCGATCTGGCCGACGGCGTGGTGCCGGGGCGCGAGGAGGAAGACACTGGCGGGGCGATGAAAGGCGCCGGCATCCCCGCCAACCGCATCATCTTCTCCGAGAAGTTCGCCTGCCCCGTCTCGGGCTTCACCATCGCCGAGATCGAGCCGCGGCTGTTCAGCTTCAACGCGCCGCAGGGCGCC
>Ga0182747_1000990_pt1 | contig 23541 bp, 23 predicted proteins | sample eDN3rd30CBELigBY_FD_128526 | JGI IMG/M metagenome (GOLD analysis project Ga0182747, IMG submission 128526) | Enriched backyard soil microbial communities from Emeryville, California, USA - eDNA 3rd pass 30_C BE-Lig BY (version 2) (version 2) | ecosystem: Environmental > Terrestrial > Soil >...
CCTCTATAACCCGCCCGCTCACCTTGCCCGCAACCGCGGGTCCGGCGCCCAGGTAGCTCAGTTGGTAGAGCATGCGACTGAAAATCGCAGTGTCGGTGGTTCGATTCCGCCCCTGGGCACCATCAGCCTTTCCCAGAGCGTTTCATAGCATCTCACGAACTAGATAAATCAATGAGTTAGCCGGTTCTGGCTGCTCATGATGACCCTCCCCATACCATTGCAGCGCATCGATTTGTGGGTAACGATCCGGGTATTACCCATTGCCCGGAGGACCGTTACCCATGTCGCTCTCCGACTTCGCCTGCAAGAACGCCAAGCCGAAAGACAGGCCCTATCGCCTTGCTGATGGGGATGGGCTTTATCTCCTCGTCCAAAAAAGCGGCTCGAAACTCTGGCAACTGCGTTATCGCTATCTGGAGAAGGAAAATATCCTCTCCTTCGGCAAATACCCGCTGGTGTCGCTTCTCCACGCAAGAGAGAGGCGGGACGATGCCAAGAGATTGCTGATCGCCGGCATCAACCCCTCCACCAAACGCAAGGAGGAGAAGGTCGCGGCTCTCACGGAAGCGCGCACCACCTTCGGCCTGATTGCCGAGGAATATGTGACGCGGATGGAGGATCGTGCCGCAGCGGCAACCACCGTCACCAAAACCAAGTGGCTCCTCGAAGACCTCGCCAGCCCGCTCGCCAAGCGTCCCATTAAAGAGATCACCTCGGCAGAAATCCTCGAACTCCTCCAGAAGATCGAGAAGAGCGGTCGACGGGAAACGGCACGGCGTTTGCGCGGCGTGATCGGCAGTGTCTTTCGGATGGCGATTGTCACTCTTCGGGCCGAGACCGATCCCACCTTGGCCCTCCAAGGCGCACTCCTGTCGCCGAAAGCCAATGGCCGTGCAGCGATCACCGATGAAAAGAAGTTCGGCCAACTCCTCGTGGCGATCGATGAATATGACGGCTGGCCGACTCTCAAAGCTGCCCTTCAATTCCTCGCCCTTACCTGTGTCCGCCCCGGTGAGGTACGGGGAGCGACCCGCGACGAGTTCGACCGAGAGAAGGCTGTCTGGCACATTCCGGCCGAGCGCATGAAGATGCGTGCTCCACACGATGTGCCGCTATCCAAGCAGGCGCTCCGGGTCTTGGAAGAGGTCTGGCCACTTTCCGAGCACGGCGGCCTGGTCTTCCCCTCGATCCGTTCAACCAAGCGTCCGCTTTCCGAGAACGCCATGAACGCCGCGCTGCGGCGTATGGGCTACAGTAAGGACGAAGTGACCGCCCACGGCTTCCGGGTGACCGCCAGTACCTTCCTTAATGTCCGCAACTACGATCCAGATGTAATTGAGGCGGTCCTGGCGCATCAGGACAAGAACACCATTCGGCGGACCTACAACCGCGCCACCTATTGGGAGCAGCGGGTGACACTGATGCAGGAGTGGGGAGATTTGCTAGATGCACTAAAGGCGGACCGCTAGCTTTACGCACGTTCCGTGGTCGGTTCAGCGCTCTCCACGATCCCTACAGCCTTTAGGCAGTTGTCAGGCTTCATGCGTTCGAATTTCGCCCGGTCCGCCAAACCTACGATGTTTTGCGCCAAACTACGATAAAGCTCGCTGATCCACACCATTGTGACGGCTTCGGAGCCGTGGAACGAAGGAATCGAACGCACATCGGAAAAGGTGGGCAAACTATGTCTATCGATCGCGACGACACCGCTCAAACCCCACTCTGCGACATGCCTTCTATTAGTCGCCAATGTGCCGCGCATCATCCAAGCTGGGCATGATGCTCGTCAGCGCTCCTTCCACGTCGATCTCATAGCGCCCGGCGAGCACGGCCACCTGATGCCCAACCGTAGCGCGGAAGCCACCGAGGGCGACGAAGAATGCCGGGTTGGGATGGCTGCCACGCCACTGGTAATCGAAGTGGCGATAGTGCTCGCGCTGATCATCGTGGAACTCGCGTCCAGCCTCGCGGATCACGCGAAGGGGAGTGACGGCGAAAGCGTCGGCGGATAGCGCCTGCAAGGTCTTCGTACACTCCTCCCGTATCTGGTGGATGGAATGTTCGACCTCGGATTCGGTTTCCATGTCGAACGGGTTGTAGAGGACGCGGCGATCTTCGAGAAACACGAGGAAGCGGCGGATGATCTCGGCTTCACCGGGACCGGGGTCCGACCATTGGACGCCGCCTAGGGGAGTGCTGAACCCGGTAATCTTGCGCGCTGTCGTGGCCGTCACCTTGCCAGACTTGCGGAAGAAGTTGCGCATATCTCCTCCAGTTATTTTCGCCTTATGATAGGCGCACCGACTCGGAAGGGACAATAGCATGGCACTCGGCTTCTCAGGCATGCTGGAGGTCGTGGTCGACCAACCCGCCTGTCGACGAGACGATCAAGGCGATGACCACAAATCCTGACTTCGAAGCCCTGAATAAGCATTGCGAGCGCAGCATCACGAAAATGAGCAATGCTGAGGCGCTCGCACACATCGGCCAATTGATCGACGACGCCTTCGACGCGTCCTTCGAGCGTGGTGCTAAGCGCGCCCTCTATCTGCTTGACGAATTGTCCAATCGTGAACTCGTCGACACGGATGGCGCGCTGGTCGAGTATTTCCGAGCCAATGCTTGGGCGGCACGGTCGCATATCGCGAACGTTCGACGATCTTGGTCCTGGGAGGCACCCGAGCGGCAGGCGGAGTTACTCGCGTTGTCGCGTGCCTCAAACCATCCTGGCTTTGCGAGCCTTGACAAGGTCCGTCGATGCCAGATTCTTACTAACCACGCGAACCTCCTCAACATGGTCGGTCGCTCGATTGATGCGATCGCGGTCTGGGACGCTGCTCTGAAGATTATTCCGGGCTTTGCGATGGCGCGAGGCAACCGCGGCTATGGCCTCAAAGGCTATGCCGGCATGGTGGTTGACGACCGCGAGCGCGCGATCCTAGGTTTGCACGCCTTCGATGGACTTCGTTCGACGATGGCTGAGGACGCACTCCATGATTCCGTTGATCCGCGAGCCGCACTCGCCTATTTCGCCGGTCAGGCGACGGAACTCGCTGGTGCCGTCAATATCGACGCGGTCCGGATGATGCAGGACCTCGATCGTGGCGATATAGGCCGGTCGAAGGCCGAACGCGCCTATCGTGGTTGGTGCCTTGAGCACCGTCTCTTTCTGTGCCCCTTGAACGATCTTGGACCGCATCTGGCGGCGGCCACTGACGACCTTATGCTTCCGCCCCTAACCGAAGGGTTGAACGACCGTCCCGATGGTTACCTGCCCCCGCCGATCGTCGGTTTCTTCAGTCAGATGAAGCAGGAATACGCCTCGGCGCGCTTCACGCTGTTTGAGGGAATGAGCAGCATGCGGGTCCATTTCTCTGATCGCGGAGTCGCACTCACCGACACGCTCGATTATCCGCTCTATTCGCTGGCCAGCGAGCGAGTCCGCATGGCCTTCCGCATCGCCTATTCACTGCTCGACAAGGTCGCCTTTCTCGTTGATCGCTACTGGACCTTAGGCAAGGTGCCGGACAGAATTAGCTTCAAGAATGTGTGGATGATCGAGAACAAGGCGCGCCTGCTGCCGCAGTTCGAGAAGCGCAAAAATCTGCCACTACGCGGCCTTTTCTGGTTGTCGAAAGAGTTGTTCGACGACCAACTCAAGCAGACCACGGCTGCCGACGCTCGTGAACTGCACAGCATCCGCAATGCGCTGGAGCACACCTATCTACGTGTGAGCGAAGGCTGGGCCAAGCCATTCATGATCAACGGCACGAGCAGCAATGGCTTCGGCATCGCCATCGGCAGTGACGAACTCGAAGCCAAGGCGGTTCGCGTTATGCAGATGGCGCGGTCCGCGCTATTCTACGTATCCTTCGCGATCGGGGTCGAAGAGCGTGAGAAGCAACATTCGAATCCCGGTCAGCTCATTGGCTCGATGCCGCTCTATAGCCTAGACCACAGGCGGAAGCGGCGTGATCCATTCTGAGTTGGCTCATTCCCGGGGGGTTATTCGCGACTTGGGCAAATCGCTTCGCAAGGATGAACGATGGGCAGCTCTTGGACACGACGTATCGCGAACAGAACGGCTGAGATGAGCGTGCAAGGTTACCATACTCATTGTGTCCATGGTCACCAGATTCATGGTGATCGGCAAGGCGTTTCGAAAGACCAAGAGCATCCTTCCGCGCCGAAAGGTCGCGGAAGGCCCAGTTTCGATATTAGCTCATCGTAGTTTGTGCGGTTACGTGTCAACGTCGAGTGGAACCGCGAAACTGTAATGCCCATCTCCTATGTTCGTGGCCCGCCACGCTATTTTACGCCAAACTACGAAAAAGCCCTCTGATCCCCCACATCGTGCTTCCACTGTACGAAAGATTCCGTTAGTTATTCGCTGCGCATGTGAGAACAGATTCGGGCCGACATGCTATGCACTTGTCTCGTCGGATGACGGACTTCCCGAGTTTCTCAGCTCCATTTATGCATCATGCAGCCGCTGTCTGATCGTAGCTACGAGTTCCCCACCACCTTTACGTCGGGCGTCGCGCATGACGGCAGCGACAGCACTCATTATCCGTACAACGGTGCCGTTGAACTCCTGATCCATCTCCAGCTGCTTTGGCTGCATCAGATTACGTGTTGATATCTTGGCGATACGGTCGCTTGGAGATGGGTGGGTATCGACGACAGCTGTGCCGTCGCCGACCGGTTCTTCGAACGCGCGTAGGATCTCAAGCGCAAGCAGCATCAACGAAGCGCCAGCCCCCGTCCTAGTATATGGGTTTGGGAGAAGCGGGAACGGCTCAAGCTCAAACTGTTCACAGACCTTCACTGCAAACGCGTCAGCCTGAAACTCCTGCATCATAGGATCGTCATCGGTACTGCGGTGTCCCAACACATGATGACCGAATTCGTGCGCGACAGTGAAATACTCCATCGACCAAGCGACCTGTTCAAACAAGTGAAACTCCGTCGGCGATGAAGGACGAAAGGGTACGAGGACATGTGTACCTGTCCCTGAGAAGGACACGAAAATCCGAAACCAATAGAGAACGAGATCAGGATGCTTCAGAAGACGTTCTCTATCGATCGCGGAGTCGGACCTTTTGGAAGTCCAGTGCGCGATATCTGCGTAAAGTGTGCGGGTGTACGCCCGCGCCACTAGACCGCACCATCTGAATAAGAATGAGCTAACCGAAAGTATGCTTTGATCGGTCATAATTACGTTAGTGAGTGATGCCGACACGCCGGCCTTCGGGTCAATCGCGATCTCCACCCTTTCGTGGGAAGTCTCTCCTGCTTTAGAGATCGCCTTTCGAACGCGGTCTGAAAGAAATTTCAATTTGAACTCGAGTCCAGATCCAACTCCCGGGCTGTTGACGCTTTCTAGCTCGCCATGAAAGCGTTCCGCCTCATTGCGCCGCGCGATTTCGGCTTCCGACCAGCCAGCTTCTTTCAATGCCTTGGCGGTCAGCTCGCGCTGTGCGGCCTCGCTTTCTTCATCCGGCTCATGCAAAGTTGCATTTGGATCTGCGGCCACCCTTTCAAATATCTGCGCCCAGAGATCACGAGCTGCATCGTTGTAACGCTTCATTCGATGATGCTCAGGACCTCAATGCCCCGCTTCACAACGACACGCCTTACGTGGTGGCGAATGTCTTCGACCGAATGGTCAACTGCAAGTTCAACTACGCGCTCTCGGCGGCTACGCCGTTCCCGCCAATGGGCATACGGATACTCTGCAATACGGGCGAAAATGGTTTCGTCACGAGGATGCGGCATCGGCTTGGTACAACCGCTGTTGATCGGACAAAACCAGATCGAATCCCTATGTGCGTCAATCAGGGACCTCGTATCGACTTCAAGAACATCGTGCTCTCGGTCGCGATAAGCTTTGGCATTGGTCAGCTTATGAAGACGTTCCTCCGACAGCCAGAAGAAGGCCTTGGCGTTCAGCAGCTGATACCAATCCGTCGGAGAGATGCGGTCGGGCAAAGCCCTTTTAAGGCCTGCGTCACTCATCGGGATCTGGTCACGCACAACGGCCCGAGGAAGGCCGTCACGTGTCACTTCAACGCTCTTCGGTCGATGTCGGCTTTCGATCTCGGTACGAATTGGCGGCTGGACGGCGTAGTGGTCCAAGAGCGCGCTGGTGCTCAGCAGGCCATATTGCTTGATCGAGTCCCACGAACCCCGCTCGGCCATGTGGTACAGAATCGGGCAATTAGCGACAAGTTCTTCAAGCTCCTCTTCAGTCACCATGCCCTCCGGTCAATGACATTACGCCAATTGAAATCCGTCGACAGCAACGAGACCGGCCGACCAGATATTCTTTCAATCTCCCCAACGAAACGGATCGTTTCCTGTGAAAGCTGCTCAAAGCGAAAGGCCTTTCGATTGCCCACGTCGAAATAGTCTACAAATGTTAGCGCGATATCCGTTGGACCATTCAGCTGGACGGAGTCACGAAACTGAACCCAGTCGAACTCCGCTATCCGCCGCGGCCTGTTGGTGGTTGTAGTCCGCTCGTTCTTCTCAAGGTCCTCGAGGGGTATGCCGCTGCGCCGATAGATTTCGGCCATGTCGACTTCATGCGCCATAGGCCCCGATGGTCCGCCAACTCTGATCGGATAGGTTCGACAGACCATGATGATCTTACGAACGTTCGAAGGCGCGATACCGGCATCTGCGAGACAGCCGGCAACGGTGGTATCCCTGGTCGTCACATGAGGATAGTCGCCGTGGTGAAGGCTCAGGCCGGTGCCCTGCGTTCCCTCTAGCAGAATCCGCTGGCCAGCAACTATCGCGCCTGCCAAGACCTGACGCGCACTTCCCAGGTATGGTTGGAGCAACTCGCAGTCACGTGCAAGAAATGCTGCTTTCCCTTCCTTGTAGTCAGATCGGCCTGTCATTTTGCGCGCGGAAGCAATGCCAACGCCCTGCGCCGTGGAGCTGATGCTGCCGAAGCGCTTTGCTTCCTCATCGCGGTCCGCGTCGGTGATGATCATCGCGCGCGGATCGATCGTCAGTCTCTCGGCATCGATCTGGTGTTCAGCGATCTCTTCCAGAAGCTTTTTGGGATAGATCACAGCGCCTGGTCCGAGGAGCAGCTTTGCATTCGGAGCACGCTGCGTGCCCGAAGGTAGATGATAGTATTTCTCCGGCTTTGGTTCTGCATAAACTTGGTGGCCAGCATTGGGGCCGCCGACGCGCACCAAGAGATCGTATTCCGGCGCGATGTGGCCAACGATGTTCCCCTTGCCCTCACTTCCGAACTGACCGCCGATCAGAACATCTACCAGAGCAACGTTTGACCGCGGATAGAGATTGAGGAGCGCGGTGGCCCGAACGAGAACGGCTTCCTCGCTGCACCGATCCGTCGAAACGACAATGTCAGCGACCTCTGCGAGCTTTCCGATTTGGCGTTCAGTCCGATTGCGCTTCAGCTCGTCGTAGGCGACCGCTTCATCGTCCTCCCGGCTGCGTGCTTCGTACCGCCTGCGCAGTTCCTCGTCAGTTGCGGTTAGGTGGATGTGATGGACTTCAGCGCCGTATGCGCGCCGGATCGCCTCGATCTGACCTGGGATACGGACCGAGTCGACAACGTAGAGGCCCTTCGGCGTCTGGCCAGTCGCATAGCTATCGATTGCACGTTGAAGAGCCTCGCCGACCCAAGCGCCGCCGTCCTTATTGTCGAGCCTCTGCCCCGCTACCTGCAGGGCTTTGCGCTCAGGTTTTGTATTCGGTGCCTTCTTGAAAATAAGTTCGCGTGTCTTGATAATCTTCGCCTCGTGCTTTTCCTTGAGCAGTCGCACCAAGGCGGACTTGCCGGAACAGATTGGACCGGAAAGCAGCACGATACGAAGTTTTGTGTTTCCCCCAGCCAATCAGAATAACTCGAGTTGTACCCGTTTAGGCGGGACATCATAGACAGTTACAGAAAGACCCGCACGCACCATCACATCGACAATCAACTCTTCTATCGTTGACCAATCTCCGCCTGCCGATCCGGTACCGATCTTCGGCATATGAATGCTCGCTCCAACAGATGCGGCATATTCAGCAACTTGTTCAAGGCAAGCACTCAACGCAGCATATCTAATTCGAGGAAAAAGTGATGGGCCAAACCCTTCCTGTCCGATCAGACTTGCGATCGTTAAATCCTCGCTCGCTTCCGAAAAGATGGCGCGTCCCAAGCGATCACGCTGCGGGATCTGCACGACTTGCTTACTGTAGGCCTCTTCTGCGTCCGGGAAACGCCTCGCAATCTTGTGTGCGACTCCACCACCCCATTTGACGGCCTTGTCGTTGACTAGCTGACAGATGATCTTCTTTCCACCATTGCGAGGTTCTAGAACATCTCCATTCAGCAAGCGTATCGGAAGATAGTTTTCTTGGGCTTGGTCAAATCTTACCAGTCCGGCCACTCTGGGGTAGACACTTCCGGCATAGGACGTCAGTGCCACACACTCGATCTGTGTTGCCGCGCCCATCACCCAGCTTTCAACTGCACGATCCGTATGTCCAATGGCGGTGCAACGATGCACAATGCTTTCATTGGGGATCGCCAGCCCTGAAAGACGGATCTTTGGTGCAGTGGGCGAACTGACAAAATAGTCGATCTTGTAGTGCCGCGTTCCATCCTCGGAAACTGATGGCGACGAAACGAAGATTCCGATGGGCTGACTAGATATCTTCGCTAGACGAATGAGAAAGGCCTCTGCCGAGACGTCGTACTCGCGGCGCTGACGCATCAAGTCTTCGATTGGGGGAATGTCCGATGCGGCCGGCAGGCTTCCAATCGGGAGCACAAACTCGGATGCTGCCACATTGCAGAGCATTTCCAGCTGCCAGTCGTCTGGAGTTTTATTGCCGCCCCGATTGCGAATCTGTTCCGACCAATCAGGAAATAGCAGGTGCGCGATTTCATGAGCGATAGAGAACCGCACCCGCTCTCGCGGCTGCTGGGGATTAAATTCGATTTTTGGGCCGCTTTCCGTCGCCACCAGTCGCGCGTCGGCGACGCTGGAATTGGCTTCGATTTGGACCTCAAGCATTTCGGCGATGCGCAGAGGGTTGAACGGGGGACCTTCCCAGCCCTTCTCGCGCGCCGTCAACACGAGGGAACGGGCTGCGTCTTCTATAGCGGCCAGTGGATCAGCATTCTTCGCGAACGCTTTTACTGATGTGTTGGTCCAGTTGATCGAAGAGGCTTCAGGCATGATGGTTCGATCGGATATACCTACGGCCGGTTGCGCATTGTATGGTGGGGTCACACGAAACTCTAGAATGGATTTACGGCAATCTGAAAATAAGTACGTTGGACTTGCAGAAAGCGGCGAATATCCAATCGGTAAGTGCGCTCTTTCGAGCTTGTGGCGAACGGCAGCTCTCTGCCCTGCTTGGTCGTCGCTGCGGCGAAACGAATGGCAGTTTCCGGGCACCGCACCGAAGCTCCCGAACGACTGGAATAGAGACGCAAGGCTACCGTACCCATTGCACCCATGATCGCCAGATTCATGGCGACTGGCAAGACGCTCCGAGAGACCAGGAGCACGCCGCAGCCGAGAGGTCGAGGGAGGGCTGGCTCCGATAGTTCATCGTAGTTTGTGCGGTTACGTGTCGTCGTCGAGAGGAACAACGAAACAGTAATGCCCATCTCCTATGTTCGTGGCCCGGAAAACGCCGTTAAGAACGAGGACGCTCATTCGCCGAAGAATTCCACGCGGCTTTCGCCGCCGCGATGCGCGAACATTTTCCGTGGGAGTGGCTCAGTCGTTCGGGGGCCTTCCAGCCCGTTCCGAGAGCCAGTGGCCGCTCACCACGGCGCGACGGCGCGACTGACGCTCACCTTTCGCGAATCAGTGCAGATCATCCCCTAGCAATGGCTTTTCCAACGGCCAGCATCGCTATCAACACTATTCACAGCAAAAGGTAATGAAAATTTTTTTCTAAGGATATTATCCTGAGATTTCAATGGTTAACTTGATAATTCAGGTTCCATGACTTACCAAATGCTGATCATGAATAAGCCTGCTCCCTTGCAGTGCTGATTTCATGTCATATTTCTCCTCAACCTATTCAGGGAGGAGGGCCAATTGAATACGACTGAGGAACTGCTCAAGGCGATTTTGAGCATCGTCGCGCGGAAGACATTTCCGCCCGATGTACTTGCGAAGATCGTGATGCCAACGGTCGGAAGCGATAAGCAACTATTGGCTTACAATCTCTGCGACGGTGAAACGCCGCAGGCTGACATTTGCAAGAAGGTAAAACTAGACCGGGGAAATTTCAGCCGCGCGGTAGCGCGCTGGATCGAAGCTGGTGTGGTCGTGCGCGTCGGCAGCGACCGGCTTCCATTACATGTCTATCCGCTCAACAAGGGTACACTGAAGGCTGAGGGCGGCAAGTCATGAATGAAGAAGTTTTGGAAAAGCTGGACATCCTCATACGGCTCCAAGCAGCGGCTTTAACGGCGACGATGGAATCGTCGAAAGAGAAAATTCAATTCCTTTCAAGCGCCGGACTTCGCCCGACGCTGATAGCAAGCATACTTGGAACAACTGCCAATCACGTGAACGTCACATTGTCTAAAGGTCGGAAGCCGTCCAAGGCTGGATAGTTAGGAGATACAAATGGATACGAGCAACAATAGCGAACTCCTCGGAGAAATAAGGGCTGTCAAAATGCTGCTAATCCTTAATGCCCTTGCACAGGGATGTCAGCAGAAGCATGTCGCCGTAGCACTGAGCGTTAGCGACGCAACATTAAGCCGGATGTATCCAAAAGGCTTCGCTAAGGAAATAGCGAAAATCGCGGATCGGCGCTTCGTTACTGAAGCGGAGCCGGCATGACCGACGAACAGGCCGAACAGATACTCAAAGAGTTGGAAATGCTCCGCAAGCTCAAGCTCGCGGAAATGCTTGAACGGGGCTATTCGCAATCGCAGCTCGCTCAAATCCTAGGTGTTAGCCAGCCCACAATTAGCCGGATGACCCCCAAAGTTAGCCGGACGGCCCCCAAAGTAACTGCGAAGAAGGGCTGACACCATGAATGCCAGAACCGCAGTGGTCGATTGGTCGGGCAACTACGAAGAGAATTGCATTCAACTCGGCAACCATCTCGGCAAGAACAGCATCCGTCGAAAGCTATTCGACGCGATCTATGGACGTGGATCAAAGCTACGCACAAAGAAGCAGTTGATGGCAGCAACTGGAATCAAATCCAGCCACGGCCAGCAGGCTCAAAATCAACTGGACTACCTCGCAAGATATGGTTTGATTTTGCGAGATAAGAATGGCGGCTCGGTTTCGGACGGAAGCCATTATGTCTACGGCAAGGAGCCGAACGTCCGTGCGCATCGAAAAAACATACTCAAATACGCTGACAAACCTGCTCTCGCTAAGAAAACACCGACCAAGCGCAATCATGTTGTGAACGTCGTTGTTGGGAGAGGTGTGGCACGGAGTGCTTTGAGGCAGAAGAAGCCGCTAGATGTACTTTACTTAATGGCCAATCCGATCAAACGGCACTCGTTACGAGTCGATGCAGAGGTCAGCAAGGTGACAGAGGAGATTCGTCGCTCAAACTTTCGCGATAACATCCGTCTGCACCAGTCACCCGCAGCCAACCTCGACAGCATCTTGCGCGGTCTCAACGATCACCGGCCCCGTATCGTGCATTTCTCAGGTCACGGGAATAGCGGAGGCCTAGCCGGTGACGACGGCGGTATCAACCGCGTGAAGACAAAATTTGTCTCATTCGACATTTTGGGCAAGGCACTTCGTGCGACTGATACACCGCCCGAAGTTGTTGTGCTGAATGCTTGCCGGAGTGCCGGTGCGCGCACCTCACTTTTAGGTTCTGCCAAGGCGCTTATTGTTATGCAGGACTCAATTAGTGATATCGCGGCCATTGCTTTCGCCACCAAGTTCTATGGTGCGGTTGCCAGCGGCCAGTCACTTAAGTCTGCTTATGACCAGGGTGTCGTAGCGATTGAATCGGTTTCATTGGTGGAAGCAGGAACGCCCGCTCTCAAGTGTGCGAGCGGGGTGAACCCGGCGAAGTTGTTCCTCGCCTAGAGAGACAATCGCCCAGCAAAGCGAAAGCTGCACAGCGATGGTCGGAAGAATGCCGGAAATATGCGGCATATTTCAGCATCGCTCATGCGCGCCGTGCTTGTCCCTGGGCCAGGATCACCCGCGTGGCCGGATGCCGTTCAGGAAGGTTTTCAGTGCCGGGTTCTTGTTGTCCGGCTTGGAGCAGGCGATGTAGCCGAGACGGGTCGCGCCATTGCCATCATGAACCGGCCGAAACACGACGCCGAGGCTGGTGAGGCCGATCGCGGATTCGCATTGCAACGCGATGCCCTGACCATGCGCAACCTCGCTCAGGATGCTTTCGCGGCTGAGGCGGCATGTGACGATATCCGGATGGTCGGACGGCGCCGCGAGGTGTCGGAGCAGGAGGATACCGATGTCCGGGCCGGGGTCATGATGGCTGACGAGAAAGCGTTCACCTTTCAACTCAGGCCAATAGATGACCGATCTGTCCGCTAGAGGATGTCCCTTCGGCAGCGCGACCACGAGATGCTCCGCCCAAAGCGCGATCGTATCGAATACCTCGCACTTGCCGGCGTCGCCAAGGATGATGCAGGCGTCGAGCGCGCCGGACAACACGCCTGCCGTCATGTCCAGTAAGGGCCGCTCGACCAACTCCACGTCAATTTCCGGATACCGTTTGCGGAAGTCGCTCACGGCCGCGTGGAACGCTCCCGCCGAAAGCGACTGGTAGAAGCCGACAACGACGCGCCCGACCGTCCCGGCACCGCTGGCCCTCGCGTGCTGGGCCATCCGGTCAAAATCCTCGATAATGCGGCGCGCCACGACAACAAAATCCTCGCCGGCCGGCGTCAGCCGTGCGCCTGCCGTGGAGCGGTCGAACAGCTTGACCTTAAGCTCGATCTCGGCCTCCTTGATGCGCTTGCTAACGATCGGCTGCCTGACATTGAATTCATGGGCGGCGGCGCTGAAGCTGCCGTTGCAGGCGGTGGCGACGATGTAGCGAAGGTGGCGCAGGTCCACTTGGTTTCCTCCAGGCATTCAACGCACCGCGGCGGCCACGAGCCGAGTCTGGGCCGATTGCGTGAGCCAACCGCGCAAGCTCAACGCGCAGCGCTAGAATGAATAGTCCGACCGGTGGAAACCAATGAGATGGGCGCCCTGAGGGGCCGACCGAAGGACCATATCGTATCCTCGTCGGGAACCATTGCGCCTGGCGCTGGCGGATCACCGGAACGGACGCAGCAGAAACACGACGTAGAGCACGCTTGGCAGCAGCAGCGTCGCCCAGGAGACGCGGTCCCAGATGCCGTCGCCGACCAAGGCCGCGATTAGCCCAGTGATCGACAGTACGCCGATCACCAGTGGCCACGCGAAAATTTTGGTCAGGGTCTGACGGCGCGAGCGGTTCACGCTCATGACGACACCGCCTGCTGATCTATCGGCCGAGCGGCCGCCGGCGCTGCGACGGTCGTGGGCTTGCGTCTACGTAGCCAGAGATAGAGCCCGGTCCACAGGATCACGATGGTGAGAATGTCGAGAATCGCCCAGATGATTTTCAGTGGCATACCGCCATAGTCGCCAAAATGCAGCGGCTGCGACAACAACAGTGTCGAGACGTACCACGGCAGATCGCGCGTATCAGTGAGTTGCCCAGTCTCGGCATCAACCAACGCGGGCTTCAGCAACCGCGAGGTCACTGGCGTATCGCCGCGCAGAAACACCGCATAGTGGCTCTTGCTGGTGAATAGCGATCCCGGAAAGGCGACGAAGACCGGTACCATGCCAGGCACTGCCTGCTCCGCCACCTCGACGGCGCTCTGCACCGAGGAGAGTTTCGTAGGAATCTCGCGATCCTTGTATTGCGCGGTCATCTCGGCGAGCTGACCATACTGCCAGAGCTTCGCCACCAAGTCGGCCCAAGTGTTGATGACGCCGGTGAAACCGACGACAAGGGTCCACGCTACCAACAAGATGCCGGCGAGGTTATGCACGTCGAGCCAGCGCACGATTCGTGGCCGGTCGCGCCGATAGGCGCCGAACCTCAGCTTGCGCATCGACGGCGCGTAGACAACGATCCCGGATACGATCGCGATGCAGAACAGGATGCCCATGAAACCGAGGAACAGCTTGCCTGGTAAGCCGGCGTACATCTCGGTATGCAATTTTAGCATGATATAGGTGAAGCGCCCGGTCACGTCCGGTAAATCGAGGAACGCCCCGGTGTGCGCGTCCATCCGCAGAAACCGGTTGTCGGCTGGATCAGCGGTGATCGATGAGCCGACCGCGACGAACAGCGTATTCGGATCGTCACGATCCCAGGCCAGGAAGTGCGGCACCTGTTCGGGAGCCCGCGCTAGTGCGTTGCGGATGATGAGATCGAGATCGGCCTTCGGCGAGCCGGGCGGCACCTGGGCCGCCGGCACGCCCTCATGCAGCAGGTCGTCGATCTCGTGGTGAAAGATCAGCGGCAGCCCGGTAATGCAGAGCATCAGCATGAAGACGGTGCAAATGATGCTGGACCATTTATGTATCCAGCTCCATCTGCGTATTGCTTTGCCATAACCAATCAAAGCCTAGTTCCAGCTATATTTCAGGGTGGCCAGAACTTTTCTTGGAGCGCCAAGCACGCAATAGCTCAGGCTCGAGACGCAAGTCGAAACATAATATTTGTCGAACAGATTGGTCGCGTTGATCTGAAGTTTGAGTCCATTTAGATCCCTTCGATATTGTCCAAAATCATAGGAGATTGCCGCGTCAAAGAGTGCATAGGATGGGATCGCGACAGTGTTTGCCGCATCCATATAGTTCTCTCCAATAAAGCGCACGCCGCCTCCCAGCCCAAAACCCGCTGCGGGGCCATCCCGGAACGTATAAAAGGCCCACAACGAGGCATAGTCCCGCGGGATCATGGGGACATATTTGCCGACATCTCCGGCGGTGCTGCTTTGGGTGACCTTGGGATCAAGGTGGGTATAGCCCGCCGTGATATCGAGCTCTCGTGAAAGACTCGCTTTCGCTTCCAGCTCGATGCCACGGACGCGGATTTCGCCAGTCTGAATCGAGAATAACGGATTAGATGGGTCAGTCGTCAAAGCGTTTTGCTGCGTGACGTCAAATGCCGCCATGGTGAACATCGCCTTATAACCAGGCGGCTGATACTTGATGCCGATCTCCTGACCCTGCGCGGTCGTGGGCTTGAATGGACTGCCAGATGAATCGGCGATGGACAGGCCGGTGACAGGCTGGAACGATGTCGAATAGCTGACATAGGGCGCAAGGCCGCTATCAAAAACGTAGGACAATCCCGCGCGTCCGGTCCATGCGTCCGCGTCCTGCTTTGTAACGGCAGAGCTCAACAAATTGGTCGTATCCGCTTGCCAATTGTCGTGCCGACCATTCAACGTGAGGACGAAGCGGTCAAACTTGATCTGATCTTGAAGATAAATCCCGACCTGACTTTGATTGGACGATAACGAGTAATACGTCGTCAACGCTGATGGATCCGGAAGTCCCTGTCCGTAAACAGGCGAGTTAATGTTGAGCATTGACCCAAGCCCAATCGCATACGAGCCGCCAGATTTGGCTGTGCTATAGTCAACGCCGAATAGGACGGTATGACCTAGCCATCCTGTCGTGAAATCCGCTTGAAGTTGGTTATCAATCACGAACGAGCGTGAATTTGAGTACACGTCATTTGCCAGTCGTGCGATATAACCACCCGTGGCCTGAGGATCAGGCGTTGAGTTCTGCATTTGGGTCATATGTGCAGATACGTCGGAGTAGCGTGCATTCTGGCGGAACTGAAATACGTTGTTGAAGCGATGCTCGAACGAATATCCGATCATATTTTGATCGGCGCTCCATCGATCAAAGCTCGGCTCCCCCAAATTCGCACTGTAGGGGATGCGTCCATAAATGCTTGGGTAGAGACTTCCGTAAGCCGGCACGAATTGGGTATTTGGGCTGTTATTGCGATCCCTTGTGAAATTGGACAAGATCGTAAGCGTCGTATCATTATCAGGACGCCACATCAGACTTGGCGAAATGGAATAATGCCGCTCGTTATTGAAATCGACCCAGCTATCGGAATAGCGCCCAACTCCTGAAATACGATACAGAAATTCTTTGTCTTTATCGATGGGACCGCTGAAATCGAAAGCTGCCTGGGCACGACCATAACTGCCCGTCTGGAACTCCACCTGATTTTGCGGCGTAAGCGTCGGCCGTTTGCTGACCATGTTGATCAAGCCGCCAGGCGATGTCTCTCCGTAAAGGCTTGATGATGGCCCCTTCAGAACTTCGATGCGCTCAAGCCCCCACGGATCGATATGGGTTGCCGCGAGATTGAGCGACGGATCGACAGGCAATTTCAACCCGTCAAGATAACGCGGGGCCACAAAGCCACGAACGACAACATCATCGTTGCTCGTCGAGCTCGCGCCGTATCGTTCGGTGACGAGGCCAGGTGTGTACCGAAGCGCCTCATTCATCGCCTGCGCTTGCTGATTTGCAATCTGATCCTGAGTTACCACCGAGATGGACTGCGGTGTCTCCAAAATGGGCGTATCAGTCTTGGTGCCGGTTGCGCTCTGCCGGGCCGCAAAACCTTGGACGGGTCCATTCGCCCGCTCGGGCGCATTGCCGCCGGCGACGTCCACGGGGGGGCAACCTGATTGCGGGTCTCGACGCAATGAGGCGTATGCGACCAGCGGATTGACCTGAGCGCCTTGACGAGCGCGCGGCGGACTTTGATTGCTTGGGAGCGGTGACCGTCACAGGCGGCAATGTGCTAGGCGACGCTTGTGAGGACTGTGCCGATGCAGGCAATGACGAAGCGAAAATGACGCTAACTGCGCCGATGGCGGTTCCCGCCATCACGTTTATGCCAAACTGCTTCAAGGACTTGCGCTGCATCGAGAACCCCCATGTCTGGGGATTCTTCATAGGGTCGCGCGGCTCGCCACGCCACGATCATGGCTTTTGCGACATGCAAGAACTCTTTCGCGGCAGACAATTTAGAACAGCTCTTGAAAATCGCTCGAGGTCAACTGCGCACGGCGTCCTTGCGCGGCGAGCGCCCGAAATGTCTTCGATAGGCTGTAGAGAAGGCCGCCGCGTTGGAAAAGCCAACCTTATAACCGACTTCGGCAATGCTCTGACCGCGCTCCGTCAACAGCGCTTGCGCGATCAACAATCGCTGAGTCCGGACATAGCCGAATATAGTTGTAGCGAACACAGCCTTAAAATTGGCTTGCAAGGTTGTCACGTTCACGCCGACACGCTTAGCCAATTCCAATATGCGCGGCGGCGATGTCAGGTTGGCGTCAAGGATGTCGCGCACCTCCATCACCCGGTCATAATGCCGCCGGCCAATAAGCGCGACCTTCCGCGACTCTTCCTTGAGAAGCTCGGCAACCTCGATCACGAAGGCAAGGATATTGCTTTCGAGAAATAGTTCGCCAAGCGCGCCAGTATAGGCATGGTCCAAATTGCTCCGCGCAATGGCAACAAGTCGGGGCGAGCGCGGCAAGATCTTGGTCTGGAATTTGGTGCGGACCAAGGAAAGCAGCATCGTCAATCCGTCGTCGTTTACGTTTTCAGCAAACCGCTCGAAAAAAGCGGCTTGAGAACAAAACCCGCGCTGCGCGATGTATGGCCCGCGATACTGCGCCCATGGCATCGCATGGATCGTGCGCATCCTCCCAGAACGGCACGCTCAAGAACCTTGTAGACGCGGCCATAAGATTCGACTTCGACAAAGTCGCGCTCGTCGCCACCAAGCAGGATGGAGCATCCAAGGCATGCCTCCCGGTCAATGACGAAGTCTTGGGTCAAAAGGCAAATGGTGTCGTTAGCCACGGCTATGAGGCCGGGCTGGATCTCGCGAAACAGTAACCGCCCGGACATAACCGGTGTTTCAACCGGACTGGGCGACACATCGTGAAGCCCACCCCCTAACGGTGTGTAAGCATCCAAAAGATCAGAGGCTCGATAAGAGCTCGGTGGCGGCGGCCGAAATATATTCATAGCCGGCGGACCACAGTGATTCGAATGTTCATCGGCTACCAATCATCTTTTTGATAGTCAGCCATCAAGGCTACGCCTGAATGAGTGCACAAACAATCATGAGTTCAATAGCTTAGAAAGCTTACAACTTCGCGATACTGTCCGGCAGATCATTATCAATGGCTGGCGGATTTATGTCTCCGCTAGGTTAGAAATGAACGCCGCGCATGATACTATTATTAGCTGATTCACTTTCGTTCCTTGCATCTACGATGAACCAGAGCACCTCCATTCGCGAGGTGTCTCAATTGGTCTCAAGGATGTTGATGGCAAATAGGCAAGTCGCGCGATGGCGGGCGGCGCGGCGATATGTGAAGTCTCCGCGCCGCCCGCCATCACACCCGGTCCTGCTGCGGCCTATTGAACGCCATCTGTCCGATTTTCGTCCAGGCGCCGTGTGCGTATCCGCCCTGATCGCTTTGGAGCTTGTCGGCCATCCAGAGCAGTGCGCCGAAGATGGTGGCGCGGTCATCGCCGGTCAGGTCCACGATGCCGGCCTTGACGACGAGGCCGCCGAGTTCGATCAGGTGCCGCGTGCGCTTGCGGCGTTCGGCCTGCCAGTTGCGCATGTCATGCCGGGCGCGCGCCGCCTGATGGCGGTTGCGCGCTGCCCGGTTGCGTTGGAGCGCCGCCAGCGTCGCGCTCAGTTGCCGGAGCAGTTCGCCGCGCGCGCCGCTCGAAAAACGTCGCCCCGCGTTTCGCCCATGCCTCCCTCGTTCTGGCGTCTTTCGTCTCGGTCACCACGATCAGCGCGCCGGCCAGTTCCTCGGCACTGAGCATATCGGCTCCGGTGGCAATCACCAGTTCGCCAAGCTGCTGTACCTTGCGACTCTTAAGTTCGCGTGCCTTGTCTTCGAGCGCTTTCAGTTCGGAGTCAAAGTCGCGTGGTTTGCGCATGTGTCGTCTCCATCGTCATCATTTGTTGTCGATGGAGTGAGGATAGTTGAGCGCGTTGCGGATTGCTTCTATGTTGCCGGGACAGCGTGAGACGCGGCGGTCCGTCCCGAGAAATTAGTTTCGAGGGCGCGCTTATACGTCGTTCCGACGTGCGCTTGAGCGTGTCAATGATCCGATCGCGATGGCGATCTATCATCTTCACGTCAAGGTCATCAGCCGCAAGCGCGGCCAGAGCGCGGTGGCGTCGGCCGCCTACCGCTCGGCCTCGCGGCTGCGCGATGAGCGCCTGGGCCGCGATCAGGACTTCACCGCCAAACGGGGTGTGGTCCATTCCGAGGTGCTGCTGCCGGACGATGCACCCGAGCAATGGTCCGACCGCGAACGGCTCTGGAACGATGTCGAGTCCTTCGAGGTCAGGAAGGACGCCCAGCTTGCCCGCGAGGTGGAGTTCGCCCTTCCGCGCGAACTGACGCAGGCGCAGGGCATCGACCTCGCTCGCGACTTCACACAGTCGGAGTTCGTCGATCAGGGCATGATCGCCGATCTCAATGTGCATTGGGACATCGGCGAAGACGGAAGCCCCAAACCCCATGCCCATGTCATGCTGACCATGCGCAGCGTGGATGAGAACGGTTTCGGCCCAAAAGTGCGCGACTGGAACCGCACGGAAATGGTGGAGCGCTGGCGGGAACGCTGGGCTGAGCTTGCCAACGAACGTCTGGCCGAACTCGATATCGACGCGCGGATCGACCATCGCAGCCTTGAGGCGCAGGGCATCGCACTGGAGCCGCAGAGCCAGATCGGCGCGACTGCACAGCGCATCGAAGGCGAAGGAATTGAAGCCGCCGACAGGGCGGAAATGCACCGCGAGATCGCCCGCAACAATGGCGACAAGATCATTGCCGATCCGTCCATCGCACTCGACGCCATCACGCATCAGCAATCGACCTTCACGCGCCGCGACATGGCGAAGTTTGCGCACCGGCACAGCGACGGAATGGACCAGTTCAACGAGGTCATGGGCGCGATGCGCAATGCGCTCGATCTGGTCGAACTCGGCCAGGACGGGCGTGGTGAAGACCGCTTCACCACTCGCCAGATGATTGAGGCCGAACAGCGCCTGCACCGAGCGGCGGAACTGATGGCCGAGCGGGAACGCCATGCGGTCAATGACAGGGACAGACTCGATGCTCTTGCGCGCGCGGAAGCACGCGGCCTTGTCCTGTCCGGCGAACAGGTCGATGCGTTGGCGCATGTCACGGACGGGCGCGACCTTGACGTCGTCGTCGGTTACGCCGGAACGGGCAAGAGCGCCATACTGGGTGTGGCGCGAGAGGCTTGGGAGGCGTCCGGTTACGAGGTTCGCGGCGTGGCGTTGTCCGGTATTGCGGCCGAGAATCTGGAAAGCGGATCGGGCATTGCGTCGCGCACCATCGCCAGCATGGAGCACGGCTGGAACAACGGCCGCGACATGCTCACTTCGCGCGATGTTCTTGTGATCGACGAGGCCGGCATGGTCGGCACGCGCCAGTTGGAGCGCGTGCTCTCCCATGCCGCGGAAGCCGGTGCAAAGGTGGTGCTAGTCGGCGACCCGCAGCAGTTGCAGTCCATCGAAGCGGGCGCGGCATTCCGGTCGATCCATGAGCGTCACGGCGGCGCGGAAATCGGCGAGGTCCGCCGCCAGCGCGAGGACTGGCAGCGCGACGCGACCCGCGATCTGGCGACCGGCAGAACAGGCGAAGCGATCAATGCCTATGAGCAGAACGGCATGGTGCATGAAGCCGTATCCCGCGAGCAGGCGCGCGGCGATCTGATCGACCGCTGGGACCGCGACCGGCAGGCAGAACCGGGTCGCAGCCGCATCATCCTCACCCACTCCAATGCAGAGGTGCGCGCCTTGAACGAGGGCGCGCGTGAACGGATGCGGGACGCCGGCGATCTGGGCGAGGACGTTCATCTGAAAGTCGAACGCGGCGCGCGAAACTTCGCCAGCGGGGATCGCGTCATGTTCCTTCAGAACGAGCGCGGGCTTGGCGTGAAGAACGGAACGCTCGGCACTATCGAACAGGTCAGCACGCAGAGCATGACCGTGCAGACGGACGATGGACAGAACGTCTCGTTCGACTTCAAAGACTACAACAAGATCGACCACGGCTATGCCGCGACGATCCACAAGGCGCAGGGCATGACGATGGACCGCACCCATGTGCTGGCGACGCCGGGGATGGACGCCCACGGCAGCTATGTCGCCTTGTCGCGGCACCGCGACGGCATGGACCTGCATTACGGCCGCGACGACTTCGCCGGCCAGGACCGGCTTGTCCGCACCTTGTCGCGCGACCGCGCCAAGGACATGGCGTCGGATTACGAACAACGCGATCCGATGCAGGACTATGCCGAACGGCGCGGCATCACCTTCCGCGAGCGCGTCGCCGAGATCGTGCGCAAGGTCGTGCCGGAAAAGGTGCGCGACCGGATCAGCGGGATGTTCGACGGTTCGCGCTCTGCCGCTGACGCCGCGCCTGGTTCAGACGTTGGAGAGCGGCCGGAAAGGAAAGGCGCGGATGTGGAGGCGCGGCGCGAACCCGCAGTGCCCGCGCGCGCGGCCAACGACGACCCGGAGGTCGCACTGCGTCGCGCCCGCACCGATGCGCTCAAACGTCATGCCCGCGCCGTGGACGCGATCTTCAGCGCGGATGATGCGGGTCGCAAGGCGAGTCCCGAGCAATGGAAGGAACTGACCGCCACGCGGAAAGCCTTCGATGAGGTGCGGCCGCACGGCTGGCAGGATGCGGAAGCCGCTTACGCCAAGGATGGAGAACTGGCCAGCGAAGCAGGGTCGGGTCGGATCAACCGCGCCGTCCGCGCGCTCCAGTTGGAGACCGAAATCCGCACCGATCCGCACCGCCGCGCCGACCGCTTCGTGGAGCGCTGGCAGAAGCTCGGCCACACGAGCCAGCGCCAGTATCAGGCCGGCGATATGTCCGGCTACAAATCCACGCGGGCGGCGATGGGCGATATGGCCAAGAGCCTGGAGCGCGATCCGCAACTGGAATCCATCCTCGCGGGCCGCAAGCAGCAACTCGGCATCACGTTCGAGTCCGGCCGCAGCCTCGGCCGGGAGCTCGCCTTCAATCATGGCATCGACCTTGGCATAGGACGAGGGATCGGATTGTGATTGGCGCACGCGACAGCGCGCAGGGCCGGCGCATCTCCATGCTGGCGACGGTAGGGAGAAAGATCGCTCGCGACGTTTCTGCCTACCGCGCGGGATAGGCTTTTCCGAAACTGCCTCCGAACCGTTGGACGGTCGCTGCGCCAGCCTGAGACGGAGACAGTTTGATGCAGGTAGTATCCCAAAGAACCGCCACGCCCTTTTGGGCGACATGGATTGATCCCGCCGATTGCAAGTATTTGCCGCCGTTTCTACGCCACAGTACGCCGACGTGAAAAATGCTCTTGCGCGCGCGACCGCTTGCTCTGACTGATCTCAGAAGCCGTCAGAAACAACGGGCAGGAGGCAGCGCAGCCATGCGAGAGCCAGACCGTATCATCCGTCTAAAAACCGTTCTGTCCCGGACAGGACTGTCGCGGTCCACCATCTATCGCAAGATCGCCGAGGGCACGTTCCCGCCCCAACTCAAGATCAGCACCAACAGTGCGGGATGGAAGGAATCCGACATCAACCGCTGGGTCGAAAATCCTGTGGCGTGGAGACCACAGCGAGAAGGTGATGAAGTCCGATAAAGCTGGATGCTAGAGTTGGCGAAATGAAGTAATTTCCTGTGGGAAACGGAATCGAACCGTCGGTATAATTTTGGATTGGGTAATTTTGTGGGTATCGATCATCATTCACACTGAAGATTTATCAATCATTTCAACAGCGTAATATATAGTTTCGATTCCGCCCCTGGCACCATTGGCTTGAAGAACTGAGAGCCTTCAATAAGACAAGTTCTATCAAGGTGTTACGCTGGCCCACTGTGTAACAAGGGTGAGCTACAATCCTGACTTGAGTCTGTCGACCGCGAATCCGTCGTCGTCAACGCCCGACTATCGGCGCCCGGCGGTCGCCCAGTCGAACGGTACGAGTTGAAAGATGGCGTCCGGGGTCGTCTCATCGTGCCAAGAGCGACACCGATTCCCGCGCGTCAAGGCTGCCCCCGCCTCGGGCGCAGCCGGGGGGCACGGCTTCCAATTCGCCTCTCCGACCAGACGCCCATGCCGGGGCCGGCCCTGCTCCTCCCTCTGCCCCAACCCGGCGGCGGAATAGGCCCCGCCCGTTCAACCAGGTTCGGGATCGTCGCGGCGCGGAGCGGCACCGTCCTCGCCATCCTCCTCGTCATCCGGCTTTGCCGGAATGGCGTAGACCCCGGCCATCCAGCGGTGGAGGTCAATGTCGCGGCAGCGCGCCGAACAGAACGGCTTGAACCTCTCCTCCGCGGGGCGGCGGCAGATCGGGCATGGGGCGGCGGGCGCGAGTGTCGGCATGGAAGAGACCTATAGCGTTTTCGAGCGA
>Ga0182747_1000992_pt1 | contig 23537 bp, 23 predicted proteins | sample eDN3rd30CBELigBY_FD_128526 | JGI IMG/M metagenome (GOLD analysis project Ga0182747, IMG submission 128526) | Enriched backyard soil microbial communities from Emeryville, California, USA - eDNA 3rd pass 30_C BE-Lig BY (version 2) (version 2) | ecosystem: Environmental > Terrestrial > Soil >...
CTCCGCCACCCGGCCGAGATTCTCGTTGAAGATCACCACCGAGTGCCACTCGGTCTTCTCCTTGCGCTCGCCCGTGCCCTTGTCCTTCCAGGTCTCGGACGTCGCAATGCGCAGGTTCACCACCGGCTCCCCGTTCGACAGCCGCCGAACCTCCGGGTCGCGCCCGAGATTGCCCACCAGGATCACCTTGTTCACAGATCCAGCCATACGGCCTCTCCACTTCATCTCTCCTGAACGGCTGAGGCGTAATGGACGCCCACCGTTTCCAGGTCGGTTGCACACTCCTGCCCATGGCGGGCATCACTTATTGTTCTATCTTTGTTCCAGGTGAAACACAAGAGGCCAGGGGTCTTACGGAGGAGTGGCGGAGGCCTGGGCGATAGCCATGAAAAAGGGGAGCGGTTTCCCACTCCCCTTCGATCGATCCTCTCAAGCCCGGAGGCTATTCGGCGGCCTGCAGATAGACCACCTTGGACTGCTCCCTCTGAACCTCGCGCAGGGTGCGCGCCATATAGGTGAGCTGCTCGATGGCCCTGTCGAGGTCGAGCTTGGCGCCGTCCTCGAGATCGTAGGCATCCCGTCCCCGGTAGAGCCGGTTGACCTGACTTTCCATCTCCGCGGTCGCCTCGCGGATGCGGCGGACGAGGTTGTCCGCAATCACATTGGCGTTGTCGTCGACAACGCAGAAACCGACATCGCTTGCGCGGACCTTAGCCATGGGTTGAAACCTCTTGTTGTTCTTCGTCTCAGGCAATCGCCCGCTCGGCCTGCAGCACATGTACGCCGAGCCGGCGGGCCAGAGAATGCTTCGTTACCGGCCCGATGCCCGGCAGCGTCGCGAGAAAGCGCAGCCGGTCGGCACTGGTCTTGTACGCGACGAACAGATCCTCGCGCTTATGCCAGATCGCATCGATGGCCGCGGCCTTGGCTGGGTGGCGAAAGCCGACCCGGGCCGTCGAGCCGAGATCGAGGGCGCGCATGCAGCGCTCGAAGGTGCGCCGACCGATGGCCGGCGTCACGCTGGCATGGCAGATCGTCTCGATCACCTGCTGCGCAAACTCGTCCGCCGTTTCGGGAGCTATGCCCTCCACGTCGGGGAGAGCGTTCCGAAAGGTCTGCGCGCCGTGGCGCATCGTCTCCTCAAGGCCGAAATCCGGCATGATCCTCACCGTGTGGTCCAGGCCGCCTGAAGCAGCCGGGCAAGCGCGGTTCCGGTTTCACGAATCCGCTGCGGCGCCCGCCAGGGGAGGGCGGTTTCGCGCAGGAAACTCATGCGGTCGGAACGGTTACGCGGGTTCGTCGAAACTGGGCGCGCGCCGGATGCCGGGCGCATGCGCCGCACGTCATCCGAGCCTGGAAAACCTTGACCGTTCAAGGGTTTCGGCGCGGAGCGCGGTTCGATGGAGATGGGGTTTCCACGCATTGGATGCAAGGCACCCGGGATCACTGGGACCGTGCGATAAGCAGGCTCTGCGACACCCGGCCACGGCGAGATCTCCAAGCGGGCGACCTTCAGCGTCTGCGCAAGCTCTACACCGGTCGCCACTCCATAGAGCGACGCCGCGCGGGAAAAGGCCTCCGTGAAGGATTTCATCGCACACCAGCTCTTCTCGGCCATATGCAGCGGCCAAGCCCAAAGTCCGTCCTCGCGGCGCTGGCCAAGGCTGTCGCGCTCGATGAAATAGCCTGTACGCTTGTGCTCGAGCCCACTCTCGGTGACGAGCCAGTCTTCGTTCTCGAAAATCGGTCGCTCGTCGATCATGACGCTCATCGCGGATATCCTTTGCGGCTGTTCGGGCGCGGCTGCCCTAATGGCGTCACATCCAAGACGCATACAAAGGATGCGAACAAATCAAGAACATAGCCTCAAAGCCCTCTGTGTCAAGCAAAGACGGCGTTTGAAGACTGTAATCTTGGAGTAACCGACACTATGTGGAGGGTCCGATGCCGGCATTGAAGAGATCGCCCTCGATCCGGTCCAAAAAGAGGCGAAGTCGTTGCGACGAAATACCGCTCGCGATAACTGAAGCTCGACCATTGCAACTCAGCGGATTCGCCACGCCATGACCAGCCCGTCACGCCTCGAAACGGACCAGCTCCGCCGCCTCGAGGAGATGCGCAAAACCTTCGACAGGCTGCGCGCCGAGCGGATCCGCGCGGAAGGCGAAGTCGAGCGTCTGGCGCGCGACCTCGAGGAGGCCCGTGCGCTGGCGCTGTCCGAATTGGGCACCGACGACGAAGGCCAGATCCAGGCGTTGATCGAGGACGCACAGGCGAAGAACGCCAAGCGCGCCGAGGAATTCAGCCAGGCCCTGCGCGAGGTCGAAGCGCGTCTCAAGCAGCTCGGAGACGAGCGGTGATCGTGCAGACCATCGATCATGATGTGGCGCGGGCTGAAGCCTCGCTCGTCCGTCTCGAAGGACGGCGCGATGCCGTTGCAGCCCGCATCACTGAGCTGACGCGTAACGTCGAGCTTGCGAAGGGGCGCCTTGCCGTCAAGGACGAGGTCGAGACCTTCATCGAGGCGGTGCATGGCAGCGCCAGCCGCCGCAGCCTGTCCGCCTTCGAAACGCTGCTGACGGCGCTCGTGCAGGAAGTTCTGCCGGGAGAGAAGCCTGTCGCGTTGGACCTGTCGACGGAGCGCGGTCTCGCTTCCCTCGATGTCTGCGTACGGCGCCCGGACGGCACCCTGGAAGACGTGCTGGAAGACAATGGCGGCGCGCTGACGAATGTGGTCGGCATGGCGCTGCGCCTGATCGCCGTCGTCAAGGCGGATGTCGCGCGCTTCCTCGCCCTCGACGAGGCGGATTGCTGGATCGCGCCGGATCGCGTTTCGTCCTTCTATCGGGTGCTGGAAGATGGCGCAGCACGCCTCGGCGTGCAGTGTCTTGCGGTCTCTCACCACGACCTGTCGCAGTTCTCGGGCTCGTTTCACATCGCGCGCATCGGCGGCGAACCGGTATCGGGCGTCGATGTGCAATCCTCCGACACCAGCGCCGCATGGGACACTGCACAGCCGGGCCTGCGCTTCATCCGGCTCGTCAATGTGCAGGCCTATCAGGACGCGACGCTGCACCTGTCCCCTGGTGTGAATGCGCTGATCGGCCCGAACAACCGCGGCAAGTCCACCTTTATTCGCGCGCTGCGCGCCGTGTTCTACGGCGAAGCGCGAGACAGCCTCGTGCGCGCCGGCGCGAAGGCCGCCCTCGTCGAGATCGGCGTCGCCGGCAACAGAACCTTGCGCTTCACGCGCCAGCCGCGCCGCTCGCCGGTCAATATCTGGTCGCTGCATGAAGCGGACGGCGCCGTCGTCGAGGAAGCCGGCATGCGTTACGAGACCGGTGGGCGAGCGGTGCCCGATTGGGTCGCCGATCTCATTCGAATCCGCAAGGTCGAGGATCTCGACGTTCACATCGCGCATCAGAAGTTTCCGGTGTTCCTGCTTGGCGAAACGCCAGCCCGCCGGTCCGCCGTTCTGTCCATCGGGCAGGAAGCCGGCTATATCCGCGACATGCTCGTGATCCATCGGGAACGCTGCCGCCGGGACAGCGATCTTGTGCGCAACGGCGAGCGCGAGCTGATCGCTCTTAGCGAGACACTCGAAGGATTGCAGGCGCTCGACGGTCTCAAGGAGAAACTCTCCGCCCTCCGCTCCCGGTCGACGGATCTTAAGGGTGCGGCTGCGCATCTCGACAAGCTGCAGCGCAGTGCATCGCGCCTCGCCGATCTCGGCGGCCGGCTGCAGACCGCGAAGGCGCGGGCTGCGATTACGGCCGCCTTGCCCGAGGCGGAGCAACTAGCGAACTTGACGCGGAATGTCGAGCGCTCACGGGAGCGCGAGCGCATCGGGCGGAGGGTGATCGATCTCGGCCGCCACTTGGCGGGCAGCAAGGCGCGGCTTGCGGCACTGCAAAGCCTGCCGCAGGCCGTCCCGGTTCTTGAAAGCACGGCGCCCGCACAAAACATGTTGAAGCGCATCGAAGATCTTGGCAACGCGGCCGAGATCGCCCGAGGCCGCATCGCTGCGATCGATGAAGGCCTGACGGCGATCAAGGCTGAGATGGAGCGCTTCATCGCCGAGACGGGCGGGCTCTGCCCCACATGCGGTTCGCCGGTGAAGCCCGAGAACCTGCTCGATCACCATTCTCATTCTTCCCAATCCTTTGCGCCCGCGGAGCGGCTGACCGCATGATCCTGTCCGGAGACCGACTTCCCTCCATGGCGTGCAGCGGCATCCTCGTAATCGGGGATCCGCACGTGGGCTCCAGGCGTCCGGGCCGGCGCAAGGACGTGGTCTGGCCGCAGGCCGTGCTCGGCAAGCTGGAGGCTTGCGTTGCCATCGCCAACGAGCGGCAGCTCGCGGTCGTGATCCTGGGCGATCTCTTCGACCGACCGGTCGAGACCGATGTGGCGCTCAAGAACCAACTGATCCGCGTTTTGAAAGGCTTCCGCCATCGCCCCATCGTCAATGTCGGCAATCACGACATTCAGCACACGATGCTGACCGACGGTGACTCTCTGGCGCTCTTGGGGTTGTGCGATGTGGTGGATGTGGTTGCGACCTCCTCGCCCGTGACGGAGTTCGATATCGGCGGGCGACGCATCGGCGTCGGCATGACGCCTTACGGTCAGGCGATTCCGACCGATGCGCGCGGCTCATTCTCCGGCGCGGACCTCCAGGCCTGGTTCACCCATCACGACATCGCCTTCGACGGCGGCTATCCCGGCGCCGTGCCGCCCTTTGCCGTCGAGGGTTGCGACGTTCTCGTCAACGGGCACATCCACAAGACGCAGAAGTCGGTTCTGGCGGGGCGCACGCGCTGGATGAATCCCGGCACCATCACCCGTCAGTCCGTCGATCTCGTGGATCATGTGCCACGGGCTTGGATTCTCGACGGGAGCGGCGCATTGGAGCCGCAGGCACTGCCGTTCGAGAGCAACGTTTTCGATCTGACTGGGCGAATAGTCGACGCCGCAGACGAGGCCGTCGTGGCGCGCGAGATCGAGAGCGCCTTCGTCACGCTGCTGCAGGCCGAATCCGCGACTGAGCTGAAGCGCAGCGGCGACGGATCGATCATCCGCGACGAGATCGAGGCGAAATTCGCGGCAGACGAGACCTCGGACGCCGTTCGCGCCATCGTGCGCTCGCTCCTCGGCGAAGCGGTGGAACGTCACGCGGCAGGATCTTAAAAGGCGAACGGATCGGAATAGGGCAGGCGGCGCCTTCGCACCTGCGTTTCCGGCAGGATCGGGCGGCTGATATCGACCGCGATCAGGCCTTCGCAGGCAAGCGCCAGAACGGCGGCCACGCCGTCCTGCGTGTTCATCACGGCACTGGCGCAATCCACCAGCCGCATGGCGCCGACCTCGTCGAGCTGATGCAGGATGCGCACCCGGTCGCCGGCGCTCACCGGCGTGCGCCGGCAGGCCATGATCAGGCGCGTGGTGGTGAAGCGCGGCTCGGCCCGGATGCTTGCGGCCGTCTCGATCAGGAACGGGCGTCCGTCGACAGCCGCGATGCCGTGGATCGCCGCGGCGCGAAGCGGATGAGTCAGGAGATCGTCGTCGCTCATCACGTCGATCAGGCAGGAGGCACCGTCGCGCACGATCTCGAAATCGGCGACGTGCTGGATCGTCTCCTCGCCGATCGCGAACCGGGCCGGATCGGCGGGCGCGCGAAGGGACTCGATCTCCGCATCGAGCTCGCAGAGAGCGAGGAAATCGGCGATGAGCGCATTGCGCGTGAGCGGCGTCGAGGGGCGCTTCGCCGTCCGGCGGGAGCCCGTGCGGCGGGCAGGGCGCCGGTCCGACAGGTCGAGGAGCGCTTGCGCGGACATCAGGTCCTCCGGCTTGGCTTTACAGATATCGGGTAACAGGCCGGAGTTCCGGCAAGAGGATAGCCCGACGGCGAATGAGAACATATATAGAACATATAGCCGTCGGTCAAATTTCGGTCCCGTTACGTGGAGAGAAGCGTGGCCGTTTGCTTATGGCCCTGCTTCGGAAGCGTTGAGACAAAACAACGCATCGATTAAGCCATTGAAGAACATACGTTTATGTCCCTCATACCGAGGCCGGAAAATGGACGGGACTCGTTGAATTTGCTATAGAACAAAGAACGAACATGCCAGCCCGAATCGGGCCTGAGAAGAGCGTGAAACCGAAACGCGGGCTCCTGTGAAAGTTAGGATCGAGGATGAATACGACGGACAAGAAAATTTCCGAGGTGCTTGCCAAGTTCGGCGAGCCGATGGCCGGGAACGTCTGGCGCGTCCAGGGCACGGCGGTCATCTATCACAAGACGCTCGAGCGCATCGCAGCCCAGGCGAATGTCGCCTTCGATGAGCCGAAGATCATCCGTGCCGAGCGCGACGAGGCCGTCATTCAGGTCACGGGCCGCATGGGCGAGCGCGTGGAATGGTCGATCGGCGAGGCGCTGATCGGCGTGAACTACCGCGTCTCCGGCAAGCAGGCGGCTTATGTCTATGCCATGGCCGAGAAGCGCGCCAAGGACCGGGTGATCCTCAAGCTCATCGAGCTGCACGGCTATGTCTATTCCGAGGAAGAGGCCGACGAGTTCAAACAGGGCCGGCCCGGCTTCACCGACCCGCAGGTCGAGATCGAGAAGACCGAGCCGCAGAAAGGCAAGGTTGAAGCAACAGCCGGCGACGGCAAGGTCGAGGACGATCTGAAGACGAAGATCAAGAAGGCGAAGAACATCAACGCCGTCACGGACCTCATGCTGCATGCCGACACGCAGAAGCTGCTGGCCGATCTGCCCGAGGGCATCCGCGACGAGATCCGCGACTTCGCCAAAGCGCGCCTCGTCGAGCTCGGCTGGCCGACCAAGAAGGCGGCCTGAATTTCGCTTCGATTGTGGGCGAGACGGTATCAACTGTCTCGCCCTTTTCTATTCCTCATAGTGCCTTGGCGCTCATGGTCTTGCTCTGATCGATGCCGACATCATCCGCCTTGGCCGCTTCCGATCAGGAGGCGCTGTCCCTTGCCGAGCATCTCGTCGGCTCGATCGAGCGGGTGACGTTCCACAATGATGAAACCGGCTTCTGCGTGCTGCGCGTCAAGGCGCGCGGGCATCGCAAGCCCGTGACCGTCGTCGGCCATGCACCGTCTGTCGCCATCGGCGAAGTCGTCGAGGCAAGTGGCGAATGGCTGCATGACCGCAATCACGGCATCCAATTTCGCGCAGGACGGCTGAAGACTTCGACGCCGACGACGGCGGAAGACCTGCAGCGCTTCCTCGGCTCCGGCCTCCTGAAAGGCGTCGGCCCCTCCGTCGCACGGCGGCTGATCGAGGCCTTCGGACCGCGCGTTCTCGATGTCATTGAAACAAAACCGCATGAGCTCACGCAGGTGCACGGCATCGGCATGGCGAAGGCGCTCGGGATCGGCGAGGCCTGGGCAGAGCACCGCGCCCTGAAGGACATCGCCACCTTCCTGAATGCGCATGGGATCGGCGGTTTCCTCCTCACGCGCATCTACCGGGCTTATGGCGTCGGCGCCATCGACATCGTCTCGGCCAATCCCTATCGGCTCGCCCTCGATATTCCGGGATTCGAATTCTCCCTCGCCGATCAGGTGGCGATGCAGCTCACGATCGATCCGACGGCGGAAATGCGGCTGCAGGCTGGGCTGATCGATGTGCTGTCGGAAGCGGTGAAGGAGGGCCATTCCGGCATGCAGGCCGAGGATCTCCTGCGCCAGGCAAGCGTCCTGCTCGACGTTCCCAGGGTGCAGCTCACGCCGGTGCTCGACGCGCAATGCGCCTCCGGCCAGCTCATGTCCGATGAGCACGACGGACGCCGCTGCATCTTCCTGAAGAGCCTCTACGGCGCAGAGATTTTCATTGCGCAGCGCCTGAAGGAGATCGCTCAGGGCTTCCACCCCTGGCGCGGTCTCGACACGGCGCAGGTCATCGCCGAGGCCGAGGCAGCCATCGGCGCGACCTATTCGGCAAGCCAGCGTGAAGCACTCGCCGCCTCGTGCCGCGCGAAGGTGCTCGTCGTCACCGGCGGTCCCGGTGTCGGCAAGACGACATTGATCAGAAGCCTGACGCAACTCTGCGCGACGCACGAGCTGCGCGTCGCCTTATGCGCACCGACAGGGCGAGCGGCGAAACGCCTCAGCGAGAGCACAGGCTTTCCTGCCAAGACCGTGCATCGGCTTCTGGAAGCGTCGGAGGGCGGTTTTCGGCGCAACGCCAAGACACCGCTCGATTGCAACCTCCTGGTCGTGGACGAAGCCTCGATGCTCGACATCCGCCTCACGGCGGCGCTCCTGCGCGCCCTGCCGGATGAGGCATGCCTGCTTCTCGTCGGCGATGTCGATCAGCTCCCCTCCATCGGCCCTGGGCAGATCCTGTCCGACGTCATCGCGTCCAATGCTGTTCCCGTCGTGCATCTGAAGGAGGTTTTCCGACAGGAGCGGGAAAGCAGCATCCTCACCGTCGCGCATGCCGTCAATCGCGGTCTCGTGCCCGATCTGGCGCACAAGCCGGATTCCGATTTCTACTTCGTCGATGCCGACACGCCGGCCGATGCGATGGCCAAGATCACGATCCTGATCCGCGACCGCATTCCGCGAAAATTCGGCTTCGATCCCGTGCGCGACGTGCAGGTGCTGTGCCCCATGAATCGCGGGCGTCTCGGCACGCATCTCCTGAACGGAGAATTGCAGCAGATCTTCAATCCGCCGGGAGCCGACAGCCTGCATCGTGCCGGATGGATCTATGGTCCCGGCGACAAGGTCATGCAGGTGCGCAACGATTACGAACGGGACGTCTACAACGGCGAGGTCGGGATCGTGCGCGAGGTGAGGCGCGACCATGGCGAGCTCACTGTGGCCTTCGACGAGAGGCAGGTGGTCTACACGCTGAGGGAACTCGACGAACTGGCGCTTGCCTATGCCGTGACGATCCACAAGGCGCAAGGGTCGGAATATCCCGCCGTGATCGTCCCGATTGCCGCCCAGCACGCCTCCATGCTGCGGCGCAAGCTGCTCTATACGGCCGTGACGCGGGCAAGTCGTCTCGTGATCGTTGTCGGAAGCCGGACGGCTTTGGCCCAGGCCGTGGCCCGCGAGGACGAGCCCAGGCTGACGCGGCTGCGGACCTGGCTTGCGGCCTGATCCCTTTCGCTCGGATCCGGAGCCATCTATAGTCGTTATCGAGCATAGCCTTTGAGCATCAGGAATGAGCGTCGAAGCGGAGCATATAGATCAGCAGGAGCGGCGGGCTCGCGTAAGCCTCATCGCCGGCGCCGTGCTGTGCCTCGTCGCCTCCGGCGGCCTGCTCTGGTGGCACTATGGCGGTGCGATCTTCAACGACCTTGTGCTGACGACCCTCGCCTGGTGCTTCTAGAGCATTGTTCGGCGACGTGGGTCCGGTTCGCCGAAAAAAAATGCGGAAAAGCAAAGAAGAGAGCCGATTCCACGGAAGCGGAAGCGGCTCTAAATCGTGCCGCTGCGCGAGGTCCGGGCATGACCGTGGCTGGTCTTGTTCCATCGGAAGGTCGCCGTCGCCAATTCCCATAATCCCCGCCAGGCCGCGATGCTGACGAGCCCGTAATAGAACGGGAGCAGGGGCATCCAGGGGAGGAGCCGCCAGAGGCGGCGTCGATGCAGGGCAAACAGCGCCGGAATGAAGATCGATGCCGCGCCGCATACCGAAAGTGTGAGAATGTAGGTGAACCCGATCCGCTCCTGCTGCGATGTGGGGAACCAGGTCGTATCGGATAGCCACCAGACCAGGGTCAGTCCCGAAAAGAGAGGGTAGACCAGAGCGCTGAGGACGATGCCCCAGGTCAGCACGATAGCGCCGCAGAAGCGCCAGACACCCAATTGCCGGAGCAGGGCCCATGGCTTGCGCGAATGGCTCGCGGCGGTCTGGACAAAGCCCTTCATCCACCGGGTCCGCTGCCGCATCCAGGCTCTTAACGTAACGGGAGCTTCCTCGAGGGTGGAGGAGGAAAGGTCTCGGACTCCGTAGCCGAGACGCGCCAGGCGAATGCCCAGATCGGCGTCCTCCGTGACGTTCCAGGCATCCCATCCGTGGATGTCCTTCAGGACGGAGGTGCGGAAATGGTTCGACGTGCCGCCCAGGGGAAGCGGGCTGCCGATCTCCGCAAGGCCCGGATTGAACGCATCGAACAGGGCCGCATACTCGATGGTGAAAAGCCGCGTGAGCCAGGAATCGTCGGTATTGTCGATGGTCAGTCGGGCCTGAAGACAGGCGACGTGGCGCGGAAGCTTGGCGAACCTGTCGACGGCGAGACGCAGCTGGCCCCGATCGGGCACGTCTTCCGCGTCGTAGACGACAGTATAGCGGCCCCGCGCGAGCGGCAGGGCGACGTTGAGCGCCCGCGGCTTCGTGCGGGGCGAGCCTCGCGGCGCAATCACGATTTCCATATTGCCCGGCAGAGTGAGGCCACGCAGAGCGTCCCACGTCTCCCGGTCATCGGCTTCGAGCACGAGCTTGATGTCGAGTTTGGCCTCCGGATAATCGAGCTGCGACAGGGCCTGGATGAGGCGGGCGACGACGCGCTTTTCCCGGTAGAGCGCCGCGATGATCGTATAAACCGGAAGATCCGCATCGCTGGCACGCAGCGGTCGAGCAACCGGCTCGACAGGATTGCTCACGAGCGTCGCCGCGATCCGCAGGACGACCATGCCGAAGAACAGCGGGCTCAGGGCGACGCCGAGCACGGCCAGAGTCCGTTCCGGGAGCAGCGCGCCGAAGAAGACAAGTCCGGTGAGGGTGATGAACAGGATGGCGAGCTGGCCATAGCCGACATCGGTCGCCAGATCCGGCATCGCCTCGCGGAGATCGTAGGCTGCCCGATCGGCAATGGACCCCGCCTTCGTCCGGAACACGGCCTGCCTCAGGCCGCTCGGGGTCGTGATGGCAAGCGGCCGCGCCTGTCGGGCGGTGAGGAGACGGATGAGACCGCCACCCCGAGGAGTAGCGACGAAACCACCTCCCGGACCAGCCAGTGGCGCGAGCCCGGCCTGGATGCTGGAGGGGTAGCGGGCTTCCCGCGAGATGTGCGGGCGGGCGAGAAAGGGCACCTTCAGTTCGGCGGCGAGAGCCCGGTAGAACTCGGCTTCCGCGATCAAGCCATGTTTCAGCAGGGCTTCGTCCGCCGTAACGCCGGCGAGAGTCGCGAGGAAAGCGGCCTGGTGCAGGATCTCGGGCGAATAGCCGTGATCGGCCAGGAAGCCGATCTCTATCGGCAGCGCGGTTGACTGTGGCCGCCTCTCCGCTAGACCCTCCGTCATGAGCAGAGGGCGCTTTCAGTCGGCGTTCTTGATGGATGCCTGGCTGCGTGCAAGAGAATGTCGGTTTATGCTTCGAGATATCGTTACATTGGTTGCGCGCTTCCCCTCCAAGATCAAGTCCCTCCGGCTCATCGCGGCCATTGGGGGATTGCTGCTGTCGGGCGCTGCGCAGGCACAGAGCGTGACGATCCCGAATTTCTGGGACCCCAGGGCGCAGCTCGACCGGCCGGAGATTCCGGCGACGCGCACGATCCGCTTCCTCGTTGATGACGATTTCCCCCCGCTTCATTTCCCGGGGCTGGACGGTAATCCGACCGGGCTGTCCGTGGAACTGGCCCGCGCGGCCTGCGAGCGCCTGAGCCTTACCTGCACCATCCAGGTCCGCCGCTTCGACATGCTGCTCGACGCCCTGAACAATCGGGAGGGGGACGTGGTGGCGGCTGCCATTCCCGTCTCCGCGGATCTGCGGCGGCGCTTCGCCGTCACGGCACCCTATTTCAGGATCCCCGCCCGCTTCGCCGTGCGCAAGGATCGCAACCAGCCGGCCCCTGAGGCCAAAGCCCTGCAGGGCAAGACCATCGGCGTCGTCGGCGGAACTGCCCATGAGGCCTTCGCGAAGGCCTTCATGACGGGTGGGACGCTCAAGCCCTATCCGGAGCTCGCTGCCGCCCAGAGCGCCCTGAAGGCCGGCGAGGTCGACTATCTCTTCGCCGATGGCCTCAGCCTTGCCCTCTGGATCGGCGGCGAGGATGCCGGCGGCTGCTGCGATTTCTCCGGCGGCCCCTATCTGGAGAGCCGTTTCTTCGGCGAAGGCATCGGCTTTATCACCCGCACCGACGACGAGGCCCTGCGCCGGGCGCTCGACTTCGCCCTGCAGCAGCTCTGGAAGGAGGGCAAATACGCCGAACTCTATCTGCGCTTCTTCCCCACCAGCCCCTTCTAAGTCTCTCTTGCTCAAGGGAAGGCAGGTTTACCGCATTGACCCTAAGGGGTCTGGTCCCTAGTGTGCCGCGCTTCTGGAAGCACTTTTCCTGCAAGCACTAGGCCCATGTCTCGACCCCTGACCCTCGATCCTGCCCTGATTGAAGCCGCCCAGACTGCCAATGCCTGGCCTTTCGAGGAGGCGCGCAAGCTCGTCGAGCGGCTCAAACGGACCGGCAAGAAGGAGGCTCTCTTCGAGACGGGCTATGGTCCCTCGGGCCTGCCGCATATCGGCACCTTCGGCGAGGTTGCCCGCACCAGCATGGTGCGCCATGCCTTCCGGGTGCTGACCGGCGACACCATCCCGACGCGGCTTATCGCCTTCTCGGACGACATGGACGGCCTGCGCAAGGTGCCGGACAACGTTCCGAACAAGGAGCTGGTGGCCTCGGCGCTCGGCAAGCCGCTGACCCAGGTGCCGGATCCGTTCGGCACGCATGAGAGCTTCGCCCATCACAACAATGCGCGCCTGCGCGAATTTCTCGATGCCTTCGGCTTCGATTACGAGTTCCTGTCCGCGACCGAGTGCTACAAGGCGGGCCGCTTCGACAAGACCCTGCTCACCGTGCTCGAGCGCTACGACGCCGTGATGGCGATCATGCTGCCGTCCTTGCGCGAGGAGCGTCAGCAATCCTATTCGCCGTTCCTGCCGGTTCATCCAAAGACCGGCATCGTGATGCAGGTGCCGATCGACGAGCGCAAGCTCGATGCCGGCACGATCGTGTGGCGCGATCCCGAGACGGGCGAGCGCTTCGAGACGCCGGTGACGGGCGGCCATGCCAAGCTGCAATGGAAGCCCGACTGGGCCATGCGCTGGGTGGCGCTCGGGGTCGATTACGAGATGGCCGGCAAGGACCTGATCGACAGCGTGAAGCTCTCGGGCGAGATCGCCAAGGCCCTCGGCGGCCTGCCGCCGGACGGGTTCAACTACGAACTGTTCCTCGACGACAAAGGCCAGAAGATCTCCAAGTCGAAGGGCAATGGCCTCACGATCGACGAGTGGCTGACCTATGGCACGCCGGACAGCCTGCGCCTGTTCATGTTCAGCAAGCCCCGCGAGGCGAAGAAGCTCTATTTCGACGTGATCCCGCGGCAGGTGGACGACCACCTGACCTTCCTGGAGAAATACCCGGCGCAGGACGCGAAGACGCGGCTGATGAACCCGGTCTGGCATCTCCATGCGGGCGAGCCGCCGGCTCCCGAGCTGGTCTCGTCCGGCAGCGGCAATCAGCCCGGCACGACGATCTCCTTCTCCATGCTGCTCAACCTCGTGGCTGTGGCGAATTCGGAAGACCCCAACGTGCTGTGGGGCTTCATTCGCCGCTACGCACCGGGTGTCTCGCCGGAAACGCATCCGCGTCTCGACAGCCTCGTGAAGCGCGCCGTGCGCTATTTCGAGGATTTCGTGAAGCCGCAGAAGACCTATCGCCTGGCTGACGACGTCGAGGCCGCTTCGCTGCGCCGGCTCGAGGAGGTTCTCGGATCCTTCGAAACCGGAGAGCGGCCCGCGACCGCGGAGGCGATCCAGGAAGAGATCTACAATGTCGGCCGCGCCGAGCCGCGCTATCAGGATCTCAAGGCCAAGGGCGCGACGCCCGAGAGGCCCGGCGTATCCATCGAGTGGTTCAACACGATCTATCAGGTGCTTCTGGGCGAGCCCCGCGGCCCGCGCTTCGGCTCGTTCACCGCTCTTTACGGGGTGACGGAGACGCGCGCGCTGATACGCAAGGCGCTCGACGGTGAACTCGTGCGCGAGCACGAGGCGTTCCTGAAGCAGCGCGAGGCCAACCGCGCGGCTTGAGAAGCGGCTATTGGCGTGCCCACATGATGCGGGCGGACCATGAGATCTCCTCTGCCGGGATCACGTGGTCTTCCTGATCCTTGGCGAGCGACATCATTTCGAGGGTCTTGGCCGAGCGGCGCCTGAGCTCCTGGGCCAGGATCTGCCCGCCCGTCGTGCATACGACGATGCGGTCCCCCTTGCGGGTGCTCGCGGTCGGCGAGACGATGAGAATGTCGCCGTCGCGATAGAGCGGGCCAAGGCCGTCGCCGGTGACCTCGAGGGCAAAGACCTTCTCCTGCCCGAAATCGGGGAACTCGATCTCGTCCCAGCCCGGCCCCTCGTTCGGCATGCCCTCCTCGTTGAACACCTTGCCCGATTTGGCCTCCTCCATGCCGATCAGAGGGATCATGGAGCGGCGCAGCGAACCGGACGGCTCGACGAGGCGGAGAAAATCCTCCAGGGTCGCACCGGTGGCCTTGAGGATCTTGGAGATCGACTCCGTGGAGGGCCATCGCTCCCGGCCCTCCGGGCTCACGCGCTTCGACTTGTTAAAGCTGGTTGCATCGAGACCGGCCTTGCGCGCCAGTCCGGATGCGGTCATGCCGTGCCGCGATGCCAAGGCATCGATAGCAGCCCAAACGCGCTCGTGAGATAACATCGTGCTGGCCTCGCAAAGAGCGAAACTCGATGAAATGGAACCTATGATTAGGAATTAAGTGTGGCCGAAAACGGCGACGAATACCAACAAACTCTTGAGACAATATGTCTAATCCGGGTTGCTCCGGACGTGACGCATCGATAATCGAGGTTTCATGCACGTTATTTATAAAATCTGCCCCGCTTTGCTCTGGCAAACCGCCGAAAAGGCGGGCTCTTTTGCGGGAGCACCCATCGACGTAAAGGATGGGTACCTCCATTTCTCCACAGAAAAACAGGTCCGCGAGACGGCGGAAAAGCACTTCGCAGGCCAGACTGATCTTCTGCTGATCGCCATCGACGCCGACTCGCTCGGCCCCGCCTTGCGCTATGAGCCGTCACGCGGCGGCGACCTGTTTCCCCATCTCTATGCGCCGCTGCCTCTTTCGTCCGTTCTGTGGGTGAAGCCGCTTCCCTTCGGGACCGACGGCAGCCACATCTTTCCGGATCTCTCGCAATGATCGGCTCGCTCTTTTCCCTCGCCAAACCCGCCCTTCACGCACTCGATGCGGAAACGGCGCATCAGCTGACGATCCGTGCGCTGTCGCTGATGCCCAGATCGACGGCACCTGCGGACGACGCGCGCCTCTCGGTCAATGTGTTCGACCGGCGCTTCCCCAATCCCGTCGGACTCGCTGCAGGCTTCGACAAGCAATGCGAGGTGCCGGATCAGCTTCTCGGCCTCGGCTTCGGCTTCGTCGAACTCGGCGGCGTCGTGCCGAAGCCGCAGGAGGGCAATCCCCGTCCGCGGGTGTTCCGGCTCGCGCGCGACGAAGCGGTGATCAACCGCTTCGGCCTCAACAGCGAGGGCCTCGATGCAGCGCGCCTGCGTCTCGTGAACCGCCGCGGCCGTCCGGGCATCGTCGGCGTCAACATCGGCGCCAACAAGGATTCGACGGATCGCATCGCCGATTACGTGCTCTGCATCGAGCGCCTGTGCGGGCTCGCCGATTTCCTGACCATCAACGTGTCGTCGCCGAACACGCCCGGCCTGCGCGACCTGCAGGGCGAGGCCTTCCTCGACGACCTGCTCGCGCGCAGCATCGATGCGCGCGACAAGGCGGATCACGGACGGCGCAAGACGATCATCCTGCTGAAGATCGCGCCGGACATTTCGCTCGACGCGCTCGATGCGATGGTCACCACGGCGCTGAGGCGTGGTGTCGACGGGCTTACCGTATCCAACACCACCATCGCCCGGCCCGACAACTTGCAGGAGAAGGAATTGGCCGCGGAAACCGGCGGGCTCTCGGGCAAGCCGTTGTTTGTCCCTTCGACGAGGATTCTTGCGGAAACCTTCCTGCGCGTGGAACGCCAGATCCCCCTCATCGGTGTGGGCGGTGTCGATTCAGCGGAGGCTGCCTGGGCCAAAACCCGCGCGGGGGCGAGCCTCGTTCAGCTCTATTCGGCGATGGTCTACAAGGGGCCAGGCCTCATCGGCGACATCAAGCGCGGACTCGTGCGGATTCTCGAAGCGGAAAAAACATCGCTCGCACAGGCCGTCGGTCGCGACGCCGTCGCAATTGCGCAGGGACGGTTCTAAGGCGCGATGGAGGCGAACGTCCTCCTGGCCAGCCGCGGATAGAGCAGGAACTGGCCGAGGCCCCGCGCGCTCAGGAAAGCGAGAAGGGCGATCCAGAGCGCCGTGTTGCCGAGGCTGCCCGCAGCGAGGAGGACGGTGGCGTACAGGGCGAGGGCGACGACCATGAGATCGCGCATGGATCGGGTCCAGGTTGCGCCGGTATAGATGCCGTCGAAGGCGAAGGCGGCGGCGCCGAAAAGGGGCGTCAGCGCTGCGAAGACCAGATATTCCCGCGCATAGGAGCGCACCTCCGCATTCGTCGACACGAAGTCGATGAAGGCGCCGCCGCCGATCAGGAAGAGCCCTGAGACCGCCATGCCGAAGCCGAGGCTCCATCCAAGGCTCAAGTTGATTGCACGGCGGAAGCTGCGTTCGTCGCGGGCGCCGATGCTCTGGCCGCACAGGGTTTCGGCGGCGGTGGCGAAGCCGTCGAGGAAATATCCGCCGATCAGGAACATGTTGTAGAGCACCGCATTGGCGGCGAGCGTCACGTCGCCCGATCGCGCACCCATCGCGCTGAAGATCGAGAAGGCGAGGATGAGCGCCACGTTGCGGATCATGATGTCCCGGTTCATGGCGAGCGTCTGCAGCATCGCCGCGCGGTTCAGCACCTCTCCCCAGGTGACGGCGAGCGGATTCGAGCCGAGTCGGCGCAGCACCACGATGCCGAGGCCGACGCCCAGAACCTCCGCCAGCGCCGTGCCGATGGCGGCGCCCGCGATGCTAAGATCGAAGCCGAGCACGAGCGTCATGGTCAGCACGATATTGGCCACGTTGATCGCCACCTGCAGCAGGAGGCCCAGATCGGTGCGGCCGCGGCCCAGGGTCGAGCCCAGGATCACGTAATTCGCGAGCGTGAACGGTGCCGCCCAGATGCGGATGAAGAAATAGGTCGCCAGCGCCTCGGTCACCGCGTGGCTCGCGCCGGCCATGGAAAAGGCGAGTTTTGCGATCGGCCATTGCAGCAGGATCAGCAGCAGGCCCGTCGCACCGGCCACCAGGAAGGCACGGGCGAGCGTCAGGTCAACTTCGTGCCGGTTGCCGGCGCCGGTCGCCTGCGCGGTCAGGCCGGCGGTCGCCATGCGAAGCGACCCGAAGCTCCAGAACACGAAGTCGAAGATCACGGCTCCGAGCGCCACCGCGCCCAGCAGATGCGCCTCGCCGAGCCGCCCGATCACCGTCGCATCGACGAGGCCGAGCAGCGGGGTCGTCACATGCGACAGGGTCATCGGCAGGGCAAGCATCAGCATGCGCCGATGGGAGATTTCGAGCCGCCGTCCAGGGAAGGAGCCGTCCATGATGATCCTTAGGAGAGGCTCAGCGCCGGCTGCCGAACAGGCGGGAAATCAGCCAGAGCGGCACGACGATGACCGCGCCGTAGACGGCCCAGAGCGCGACCTCGCGCACCGTCTCGAAGCTGAGATCCAGGACCGAGCTGATCCAGTTGAACAGCCCCTCCATCAGCCCGAACGGAGTGATGTCGAGGAAGGCCAGGAAGGCGCCGACGAGGAGGGACAGGAAGATCAGCTTCACCAGCACGGAGCCGGGGGAGCCGCCGAGAAAACGGTTCAGGTTGGACATATCCTCGATCTCGTCAGAAAGCGTAACTGGACCTGTGGCTTTGCGTGTGCTTCATCGCAGGCACCGGCGACGAACGCAACCTACCTTGAGTTTCGCATGATCGACCCTGTCCTCTTCGACCCTGCCGCCGTCAGCGACGAGATCCGCGCTCAGAATGCCGATATCGTGGCGAAGCTCGCCGCTCTGCCGGATCCGATGTCGGTGCCTCCGGCCCTGGTGCGCGAGCGCCGCCGCCAAGGTCTGGGGCCTTTTCCCTTGATGCCCCTGAGCCCTCGGGCGCAGACCGTTTCCATCGATGGGCCTGCCGGGCCCATCCCCTTGCGGATCATCGCGCCGGAGAACCCGCGCGGGGTCTATTTCCACATCCATGGCGGCGGCTGGACCTGGGGCACCGCCGACGAGCAGGACCCTTGGCTCGACCGTCTCGCAGAAAGGTGCAGGCTGGCGGTGGTGTCCGTCGAGTATCGCTTGGCTCCCGAAAATCCCTATCCGGCTGCGCCCGACGATTGCGAGGCGGCGGCCCTGTGGGTGATCCGGGAAATGGAGAGCCGCTTCGGCACCTCCCGCCTGTTCATCGGCGGCGAGTCGGCGGGCGCCCATCTCTCGGCGGTGACCATCCTGCGCCTGCGGGACCGGCACGGCCTCAACCCCTTCCGGGGCGCCAACCTCTTCGCCGGTTGCTACGACCTTACCCTCACGCCGAGCGTGCGGCACTGGGGGCCTGAGCGGCTGATCCTCAACACGAACGACGTGAAGGTCTTCGCGGAGAATTTCTGCGGCCACGTCCCCGATCGGCGCGATCCCGATCTCTCGCCTCTCCATGCCGATCTCAAGGGCCTGCCGCCGGCCCTGTTCTCCGTCGGCACGAAAGACATGCTGCTCGACGACACGCTGTTCATGGCCTCGCGCTGGGCGGCGGCGGGCAACAAGGCCGATCTCGCCATCTGGCCCGGCGGCTGCCATGTGTTCATCCGCTTCGACAGCGCCATGAGCGAGCAGGCGCTGTCGCGGATCGACGGGTTTATCGCAGAGCTCTGAATTTCTACTGTATCGGGAAAATTCCAGCCTCATCCTGAGGAGCCTGCGCAGCAGGCGTCTCGAAGGAGGCTCTAGTACTCTCTGGAGGCGCCCCGGTCCTTCGAGACACCGCCTTCGGCGGTCCTCAGGATAAGGCTCAGGGGTGCTTTCGCTACCTAATCGGCCCCGGCCGGGGAGGGGCGCTGGGTCATGCCGATCTTCGAGGCCGCGATGACGGCCTGGGTGCGGCTGTCGACGCCGAGCTTGTCGAGAATGGCCGAGACATGGGCCTTCACCGTGGCCTCGGAGACGCTGAGTTCGTAGGCGATCTGCTTGTTGAGCAGGCCCTCGGACAGCATGGTGAGCACGCGCACCTGCTGCGGGGTCAGGGTGCCGAGACGGCGCACGAGATCGGCGGTCTCCGCATCCTCGGCGGCGGAGAGATCCACATCCGGCGGGGTCCAGGTATCGCCGGCGAGAACCGCCTTGATGGCATCGCCGATGCTGTCGACGTCGACGGATTTCGGGATGAAGCCGGAGGCGCCGAAATCCATGGCCCGGCGGATCACGGTCGGCTCCTCGGTCGCGGACACGATCATCACGGGCAGTTCGGGATATTGGGCCCTGAGCGACATCAGGCCGGAAAAGCCCTGCACGCCCGGCATGGTCAGGTCGAGCAGGATCAGATCGACGTCCCGCTCCTGGGTGAGGGTGGCGTTCAGATCCTCCATGCCGCTCGCCTCGACCACCCGGGCCTGAGGCATGGTGGAGGCGATGGCCTGCCTCAGGGCGCCACGAAACAACGGATGGTCGTCGGCAATGATGATCGTGGTGGTCTGACTTTGCACGTGGGCCTACTCCCCCGAGACGCAACCATGATGCCTTAGCCGCTTCCCCGAGGAAATAGCAAGGCGGCATTCGAATGCCTTGGTTTTTCTAAGGGAAAGTACGGAGACAGAGCATCCAATCATGTGGATTACGCCCCGATCAGGTGAAAAATAAGATCGCGGGTCTGGGAGCCGTCCCGGTGCTCGACGAGGTAGATTCCCTGCCAGGCACCGAGCACCAATTGGCCTTCCACCACCGGAATGCTCAAGGTCACGTCGGTGAGCATCGTCCGGATATGGGCCGGCATATCGTCCGGGCCTTCTGTCGAATGGACGTATTCCGCCTCCTGCGGCGCCAGCCGGTCGAGGGCGGTCAGCAGGTCCCGGCGCACATCCGGGTCGGCGTTCTCTTGGATCGTCAGGGAGGCCGAGGTGTGGCGGCAGAATACGGTCAGCAGCCCGTTCAGGATGCCCGTGCCGAAGACCCAGCGCGAGACGGCGTCCGTGATCTCGGTGAAGCCCTGGCCCTCGGTCTCGATCACGAGCCGGCCGTTCACCTGCTGCGTCACGCTTCCCTCGGAGAGAGTTTCCACATTCAGCATCGTCACGCCTCGTTTGCCTCCCTGTCCTTCAGAGGATGGATCTCCTTCTCGCCGCGCTCCAGGATCTTTTCCAAGGTCTCGATCCGGTCGGCCTCCGCCGCCGGCTTGTCCCAGCGGATGCGGCTGATGCGGGGAAAACGCATGGCGACGCCGGATTTGTGCCGCGTCGAGCGCTGCAGGCCCTCGAAGGCCACCTCCAGCACGAGGCCGCGATCCTTGCCGTATTCCACCTCCCGCACAGGCCCGAAGCGTTTGACCGTGTGATTGCGGACATAGCGGTCGAGCTTCAGGAGCTCCTCGTCGGTGAAGCCGTGATAGGCCTTGCCGACCGGCACCAGCTCCTCGCCGTCCGGGCCGTCGCGCCAGACGCCGAAGGTGTAGTCGGAATAGAAGGACGAGCGCTTTCCGTGGCCGCGCTGGCCGTACATCATCACGGCGTCGACGAGGTAGGGGTCGCGCTTCCACTTGTACCAATAGCCCTTGGGCCGGCCGGGCAGGTAGGGGCTGCTCGCCCGCTTGATCATGCAGCCCTCGATGGCATCCGCATCGGGGCCGGCCCCGAGAGAGGCCGGGTCGGCGCGGGCAGCAGCGAGATCCTCCCAGGAGGCGAAGGGCACCATGGGCGAGAGGTCGATGCGCGGATCGTCGAGGCGGGTGACGAGGGCCTCGAGACGTTTGCGGCGTTCCGCGAAGGGCAGGGGACGCAGGTCCTCCTCGCCCTCGAACAGGATGTCGTAGACGCGTAGATGCGCCGGAAATTCCGCGATCAACTTCGGCGTCACCGCTTTCCGGTTCAGGCGCTGCTGCAGCACGTTGAAGCTCTGGACCCGGCCCTCGCGCACGATCAGAAGCTCGCCGTCGATCGCGCCCTCGAAATCGAGCGCCTCGACGAGGTCCGGGAAGGCGCGGGAGACATCCTCGCCGGTGCGGGAATAGATGCGCCGGACGGGGCGTTCGTCGCTGCCGTGTCCGGCGGCGGCCTGAAGACGGATGCCATCCCATTTCCACTCGGCCAGGAAGTCGGACGCTTCGAGCTTCGCAAAATCCTCGTCTTCGAGCGGATGCGAGAGCATGGGCGGGCGAAAGGGTGCGGGATTGCCGGATTCGGGCCGCTCGCCCCGGCCCTCGACCCAGGCGAACAGATCCTCGTAAGGGGCTTCGAGCCCGTGCCAGATCAGCTCGACCTCGTCGGGCTCCATCCCGCCGAGCTGGGCGACGGCCGTCTTGGCGAGCCTGGCCGAGACGCCGACGCGCAATTCCCGTGTGACGAGCTTGATCAGCGCCCAGCGCCCGGTCTCGTCGAGGGCGTCCATCCACGCGGCGATCCGCGCCGGCAGGTCGCTCTTGCCCGTGGTCGCGAGGGTCTCGATGACCTCGGAGAGGGTCGGGACATGGGGCGGCGGGTTGTTGTGGCCCGGCCCGATCTCTCCTCCCTCTTGCGGGGAGGAGTTGGAGGTGGGGGTGGTTCGACCGGGTAAAGGGCTGCTTTGTGAGGTGCTGGCAGGACCGCTTGCGACAGCGTTGTCCGCCCCTCGTTCTTGCTTCCCGACCCCCACCCCTACCCCTCCCCGCAGGGGGGAGGGAGGCGCCACACTCTCATGCCCCGGCGCCGGCCAGATCAGCGCCACGGTCTCGGCCAGATCTCCCACGTAGTGATATGACATCCGAAACAACTCCGGATCGGTCCGCTCCTCGACCAGGCCACGGATCAGGCCGGGCTTGGCCTCCTTGAACATCAGCGCGCCGGTCATGGCGGCGAGCGCATAGCCGCGGTCGGGGTCCGGGGTGTGGCGAAAATAGTCCACGAGCAGCCGCAGCTTGGCGTTGCGGCGCGGCTCGTAGCCGAGGCGGTCGAGGAGGGCGGCGAAGCGGTTCATGCGGCATCCCCCGCTTCTGCCGATGCCGCGGCCGTCTCCTCCGCTTCGCCCTCGTCGCCGTAGCCCAGCATGTGCAGGGGCCGCGCCCTGATGCCGTGGGTGGTGCACCAATGGACGAGCGCGTCCTCCTGTCCGTGGGTGACCCAGACCTCGCCGGCACCGGTCTCAAGGATCGTGCGGCAGAGATCGTCCCAGTCGGAATGGTCGGAGATCACGAGCGGCAGCTCGACGCCTTTCTGCCGGGCTCGCGCCCGCACCCGCATCCAGCCGGAAGCGAAGCAGGTGACGGGGTCGGGAAAGCGCCGGGACCACAGGTCCTGGATCGAGGAGGGCGGGCAGATCACGATGGCGCCGGCGAGTTTCGAGCGCTCGGCGGCCACCACCTTCGGCGTGTCGCCCAAGGGGATGCCCTCCGACTTGTAGAGCTCGGTCAGGCGCTCCATGGCGCCGTGGAGATGGATGGGCTTGTCGTAGCCCTCCTCCCGCAGCAGCGCCATGACCCGCTGCGCCTTGCCCAGGGCATAGGCGCCGACGATATGGGCGCGGTCCGGAAACAGTTCGACGGAATCGAGAAGCTTCTTCACTTCCTGCCGCGTATCCGGGTGGCGGAAGACCGGCAGGCCGAAGGTCGCCTCGGTGATGAAGACGTCGCAGGGCACGACTTCATAAGGAAGGCAGGTCGGGTCCTCTGCGCGCTTGTAGTCGCCGGACACCACGATGCGGGTGCCGCCCGCCTCGATCGCGATCTGTGCCGAGCCGAGCACATGGCCGGCCGGAGAGAAGCGCACGCTCACGTCGCCGATGCGGACGGTTTCGCGCAAGAGCGCTTCCTGGGTCGAGCCCGCAAAATCCTCGCCGTAGCGCACGCCCATGATGCGAAGGGTCTCCCGCGTCGCCATGACGGAACTGTGGCCCGCGCGGGCATGGTCGGAATGGCCATGGGTGATCAGCGCCCGCTTCACCGGGCGGACCGGATCGATGTGGAAGTCGCCGAGGGGGCAATAGAGCCCTTGCGGGGTCTGGGTGAGGATGTCGGTGGAACGCAGCGCCATGGATCAGGGATATAGGGTTCGGTCGGGTGATGTCAGGTTGGGGAAGTGCTGCCGGCGACGGGAGTTCCCGTCGTCATCCCGGATGCTTCAGGCAATCCGGGATCGCTTTCAGAACGAGACGCCAGCACCTCGACCTTGTCATCCCCGCGGCGGCGGGGATCCAGAACCGCTGACGATACCAAGCTGGTTCAAGATCATGGTTATGGATCCCGGCCTGCGCCGGAATGACAGCGCTTTACTCCTCCAG
>Ga0182747_1000993_pt1 | contig 23532 bp, 16 predicted proteins | sample eDN3rd30CBELigBY_FD_128526 | JGI IMG/M metagenome (GOLD analysis project Ga0182747, IMG submission 128526) | Enriched backyard soil microbial communities from Emeryville, California, USA - eDNA 3rd pass 30_C BE-Lig BY (version 2) (version 2) | ecosystem: Environmental > Terrestrial > Soil >...
GCCTTCGCCGACCGCTCGGGCGGCAATCTGTCGCGTCCCTATTTCCCCGATGGCGAGCTCGGGCGGCCGCACGGCCCGCTGTCGCGCCCGATCGACCAGTTCAATCCCTTCTCGACCGGGCTTCAGTCGGCGCTGATCATCGGCAATCTCGGCCAGCATCTCGCCTATGTTTCGGGCGCGAGCGCCACCGACACGCCGCAGCGCTGCACGACGCTGCCCGACGTCGCGCCGGGGCACAACCGGCTGCAGAACGGCATCCAGATTTTTCCGGGCTCGGTGCCGCTCTATCGCGGCACCCGCCTCGTCGGCGGCATCGGCGTGTCGGGTGACGGTATCGATCAGGACGACATGATCAGCTTTTTGGGTGCGCACAACGGCGGCGCGCGGACGGGGGCGTTCGGCAACGCGCCGGTGGACATGCGCGCCGACCGCATCGTCGTGCGGCTGGCGGACGGAGCGACGGTGCGGCTGCGCTACATCAGCTGCCCCTTCGCGCCCTTTCTCGACACGGCGCAGCAAAATGTCTGCGACGGGCTCTAGGCGATGATGGCGGGGGGGAGCCTTTGGCCGCTGATCGCCAGCCTCGCGGCGCAAGGAGCGCCGGGCGACGCGCCCGCGCCCGCCCCGCCGCCCGCGGCCGGGCAACCGGCCGCCGAACAGCCCGCGCCCGCCGAACCCTCGCTCGACGAGCTGACCCCGCCGCCGCCGCCGGTCGACTGGCGCGAGATGATGGGCGACGACCTCGTCACCCAGATCCTCGATGGTCGCCGCCGGCCCGGCTACAACCCCGATCTTCCCGACCGGCTGACCCAGGACAATGAAGGCGCGCTTCGGCCGCCGCCGCCGCAGGCCTTTCCGGGGATCGAGGATCAGCTTCCCATCCCCGACCGCTGGCGGCTGATCGAAACGCTGGGGGTGGTCAAGGAACGCTGGTTCGACCCCTATCACCAGAATACCCTCAAAGGGGATCGCCCGATCGACCGCAGCAAGGTGCCGTGGCTGCCGATCAAGGGCGACGACTGGTTCTTCGTCGCCAATCTGATCTCGGACAGCGTGTTCGAACCGCGCACCTTCCCGATCCCCAACGGCGTCCAGACGACGGCGCGCCCCGGCAGCCTCGACGTGTTCGGCAAGAACCGCAGCTTCGTCGCGTCGCAGACCATCATCGGTGGCTTCGCGCTGATCAAGGGCTCGACCGCCTTCAAGCCGCCCGACGTCGAATATCGCCTGACGCTCGCCTACAACGCCAACTATGTCGACGTGCCCGAACGGCGCGTGCTCGACGTGCGCCCGTCGAAGAAGAGCCACCGCTTCGACCATTTCATCGGCGTGCAGGAAGCCTTCATCGACAAGCATCTCGGCAATGACAGCGACCGCTACGACTTCCACTCGATCCGCATCGGCATCCAGCCGTTCCAGAGCGATTTCCGCGGCTTCCTGTTCAACGACAGCCAGCTCGGCATCCGCTATTTCGGCAATCGCGACAACAACCGCTTCCAATATAATCTCGCGGCCTTCTGGAGGCTCGAAAAGGACACCAACAGCGGGCTCAACGACATCACGCAGACCCCGCGCGACGATTTCATCCTGACCGCCAACGTCTATCGCCAGGACTTCCCCTTCGTCGGCCTGACCAGCCAGGTCAGCGCGACGTGGAACATCAACCGCGAAAAGGGCGACGTCCAGATCGACCACAACGGTTTCCCGGTGCGCCCGGCGCTGCTCGGCGATCTGCGCGGGCGCGATTATGACGTCGTCTATCTCGGCTACAGCGCCGACGGACGGATCGGCCGGCTCAATTTGACCGCGAGCTTCTATGCCGCGCTCGGCGAGGACCGGAACAGCTTCTTCACCAGCGAGCCCGCGAAGATCCGCGCCGGCTTCGGCGCCGCCGAACTCAGCTACGATCAGGACTGGATGCGCTTTCGCCTCTCGGGGCTCTACGCGACCGGCGACGGCGATCCCTATAACGACACCGAGGGCGGCTTCGACGCGATCTTCGAAAATCCGATCTTCGCGGGCGCCGACACCAGCTACTGGATCCGCCAGACCATCCCCTTCGCGGGCGGCGGGCGCGTTATCTCGATCAACGGCCGCAACGGCATCCTGAACTCGCTGCGCTCGTCGAAGGAGGAGGGGCAGTCGAACTTCAACAACCCCGGCACCATCCTCCTCGGCGCGGGCGCCGATTTCGACCTGTCGCCCCAGGTGCGCGTCAGCGCCAATGCCAACCATCTGTGGTTCGAGAACACATCGAGCCTGCAGGTGCTGCGCAGCGAAGGCTCGATCCCCAGGGATATCGGCTGGGACCTGTCGCTGGCCGGCATCTGGCGGCCCAAGGCGACGCAGAATATCGTCGGGCGGTTGAGCGCCGCGGTCCTCGTCCCCGGTGCGGGGTTCAAGGATTTGTTCGAGAATAAGCAGCGCGACGACATTTATGTGTCGATCCTCGCCAATCTGATCGTGAGTTTCTAGCCGATGCCGCGCAAGCTCCTCGCCCTTTTCGCCTTTCTCGCGATGTCGCTCGCCTTCGGCGCGCAGATCGTTCGCGCGTCGGAGGAGGAAAAGCCGGTCAAGGTCGACTATCGCTTCACCCCGCCCGCGCCGCGCGAGCAGAGCGAGGCGGAGATGATGGCGAAGTCGCAAGGCTGCTACAGCTGCCACGTCCGCACCGACCGTCCGACGATGCACGCGACCCCTGCGGTGCGCCTCGGCTGCACCGACTGCCACGGCGGCGACGCGCGCGAGGTCGGCGACCCGAAGCTCGGCTACGACGACCCGCACAACAAGGCGGTGATGCAGCGCGCGCACCCGCAGCCGACGCTGCCCGGCGCGTGGGGTGGCACCTCGGCGAACCCCAAGCGCAGCTATACATTGCTCAACAAGGAAGCGCCCGAATATATCCGCTTCGTCAACCCCAGCGATTATCGCGTCGCGCGCGAGGCCTGCGGCGCCTGCCACCTCGAGATCATCGAGGCGGCCGAGCGCTCGCTGATGTCGACCGCGGCGATGTTCTGGGCGGGCGGCGCCTACAACAACGGCATCGTCCCCTTCAAGAACTCGATCTTCGGCGAGGCCTACACGCGCACCGGCGAGGCGGCGTGCGTGCTGTCACCTTCGTCGCGCCTGACGGCCGAGGAATATAAGCAGGCGTGCAAGCCCAGTTTCCCGTCGGACAAGATTTTGACCGACAGCGAGACGAAGCGCGGCGCGCTCGCGCGGCTCTATCCGCTGCCGCGCTGGAGCGTGATGCCGCCCAGCGACGTGTTCCGCGTTTTCGAGCGCGGCGGGCGCAACATCAACACGCAATTCCCCGAGATCGGCCTGCCCAACCCGACCGGCAGCATCCAGCGGCTCGAGGAACCGGGGCGTCCCGACCTCAAGCAGTCGAACCGCGGTCCGGGCACCGGGCTGCGCGTCGCGATCGCGGTGCTCAACCTCCACAAGACGCGCCTCAACGACCCCTATATGTGGTTCATGGGGACCAACGACCAGCCCGGCGACTATCGCCAGTCGGGCTGCGCGGGCTGCCACGTCATCTATGCCAACGACCGCGAGCCGCGCCACAGCCTGACCTACGCCCCCTATGGCCGCGACGGCGAGAGCGCGACGGTCGACCCGACGATCGCGGGCAAAAAATGGATGCCCGATGATCCGACGCACGGCGGCGGACACGCCGATGCCGCCGCGCACGCGCCTTCGCCCGGGGGGCATGGCGCGCTGATCGACCCCGCCGCGGCCGCGGCGGGGCCGCAGGCGAAGCCGCGCGGCGAATCGGGGCACCCGATCACCCACGCCTTCACTCGCGCGATCCCGACCGCGCAGTGCATGAACTGCCACATGCACCAGCCGAACATCTTCCTGAACTCCTACCTCGGCTACACGATGTGGGACTATGAATCGGACGCGCCGCAGCTCTGGCCGGGGCCCGAGAACACGGCGCCGCGCCCGCCGGGGATGAGCGACGAGGAGTATCGGAAGACCTACAAGCAGCAGCGCTATCCGACCGCGGCCGAGGTCCACCGGACGCTCGAACGCAACCCCGAGGGGGCAAGCCCGCGGGGCCTGTGGTCCGACGTCGAATTCCTGCGCGACGTCTATGACGTCAACGACAGCAACAAGGATACGCAGTTCGCCGACTATCACGGCCACGGCTGGAACTTCCGCGGCGTCTTCAAGCGCGACCGCAACGGCAATCTGCTCGACGCCGAAGGCAATATGGCGACCTACGGCACCGACACCGCGCATATCGTCGATCCCAGGGATCCCGAGAAATGGCGCAAGAGCTGCGCGCACTACAGCGACGCGAAGCAGCGCGACCTCTGCCTCGCGAGCGCCGACCCGGGCAAGCCCGGGGTCGAGGGCAAGTTCGTGCCGCCCGGGCTCAACCCCGGCAAGACGGTCCATATGATGGATATCCATGCCGAAAAGGGGATGCAGTGCGCCGACTGCCACTTCGCGCAGGACGCGCACGGCAACGGCTATATCCAGGGCGAGGTCGCGAACGCGGTCGAGATCGGCTGCAAGGACTGCCACGGCACCGCCGACGCGCTGCCGAACCTTCTGACCTCGAACGTCGCGGCGCGGCCGCAGGGGACGAACCTCGCGCTGCTGCGCAACTCGGACGGGCGGCGGCGCTTCGAATTCCAGTACGGCGACGACGGCGAGGTGACCGGGCTCATCCAGCGCTCGATCGTCGACCCGAAGCTCGAATGGCAGGTCAGCCTCGTCAAGCAGGCGGTGACGCCGGGGCCGCATTTCAACGCCCGGGCCGCGCGCGCCAAGCTGATGTCGCGCTCGGGCGCCGACGACGGCAGCTTCGCCTGGGGGCCGGGGGTCGGACGCGAGGATCGCGCCCACGGCGACGACCGCATGGCCTGCTTCACCTGCCACCTCTCGTGGACGACGAGCTGCGGCGGCTGCCATTTGCCGATCGAGGCGAACTGGAAGACGAGCATGCACCATTTCGAGGGAGAGGAGACGCGCAACTTCGCGACCTACAACCCGCAGGTGGCGCGCGACGAGATGTTCCAGCTCGGCCGGCACATGCTCACCAAGCCGGGCGAGCCCGACGCCGACGGCAATCCGCGCGGCATCATCGCGCCGATCCGCTCATCCTCGGCGCTGATCCTGTCGTCGACCAACATCAACCGCGAGCGCATCTATGTGCAGCAGCCGCCGATCTCGGCGGCGGGCTTTTCGAGCCAGGCCTTCGCGCCGCATTTCCCGCATACGGTGCGGCGCCAGGAAACCAAGCAGTGCACCGACTGCCACCTGTCGGCGGCCGACGACAATAATGCGGTCATGTCGCAGCTCCTCTTGCTGGGCACCAATTTCGTCAACTTCGCCGGGCTCAATGTCTGGTCGGGGCTCGAGGACGGTTTCCAGGCCACGCGCGTCACCGAATGGGACGAGCCGCAGGCGGTGATCGGCAGCTATCTGCAGCGCTATGCCTATCCCGATTACTGGAAGCTGCACGTCGAACAGAATGGCCGCGAGCTCAAGAATTGGGTGCGCGGCAAGACTTTCGACAAGAAGGGATCGGGCGAAAGCCACGCGCTCGAGGAATTCCGCAACATCGTCCAGGGGACGAGCGGGCGGGTGAACTGCCTCCAGCAGCGCGGCGAATATATGTTCGTCGCCGAGGGCCGGGGCGGTTTCCGCGTCTACGACGTCGCCTCGATCGGCAACAAGGGCTTCTCCGAACGCATCGTCCGCGCGCCTTTCTCGCCATTGGGGCACGATACGCATGTCAAAACGACAAATGCGACCTGCATGGCGATCGGCACCACCCAGCCGATCAGCATGGCGCGCAACGACTATATCCGGAAGAATTTCCCGGAAAACCACGAGCAGGCGCTCCATCCCCTCTATCGCTACGCGGTCATCACCGACAGTGTCGAGGGAATGATCCTCGTCGACATCGACACCCTCGCCGACGGCGAGTTCCGCAACAACAGGCTGACCCGCGCGCTGACCTGGAACCCCGACAATATGCTCGCGGGCGCGCGGCACGTCACGCTCGCGGGCGACTATGCCTATATCGCCGCCGACACCGGGCTCGTCGTCGTCGACCTGTCGACCCCGCTCGAACCGAAAATCACAGCGCGGCTACCGCTCACCGACGCGCGGGCGAGCGCGGTGCAGTTCCGCTATCTGTGGGTCAGCGATGCCGAGGGGGTGAAGCTGTTCGACATCACCCATATGGACCAGCCGGTTCCGGTGCCCTCGGGGACGGTGCGGCTTGCCGACGCGCGCAAAATCTATCTCGCGCGCACCTATATGTATGTCGCGGCGAAGCGCGACGGGCTGGTCATCGTCGACGTGACGCGGCCGACCGCGCCGGTCGCCGGGCCGCCGCTGACCTTCGGCGGCGCGATGAGCGATGCCGAGGATGTGATCGTCGCGACGACCAACGCCTCGCTCTTCGCCTATGTCGCCGACGGCCGCAACGGCATCAAGGTGCTCCAGCTCACCAGCCCCGACAATCCGGGTCTCTACGGTTTCTCGCCCAAGCCGACGCCCGAACTGATCGCCTGGGCGAAGACCCCGGCGCCCGCGCTGTCGCTGTCGAAGGGCCTCGACCGCGACCGCGCGGTCGACGAGACGGGCGGGCAGATCGCGATCTTCGGCCGCGTGGGCTCGCGCCCCTTCACCCGGCCCGAAATGGAGAAGCTGTTCCTGAACAGCAAGGGGCTGGTCTACAAGGTCAGCGACGCGGTCGATCAGAGCGGCTGGCGGCCGCCGATGAAATATCCCGACTGACCTGACGGCCTAAAGCCGCTCCGCCTGAACCACCTGATCCGACGCACGCAGGGCCGACAGGATACGCATCACATGGTGGACGTCGCGCACCTCGACGACGACGTCATAGGTGTGGAAATCGCCCTCGCGGTTCGACAGGCGCAAATTCGTGATGTTCGCCGAATTGGCGGCGAGGATGCCCGACATTTCGGCGAGCGTTCCGGGCTCGTTGAGGATGACGACGCAGAGACGGGCATTGCCGCCTTCGCTGTCCTCCTGCCAGCGCAGGTCGATCCAGTCGGCGTCGACCCCGTCGGCGAGGCTGGGGCAGTCGATGACATGCACCTCGATCCCTTCGTCCGGGCGCGCGAGGCCGACGATGCGGTCGCCGGGCACCGGGTGGCAGCAATCGGCGAGCTTGTAGGCGACGCCGGGGGTCAGCCCCTCGATCGACACCGCCGCGCCCTGCTTGAGCTTGCCGGGCTTCGATTTCATCTCGGCGGTGATGCCGGGAACCAGCGCCTCGAGCACCGCATTGTCGCCGAGTTGCCGCTTGCCGATCGCGACATAGAGCGCGGTATCGTCCTCGAGCTTCAGCCGTTCGATCGCCGCGGCACGCGCCTTATCGCCGATCTTGCCGGGCAGGCGGCGCGCGATCTCGTCGTACATCTTGCGGCCCAGTGCGGCGAGCTCGACCTTTTCCTTCGAGCGCACATGGCGGCGGATCGCGGCGCGCGCCTTGCCGGTGACCGCGAAGCCGAGCCAGGCGGGTTGCGGCGTCTGCTTGTCGGATGACAATATCTCGACCGTGTCGCCATTGGCGAGTTGGGTGCGCAGCGGCACCAAACGGCCGTTGACCTTGGCACCGACGGTGCGGTCGCCGAGCCCTGTATGCACCGCATAGGCGAAATCGACCGGCGTCGCGCCCTTGGGAAGCTGGTGCAGGCTGCCCTTCGGGGTGAAGGCGAAGATGCGGTCCTGATACATCGCGATCCGCGTGTTTTCGAGGAACTCGTCGGGGTCGTGCGTCTGTTCGAGGATCTCGATCAGATCGCGGATCCATCCCGCCTGCCCGTCGGGCGCGGCGCCGCCCTGCTTATAGGCCCAATGCGCCGCGAGCCCGAATTCGGACTGCTGGTGCATGCCGAGGCTGCGGATCTGGATCTCGATCCGCATATTCTGCTGGTGCATGATCGTCGTGTGGAGCGACTTGTACCCGTTGCGCTTCGGGGTCGAGATATAATCCTTGAAGCGGCCGGGGACCATTTTCCATTTGCGATGAATAAGGCCGAGCGCGGCGTAGCAATCGGCGTCGGTCGGGGTGACGATGCGGAACGCGATGATGTCGGTCACCTGCTCGAAGCTGACGTGGCGCTCCTGCATCTTGCGCCAGATCGAATAGGGGTGCTTCTCGCGCCCCGAGACCTCGGCCTCGATGCCGTTCTTCGCGAGCAACTCCTTGAACTCGCGGCTGATCGCGGCGACCTTGTCCTTGCCGCCGGCGGTCAGTTTGGCGAGGCGGCCGGTGATCGTCGCATAGGCTTCGGGTTCGAGTTCGCGAAAGGCGAGGAGCTGCATCTCGCGCATATATTCGTACATGCCGATCCGCTCGGCGAGCGGGGCATAGATATCCATCGTCTCCTTGGCGATGCGGCGGCGCTTGTCGGGATTCTTGATGAAATGCAGCGTCCGCATATTGTGCAGCCGGTCGGCGAGCTTCACCAGCAGCACCCGGATGTCGTCCGACATGGCGAGCAGGAACTTGCGCAGATTTTCCGCCGCGCGCTCGTTCTCGGTCTGCGCCTCGATCTTCGATAATTTGGTGACGCCATCGACCAGCCGCCCGACGTCGCTGCCGAACAGCCGCTCGATCTCGTCGGGCGTCGTCAGCGTGTCCTCGAGCGTGTCGTGGAGCAGCGCGGTGACGATCGTCTCGCTGTCGAGGTGGAGGTCGGTCAAAATGCCCGCGACCTCGACCGGATGGCTGAAATAGGGGTCGCCCGAGGCGCGCTTCTGGCTGCCGTGCTTCTGGACGGTGAAGACATAGGCGCGGTTCAGCAACGCCTCGTCGACGTCGGGGTCGTAAGCGCGCACGCGCTCGACAAGTTCATATTGCCTGAGCATCGCCTCCAATGTCGTCGCTCACGCGGTAAATGCAATGCGAAACTTAACTGCGTGCATCCGCGCCCGCACCGCAACTTTGGTAAACGTCGTTGGAAGCTTCGTGCGCGCGCGATAATGCGATCGGACGATGGGGACCGATGCTCTTGAGTCGCTGCCGTTCGAGGCGCGGGAACCCATGCCTTCGGGGGCGGGGAAGACCCTGCTGATCTTCAGCTACTGGTTTCCGCCCGCCAACGCGGTCGGCGCCTCGCGGCCGCTCGCGATGGCGCGCCATTTCGCGCGCCGCGGCTGGGGGGTGACCGTCGTCGCCGGGGCCGCATCGGCGGTGCCCGCGACCTTCGCGGCCGACATGACCGGTTTCGACGTCCATTATGTGCCCGATCGCTGGCTGACGCGGCAATCGAGCTTCAGGGCGGAGCGGAGCGTCGGCGCGCAGCGGCTGAGCACCGCGCTGCGCCTCCTCTCCTGGCCCGACCACTACGGGTCGGTCGCCCGCGCCATGAAGCGCCGCGCCTTTGGTCTGCTGCGGGAGGGATTGCGGCCCGACGCCATCGTGTCGACCGCGCTGCCCTTTTCGGTCCACGGTGCCGCCCGCGCCGTCGCCCGGCGCGCCGGCGCGCTCTTCGTCTCCGACAATCGCGACATCTGGGCCCATAATCCCTATCGATGGACCGCGCCCTTCTATGCGCCGTTCGAGCCCGGACATGAACGGAGGATGCTTTCGTCGGCCGACTTGATCGTCTCGGTCAGCGAAGGGATGAGCAGCTATTACCGGACGGCCTATCCGCCTCTCTCGGACAGGATCCTCACCGTGACGAACGGCGTCGACGAGAGCACAGCGGCTGCCGGGCACCATGTCCGCGCGCCCTCGCGGCTGAGGCTGGTCTATACTGGCATCCTCTATGGCGAGCGGCGCGACGTGAAGCCGCTCCTGCGCGCGGCGCGGGGGCTGGACTGCCAGGTTTCCATCGACTTCTACGGTTCCGAGCCGGAGATCGTGCGCCAGCTCGCCGCCGAATTCCCCGGGCTCGCGATCGCGGATCGCGGCAAGGTCCCGCGCGCCGAGGCGCTGAGAGCACAGGCGGAGGCCGACGCGACGGTTCTGGTGGTCGGCACCGATCCATGGGAGGACACGCTGCTGCCCGGCAAGCTGTTCGAATATATCGGTTCGGGCCGACCGATCATCGCGCTGGCCAATGGCGATTCCGATTCCGGCCGCATCATCACCCGGCACGGCCTGGGCATCGCGACGACGCGCGAAACCGATCTCGCGAATTTTCTGGCCACGCTGGCGGAGCAGGGAATGGCGAGCCGGGCATCGGTGCCCGAGGATCTGAGGCGCACCCATCAGCTGGGCATATTGGAAGACCGGCTCTTGGCGATGATGTCCGTCCCGCGGCCCGCCCGCGCCGTAGCGGCCGATCACAAAGTTTTTGGCGTTGAAGCGGATAATGGGTTAGGGCTGGGCCCATGGAAAAATTACGCGAACCGCTGAACGACCTCTATGGCGGCAATTGCGCGCTGCCGCTCGCGCTCGAGGCGATGGGCGAGCGATGGTCGTTCATGATCCTTCGCGCCGCCTTCAATGGCGTCCATCATTTCGAGGAATTTCAGCAGGAACTCGGTATCGCGCGCAACATCCTGTCGAACCGCCTGTCGCGGCTGGTCGATCATGGCATCATGGCGCGCGAGGTGATGGCGGAGGACCGGCGCAAGGTGCATTACCAGCTCACCGAAAAGGGCATCGAGCTGCTCCCGGCGATGATCGCGCTGCGCCAGTGGGGCGAGAAATGGGGCGCCGGCGTGCCCTCGACCCCGGTGCTCGTCGACGTGCGCGACGAACAGCCGATCGGTCCGGTGACGATCACCGCGCACGACGGACGCCCGCTCGGTTACAAGGAACTGGTGTGGAAGCATCGCTCGGAACTGCAGCCGCTCGGCCAGGCACGGGTACGCGCCGACCGCATGGCGCCGGTCGCGGCCGAATGACCACGGACCTCGTCCGGCAGCCCGCGCCGGGCCGCTGAACCATCGCATCGCGGGCAGCCTCCATGCCGCTCTTCGGATTGACCTCGCCGGGCCCCTTTTTCGGCAATAAGGTTCGCGCCTTCTGGAATCTGCAGATTCTCGGCTGGGTCGCGTGGCTCGGGCTGCGCGGCGTATCGGGGCTCGCGGGGGGGCAGTCCTTCACCTTCCTCGTTCCGGTGGTCGTCTCCGCAATCACGGGCTTTTCGCTGACGCTGCTGCTGTCGGTCTGCTACCGCGCGCTGATCAACCGGCGGCCGATCCTGATGTGGAGCGCGAGCTTCGGATTGATGGCGATCGCCGCGGCGCTCTGGGCCTTCATCGACGCCTGGGTTCTGCAGGTCGTGAACCCGAACAGCGAATCGGGTCTGACGGGGCTGTTGTTCGCCTTGGTCTATGTCGATGCGACCTCGCTCGCCGCCTGGTCGGCGCTCTATTTCGCGATCAACTATTTCCTCCAGCTCGAGGAACAGAACGACCGGGTCCTCCGGCTCGAGGCGCAGGCGGCATCGGCGCAGCTCGCGATGCTGCGTTATCAGCTCAACCCGCATTTCCTGTTCAACACCTTGAACAGCATCTCGACCCTCGTGCTGCTGAAGCAGGCCGAGCCAGCCAATGCGATGCTCTCGCGCCTGTCGGCCTTCCTGCGCTATACCCTCGCCAACGAGCCGACCGCGCAGGTCACGCTGGCGCAGGAGATCGAAACGCTGAAGCTCTATCTCGACATCGAGAAGATGCGCTTCGAGGACCGCCTGCGCCCGCATTTTGCCATCGATCCTGCGGTCGCGCGCGCGCGATTGCCCTCGCTTCTGCTCCAGCCGCTGATCGAAAATGCGATCAAATATGCGGTGACGCCGCAGGAAGACGGCGCCGATATCACCATTTCAGCGCAGCTTGCCGGTGAAAACGTCCGGATTACCGTGTCCGACACCGGCGCGGGATTGTCAGCGGGGGGCAGGGACCCCACGACAGGGCATGCAACGGAATCGACGGGTGTGGGTTTAGCCAACATCAGAGATCGGCTGGCACAGGCGTTCGGTGATCAGCAGCGGTTCGAGGCGCAATCCGGCGCCGACGGCGGCTTCACGGTCCGAATCGAATTTCCGTTTCAGCCCGATGGACAAGCGACGATTGGAACCGGACAGACATGACGATCAGAACCATCCTGGTGGATGATGAAAAATTGGCGACCCAGGGCCTGCAGCTGCGGCTCGAAGCGCATCCGGATGTCGAGATAGTCGACACCGCCCAGAATGGCCGCGAGGCCATCCGCAAGATCAAGACCCACAAACCCGACCTCGTCTTCCTCGACATCCAGATGCCGGGGTTCGACGGCTTTTCGGTGATTCAGGGTCTGATGGAGGTCGAACCGCCGCTCGTCGTCTTCGTCACTGCCTATTCGGATCATGCGATCCGCGCGTTCGAGGCGCAGGCGGTCGATTATCTGGTCAAGCCGGTCGAGCCCGAGCGGCTTGCCGACGCGCTCGACCGGGTGCGCCAGCGTCTCGCCGAAAAGCGCGGCGTGGCAGAGGTCGAGCGGCTGAAGAGCGTGCTCGCCGAGGTGGCGCCTGAAGCCGCCGAGGAATTCGAAGGCGAGGCGGCGCCCGACGCGCACGCCGCCGACCGCTATGAAAAGATGATCAACATCAAGGACCGCGGCCAGATCTTCCGCGTCGACGTCGACAGCATCGAGCGTATCGACGCCGCGGGCGACTATATGTGCATCTATACCGCCGACAACAGCCTGATCCTGCGCGAGACGATGAAGGACCTCGAAAAGCGGCTCGACCCGCGCAACTTCCAGCGCGTTCATCGCTCGACGATCGTCAATCTTTCCCAGGTCAAGCAGGTCAAGCCGCACACCAACGGCGAATGTTTCCTGGTGCTGGGATCGGGCGCGCAGGTGAAGGTCAGCCGCAGCTATCGCGACGTGGTCGCGCGGTTCGTTCACTGAATTAAGCCCTCCCCCTTGATGGGGGAGGGTTGGGTGGGGGTGAGGTGGCAGGCGTTGGCTTACGCGGGCGACCTCACCCCCACCGCTGCGACTAGGCCATGAATGGCCAAGTCTCGCTGCCTCCCCCATCAAGGGGGAGGGCCTTCAAAGCTGATGTCCCGTCCGGTCGCGCTTCGTCGCCAGATATTGCTCGTTGAACCTGTTCGTCGGCAGTGTCAGCGGGATGCGCTCGACCACCTCGACGCCCTCTTTCTCCAGCCGTGCGACCTTTTCGGGGTTGTTGGTCATCAACCGGATGCGCGGGATGGCGAGCAAGTCGAGCATCCGCGCCGCGATCGCGAAGTCACGCGCCTCGACCGGAAAGCCCAGCCGCAGATTGGCGTCGACCGTGTCGTACCCCTGATCCTGCAGGGCATAGGCGCGCAGCTTGTTAACGAGCCCGATCCCGCGTCCCTCCTGCCTGAGATAGAGCAGCACGCCCCACGGCGCGTCGGCCATCGCGTGCAGCGCGGCATGGAGCTGCGGCCCGCAATCGCATTTGAGGCTGCCGAGCACATCGCCGGTCAGGCATTCGCTGTGCAGCCGCACGACGGGGGGATGGCCGTCGCGCTTGCCGATCACCAGCGCGACATGGTCCGACGCTTCCTCGGGGCTGCGGAAGGCGACGATCTCGGCCGCCTCGCTCGCTTCCACCGGCAGCCGTGCGCGCGCCGCGATCTCGAGCCGCGTCGGGTCGAGCAATGCCGCGACATCCTCCGCCGTGCACTCGGTCTCGGCCGCGCCCGTCGCCTCACGGACAAAAAAGGCAGGGAGGAGTCCGGCGTGGCGCGCCATCGTCATCGCGGCGGCGGCTGCCGCCTCGCCCCCCGTCGCAACGGTGTGAAAGGGGCCCTTGAACGGATGCGCGAGGTCGAGCGCCGGGTCGGCGATCGCGAGCGCCTCGGCGACGCTCGCCGCCGCGCCGGCGAGGCGCACCGGCCCCGGCGTCGCCGCGGCGCGCTGGTTGGTGAGCTTCAGCGTCACCGCGCGCTCGCCCGAGAGCAGCAGGTCGGCGCTGGCGAATTCGGCGAGCGCCGCGTCGCGCGCGCTTTCGACCGCCAGCAGGTCGAGCGCGCCGTCGGCGCCGCCGACGCGCAGTGGCCAGCCGCGGCGCAGCGCATCGATCGCGCGCGCCGCCCGGCGGGCGTGCTCGCCGGTCGTGGCGTCGCTCAAAAGGAAAACTCCGTCACCAGCGGAATATGGTCGGACGGCCGTTCCCAGCTTCGCGCCGGCTGGACGACGCGGTGCGCGACGGCCTGGTCCCTGAGGCCGGGCGTCACCCACATATGGTCGAGCCGGCGGCCGCGGTTCGATGCCTCCCAATCCTTCGCGCGATAGCTCCACCAGGTATAGAGCGGGGTCGGCGGCGCGACGAAATGGCGACCGAGATCGACCCAGTCCGCCGCCGCCTGAAGCCGCGCCAGCGTCTCGACCTCGATCGGCGTATGGCTGACGACGTCGAGCAGCGCCTTATGGTTCCACACGTCGCTTTCGAGCGGCGCGACGTTGAAATCGCCGGTGAGGACGGTCGGCGTCGCGGCGAGCGCGCCCGCCCATTCGATCATCCGGCCGAAAAAATCGAGCTTCTGCCCGAATTTGGGGTTGAGATCGCGGTCGGGAATGTCGCCGCCCGCGGGAATATAGACATTGTCGAGCCGCACGCCCGAGGGCAGCGTCACCCCGATATGGCGCGCCTCGCCGTTCGCCTGCCAGTCATATTGGCGCACCTCGGTCAGCGGCAGCCGGCTGACGATCGCGACGCCGTGGTGCATCCGCTGGCCGTTGGTGACGATGTGGGTGTAGCCGAGCGCCTCGAACATCGTCTTCGGGAACAGGCCGCATTCGACCTTGGTTTCCTGAAGGCAGAGGATGTCGGGCGCCTCTTCGCGCAGGAATTTCTCGACGATGCCGATGCGGGCGCGGACGCTGTTGATGTTCCAGGACGCGATGCTTGTCATGCCATCGGCTCTATCGGCGCGGATCGGGCTTCGCAATGGCGCTGCGGCGCGAATCATAAACCCCCGTCCCAGGGGCGGTGGAACGGGGGTTCAAGGTCAGCGTTCGTCACGCTCTTGAATGAAGGCACCTGGCCGTCCGGGTGGGGCAACAGGGGGAAACCCAAATCCGGGGGCCGTGTCGGCGCCTTCGAGAGTTCAAATAGCCGCCTTTCCCTGTCGCCAAGCTGAACGAGAGCGGGTCATCGGGGGATGGACGGCCGTTCGTCGGCTTCAGAATGCCATTCGTCGAACGCCGGCCGCTCCTTTGGGGGAGGGCCGGCGCCGGCGCGACGATCGCGAAAGGGACGGATCAGCGTCCGCGCTTCTTCGGCCGCGGGTCGGTCCAGCGGAACGCCGAATCGGCGACCGCGACGTTGAATTTCTGGTTGCTGAGGTCGATGCGGGTGCGGTTGTTCTGCGAATCGAGCGCGACCCAGCCGCGCAGGCGCAGCCCGCCCGGCGCGCCGCCCTCGCGCACGAACACCATGGTGATCGTGCCATATTCGGGGCGCTTCGGGTCCTTGACCTCGACGCTGATCACGCCGTCGTTGCCGGTCGGCAGGACCTTCGCATATTGGCTGAGGTCGCGGTCGGGGTCGAGCAGCGCGCCGAGCGGCGAATTCTTCACCGGCCAGCTCTGAACCTGCTTAACCTCATAGTCGATCATGGTCAGCCGGCTGCCGTCGCCGACGATCAGCAGCGGCACGCCCTTCTGATACTGGAAGCGGATCTTGCCCGGGCGCTTCAGGGTCAGCTGGCCGGTCAGCCGCTGGCCGTTGCGGTCGGTCTGGACGAAATCGGCGGTCATCGAGCTGGTGTTCTTGAGGTGCGCCTGCACCGCCGACAGCGCGCCCGACGCCTGCGCGATGGCGGGCGCGGCGAAAACGAGCCCCGCGGCGGCGGCGGGCGCGAGCGTCCAGGCGGCGATACGGGTCAGGGTCCGGCGGGATGGGGTCAGGATCATGGGGCTCTCATTTTGTGGGTCAGGTCGTGCCGGTGATGGCGCCGCGGCATTGAATGCGCGCTGAACCCGGCGTTGGGAGAGGTTCAAGTCGCGAGATCGGCGTTGGTTCCCCGGCTGTCAGCGCGGCTGGCCATATTGGTCGGTCAGCACGTCGCGGCGGCCGACATGGTTGGGCGGGCTGACGAGGCCCTCGTCTTCCATCCGCTCGATCAGTCGCGCGGCGCTGTTGTAGCCGATGCGCAGTTGTCGCTGGAGCCAGCTCGTCGACGCCTTCTGGCTGTCGACGACGATCTGGCACGCCTTCGCATACATGCGGTCCTCGGCGCTGTCGCCGCCCGCCGGGGCGCCTTCCATCGCGAAGCCGCCGTCCTCGGGATCCTCGGTGACGCTTTCGACATAGTCGGGCGCGCCCTGGCCGCGCCAATGATCGGCGACCGCGCGCACCTCATCGTCGGAGACGAAGGGGCCGTGGATGCGGGTGATCTGCTTGCCGCCGGGCACATAGAGCATGTCGCCCTTGCCGAGCAGCTGCTCGGCGCCCGCTTCGCCGAGGATCGTGCGGCTGTCGATCTTCGAGGTGACGTTGAAGCTGATCCGCGTCGGCAGGTTCGCCTTGATGACGCCGGTGATGACGTCGACCGACGGGCGCTGGGTCGCGAGGATCAGGTGGATGCCCGCGGCGCGCGCCTTCTGCGCGAGGCGCTGGATCAGGAATTCCACCTCCTTGCCCGCGGTCATCATCAAATCCGCGAGCTCGTCGACGACGACGACGATCTGCGGCAGCGGCGCATAGTCGAGCGTCTCTTCCTCATAGATCGGCTGGCCGGTGTCGGGGTCGTAGCCGGTCTGGACGCGGCGCCCGAGCGACTTGCCCTTGGCGAGCGCGCCGCGCACCTTGTCGTTGTAGCCCGCGAGGTTGCGAACCGACAGCGACGACATCATCCGGTAGCGGTCCTCCATCTGCTCGACCGCCCATTTGAGCGCCCGGATCGCCTTCTTGGGTTCGGTGACCACGGGGGCGAGCAGGTGCGGGATGCCGTCATAGACGCTGAGCTCCAGCATCTTGGGGTCGATCATGATCATCTTCACCTGGTCGGGGCCGAGGCGATAGAGGAGCGAGAGGATCATCGCGTTCAAACCGACCGACTTGCCCGACCCGGTCGTGCCCGCGATCAACAGGTGCGGCATCGGCGCCAGGTCGGCGATGACGGGATCGCCGCTGATATTCTTGCCGAGGATGATCGGGAGCGCGCCCGTCTGGTCCTGGAACAGCGCGCTGCCGATCATTTCCTGCAGCACCACCGCCTCGCGGTGCGCGTTGGGCAGCTCGATGCCGATCACGGTGCGGCCCGGGATCGGCGCGATGCGCGCCGATAGCGCCGACATGTTGCGCGCGATGTCGTCGGCCAGGTTCGACACGCGGCTCGCCTTCGTCCCCGGCGCGGGTTCGAGTTCGTACATGGTGACGACCGGACCCGGGCGCACCGCGGTGATCACGCCCTTGACCTGGAAATCCTCGAGCACCGATTCGAGCAATCGAGCATTGCGTTCGAGCCCCGCCTTGTCGATCTGTCCCGTCGGGCCCTCGGGAGGCGCGGCGAGCAGGTCGATCGAAGGGAGCTGATAGTGGGTGAAAAGCTCGGTCTGGGGCTTCGCCTTGGGCTTCGAGGGCAGCGAGCGCTGGACGGGTTCGGCGATCTCGGGCGGCGCGCGGTCGCTCGGCTCGGCGCGCGGGCGCGGACGGACGACGCGTTCCATCAGATTCGGCGCGCGTTGGGCGGGCGCCGCGGCGGCGCCGGCAGGAACGGCGACGCGGCTGCCCTCGGCGGCGGGAAGGCGGAAGCGGCTCGCCCATCCCTTTTCGAGCCGCAGCGCGCGCGCCGCGAGCCACAGCCCCGCGGTGACGAGCAGCAGGATCGCCGCGATGCGGATCAGCGCCGCGGCGGGCTCGCCCGCGCGGTCGAACAGCGGCGCGACGGCGTTTCCGAGCACCAGCGGGACGATGCCGCCCCAGCCGGCGGGCAGCGGCGCGTCGCTGTCGGGCGCCCAGAGCTGGGCGCCGAGCCCGACGAGCGAAATGGCGACGAGCATGAAGACGAGCTGGCGCTTCCAATAGGGCTGCGGCGTCGCCGCCCACAGCCGCCACGCCATCACCCCGAGCAGCGGCAGCAGCAGCACGACGGGAATGCCGCCGATGAACAGCAGCAGATCGGCGAACCACGCGCCCGCGCTGCCCATCCAGTTCGACGGATTGCCGCCCGCCGCGGTATGGATCGCGGCGTCGGTGCCGTCGTGGGTGATCAGCGCGAGGGTCAGGAACAAGGTGAACAGGCCGAGCGCCACCGCCGCGCCGATCACCAGCGAGCGGGCGATACTGGCCCGGAAAACGGTGCGCCAATCGGCCTTTGCGGTCGCGGCCTTGCGGCTTGCCATGCTGAAAAGGGTCCCTAGAGATTGATCACGGCGATATGCGCATGGGGCGGACTCGGCGTCAAGCAGCGCTCGGTGAGGCGTGCGAGCGTGCGTAATATTATTCCAAAGGTCACGAAGGTCACGCTACGTCCCCCCTCTTTCGCCCCATCCCATGGTCCGCCGTGCGGGGTTCGGCGCGTGGATGGGGGGCATGGCGAAAGGACATCGGGTGACGCTATTCCCTGAAGACAATGTAGGACAGCGAAAATTTCAGCGAAGAGGTGCGAAAGATCGCGGCGCGGAAACCTGCACGCTGTCCTTCCCATCATCCCCCAAAACGCGCTAGGGCGGCGGCATGAGCGAAATGTTGCGCAGCGATGTCCTGATCTCGGGCGGCGGCCTCGTCGGCCAGGCGCTGGCTCTTGCCCTCGCGCACCACGGCCTTTCGTCGCAGATCGTCGATCCCGCCGACCCGGTCACGACGATCGCCCCCGGCTTCGACGGCCGCGCTTCGGCGATCGCCAGCGCGACGTGGCAGATGTTCGAGGTGCTGGGCCTCGCCGACCGGCTCGCGGGCCACGGCTGCGCGATCCGCGCGATCAAGGTCAGCGACGGTGGGCAGGCGGGCGAACTCGACTTCGTCACTCGCGACACCGACCCGGCGCTCGGCACGATGATCGAGAATCGCCAGCTTCGCCTCGCGCTCGCCGCCGCGCTCGCCGATGCGCCGCTGGTACGGCTGCACATGCCGGCGAAGGTCGCCGCGCGCGCGGTCGACGCCCACGGCGTCACGCTGACGCTCGCCGACGGCACGCGGCTCGCCGCGCCGCTGCTGATCGTCGCCGAGGGGCGCCGCTCGCCGACCCGCGACGCCGCCGGGTTCAGCATCGCGAGCTGGTCCTACCATCATCATGCGATGATCGGCGCGGTCGCGCACACGCGGCCCCACGACCAAGTCGCGCACGAGATTTTCTTCCCCTCGGGACCCTTCGCGCTGCTGCCGCTCGTCGACGATGCCGAGGGGCGGCACCGCTCGGCCTTCGTCTGGACGGTCGCGGAAAAGGAAGGGCCGGCCTTCGCCAAATTGGGCGACCGCGGCTTCACCGCCGAACTCGAAAAGCGCGCCGGGGGCCTCCTCGGCGCGATGGAGCTCGTCGCGCCGCGGATGACCTATCCGCTCGGTTTCCACCACAGCGCCTCGATCGTCGCCGACCGCATCGTGCTCGTCGGCGATGCCGCTCACGGCATCCATCCGATCGCGGGGCAGGGGCTCAACCTCGGGCTGCGCGACGTCGCGGCGCTCGCCGAGGTGCTGGTCGATGGCGCGCGGCTCGGGCTCGACCTCGGCGATGCGGCGCTGCTCGCGCGCTATCAGCGCTGGCGCGGGCTCGACAATCTGATGGTCAGCCTCGCGACCGACGGCCTCACCCGCCTGTTCGGCGTTCCCGGCCGCACCGCCTCGGCCGTTCGCCGCGCCGGGCTCGGCGCGGTGCAGCGCCTGCCGATGCTCAAGCGCTTCTTCATGGACGAGGCGCGGGGCGAATCGGGCGACCTGCCCCGGCTGCTCGCGGGGGCGGAGATATAGGTATTACTACCTAGTCCCTCGTCCCGACGCCGCTAACCATGTCCCAATATCCCCGTCCATGCGGCGTGCTGCCGTGTCAGGAGGGGATGGATCATGTCCGACAGGAGCGACGCGCTCGAAGGCGCGGTAACCGACTGGATCGCGGCGCGCGGCGCGCTCGACCGTGATGGTGGAGCGCGCGCCCGCGCCCGCGCCGACCACGCGTTCGCGCGGCTCGCCGCCCTGCTCGCACCGCGCGTCCGCTATTTCACCCGGCGCTATGGCCTCGTCGACGCCGCGGAGGATGCCGAGCAGGCCTGCGCGATCGCGATCCATCGCGCCGCCGAGCGCTACGACCCCGCCCGCGCGCGCTTCACCACCCATGTGAGCTGGCAGATCCGCGCCGAACTGCAGGCGCTGCGCCAGCGGTTGCGCAGCGCAACGCTTTCGCTCGACGCGCTTGTCGAGGCGGGCGCCGAAGCATGGCTCGCCGATGCGGAGGCCGAGGGCGCCGCCGAGGCCGCGGCCTCGAACCGCCTCGCGCATCGCTGCGCCGACCGGCTCGTCCGCGACTGGGCCGCGCGTCGCCGCGCGCTGCTGATGCGCCATCGCGCGGGACTGTCCGTCGATGCGCGGGTCTCGGTCGAGGCGGCGCTCGTCCGCCGCCAGCTTCTCGGCACCGATAGCGCGGCGCAGCGCCTCAACGAAAGCGAGCGTCATATCGTCCGCCGCGCGCTCGCCGATATCGCGCAGCGCGCTGCGGCTTGACGCTACTGAAGCGTCGCGCGCCCGTCGTCGCCGTCGAAGCGGCCGAAGAATTGCATCATCTGGACGACCAGCTCGGCGCGCGCGTCGATCGGCGTCGCTTCGAGCAGCGCCTGTTTCGCCGCCGCGTCGAAGGGCGCGACCTGCGCGATGCCGTTGACGAGCGTCGCGTCGTCGAGCTGTCCGACCGAATCCCAGTCGACGACATAGCCCTGCCGCGCCGCGAAACGCTTCGCCTCGCGTTCGAGGCTCGCACGCTCGATGCTCGACAGCACGGCATCTTCCTCGGCTTCGGTTTCGATTTCGGCCTCGACCTGGCGAAAGGGCGTGGTGACGTCGAGCTCGCGGCGGACGCGAAAACGCGCGACGCCCTCGAGGATCAGGTTGAAGCGCCCCTCGTCGAGCGCCTCGACATCGATGATCCGCCCGACACAGCCGACGTCATAGAGCGCGGGCGGCTCGCGGGTCTCCTCGCCCGGAATCTGCCGCGGCTGGATCATCCCGATCTGGCGGTCGCGCGCCAGCACCTCCTGCACCATCGCCTTGTAGCGCGGCTCGAAGATGTGGAGCGGCAGGTGCAGCCCCGGAAACAGCACCGCGCCGGGCAGCGGAAAGATCGCGATCCGCTGGATGGTCAGGGGCGCGGCTTCGGCCATCGGGTTCAGCCGAACAGGATCAGCGACAGGCGGCGGCGCTGCGCCGCGACCCAGGGATCCTCGAGCCCGACCGCCTCGAACAGTTCGAGCAGCTTGGCGCGCGCGGCGCCCTCGTGCCATTCGCGGTCGGCTTCGACGATGCGGAGCAGATTGTCGGCGGCGGCGTCGCGCCGCCCCGCGCCGATTTCCGCCACGGCAAGGTCGAAGCGCGCCCGATGGTCGTCGCCGTTCGCCGCGACCGCGGCTTCGAGCGCCGCGAGCTCGCCGGCATCGGGGGCATCGGCGGCGAGCGCTACCGCGCTTTTCGCCTGCGCGATCGCGGGGTCGCCGGCGATCGCTTCGGGCACCGCGTCCAGCGCGGCCTGCGCCGCCTCGGTCTCGCCCGCCGCGAGCAGCGCGCGGATCAGCCCGCCGTGCGCCGCGGCGTTGTCGGGCGCCATGTCGAGGATCTGGGTGAAGATGCTCGCGGCGCGGGGTCCGTCGCCCTCGGCGAGCACGCTCTCGCCCATCTCGATCAGCGGCGCGATCTCGACCGCACGGGCGCTCGCCTCGCTCTCGATCGGAAGCTGCGCGAGAAGCTGGTCGAGGATCGCCTTCAACTGGCTTTCGGTCCGGGCGTTGGTCAGGTTGGCGACCGGCTGTCCCTGGAAGATCGCATAGACGGTCGGGATCGACTGGACCTGGAACTGGCCCGCGATAAAGCGATTCGCATCGACGTCGACCTTGGCGAGCACGACGCCCTTGTCGGCATAGTCGGCGGCGACCTTTTCGAGGATCGGCGCGAGCTGCTTGCACGGCCCGCACCATTCGGCCCAGAAATCGAGAATGACGAGCTTCGTCATCGACGGCTCGACGACCTCGCTGCGAAAGGCTTCGACCGCTTCCTTTTCCTGCGGGTTCAGACCCAGAGTGGCCACGATGTGATTGCTCCCTTGCTGTGCGCTTCGCCCGCTTATGTGGGAATTGCGCCGTCAATGCCAACCCTTCGCGCCTCGCGGGCGGGAAAAGCGCAAACAGGGCTTGCCGACTCTAGAAGCCGGTGCTAATCGCGCGCCTCACCCGCTGGCACCCACCCGGTCGCCAGCCGCCAGAGCGGGCGTAGCTCAGGGGTAGAGCACAACCTTGCCAAGGTTGGGGTCGAGGGTTCGAATCCCTTCGCCCGCTCCAGATTTTCTAAGAAAATCAATGACATACGAGGGGACTCGACAGGGTCCGAATCGTAGGATGCCGGTAAATCCGGTAAACGGGTCCACGGCGGGTCCACCAATTTTCATGCTTGAGCGTGCTTAAGGCTCCCAAACCTCTCTCAGCGCATCTTTCCTTTTCCGATGAGCGGCTAAGCCGATATCACAAGCGATCGCATCCGTTATCATTGGTCATCACTTCGCGGCGATCACCGCCAACAAAGCGACCCTTCGCGGGTCTGATACCGGTTATGAAAAGCTGTCGTGCCTTCAAGCCAGCGTAAAGGCTCGAACTGGCCGGTAGCAGTCGGACCGCTCCTAAGAATGAAATTCGAAAAGCGGCCGTCCAAAACTTTATACTGAAAGCTCACACTCTTCCCCGCATCTGGCTCCTTTTGCGCTTGCAAACGATTCGCCGCCGCTCAAGTGTGAAAGAAATCGGATCGGTTTAACTGTTAAGGTGGTCCGCGTTCCGGAGACGGCGTTATGTGGAACAGAGTGGATGTCGAGATCATCAGAGATGTCTCTCTTGATGCTATTGGCCCGTTCGAGAATGCAGATGCTGAGGATGGCATCATGCTCAACCACGCTTATGTCGATATGCGAGGATATTCGCTCGCCGACGCAGAAGCCGTGGTTCGGGAAGAAGCGGACTTTCTGCGCGACCTAGAGGCTGTGGAAGACGATGAAGATGAGGTTGAGGCAATATTGGACAGCCTCGTCTCCGACTTCAGCGAGCTCGGCGGGTTCGACGTTGGTACGGCGGGGACGATTTACGCACTATCGGCCGCCGGAGCAGCACCGATAACAAGTTGCAACGGGGGGCTGCTCGACGGGTCGCACTCATCCGACGTGCCGCATGTGCTGTTCTCGATCGATCCGCTGAAATTTGCGCCCATCCTAAAGGCGGCGGAAATCGCTGACGTCGGCCTTTTGAATAATGACGGGCATGTCGAAATTTTCGCCACAACCATTCCGCACTGTCAAACGGCGTTCAAAAGGGACCCCCTATCGGCGTCGAAGAGGGACCCCCTTTTCGGATATGATGCCGGTTAGTTGAAGGTCGCCTTGCGCTGCGTGCGGCGGAGGGCGGGCGTAGCCCGA
>Ga0182747_1000996_pt1 | contig 23508 bp, 25 predicted proteins | sample eDN3rd30CBELigBY_FD_128526 | JGI IMG/M metagenome (GOLD analysis project Ga0182747, IMG submission 128526) | Enriched backyard soil microbial communities from Emeryville, California, USA - eDNA 3rd pass 30_C BE-Lig BY (version 2) (version 2) | ecosystem: Environmental > Terrestrial > Soil >...
ACGATCTGGCGCAACGCTGTGAAGGCCTTGTCGACGCCTTCGCAAATGTCGCCGGCCACGATCACCGCATCGATCCCCGGCAGAAGTTGGATCGCTTTGGGTGCGTAGACATCGGCATGCAGGTCGGAAAAGATCTGGAGCTTCATGCTGTGCCTCCCTGCGAACGGCGTGATTTGCGCGTTGTTGGTGTGGGGATCCTGGCCAGCCACCGTTCGGTGAGAGGCCACAAATCCTGATGGGACCGGTTATCGAGGGCGTGAGCGAGCAGCAGTGCTGCGGCGGGATTGCCATTCAGGGCACAGAGCAGGACCGCGCTCATGACGATGTCGAGGCGCGAACCACATTCGCCGCTGTGGATGATCGGCAAGGCAATGCCGATCGCTTCCGCGGCATCGCCGGCCACGGCCCGCTGCCATCCCGGTTCGCCAAGGACGGCGATCTGCGACAGCGATCGTCGCAATGCGTAGCGGTGCGTTGCGTCGAGACGGCCGGGAGGTGCTGTCCGCCACCAATCCCATGGGAAGGCTTTATCGAGAGCATGCGTCATGATCTCACCCCTCACGCGGCCACGATGACGGGACTGGCATGGCTGAGCCGTTGCCAGTGACGGGCGGAGGCCTGGGCGCCGCACACGACTTGCGCTGCGATGTTCCGGGAGCCAAAAGCCACGGCCAGCGTCAGCCGCAGCCGGTCCTCGATCCCGTTGATCGGGGCCAGGGCACAGGCGTCCCGCAGCATGGCGTGGCGGGTGGCGACGATCGGACGAGCCGAGGGATTGATCGAGGCGCGAACCTCGGACCCTGCGGCGACAACGAAGCTGTCGCCCAGGGGATAACCGCGGGCCCAGATGCCGGAGTAGTTGAGCTCATACTCCTCTGAACCGATTGGCGCGGTTGAGACGCCGATCTGCATCAGCCCGTTGTCGTCATCCTCGTCGTCGGCAGAGAAGGCAGGCACCGCCGACATTGGTACGAGAGAGAGTGTCGGCCTGACATTATTAGAGTGGAACGCCCGGCAGCCGGCGTCGAACAACAGACGCTCGGCGTCCATGACGATGCGTTCCAGCGTGGTCCGATGCCAGGAGGTGGGCTCTGCATGTGGCGGGTTCTTGTCCTTGCGGACATCGACGAAGCCTGCGGCTTCCGCCATTGAGGTCAGACGCTCCTGCAGGAACATCGGTCCGGATTTGTCATACCAGCGGTGTGCAATGCCGCTGACCACGTAGACTTCGCGGGCGAACGACTTGTCCGGATCGGCCAGGTGATCGTTGAGCCGCCGCGCCATATGGCCGGTCTCGCCGACATAGATCTCGCGTCCGTTGGAAAGGATGTAGCAGGCGGGCAGCCAGGAGAGGCGGTTGCGCAGTTCTTCGGCGACGGGTCCAAACGGAAAGACACAGACCGAGAGCTTGGAGGCCTCGTCGATGATATCCCGAAACCCGGTGATCCCGGACTTTGGGCGATGGATAATGGTGGTGGTGCCCGCGTCAAAGGCGGGCTGACAAACGGAAGGCATTGATGAGAATCCCTTGCTGAAAGGGATCGGATCCTGAGGGCAGGGCGCACGCGTCCATTGCCGCGCTTACAGCGGTGAGCGCAGGTCATGAGACGGTGAACCCAGGGCGTGCTCGGCGCACGCCGTAGCCCAGGACAGCCGATCGCTAGATGGCGGATGAGGAGCCGGTGAGGGACAGGCCCTGCGGCGTACCGCCGCCAGGACGGAACAAGGTTCGGCCACGCTGCCCCAAGCAGGCAGCAATCATCGACAACAAGGGATGGGAAGGGGACCGCGAATCGCGGATAAACTGGCACTCAGCCATGACTGACTCCACTAAGTCGGTTGTGGTCAGGCCGTCGTTTGGTGTTGCAAGCACCAGGCGGCGGCCGCCAAAGCTCTCGCGCTCTGGCCCCATCAACGTGGAGGCCGCCAAATCAAAAAGCTAGACACGTAAACGATACAAAACGCGCGATGGTTAACAGAGCGCTCCGTGGACGCCGCCCTGGGAATATCGAGCTTGCATTACCGGTGGCGGTCGTCCTGCTGCTTGCTCCGATGGCGAGAAGTGAGGAAGACAACGTTAAAAACGTGGGCACTGCAACGTTGCCTTCCAGCGCCGCCTCCCCGCTTACAACGTTCTACTCACGTCAGCTTTGCTGCAAAGGGCATCGTCAGGCTAGCCTCAAATAGCAAAAGGGGTCCCTTCATCGAAACCAATGGTCTGAAAAAACTGATGAGCTAATCGCCTAGAGGAGCGTTTCTGCATTGGCGTGAAGCAAACACGCGCTGGCCGACTGACTATAAAATTTTGAGATGTGTTCTTTGTATAATTAGTTTTTTTAAGAGTTCTAAAGAAAAAAAGTTGCTGAATTTAATTAATTGGGTGGGTGATTATAGAATGGATCAAGTATCATCAGTCTGGAATCCAGACCGACCTAAAAGATAATCCAGCGTTTATGTTTTACGTCGCAGCTGAATTTCAAGATATGAGACCCAGCTCCTGATCCAAAGCAGCCAGCTGACGAGGATCGGTAGAGCTTTTCAAAAGCACCCACAGCCAACCTTTGGAGCATGCATAGGTGCTCTGCTGCGGGTGGTGAGGTTTTAGGCCTTCTCGAAAGAAGAAACGTGCTAAAGGCTCGGCCGAATCTACATATTGGCTATCATGCTTATTCACGAAGGCTCAGCTCGTACGAACAAATTTGACAGTCGCCTTGCAGTCAGCCTGGCTGCAATAGCAGGCGCACTGAACGCCGCCGTGTTTGATGCAGCAGGATTCTTCTCGGGCAACATGACGGGGAATGTGTCGGCGCTGTCAGACCGAATTGCTTCTGGGCGACCAACGGCTGCCTTAGGATTTCTGGCAATCATTATTTCGTTCATTTTTGGAGCCACTATATCTAGCCTACTTATCAATGCTGGGAGACGCAAAAAGATAGCTGGTATCTATGCATACAGCATAATGCTTGAAGCGATGCTCCTCGCACTGCTTGGCATTATCGATATTACGTTGAGTGGTCTTTGGCGAAACGCTGTTATTATCGTCGGGCTGAGCTTTCTCATGGGTCTGCAAAATGCAGTCGTAACCCGAATATCCAACGCCAGGGTTAGAACTACCCATGTATCGGGAATGGCCACCGACATCGGAATAGAAATCGGCAACCTTCTCGATCTCATTAGAGGTAAAGCTGCATCAGATAACGAGATTAATAGTCGATCAAATCTTCGGCTTCACATCCAAACGGTTGCTTCGTTTCTAACCGGTGGAATCTTTGGCGTTATTATTTACCACGTTATCGGTGGCGCCCTGTTTGTTGGAGCCGCCACCATTCTGTTTTTTATCGCGCGATCTGGAATATCGGCAGCGAAAGCGCAAGTCCGTACACGGCTTTCCTCGATCCTTTTAGAAAAATGATTAGAGGCAGTCGGCAGAGGCAGTAGAAAACCCTACGCTCAAAAATCTCCTTCAGGAAAACCACTGCAAAGGAGGAGCTCCGGGAGCTCGCCGATCGCCTTGAGTGAGCGGTTCGTCTTGAAGCATACTTTTGGCGATGAGAACGGTCGGCCAATCATCTCTACAAACTTAAGCCTTTCGTGAGCGTCTAGCCATCGAGGGCCGAAGCAATCCCAATTCAGGTTGTTCGGGTGGATACTGCGCCTCAAGCAGCCATGAGAGCTGCGAGGCAAAGGACGTGGCAAAAGGAGGGAATGCCAGTGTCTATTATCGAAAGCGAATCCAATCTGCTGCTGACGTAGCACCGACCGGTTTATATCGGCGTGTCGCCATTCGGATTATGTCGTTTCTGTTTGTAGGGTATCTCTTTGCATATCTGGACCGGGTCAACGTTGGATTTGACGCAATCTGAAACCGTCGCCATCGGGCGCTATTACCTTAAATGCGAGGCCGGCTTTTGACGTGAGTACGGCGCAGCTCGTCGCGTTCCATAACACCGCATGTACGGTGTGAACCTGGTCATGATGGCGGATTACGGACGCATTATCGGTATCGCCGCCGAGATAGCGGCGGTGCAGAGTAATTTATTAAACCGAGAGTTATCGCGATTTGCCATTAGTGTCTAAGTCCGAGTAGCAAGTCATCGCGTACGTCGATGAAAATGCCGCGCAGAGTGCTTGTTTTGTATGGGTATTGGCTGGGGTGAGGCAAAGATAGAGGACGAAGCTCAGTGCGCAAACTGCCGCTCCAAAATAGCTTGCTGTTTCTAGTAGCGGACGTTGTTTTAAGTCGTGCCTTACATGCTCTCGGTGTTTGCGGCTCTTATAGTTCATGACGCTGAACTCTCGCTGAAATATCGAGCGATCCGAAGCAATCTGCATGCCTACCCCGATGTGTCTTTATCCGTCTGACGATATGTCGCGCTAAACGTTAGATTTTGCTGCTATTGCCTCAATTTCGATCAGTGCTCCTTTCGGAAGTTTTGCAACTTGTACTGTTGAGCGAGCTGGCGCTCCATTGGGAAAAAACTCGCTATAAATTTCGTTCATCGAAGCAAACTGCGTGATATCCGTCATAAAAACGGTGGTTTTCAAAACGTCTGACAGCGACGATCCTGATGCGGCGAGGATTGAAGCGAGATTCTTGAGCGCTATCTGCGTCTGGGCTGCAATGTCCGCTCCCATCTCGCCGGTGCTTGCATCAACAGGAAGTTGGCCGGAGCAAAAAACGAGATGGTCGTAGGAAATTGCCTGCGAATAGGGGCCGATAGCGGCTGGCGCGTCCAATGTTTGATGACCGGCTTTTTGCATAGATGTTTTTCCTTTGTAGTCTGCTTAATCTTCGGCGCACAGTTCGATTAGAGCTTCGCGCCTTTTCCTGTTAGGCTCACTCCCATGAGCACCGCATCCATGACAATTTTGTAGCCTTGATCGATATGCGTGCGTGCTAGGTTCTCAGCCTTTTCAGCATCGCGGTCTTCCAGGGCTTTTACGATCAGCCCGTGGTCTTGCTGAATTCTGTGAAATTTTGGGTGCCGCATGAGGCCGTAATAGTAGGCTCTGTCGATGTCGCTGAGTATCTTGCTCATCAAGCTTGTAATCCGGTCGTTGCCGCAGCCTCTAATAATAGTGAGATGAAACTCTCGATTGGCATCGATCACTATGGCTTCCGTCTTGCGGTCGACCGGTTCTGGATGGCTCAGCATCAACAGATCGAGCTTTTTAAGTGCGACAAAGTCGAGTGACCGCTGAGCCGCCATCCCGAAACACGGAGGCTCAACAATTCGGCGCAACTCAAAAGTTTCGCGCAGATCGGCCACCAAGATGGGCGCGATCTCGAAGCCTCTTCGATGGATCGGCTTTACAAGTTGGAGTTGGATGAGGCGATCAATCGCAAGTCGGATGCTTACCTTTCCCAATGCAAAGGTTTCTTCAAGCTGAGGCTCTGAAACGATTTGTCCCGGAGCAAGCTCGCATCGAGTGATTGCTTGGTGGAGGACGTTGAACGCCTGGTCGCTCAGACGTTCCCCATTCTTTGACTTGGCCAGCCTGCCCATTTCCATCCCACGTCTTCTGTCGCTCAATCCTTGGTCGATCACTGCCTTACATTTAAGCCTTGCAGCTCGCAAGATAGTCTTGTAAACATTCTTGTAACATGGCTACAAAAGCCGTGAAGAATGTGTAGGGAGAAATGCCTTGGGGCAGAGCGATAAGTTGCGAAATCTAGGCTATTGGGCATCGGAAGCGGCGACGCGATACCCTGATCAGATCGCCATTTATGATTGGGTGAATGGGGAAAAGAGGTCGCTTACCCACCGCGAGCTCGAGCAGCAGCTGGATGCAGTTGCGGCAGGTCTACAGCAGCATCTGGGCCTGGGGGCCCGTGTCGCTATCGCGATCGGAAACCGCGCGGAATATGTCGAAGCATTTTTCGGAGCAATGCGGGCCGGATTAGTCCCGGTCCCTATGAATTTGCGCCAAGGGACTGCTCAGCTAAAGCACGTATTGGAAGACGCGGGGTGCCAGGCAGCTATAGTGGATGTTGCAGCGACCCCCGCGATTGCGGGATTGGTTGAAGAGCGCGGAATCCGGTTCTGTATCGCACTGGATTGTGAGCGGACTGGCTGGACAAACTTTGCGGACGCATTTCCGAAATTGTCGGAACCATTCGCGCCTCCTTCGCTGCCTCCACTCCACCCCGCGATGCAGCCGTATACATCGGGCTCAACGGGCGCTCCGAAGGGCGTCGTGCTCTCCCATGAAGGTCAAATCTGGTGGACGAGCATGTCTGCGCGCCTTTACCGCCCCGGACCCGATGAAGTCTCCCTGGTTTGCGTTCCTCTCTACCACAAGAACGCGATGGTTGGCGTTGTCAAATCGAAGCTTCCCGGCGGTGGCGCAATGGTGCTCATGCCTGAATTCAGCGCCCGCGCATTTCTTACCAATCTCGCCGAGTTTCGTTGCACGCACGCAACGGGTGTGCCGACGATTTATAGTCTCGCTTTGAGGGAGACAGACTTAATCGAAACATTGGATTTCTCATCGCTCCGGCTCCTGACCGTTGGTTCTGCTCCCGTTCATCCCGAATTACGACGCACAATGGAAAGGGTCTTCAACGTACCGGTCGAAGAGATGTACGGGCTCACTGAAGGTGGCCCGGTCGTCTTTGGGCCGCCAATGAATGGGAGACCAACACCGGAGGGCAGTTGCGGTACGTTGTGGCCTGAGTGTGATGCAAAGCTCGTCAATGCAAATGGAGAGCTTGCGGCTGCTGGCGAACTGATACTCCGCAACCCGGGCGTCATGAATCATTATCATAACCTTCCCGCAATAACGCATGCGCGATTGAAGGACGGCTGGCTAAGCACCGGTGACCTCTTTGAGGTGGACAAGGAAGGCTTCTGGTATTTCCGGGGGCGAACCGATGACATGTTCGTTTGTGGCGGAGAGAACGTGTTTCCCAAAGAGGTCGAAGACATTTTGCTTCGACATCCCGACGTTCGAGAAGTTTGTGTCGTGCCGCTGAATCATGAAACCAAAGGCGCGGCACCTGTCGCCCTGGTTGTCAAGAATTCCGGCTCTGACCTTGACGAAGCAGCCCTAAAAACTTTCGCCATTGAACACGGTCCGGTTTATGCGCATCCGAGGCGAATCGTTTTCACCGAAGCGTTCCCGTTGAATGGAGCCGGAAAGGTGGATCGCAGCAGGATCGCCAAAGACATGCAAGCAAGTCTGGGCAATCTTGAATCGGCTCATTTGTGAAGCCGCCGATGGCGTCAAGTTGGCCAGCATAAACGGTAATTTCGCAAAATTTTCGAAGCTCAATTCCAAATCTTCGCGGACTTAACGAAGGAGTGTGCAGTGAAAAGATACGTTTCTCTGATTTCGATCGCATTGCTCGCAACTGTCTCATCAGCGATGGCGCAGGAAAAAATCAAAATCGGTTCAGCTCTAGCTCTGACGGGTGGTCTGGCTGACGAAGGTATTAAGCAGGCTGTTGCTCAACGCATGTGGGTTCGACGGGTCAATGAAGCCGGCGGCATTCAGGTCGGAGATAAAAAACTTCCTGTCGAATTGGTCGAATACGACTATCAATCGGACGGGAATCGCGCCGCGCAAATTACTGAAAAGCTCATTAATGTCGACAAGGTGTCGTTTCTTTTGGCGCCTTATGGTTCCGGACATACCAAAATCACGGCGACTGTAGCCGAGCGTTATCAAGTCCCGATTATTTCATGTGTTGCGTCTTCAGAGAGCGTATTCAACACCGGGAATAAATATCTATTTGGCACGCTCGCGAGCCTTAACAGTCTGACAGATGCGATGGCGCATCTTTTCCAGAGCAAAATGCCGAATACGAAACGGCTGGCCATCCTCGCGCGCGATGATGTTTTTCCAAAATCGGTGGCGGATGAAGCGGCGAAGTCAGCTAAGGCTTTAGGCATCGACGTGGTCTATTTCGAGCTCTATGCGACCGGCACGATGGATCAAACGTCGGCGCTTTCAGCCATGAAGGCTTCGAAGCCAGATTGGATATTGGGTACTGGTTATAACCAAGATCTCATCTTGTTACGTAAGCAAATGAGTGACATCGGCCTCACGGCGCCGATCGTATCGATGGTTATTGGACCGGCAGTGAGAGACTTCATCGATGGAGTCGGTCCATCGTTAGCAGAAAACGTCACCGCTGTAACTTGGTGGCATCAATCTCAAAAATTCACGGGGATTGGTCCATGGAGGACGTCTGCCGATTTCTACAACGACTTCAAAAAGGAAAATAAAGCGGAGCCTGATTTTGTGAATGCTGCGTGCGCCGCTGCTCCTATCGCTTACCAGGCAGCAATCGAACAAACGAAAAGCCTTGATCGAAACAAGGTTCGCGATGCGCTTTCTCATCTCGACATTCAGACATTCTACGGCCGGATAAAATTCGGTCAAAATGGAATGAATGAAGCGCGCGACATGCCGATTCTCCAGGTTCAGGACAATGAAGTGAAAGTTCTTTATCCGCCTGCGGTTGCCAACGCTGAACTGCGCAGAGTCGATCACTAGCGGTGTAACGGCGCCGGGCGCATTCGGAGCGAACCATGAACACAATCCAGCTCATCATAAACGGCCTCGGTACCGGCGCATTTTATGCGTCGATCGCTGTCGGCTTCTCTCTCGTATGGGGGGTTTTGAACGTCATCAACATGGTTCACGGCTCGCTCGTCGTGCTGGGCGCATTCCTTGGATTCTTCTTTTGGAAAATTACTGGTCTAAACCCGGTCTTTTCCGTGCCATTCGTTGCGGTCAGCACATTTCTAATTGGCGCGACTCTCCAGAGCGTCTTTATCAATAAAGTTGTTTCGGCGCCTGTTCTGACAACTCTGACTCTGACGTTCGGTCTCGATCTTATCCTGTACAATGTAATGACCGTGTACTTCACGGCTTCCATTCGGAGAGTGACAACAAGTTACGGCAATATTGATCTGGGTTCTGCGGTCGTCCCGATTGATCGACTGTACGTCGCCATCTTTGCGCTTCTCATCACCGGGATTCTCTATTTAGTTCTTCGAATGACCTCAATCGGGCGTGCGATTGTGGCTGTTCGTATGGACAAGACGGCTGCCGCCTTAATGGGAATCTGGGTCAAGTCTGTCTACGCTATTACGTTTGGCATTGGCGCCATGATGGCCGGTGTTGCGGGGGCTGTCTCGACCTTGATCTATCCCGTGACAACGGGATTGAGTGGTGCGTTTCTTCTCAAAGCATTCATCGTGTGTGTCATCGGAGGATTGGGTTCAATTCCCGGCGCGCTTTTTGGCGGCCTCCTGCTTGGGGTGATCGAGAGTTTTGCCGGGTATGCAATCGGGCCACAAAATTCTCTAACTCTCGCTCTCGCTATTATGCTTTTCGTGCTGCTGGTGAAGCCAACAGGTCTTATGGGCGTGAAGGGGTTCGACTGATGAAGTTTCGATCTTTGGCGATACTGATCCTATGGGCCTTGGCGCTGCTCAGTGTGTCGTTGCTTCAAAATAACTATGCGATGCGTACGGCGACGATGATAGCGATGTTTTCAACCCTCGCATACTCGTGGAACTTCATCGGTGGATTGGCCGGATATCCATCGTTCTCGACAGCCGCTTTTTTTGGACTTGGCTGTTATGTGGGAGCGCTTGGCCAAGTCCATGGGCTTAGCATTCCGTCGGCATGGTTTCTTGCCGTTATTGTTGTCGGGGCCTTCTCGGCCGCGATAGGCGGGATTTTATTACGGTTGCGCGGTCACTACTTCGCGGTCGGTTCAATTGCGATCGTCGAATTATGCAGACTGCTCATAACATCCATACCCGGGCTCACGGGAGGCGGGAGTGGGCTCAATGTTCCCTTGGTGCGGTGGTCGCCTGACGCAGTAGGGCTCTTGTTTCTCGTAGTGATGGTGACGCTTTTTATAATGGTAGGGCTCGTTACGCAGGTCGTGCAGCGATCTCGCCTGGGCTTCGGATTGCGCTGTATCAATCAGAACGAAGATGCAGCCGAGATGGTCGGGATAAACACCACCGCCTACAAGATCGTCGCGTACGTTCTCTCTGCGATATTCTGCGGCGCTGTCGGCGCGGCTTATGCATCCTGGACTGGATACATCGATCCAAACGAGGCGTTCAATTCGTTGATGTCGATCAAGGTGCCAGTCATGGCCCTGTTAGGAGGCGCAGGAACGTTGCTCGGTCCTGCGGTGGGCTCGGTGATCTTCATCCTGCTGGAGGAGGTTGCGTGGTCCAACTTCCTGGAATGGAATCACGCGATCGTTGGGCTTGTGGTGGTGGTTCTGGTTTTCTGCTTACCAAATGGTCTCCTGAGGCTGAACTTCTCCAATATTCTGACGCTCAAACCTGCACGCCGAATCTGGGAGCGAGTGTGACATGAACTCTCTCCTGAAAGTCGAAGGACTGACAAGAACCTTTGCGGGCGTGGTTGCTGTCCACTCGGTTTCATTCGATGTCGCCGCAGGCGAAATTATTGGCGTCATCGGACCGAACGGAGCCGGCAAGACTACATTGGTCAATCTCATCACCGGCGTGTTGAGGCCGACTAGCGGAACCATAATTTTCAACCATGAAGACGTCACGGGGCAGCGCCCAATGCAAGCGGCGCGTCGTGGCATGTCTCGCACCTTTCAAATCGTTCAACCGTTTCCGCAGATGACGGTGATCGAAAATGTCATGGCCGGTTCGCTCTTTGCCGGTGCGGCGCAGGATATGCCCGCTGCTGAGCAGGAGGCATTGGAGTGCCTTCGGCTAGTCGGGCTTGAACATGTTGCATCGAAGTCTGCCTCTTCGCTCGGCCTAGCCAGCCGCAAGCGACTTGAACTCGCAAAGAGCCTGGCATCAAAGCCAAAGCTGCTGATGCTGGACGAAGTGAATGCAGGTCTGAACAGCGGAGAGATCGATGGAGCTCTCGCTTTAATACGAAACATAGCGGAACGCGGCATCACCATCCTAATCATCGAGCATCTGATGAAGGTTGTGATGTCGCTGTCGCAGCGGTTGCTCGTCTTACATCATGGCGAGTTGATCGCTGATGGAGATCCAAAGGCAATTATCAAGGATAAGCGGGTCATCGAAGCTTATCTGGGACCGAAGTTTGCTGCGCGTGCGGAAGGGTATGCGAATGCACAGTGAGGCTCTGTTGAAGCTCGCCAGTGTGAAGTCAGGCTATGGCGATGTGCAGGTCTTGTGGGATACGACCTTTGAAGTCGCCGCCGGCACCATCACAGCAATTGTTGGCTCGAACGGAGCCGGCAAGACAACGATTCTCCATACGATCTCCGGCCTTCAGAGAGCATGGGGCGGAGAAATCCTGTTTGGAAAAAAGAACATCAGTGGCATGCGCCCAAATGAAATTCTCCGCGCGGGAATTGCCCATGTTCCTGAAGGGCGCCGGCTATTCAAAGGTCTAAGCGTAAAAGACAATTTGTTACTCGGCGCATATCTCCGCAGCGACCGAGATGAAATCCAGGCCGATCTTGAATCGGTATACGAGTTGTTTCCCGCTCTCGGCGAGCGATCGTCCCAAGATGCGACGACGCTATCGGGCGGCCAGCAGCAAATGTGCGCGATCGCGAGAGGAATCATGTCGCGCCCGCAACTGCTGATGATAGATGAGCTGTCGCTCGGTCTATCGCCTCAAATGGTAGATCAGCTTTCCGGAATCCTCGTCGAACTCAATCGGCGAGGACTTACCATTCTGCTTGTGGAGCAGGATGTTCTTACGGCTTTCGAGTTAGCGTCACGCGCCTGCATTGTCGAAACGGGGCGCGTCACATCAAGCGGATTGACGAGCGAGTTGTCCAACAGCCCACTTATCCGGAAAGCCTATCTCGGCATCTGATCATCGACGTCAATCTCTAAAATAGACGCTCGTCAAGGAGTGAAGAATGTTCGCACTGGACCATATAACGGTAGCTGCCTCCAATGTTGAGGAAGGAGTCTGTTACGTCGAGCAGGCGCTTGGAGTGCGTGCTCCGATGGGCGGGAGCCACCCGCTTATGGGAACGCGTAACCACCTGATGCAACTCGACTCGGGGGAATTTCTGGAGATTATTTCTCGCGACCCGGATATTGAACCTCAAAGAGCGCGTTGGTTTGGTCTCGATGATCCGGATCTTTTGGCGGAGCTTGAACAATCTCCCCGACTTTGCACCTGGGTGGTCCGCGTGCAGGGTTTGAAAGATAAGCTTGAGCGGTGGCCGGAAATAGGCGCTGAAGCAGTTGAAGTAACGCGCGGGGATTTGCGTTGGCTAATTTCTGTGCCGGAGGATGGCTCGATGCCTTTTGACGGTGCTTTTCCAACTCTCATTCAATGGCCTTCCGGCCCGCACCCATCGGAGAGAATGGCGGACCTTGGCTGCGCGTTGACGCGCTTTGAGATTAGCCATCCCAAGGCCGATTTAATTTCTGACATGCTGAAAAGCCTGGGCCTGGACGACGAGCGCGTTGAATTGCTGACAGGCCCATTCGGCTTTCGCGCAATGATTCAGACGCCAAATGGCGTTCGGATATTAACTTAAGGACAGGGAAAATGAAAACGCTTGGCCTCATTGGAGGGATGAGCTGGGAATCAACGGCTTTGTATTACTGCCAGCTCAACAAAGGCATTGGTGAGCGACTGGGTGGATTGCATTCCGCCAAGATGATGATGGCGAATGTCGACTTCCAGGAAATCGTTGATCTTCAGCGCACGGGCCAGTGGACAAAAGCGGGCGCAATCCTGGCCGACTGTGCAGTGCGACTTCAATCCGCAGGAGCGGAAGGTATCGCTCTGGCCGTGAACACGATGCACAAGGTCGCGCCGCAAATAGTTGCATGCCTAGACATTCCATTTATCGACATCAGGGATTCGATTGCAGCAGAGCTAAAGGCAAACGGAATTAGCGTGTGCGGCCTTCTCGGGACCGGTTACGTCATGGACGACGAATTCTATCGCGTGCATATCGAGAAAGCGGCGCAATGCGAGGTCGTCGTGCCTAAGGAGGAAGGCGCGAGTACCCTGAATCACATCATTTACGGCGAATTGAGCAAGGGCATCGTCACAGACGTGTCGAAGGAGAAGGTAGCGGGCCTCATCGGCGAACTCCAGGCTGCGGGAGCAGAGGCGGTAATTCTGGGGTGCACAGAACTGCCCATGTTGCAGCTCGATGGAATGTGTCCAGTGCCGCTTCTTGATTCGACCGCGCTGCACGTCAAAGCGTGCCTCGATTTCATGACGGGCCAGCCGCTCTGAAACCGAGCAGTTCATCGTGGACCGCAAATTCTAAAACATTGTGAGATGCGTCGAGCGGGCACCGCTCGCCCGTTATATGGAGGTACTTATGCGAGCTGTCGTGTTTGAAGCGCATGGTGACGTGAGCGGACTCAATTTGCGGGAAGACTGGCCGGAGCCGCAAGTCGAACCAAACGAGGTGAAAATCCGCGTTCAAGCGGCAGCCTTCAACGGTTTCGATCCCATGATTCTTCGCGGTATCCCGGGGATTAAGACCCCTTTGCCCATGATCCCGGGAGGCGATGTTGCGGGGACTGTTACTGAGATTGGATCGGACGTTCCAAAAAATAAGTTTTTGATAGGTGACAGGGTTCTCGTTCAGCCGTTGCGTCCCGGCCGCGGCCTCATGGGAGAGACCATCCGCGGAGGATTTTGCGAGTTCGTTTCTGTTCCTGCATCCGATCTCGTCAAAATACCCGCAAAGGTATCGTTCGTCGATGCGGCAGCTTTGCCGATCGCATACGGTACGGCGCACCGGATGCTTATGGAGCGAGGTAAGGTAAAGCGAGGTGATAGAGTTCTTGTCCTGGGTGCGACAGGTGGGGTTGGAACCTGCTGCGTTCAGCTTGCGAAATTGGCAGGTGCAGAGGTGGCGGCGTGTACGAGTTCAACCGCCAAGGGCGAGCTGCTTCGGCGCCTCGGCGCAGACCACGTCATAAATACATCGGAGGAAGACTTCGTAGCTGCGGCCATTCGCTTGTATGGAAAGCCGAAGGTCTTTGAACAGGGTGGCGGTGCGGACATCGTTGTCAATTTCATTGGAGGCGAAGCTTGGGCGAAAAGTCTGAGGACCGTTAGACACGGGGGGCGATTATTGACCTGCGGTGCAACGGATGGCTTCGCCCCACCAACAGACATTCGATACATCTGGTCGCTGGAGCTGAACATCATGGGCTCTAATGTATGGACTGTCGCGGACCTCGAGGCGCTCCTGGAGCATGTTTCCAATGGATCGCTTAAGCCCGTCATTCATTCGGTTCGAAAGATGTCGGATGTTCGAATTTCCATGCAGGAGCTTATAGACCGCAAAGTTTTTGGAAAGGCAGTGCTGACGCCATGACCGATGCGCGCGTGAAAAAAATCGAAGCGTTGGCGGTTATGTCGCCGATGATTTCGTTTCTCTCCATAGAACTTGGAGAGTTCGACGACAAGAATCTAACGGCCTCGTTCTTAATGCCGATGCGATCTGAATTTGAGCGCATAAAGGGGGCTGGCCAGTATCATGGCGGTGCGGTATTGGCTTTCGCGGACACAGTAGGGGATTTTGCGGTTGCCTATTTGGTTGGCGGGTTGGTCCCCACAATGAATTTTCGAATGGATTTTCTAAGGCCTGCCACGGGTCCTGCATTATCTGCGGTCGCGAAGGTCCGTAAACTTGGACGGACGGTTGCTGTCGTCGACGTCGAAGTAAGTGATACCTCTTCAAAACTGATTGCATTAGGCCGAGGTAGTTATAGTGCGGCGATCGGTTAAGCGCGCAAGGATTATTACGCTCCAAGATCAGTACGCATTTCAGACGCGAGCATCTCGTCCGGTGCGGCCGATATAATTGCTGTAGGTCTCAATTGGTGGCGCCTGAACCGGTACCGTAGGGCATGGCAATCTACTGATTGCATGCCACCGTTGTGCATGACGCGCGCGTTACCGAGCTCCTTTGCGTAAGGACCCGATCGCCAAAGTGGAAGGGGAATTCCTTAGAGGGCCCAGAGGGACCCCTGGTTACGCCGTGGTTACAGTCACGAAAGTGCACCACCATTCTTGAAGAGCGCTCGGGGTGCGATGCGGGACTGATTAGGTTCAATGATGACCGGAGCATTGTTGTGTCCGATCGGCTGCCCCTCGATCAACGTTCAGCGGCTGGCATCGAACCAACGGCAATGCTGAGCCACTTGCGTGAGGAGCATCGCCAATATCTGGAGCACCATCGTGCCAATATCTACAAGGCGTGATGGGGGCGACGCCGGCGTTCCATAACATCGCTGTTTTACGGATAATCTACCGAAGGTCCGGCCCCGCAACCTCCGCTTTCATAGCCGCCGCTTGCTCGCTATCGCGAGCTTCTCGGCGCCATTGTCCCGGCGTCATCCCCATCGTGGCGGTGAATACACGCCGGAACGCCGCAACAGACTGATAGCCAACCAGATCGGCAACTGCCTCCGTGCCGATCCCCGGCTTCTTCAATTCGTTCGCGGCAAGACTCATTCGAATGTCGGTCAGAAGGTCTGAGGCCGAGCGCCCTAGCTTGTCCTGAAAGTGGCGAACGAAGGTCGCACGCGACATCCCGCACAACTCAGCCAACTCAGGCAAATTCCAAGCGCGCGCCGGATCGGCGAACATCGCCGAAATGGCCGGGCTGAGCCGCGCATGACCGGCCAAGGCCAACAAGCCTTCTGGTGCCTGGTTAGATTCGCTGGCCGCGCGCAAGACAAGCGCGAAAAGTGCTGAAGACAGCGAATTGAGGATAGCAGACCCGCCGGCCTTGTCACCGGCGGCCTCCATTCGCATCAGCCCCATGAGATTGGCCAGCTGTGCGGACGCGGTCCTAGCGCCTTCACCATCGTCGCTGTCCCGGGCCCGCACCACCAAGTTCATCGGTAAGTAATTTCGGATCAGACGGTCGTGAGGCGGTCCGATCATGAAGCGGCCGCACAACATATCCAGTTGCTCTGACTCGCTGTCATTTTCACTGACCATCCATCCACCGGTTGTAAAGTGCTCCTGGGTAGGTACCGCTGCAGTCCCGCCACCGTCGTGCAGCACGTGTGGCGAGCCGTGAGGCAACATGACGATATCTCCACTCACCAGTTCGCTAATAGTCTTGGATTCCGGATCCTCGATGATGGCTCTTCCCTTGAGTACAACGTGATAGGGAATCTCGCGTGCCGCAGATCGGTCCCACGCCACTCGCCATGGTGCCCCGTAGACACAACGAACTTCCAATCGACCGGTGACGGTGATCATTTGGAGAAGACAGCTCAGCCAATCGACTTGGGACATTAAGACCTCGGGAGCGTCTGGTGATTGTCGAGAATGGTTTTGCATTACACGAGCAAAGAGGAACCCGCACGGGCGCGTCAGGGAAATAGTTTTCGATACTGAATGAAACCCGAACGTTCCGCGACGTGCTCGTAAAGCTGAATGGCGACATGGTTGGATTCGTGCGTCGTCCAATACACGCGGCAAGCGCCGCAACGTGCCGCTTCCGCATACACATGTGCTATCAGCGCGCGACCGACGCCTCGGCCACGTGCGCCGTCCGCAACAAACAAGTCCTGAAGGTAACAGTAGTCGCTCGTCGTCCACGTTGATCGATGGTAGATTAAATGCACCATTCCAAAAGCTCGTTCGCCAGCCATGGCAATCGCTGCATAAATTGGTTCAGCCGGGTCTAAGAAGCGCCGCCAAGTCTCGCGGGTCACAGACTCAGGAATATCCACTTGGTAGAATCGCTGGTAATCAGCCCACAACGGGCGCCAGATATCAAAATCGTTATCTTCAACCTCTTTGATCTCGAGTGGCTGCATTGAGTGCTCCTCGAATATTAGGCCGTTGTCACTTTGAGCCCACGCTGCACGCCGGGACGGGCGAGGCCACGATCGAGCCATGCCTGCACATGAAGAAATCGGTCGAAGCCGACGAGCTCGCGCGCTTCATAAAAGCCGATTAGGTTTCGCACCCAACCGATTAGCGAGATATCGGCGATCGTGTAGTCAGCACCCATTACCCAGTCACGGTTAATAAGACGGCTATCGAGGACGTTCAGTAGCCGCGCAGCTTCGTTCGCGTAGCGATCGCGCGGTCGCTTGTCCTCATAGTCTTTGCCGGCGAATTTGTTGAAGAATCCGACCTGGCCGAACATCGGCCCGACGCCACCCATCTGCCACATCAGCCATTGGATGGTTTCGTAGCGGGTGTTTGGATCCGTGGAGATGAATTGCCCCGTCTTATCGGCGAGATAGAGCAGGATGGCGCCGGATTCGAACAGCGCCAGCGGCGTGCCCTTTGGCCCATTTGGGTCGTAGATCGCTGGGATCTTGCCGTTGGGATTGAGCGAGAGGAAAGCCGGGTCGTGGCTTTCGTTTGCCATGATGTCGATCCGATGTGGCTCATAGGCAAGGCCTGTTTCTTCAAGCATTATGCCGACCTTCACGCCATTTGGCGTCGTCGCGGAAAAGAGTTGCAGCCGGTCAGGGTGCTGCGCTGGCCAGCGCTTGAAGATTGGATGGTCGAGCTTCACTTTTTACCTTCCTTCCAGGCTCGTCGGCACATGCGAGTCCCGCAATGTTCTGAACGCGTCTGGCTTTTGTCGTTAATTGCTAATCCAGTGGATGCTCAGAGCGGGCCGTCATATTCGCCGCGGGCTGGATAATCGTTAGCGACAGCGAAGTCGATCGCCTGAAGCAATTCCGAAAATAGCGGACGCGCAAACGGCATTGTCTGGACCGCGCCGTAATACAAAGTACCGTCCGGTCGGACAAGGAATACGCCGGGCTCCGAGAATAACGGCGGCTCCTCAACATTAATCGATGACTTTCCGCGCGACGACGAAATGTAAAGTCCCCACTTACGAGCAACCGTAAGCGGCAGAGAATATCCGAATCGCAAGTTAGTGCCGACCTTGCTTGCCATTTCTTGAGCGCGCTCGCGAACGTCAGAGCTGATGGCGATGACTTTTGTACCACGACGCTCATATTCGGAGAGCAACTTGTCCAGATCGCGCAAATACTTGAGGCAGACCGGACAATGGAGTCCCCGATAGAAGCATATCAACGTAAATAACTGCGGCGCATCCGCAGCAAGATCAAAGTCGCCATGGGCAAGGGTGGGCACGCTCAATTCGGGAACTGGTTGACGAGGCAGCAGCATTCTTTTCTCCGCAGTTATTTGCTCACGAATTAATATCGTTGTCGTAGAACCCAATGAGCCACGGAAAGTGGCTGCAAGGGTGGGACAGAACTGTTGTTATGGACGAACCCGGATGATCGTCTTCCCGCTGACCCGCTTGGTTGGATTAAAAGCGGAAACGGCACCGTCGAGAGTCGCGATGTTTCCGATGTTCGTGCGCAATCGCCCGTTTCGTACCCGCTGAACGATCTCACTCAGCTGGGCACGATTGGCCTCGACAACGAAATCAACAGTACGGCCGTCAGCGGGGCGCGCCTCGGTCGGACCTGCGATGGTCACTAGCGTTCCTCCGGCTCGAACCACGCCCGCGGACCGCTTCGCGATCTCGCCGCCGAGAACATCGAACACCAGATCAACTTTGCCAACGTCTTCCAGAGCATCGTTCTCAAGGTCGACGAACTCTTGCGCGCCGAAGTCGAGAGCTGTCTGACGACTGGCGGCGCGTCCGGTGCCGATGACATATGCCCCGGCCTCTCGCGCGAGCTGCGTTACCATCGATCCGACGACGCCGGCGGCACCGTGTACAAGGACGCTCTGCCCCGCACAAAGGTAACCATGATCAAACAGGCCCTGCCACGCAGTCAGGCCTGGCATTACAAGGGCTGCGCCCACCGTGAAGTCAACGTCACCTGGCAGCGGCGCAAGGTTGCGCGCTTCGACGGCCACGTACTCTGCCAAGGTGCCGTCGCGGGTCCAGTCCGTGAGGCCAAACACGCGTTGTCCTATCGATACTCCGGTCGTGCCGTAGCCGAGAGCGGTGACCACCCCGGCGACTTCATGGCCGGGGATCGACGGTGTTCGGTCGCGGCCGAGGCGATCGGTCCATGTCGGGGGCCACGTCAGCTCGTCCCCGGTGAATCCTGACGCATGAACCTGAACGATGACATCGTTTATCGCTGGTTGCGGCTCCGGTCGCTCCACCAGCTTCATGCCGGCCGTTCCCACGGCTTGGTCCGTCACAATGATAGCCTTCATCGTACATCTCCCTATGTGGTGATCTCCATCTTCCAAAAAACCTGCTCCGAGAACGAATCGATCAGGGAGCGGACATTGACCCACTCGTATAGTCGGTACAATTTGGAGGATATGAAGTGAGCCTTCGGTCTTTCCGAAACCTCGTGGAGTTCGTCACGCGTCTCGCGAGTGGTGTATCTCGATCTTCCAAGGCTTTGCAGACGAGCGAATGAAGTTCAGATCGAACCGGCCGGCGCAACGGTTGGGAAATCTTTCTCAGGATCGAAGACGTTGTTGAAGAAGTTGGTCAGAGAATACATTGCGACCAACGCGACGATCTCCATCACGTTTGCGTGGGTGTGGCCCGCCGCAATCACGGCCTCCACGTCGGCGTCACTGACGTGACCGCGGGTCTTGATGACCTTGCGAGCGAACTGGACAGCAGCATCCCGCTTCGGGTCGCTGGCATGGCCCTTTCGGGCGAGGATGATGTCGTCAGCCGGAAGCTTGGCCATATGCTCGGCCGTAAAACTGTGCACCGTCAGACAGTAATTGCAGCCGTTCACTTCGGACACTGCGAGGCCGATGCTGTCGCGGGTCTTCACGTCGAGTGCCTTGCTCAAGGACCCGAGGAGAGCAGCCCACGCATTGAAGGCAATCGGGCTTTGGGCAAAGGCCGTCATCATGTTCGGAGTGAATCCGATGTTCTTGGTGAAAGCATCGAGAGTGGGCTTGGAAGCGGCCGGTACGGTTTCGGGATTCAGAGCGGTAGTACGGGTCATGATAGTCTCCTCAGGGTGTTGGATTGGCGGATAATTATGCGAAGTGCGGGACATCGAGCACCGGCGAGCGCGGCTTTTGCAGCCAGTTTCCGGCAAGCTCTACGGTTCAACGGAAGCTCAGGACCTCAAGCACCGGCCGGCGCGGCTTAGACGGCCAGTTCCCCTCCCGCATCGGCCCGACCGCGAGAAGCATCACGGGAATTTCGTTGTTCGCGAGGCCGTATTCCGTTCTCACCGCAGCCGGGTCAAAACCGATCATCGGTGTCGAACCCCAACCCATCGACCGGGCAGCGTAAATGATCGCGGCCGCGCCGAAAGTAGCGCTGCGCATCGCCTCGTCCCGCTGCTGCTGCGGATTGTCGTCGTAAATGCCGCGGGCACCTTTTTCCGCTACGGGAAGCTGGCCTGCCGGCATGTAGCCCGCTTTCACCATCGGACCAAAGACCGCGGGTACAGTACTCGCATCAGCGAGCTGACCAATGATGATGAATGTCACGGCTGCTTCATAGCTAATCGCCTGATCCCAGGCGATCGGGCGTAGCCGCTCCTTCGCCTCGGGCGAGCGCACGGCAACGAAACGCCAGTTCTGGAAGTTGAACGAGGTCGGCGCTGAGGTCCCGATCTCCACGAGAGCGGTGATCTGTTCGTCAGTCAGAACAGCCTCGGGATCATAATATTTCGTAGCGCTCCGGCTCAGCATGGTTTCGATGACTGCATTTGTCATGACGAAACGTTCGGCGGCATGGCTGATCGGGGCGGTTTGGATGGCGGTGGTGGACATAACGATCCTTTCAAGAACGTGTTGATGGGATCTAGTTACGTCCGGCAATCGATCCTTTCGAGACGATAATTGCTCAATCTAATGCTCGAAATGCTCAATCCGACCGGTTCTGGTTTGCAAGGAATCAGCGACGCATGGCGAGGTGCTTTCTTCAGATGTCAGGCGTTACGAGCTCGGACTTATGGCGGTGACGGCAGCGACATAGGCACGTGCCACTAGTTGGATCCAACCAGCAAGCCGATGTAGCTCTTACAGGTCGTTGCGATTGAATTGTTCTCCCCGCTCAAAAGAAGAAGCTTGCTGTCGTGCGTGAGGCGCCGACATCCCGGCAGGCGGTTTCTGAAATGTACAGCTGATCCCGTCTTCAGGATTGCGAGTGGCTTTACGATTGCTGTTCTGTTTGTGTCGATCTGTCAGTGCAAGAAAACGATGCTGTATGCAATGACCGCAAACAGCACAACCGCCGCAATCATTCCCACAGAAAGGAAGGTCTTCTCGACAGGGTCGGGTGAACTGTAAGGACGCAACATGTACTGCTCCCTCAATACTTGGCGGGAGCGCAATCGGCGTTCTCGTCACCGATAGATGCCAAGGACCGTGCGGTGATGAAAGTAGTATGGGCCGGAGATCGACGAAAGCGAGTCTTTTTTGAAGCAAACCGGAATGCGTTCGCGGCAGCGTTGGACCTCCCTCGGTAGGCCGGGTTGCGCATCCTGTGATGCAAAAGCAGATCGGAGCAGTCTGATTGCAGCTTGACCTTGTTAATGCACCATGACCCAACCCGGCTGCAGAATCGGATAAGCGATCAGACCGATGAGGGCGGTCGCCGCGATCAATAACGGGTTGCTCACCTTCCAGCGGAACAGAACCGTTAGCGAAACGATTCCGATTATCGCGGTAAGCCAATCACCAATGGCAATGCGTCCAAGCAGAATGCAGGCACCCAGGATCGTTCCAATCGCAGCTGCGTAAGCACCTTTGACAAATCCCTGCACGTTGGGATTGCCGCGATATCGCGCGAGAAGAGGTGCTGCAATCAGCACGAGCAGGAACGACGGCAGGAAGATCCCGACGGTGGAGACCAGTGATCCCCAAAAACCTGCAACCAGATAGCCGACAAAGGTCGCAGTGATCACCACCGGACCGGGACTAATCATGCCGATCGCAACGGCGATCAGAAACTGGCGCTGGTCGAGCCAGCCGAACTGCTCCACCAGTCCTTGATGAAGAAACGGCACGATCACAAGGCCGCTTCCGAACGTAAGCGAGCCCGCCTTGAGAAAGAACAGCAAGAGTTTGGTGAGAATCGAGGCTGACGCACCCGGTGCGAACTGGGCCAGTATCGGTACGGTCACCGTAAGGGCAGCCGGCGTTCTTTTGAAGAGGCTGCCATAATAGAGCATGCCGGCGATACCTGAGCCAATAAACAGAAGTGCCACTTCCGCTTGCAGCGCGACGGTAACAGCAAGGCACACCCCCGCTATTGCCCATTGCAGCCAGTCTTCCATGCCAAGTTTGGCGAGGCGATAACAGGAATGCAGGATTAGCGCGATCACCGCCGGGCTAACGCCGTAAAAGATGCCGGTGATGGGTTGAAGATCGCCAAGATAAACATAAAGCGCGCCGAGAGCAGCGACGATAAGGAAGTTAGGTAAGATAAAGGTCCAGCCGCCCGCCCATGCTCCCCAGAAGCCGCAGCGCAAATAGGAAATGTAGATACCGACCTGAATCGCGAGCGGTCCCGGCAACGACTGGCAGATGGCGATGGCCTCGCGCATCTGTTCTTTCGTCAGCCATTTCTTGTCGTCGACAAGCTCGCGCTCCATCTGACCGACCAGCGCCACCGGTCCACCGAATCCGAGAAAGCCAAGCCGCAGAAAATAGCGGACTAACTCGCCCATATGACCGCTTTCGGTATGTCCGGTCATGGCTTCACCTTGCTCGTCGGCCAGTTGTGAGTCTCACCTGTCGCATCACGGCACCAGCGATAGAAGGCGTCGTAGAGCGTCATTCCAGCCTCAAGCTGCTCAAGATCGTTCGAATAGATGCGCGATAATCCGAGCGAAGCCGCCAGCAGGCCGGACGCTTCAGGCAAAAGATCAAGTCGTGCTGTGTCCGCCGCGCGAACCAATGTTGCCAGATGCAAAAGCGGTTTGGTCCCAAGACCAAATTCCTCAACCATCACATCGAAGGTGCAAAGTTCGTTGCGATGGCTCCAATGTACGCCCTCGATGTCGAATGGAGTTGCGCCAAATTGATCGGCAACAGCGGTGACCTGTGACGGGGCGACAAACAGAAATACAGCGGATGGATCAATGAAGCGGCGGATCAGCCAAGGGCAGGCAATGCGATCGATCTTTGGCCGTTCGCGTGTGACCCAGATCGTTCGCCCGTCCGCGTCACGTGCTGGGATTTTAACGGCTGGAACAGTCGGTAGCCCAGCTTTTGTCCAGGCATCCATGCCGCCGTCCAGAACATCGGCAGAAACCCCAAAATGCCGCAACCAGCCAGCCACGCTTTCGCTCGCTGCGCAGCCGCTCTTACAAATCACGATGGCAGAGCGATTTATGAAAGCTTTTCCCCAGGTTGCGGCGCTGGCAGCCTCAAAGCGCCGAGATCCTGGAATCAGGACTGGATTTTCCAGAAACTTGTCGTCGGAACGAACGTCGATAAGCACCGGACAAGATGCGGTGCCAACCAGCTTGATGAGCTTGTCGGATGATATCGAATTGATGGCAGACATGGCGCGTCCCTCTCAAATGATCGGACGCGATTCTTGGGCATGTCGCCTCGTGGGGAGATCGCTTCCCCATGCCCGTTAGTACAATCCCGAAC
>Ga0182747_1000998_pt1 | contig 23488 bp, 24 predicted proteins | sample eDN3rd30CBELigBY_FD_128526 | JGI IMG/M metagenome (GOLD analysis project Ga0182747, IMG submission 128526) | Enriched backyard soil microbial communities from Emeryville, California, USA - eDNA 3rd pass 30_C BE-Lig BY (version 2) (version 2) | ecosystem: Environmental > Terrestrial > Soil >...
GCTGGAAAACCTGGCGCGGCTTGAACCGCCGGGGAGGGAAAACCTGCGCCGCATCTCCGACGCCCCTGGCCCGGCCACCGCTCCCCGCCCCAGCATCTGGAGACGCTGATCAGACACCCCTCGTTAACAGGGGCGGGATGGATGGGAATATAGGGCTAGATTGGGATCGGAGTCAATAGTCCTAGGAATATTAATTTGACGACGGAGGAGAAGACACGCGCCCTCGAATAACGAGTGTCCCCGTAGCCCGGGTGGAGCGAAGCGTAACCCGGGATCAATGGGCCGCCCCGGATTTCGCTGCGCTTCATCCGGGCTACGAGGCTGGCCATACCGCGTCGATTTCCTCACACCCTCAAATACTCGCCCAACCGCGCAAGGCGGAAAGGCGACAGGTCCACATGTCGGGCTTCGCCATAAGTGAGTTCGTCGGCCAGCGCCTCGCCCAGCGCCGCCGAGTGCTTGAAGCCGTGGCCGGAGCAGGCGGAGGCGAACATGATGCGTTCGCTGCGCGGGTCGTGATCGATGACGAAGCGCGAGCGATCGACCCGCGTATAGAGACAGGTCGCGGTGCGCACCGAGCGCGGGCCGAGATCGGGAAAGAACGGTTCGATATAGGTGCGGAAGGTACGTTCGGTCTCCGCCGCCGGATCGACGCTGCGATCGACATGGTCGGGATCGGCGGCCGGGCCGCTTTCCTCATGCGTGACCTTGAGGCCGTTGCCGGCATCGCCCTCCAGCGGGAAGCCGTAGATGCTGCTCACGACGCCGCCGCGCCGCGGCAATTGCCAGATGAAGACCGGGCAGTTCTCGGGGCGGAAGCGCTCCGGGTTACTTTTGATCTCGAACCAGTGCAGGACCTGCCGCGTCACCGTGAAGTGCCGCGCAATCTCGCCGGCCACGAGGCCCGGCAGCCAGGCGCCGGCGGCGATCAGCACGCGATCGGCGGTGAAGCGCTGGTTGTCGCCGGTGGCGACCTCGACGCCCGAAGCCGACGGCTCGATCTGCATCACCTGCGTGTCGCGCATGAGCTGCGCGCCGGCCTGTGCCGCCAGATCGAGCGTCGCGGCGACGCAGCGCTCGACATAGAGATAGCCGGCTTCCTCATCGAGGATGGCCTTGTCGCCGGACTGGACGGCGAATTGCGGATAGCGCGCGCGGATGGCGGCGGCGTCACCGAAAGTGCGGGTCGGGATGGCGAAACGCTTTGCCGCGCTTTCGACATTGGCGAAGAAGTCATCGACGTCGTGCATGACGACGGCGTCGGCGCCGGAAATGGTCAGGCAGCCATTGCGCACGAACAAAGTCTGGCCGGTGAGCGCCTCGTATTCGCGCCACAGCGCATGCGAGCGCAAGGCGAGGGCCGAGTATTCGACGCCTTCGCCGATCGCCGCGCGGGTGATGCGGGTGTCTCCATGCGACGAGCCATTCTTGTGCGGCGGCGAGAAACGGTCGATGCCGAGCACGTGCGCGCCGCGCCGCGCCAGATGCAGGGTGGCGGCGGCGCCGACAGCACCGACCCCCACCACGATCACGTCATATCGCGCCATGTCCCACCGATGAGTCGCACCGAAGGTCCTCCGCACAGGATACCGCGGCGGCGGTAGACTAGCACAACCGGCAAAAGCAAAATGCCCGGCGATGGGCCGGGCATTTGAGTCGAAAGTGGCGGTGAGGCGAGCTTACTTGATCTTGCCTTCGCGATACTCGACGTGCTTCTTCGCGATCGGGTCGTACTTCTTCTTCACCAGCTTGTCGGTCTGGGTGCGCGAGTTCTTCTTGGTGACGTAGAAGTGCCCGGTGTCGGCGCTCGACACGAGCTTGATCTTGAGGCTGACGGCCTTGGCCATGATTTAAGTCCTTGAATCTCGGGATATCGTGAGCCGCAGAAGCATCAAGGCGGCTGCGTGGCGCGGAAACTAGCCAGAACGGGCCGAATGTCAAGAAAAGCGGGTCCGGACGCCATTTGCGCCGTAATTGCGGGGTTTGGTCGTCGAAATCCGACGTTTCCGGGGCCATCCATGCGTCCGCGCCTGCAAGAATCCGCGTTCCGGCCGGCGATCCTCGGGCTCACCACAGCCACGATCCTGGCCTGGCTCGTGGCGGGCGCGCTGCCGGCGCTGGCGGCCGAGCCCGACAACTGGGTCGAGGTCAAATGCGCGCGCTACACCAAGGCCTGGGAGCAGGGGCTGGCGCGGATGGGGACACAGGGCCTGAGCCACGCGTTCCTCGAGCGCCATGCGGCGTTCATCGCGTCCGGCTGCACGGCGAAGGCCGACGTCTGCGCGCGGTCCGACCGCGAGATCGCGCTCGCGAATGCCATGATCGTCATGGCGATGAATGCCGGCATGGCCAGCACGTTCCCGCCGTTCTACTGCCGCGACTGAAGCGCTACAGCAGCTCGCGATTAAATTTCTGGTTTTCCATGTAATAGAACGGCACCGGCAGGTCGTGCGCCATGCCGGCGGCAACGCGGGCCGCCAGTTCCTCCAGCACCACCGAGGTGATGGTCGGCATGTCGAACCGGGCGGCTTCCTCGATCGGCGCCCAGACCAGTTCGACCAGTTCCGAATCCGGCCCGACCACGCCCTCGATGCGATGGGCGATGGTGGTGGCATCCGCCGTGAAGAAGCGGGTGTCGAAGCGTTTGGGCCGCTTCGGCGGCGTGATGGCGCGGGCGATGAAGTGCAGCTGGCCGAGATCGGGGAACACTTTGGCCTTGGCGAATTCGGTCCAGATCTCGCCGGGCGTTTGCGGCGGCGTTTCGCCTTTGACGCCGAGCAGGATGCCGGTCTCTTCCGCCATCTCGCGCACGGCGGCGAGCGCCATGCCGCGGGCGAATTCCGGCGAGGGGGCATCGACGCGCTCGAGCAACTTGGCCTGCGTGCCGGGATGCAATTCGCTCACGGCGGTCATGGCGCGATCATGCGCCTCGATGCGGCCGCCGGGAAACACGAACTTGCCCGGCATGAATTTGTGGCCGTGATGGCGGCGGCCGAGCAGCACCTTGGCCTGCGGCCCGGAGCGGTCGATCAGCATAATGGTGGCGGCGTCGCGCGGTTCGGAATCGGGGAAGGATTGATCGCGCTCCATGTCGCTCATGCGCCTGAGGAGCCGGTCGCCGTCGTTGCTGGTCATGGTCGTTTCGCTTCCCGTTACTTCTGCTCTTACTTTCGCTTTTATTTTCTCTTGCCCTTGTTCTTGCGAACCTTGTGGCGGGTATTCTTCTTGCCGAACTTGCGGCGGCGCTCTTCGCTGCGCTTCTTCTCGTCGTGGCCCTTGGCGGCATCGCTCGAGAACTTCGATCCCTTCAGCTTGAGACCTTTGCCGCGCCGCTCGTCGCGGCCGAAGCGCCGTGCGCGGGGCGGCGTGCCCTGCGTGCCATGCGACAGGATCTCGAAGCGCAGCGCGCCGGCCACGGGAGCCGCCTCTACCAGCTTCACGGTGATGTTGTCACCCAGCCGGAAAGTCTCGCCGCTGCGGCTGCCGACCAGCGCATGGCCGGCCTCGTCATAGGCGAAGAACTCGTCGCCGATGGTGCGCGCCGGCACGAAGCCGTCGGCACCGGTCTCGTTGAGCTTCACGAACAGGCCGGCGCGATGCACGCCTCCCACTTTCCCCTCGAAGGTGGCGCCGACACGGTCGGCGAGGAAATGCGCGATCAGCCGGTCCTTGGTCTCGCGCTCGGCCAGCATGGCGCGGCGTTCGGTGGCGGAGATTTCCGCCGCGATCTCGGCAAGCTCCGGAATGCCGAAACTGCCGGGCAGGCCGTCGTGACCCAGATGCAGCGCGCGGATCAGCGCGCGATGCACGATGAGATCGGCATAGCGGCGGATCGGCGAGGTGAAGTGCGCATAGCGGCGCAGGTTGAGACCGAAATGGCCGTAGTTCTCGGCCGAATATTCGGCCTGCGCCTGCGAGCGCAACACGACTTCGTTGACGAGCGTTTCGCGCTCGCTGTCCTTCACGCGCTCGAGGATGAAGTTGAAGTTCGAGGCGCGCAGGGTGCCGCCCTTGGCGATGTTGATGTCGAGGCTGGCGAGGAATTCGCGCAGTGCGTTGATCTTCTCCAGGCTCGGCTCGTCATGGACGCGGTAGATGAGCGGCGTGCGTGTCTTCTCCAAGGTCTCGGCGGCGGCGACATTGGCAAGGATCATCATCTCCTCGATCAGCCGGTGCGCATCGAGCCGCTCCGGCACGGTGACGCGATCGACCATGCCGTCCTTCTTCAGGAGGATCTTGCGCTCCGGCAGATCGAGATCGAGGGGCCCGCGCTCGGCGCGGGCGCGCTTGAGCGCGTCATAGGCGGCGTAAAGCGGCTTGAGGATCGGCTCCAATAGGGGACCGGTCGTGTCGTCGGGGCGGCCGTCGATGGCGGCCTGCGCCTGCTCATAGGCGAGCTTGGCCGCCGAGCGCATCATGATGCGGTGAAATTTGTGCTCGCGTTTGCGCCCGTCGGCGCCGATGACCATCTGCACCGCGAGCGCGGCGCGGTCTTCGTGCGGCTTGAGCGAGCACAGATCGTTGGAGATGCGCTCGGGCAGCATCGGCACGACGCGGTCGGGGAAATACACAGAGTTGCCGCGCACCAGCGCTTCGCGGTCGAGCGCCGAGCCGGGCGTGACGTAATGCGCGACGTCGGCAATGGCGACGGTGACGATGAAGCCGCCGGGATTGAACGGATCGGCGTCGGCCTCGGCATGGACGGCGTCGTCGTGATCCTTGGCGTCGGCGGGATCGATGGTGATCAGCGGCAGCTTGCGCCAGTCCTCGCGGCCGGCCAGGGTGGCGGGCGTGGCGCTGTCGGCCTCGTTGAGGGTCTCGCGGCGGAACACATCAGGGATGGAGTGCGAATGAATGGCGATGAGGCTGACGGCCTTCTCGCTCTTCAGCGAACCGAGACGTTCAACGACGCGGCCGTTCGGCGGGCCGAAGCGCGACACGCGTTGCGCTTCGACGGCGACGAGATCGCCATCCTGCGCGTCGCCGGTGGCGCCTTCCGCGATCTGCATTTCGCGGCCGAGCATCTTCTTGTCCACCGGCTCGAGCCGGCCGCCGCCCTTCGGATTGGCGCGGAAGATGCCGAGCACGCGGTGCTTGGGCCGCTCGACGATCTTGATGATACGGCCGCGGTGGCGAATGCCGTCCTCGGGCTCGATCTCGTCGGTGTGCAAGAGCACCTTGTCACCGAGACCGGCGGCTTCGCCGGGGCGCGGGCGGCGCGCCGAGAGAATGCGGATGCGCGGCGCCGGGCCGTGTTCGTCCTCGTCCCATTCGTCGGGCACGGCGATGAAGTCGCCGTCGCGGTCGCGCGAGACGATATCGGCGAGCACGGTCGAGGGCAGGGCGCCGGGCTGATGCAGCTTCTTGCCCTTGTGGCCGTGGCGAGCGACCGCGCCGTCATCGGCGAGGTCGCGCAGCAGACGCTTCAGGTCGGCGCGCAGCTCGTTCTTCAGATTAAAGGCGCGGGCGATTTCGCGGGTGCTGGCCTTGCCGGGATTGGCGGCAATGAAAGCGAGGATGTCGTCCTTCGACGGCAGGGTATTGGGATTGTGTTTGGGCGTTTTCTTCAAAGCGGGTTCCGGCGCCGGAACGGCGCGACGGCTATAATGTAATCGCGGCGCGCGGGCCGCGCCACTATGAGCCTTGTCATGGCCGGGCTTGTCCCGGCCATCCACGTCTTTCAAAGAAAAGCAGGCAAGGCGTGGATGCCCGGCACAAGGCCGGGCATGACGGTGTCCTTACTCGGCCGCTGTGATCTTGGCAGTCTTGCCCGCAGGCTTTTTCGGTTTCGCCGGCGCCTTGGCCTTGGCAGCCGGCTTCTTGCGCGCGGCGGGGGCCTTCGCCTTTACCGCCGGCTTGTCGTCAGCCGGTTCGGCGGCGGCCTTGCCTTTGGCGGCTTTCTTCGGCGCGGGCTTTTTTCCGCGCGGCGAGGAACCGAGCGCGGCGGCGCGCGCGTCGAGCAGCACGATGGCCTCGTCGAGCGTGAGCGTATCCGGTGTCTTGTCGGCGGGCAACGTAGCGTTGACGCCGTTGTTCGAGACGTAAGGCCCGAAGCGGCCGCTCTTGACCACGATCGGCCCGCCCTTGTCGGGATGCTCACCGAGCGTTTTGCCCGGCGCCGGGCCGAAGCGGCGGCCCTTCTTCGGGTTGGCGATCTTCTCGGCGATGAGGTGCATCGCGCGATTGAGGCCGATGGTCAGAACGTCGTCGCCTTCCTCGAGCGAGGCGTAGGTCTTGTCGTGCTTGACGTAAGGCCCGAAGCGGCCGACGCCGGCGAGGATCGGCTGGCCGTCCTCCGGCATGATGCCGACTTCGCGCGGCAGCGACAGCACGGCGAGCGCTTGCTCGAGCGTGACGTCGTCGGCCGAGATGCCCTTGGGCAATGAGGCGCGCTTGGGCTTGACCGGCTCCGGCGCATCCGGGTCCTTCTTCTCACCCTTCTTGCGCTTCGGCGCCTTGATCTCTTCACCGAGCTGCAAATAGGTGCCGAAGCGGCCGCCACGGATCGTGACATCGAGACCGGTCTCGGGATCCTGACCGAGGACGCGGGTTGCCTGTGCGCTCGCAGCGCCTGGCGTCATCTGCCTTGTATAGTTGCACTCGGGATAGTTCGAGCAGCCGATGAAGGCGCCGAAGCGGCCGACCTTCAGCGACAGCTGGCCGTTGCCGCATTGCGGGCACTGGCGCACTGGCGCGCCGTCGGCGCGGGCCGGGAAGATGTGCGGCTCCAAGAGATCGTTGAGCGCGTCCAGCACCTGCGTGATGCGGACTTCCTTGATCTCGTTGACCGCGCCGATGAAGTCGACCCAGAAATCCGACAGCACCTTCTTCCACGCGATCTCGTTGTTCGAGACCTTGTCGAGCTGCTCTTCCAGCGAGGCGGTGAAGTCGTACTCGACATATTTATGGAAGAAGCTTTCGAGGAAGCCGACGACGACGCGGCCCTTGTCCTCGGGGATGAGGCGCTTCTTGTCGATGCGCACATAACCGCGGTCCTGCAGCACTTGCAGGATCGAGGCGTAAGTCGACGGCCGGCCGATGCCGAGCTCTTCCATGCGCTTGACCAGCGCGGCTTCGGAAAAGCGCGGCGGCGGCTCGGTGAAGTGCTGGGCGGCGTCGATGGCGAGTTTGGCCAGCGCTTCCTTCTCGCTCATCGCGGGCAGGCGCTTGGACTCATCGTCATCGGACGCGTCGTCCTGGCCTTCTTGATAGAGCGTGAGGAAGCCGTCGAACTTCACCACCTGACCCGAGGCGCGCAGTTCGGCGACGCGCGCGCCGTTCTTCGCCACGATATCGACCGTGGTGCGCTCGAGCTCGGCGGATTCCATCTGCGAGGCGACGGCGCGGTTCCAGATCAGCTCGTAAAGCCGGGCCTGATCCTTGTCGACGTAGCGGGCGACCTCCTGCGGCGTGCGGGAGGCCGAGGTCGGGCGCACGGCTTCGTGCGCTTCCTGCGCGTTCTTCGACTTGTTCTGATAGGTGCGGGGCGAACCCGGCACATACTGTTTGCCGTAGTTCTTGCCGATCATCGAGCGGATGTCGGTGATGGCTTCCGGCGCCATGTCGATGCCGTCGGTACGCATATAGGTAATGAGACCGACCGTCTCGCCATCGATCTCGACGCCTTCGTAGAGGCGCTGGGCGAGACGCATGGCAATGGCCGGCGCGAAGCCGAGCTTGCGCGAGGCTTCCTGCTGCATCGTCGAAGTCGTGAAGGGCGGCGGCGGATTGCGCCGCGCGGGCTTCGCTTCGACCGAAGTGACGGTGAACGATGCGCCGTCGAGCATATTCTTGAGGTCGGTCGCCTGGACGCCGGTGCCGATATCGAGGCGCTGGAATTTCTGACCGTCGGCGCCGACGAGGCGGGCGTCGAACTCGTCGCCGCGCGGCGTCTTCAGCTTGGCGACGATCGACCAGTATTCGCGGGCGATGAATTTCTCGATTTCCAGTTCGCGGTCGCAGACCAGACGCAGCGCCACCGACTGGACGCGGCCGGCCGAGCGGGCGCCCGGCAGCTTACGCCACAGCACAGGAGAAAGAGTGAAGCCGACGAGGTAGTCCAGCGCTCGGCGGGCGAGATAGGCGTCGACCAGCGCGGTGTCGATCTCGCGCGGCTTCTTCATCGCCTCGGTCACCGACTGCTTGGTGATGGCGTTGAAGACGACGCGCTGGATGGCCTGGCCCTTGAGCGCCTTCTTTTCGTTCAGCGCTTCCAGCACGTGCCAGGAAATGGCTTCGCCCTCGCGATCAGGGTCGGTCGCCAGAATAAGAGTGTCGGCGCCTTTGACGGCGCGCGCGATGTCGTTGACCCGCTTCTGCGATTGCGGGTCGATCTCCCAAAGCATCTTGAAGTCGTGGTCCGGATCGACCGAGCCATCCTTGGCCGGCAGGTCGCGGATATGGCCGAACGAGGCAAGCACCTCGTAGCCCGCGCCAAGATACTTGTTGATCGTCTTCGCCTTGGAAGGCGACTCGACAACGACAACTTTCATCGAAAATCCAAAGGGTTAAACGCCCGGACCAATGCGGATAGGGCTTGAATCGACGGCTTTCGTCGGCCGGAACATGGGGAAGGAGACCCTCCCTGTCAAATCAGGGTCAAGCGCCCGCCCGATGAGATAATAGAAAGACAAGTAAAATCAATGGTATAGAAAAAGGGCATTTGCTGCGCCTAAATGCAACCTAAGAGTGTATTTTACAATAATGCTATTATTAATATTATCTTTTTGGTCCGATACTGTAATTTCGACGTCGTGCTGAGCAGGCCGGATCGGATTATGCCCCTAAAAGGCGGAGAAAATGGCAGTCAGAACGCGGTGGCCAGCTATGTGGCCACCCTGTCGAACGACCTCGCGACCTTGGCCCGCCGCAGCGGTCTCGACACTCTCGGCTACCTCCTCGAAATGGTTCGGCTCGAGGCCGAAAACCTGACCCGGCCGAATGGCAACGGGAATGGTAACGGGCGGCGAGGGTAGGGGCGCTGTCCCGTCATTCCGGACGGCGCGTTAGCGCCGATCCGGAATCCAGACCGGCACTCGGGTGGTCGTTGCTGGATTCCGGGCTCGCGCTTTCAGCGCGCCCCGGAATGACGGATGGGCTACCGCACCGGCACCCCCAGCTTCTCCAGGAGCGCGATGGTCGGATTGCCGTCCGGCACCATGCCGTTCTTCTTCTGCTCGGCGCGGATGTAGTCGCGAATGTCGAAGTCGATGCGTCCCTCGAAATCGGCGACCTTGTAGCCGAGCGCGGCGAGCTTCTTCTGCAGGGCAATGCGCAGGTCGCGCGACAGCGGCCGGTCGTCCTTGGGCCAGGCGGCGCGGAATGGAATGCCGCCATGCAGCCGGTCGGCGAGATGGCCGACCGCGATCGCATAGGCATCCGAGTTGTTGTAGTGCTTGAGCACCAGGAAGTTCTCGGTGGCGATGAAGGCCGGCCCGTTGATGCCGCTCGGGAAGAACAGAATGGCCTGGCTGGTCGTCTGATCGTCGCGCGGGTAGGGCTTGCCGTCGGCGCGGCGCACACCGAGCTTCGTCCATTCCGAGAAGGTGGCGCGGCTCTTCATGGTGTCGAAGCCCTTCGGCACGATGACCTCGAAGCCCCAGGGCAGGCCGCTGCGCCATTCCGCCTTGTGCAAATAATTGGCGGTGGAGGCGAGCACGTCCGGCACATTGTTCCACAGATCGGGGCGGGCCTGGCCGGAATAGCTCACGGCGTAGCCGACCATGCTCGAGGGCATGAACTGGCTCTGGCCCATGGCGCCGGCCCATGACGACACCATCTGCTCGCGCGGATAATTGTTGGTCTGCATGATGCCCATCGCGACGATGAGCTCGTTGCGGAAATAGGGATGGCGGTACTTCACATAAGCCAGCGTCGCCAGCGATCGGAACACATCCCACTTGTCCTTGGCAGCGCCGTAGTCGGTTTCCATGCCCCACAGCGCCATCAGGATCCAGCGTTCGACGCCGTATTTCTTCTCCACGCCTTCGAGCGCGCGCGACCATTCCTTGGCTTTGGCGAGGCCGTTCTGGATGCGGCGCGGCGAGGCCAGCGCATTGATGTAATCGCCCACCGGCTTGCCGTATTCCGGCTGGCGCTTGGTGGCGTTGATGACGCGCTGGTCGGGCGTGACCCCGCGCATGGCGGTATCGAACGTCGCGCGGGTGACCCCCTTGGCGCGCGCGTCCGGCCACAACGCATTCACGAAGGCGGCGAAGCTTTCGTCCTTGCCCTGCGCATGCGCCAATGGCGCGGCCAGCAGGACAAAGAGCGCGATGAGAACGGCGCGGTGAAGCATTCGCTGGGCCCGGTGTTTCGATTCGACGCGTAGTTTACACGAGCGACACGAGGCCGCCGCCGTGACGCTCCAGCCGTCCCGCCAGTTCAAGCTCCAGCAGCACGACGCGGACGATGGCCGGGGTGGTATCAGACAGCCGCACCAGATCGTCGATGGTGATCGGCGAGGGGCCGAGCAGCGAGACGACGCGGCTGCGCTCGTCGTCGCCGGGCTCGCGGTCCGGCGCGAACAGGTCGTCGGGCTCAGGCTCCTCCATGGGCGGCAAGCCGCGGCCAAGGATCGGCTCGATGGCGTTGATGATATCGGCGGCTTCGGTGACCAAAGTCGCGCCCTGCTTGATGAGGCCGTTGGTCCCTTCGGCGCGCGGATCGAGCGGCGAGCCCGGCACGGCAAAAACCTCGCGGCCCTGTTCGCCGGCCATGCGCGCGGTGATCAGCGAGCCGGAGCGCTTGGCCGCTTCGACAATGACGACGCCGACGGCAAGGCCGGAAATCAGGCGATTGCGGCGCGGGAAGTCATGCGCGCGCGGTTCGTGTGTGAGCGGCATTTCCGACACCGCGGCGCCGTGCGCGATCAACTCCTCGACCAGCTTCTCGTGTTCGGCGGGATAGATGCGGGCATGGCCGCCGGCGAGCACCGCGATCGTGCCGGTTTCCTTCGTGGCGCGATGCGCGGCGGCGTCGATGCCGCGCGCCAGCCCCGACACGACGCCGTAGCCGGCCTCGCCGAGATCGCGCGCGAGAGACGCGGCGAACTTCAGACCGACGGCGGAAGCATTGCGCGAGCCGACAATGGCGATGAGCGGCCGCGCCAGCGAGGCGATGTCGCCGCGCACGGCGAGAAGCGGCGGCGCATCGTCGATGGTCTGCAGACGCGGCGGATAGTCGGGCTCGCCGAGCGCGATGAGCTCGATGCCGCGCGCGCGGCAGGCGTTCAGTTCGGCTTCGGCGTCCTCGACGGGGCAGATGGTGATGCGCGATGCGCCGCCACGGCGGGCGAGCTTCGGCAGCGCCGCGAGCGCCCCTTTGGCGCCGCCATAGGCATTGACCAGGTCGCGGAAGGTCCGCGGCCCGACATTGTCGCTGCGGATCAGCCGCAGCCAGTCGAGGCGCTGCTCGTCGGTGAGTTTGGTTCTGGCCGGCAACGTCGCCCCCGATGTGCCCGGGGGCAGTGTCGCGCGCGGCGCCGCGCGGTACAATCAGAAGTTTAGGTGCGGTTGTGGGGAAGGGCGCGGGCCTCAGCCCTTGCTCCCAATCTTCCCCTCGGTCCCATTCAGCAGCCGCTGAATATTCGCGCGGTGCATGATCCATAAGAGAATGCCGAGCAGGAAGAACAGCGACGCGGCTTCGGGGCGGCCGAGGCCGAGCAGGGCGATCGGCGTCAACGCCGAGGCAACCAAGGCCGACAGCGACGAGTAGCGTGTGAAGTAAGCGGTGACGAGCCACAGGCCGATGAAGATCAGCGCGCCGGGCCAGGCGAGCCCGATCAGCAGGCCGATGTAGGTGGCGACGCCCTTGCCGCCCTTGAACTTGAGCCACACCGGAAAGAGATGGCCGAGGAAGGCGCCGAGGCCGGCGATCAGCGCGGCCTCATAGTTGACGAAGTGCCAGACCAGCAGCACCGCAACGGTGCCCTTGAGCGCATCGCCGAGCAACGTCGCTGCGGCGAGGCCCTTGTTGCCGGTGCGCAGCACATTGGTCGCGCCGATATTGCCGGAGCCGATGGTGCGCACATCGGGACCGCCCGCCGCGCGCGTCAGCAACAGGCCGAACGGGATCGAGCCGAGCAGATAGCCGAACAGGAAGGCGAGGAGGAAGGTGAGCTGCCAGCTCATAGCGATTCATACACGGTACGGCCATTGACGATGGTGCGCACGACGCGGCCGGTCATGCGCGCTTCGTCGAACGGCGTGTTCTTGCACTTCGACTTGAGTTCGTCCGGATTGACCAGCCACGGCACGTCGGTGTCGATGACGATGACATCGGCCGGCCCGCCGCTGCGCAAGGTGCCGCCGGGCAGGCCGAGCAGTTCGGCCGGGCGCGTCGACATGGCGCGCAGCAGCGTCGGCAGCGCCACGTCGCCGGAGTGTACGAGGCGCAGGCCCGCCGACAACATGGTCTCGAGGCCGATGGCGCCGGCGGCGGCTTCGGCGAAAGGCAGCCGCTTGGTTTCGACGTCCTGCGGATTGTGATCCGACATGACGACATCGATCAGCCCGTCGTTCAGGGCCTTGACCAGCGCCTTGCGGTCTTCCTCGGCGCGCAGAGGCGGCGACATCTTGAGGAAGGTCCGATAGGGGCCGATGTCGTTCTCGTTCAGCGTCAGATGATTGATCGACGCCGCGGCGGAGACGGCAAGGCCGGCTTCCCTGGCGTCGCCGAGCACGGCGAGCGAGGCCGGGCAGGTGACGGAGGCGGCGTGGTAGCGGCCCTTGGTCAGAGCCACGAGCCGCATGTCGCGCTCGAGCATGATGGCTTCGGCGGCGGCCGGAATGCCGAGCAGGCCGAGGCGCGCGGCGAATTCGCCCTCGTTCATGACGCCGTCGGCGACGAGATCGGGATCCTCGGTGTGGTGCACGATCAGCGCGTCGAAATCGCGGGCGTAAGTGAGCGCGCGGCGCATTACCTGGGCATTGGTCACGCTCTTGGCGCCATCGGTGAAAGCGACGGCGCCGGCGGCCTTGAGGAGGCCGATGGCGGTCATCTCCTGGCCTTCCAGGCCTTTGGTCAATGCCGCCATCGGCGCGACATGAACGATGGCGGTGTCGCGGGCGCGGCGCAGAACGAAATCGACGGTCGCCGGATCGTCGATTACTGGCGAGGTGTCGGGCTGGCAGACAATGGTGGTGACGCCGCCGGCGGCGGCCGCCTGGCTCGCCGAGGCGAAGGTCTCGCGATAGCCGGCGCCGGGTTCGCCGATGAAGGCGCGCATGTCGACAAGGCCGGGCGCAACCACCTTGCCGCGGCAATCGATCACCTCGGTGCCTTCGGGCACGCCGGCCGCGCCGATGCCCTTGCGGGCCTCACGGATGACGCCGTCGGCGATCAGCAGGTCGCCGAGGATATCGAGATCGCGCGAGGGATCGATGATCCGGGCATTGGCGAGGAGAACGGGGCGGCGTTCATTCAGCATAGTTTTGCAACATCACGATTGGTCCTGGTCCGCGCAAGCCCGCGGAAGAAGCGAACCCAGAACGAGACGGCGACGCCGGCCGCGACGACGAAGATCATGCCGAAGCGCGCCTTGCGCATCGCGGCGTGACCGGCGTTGACGAGGACCTCCCGGCTACGCATTGGGCAGGTTCCTCGACAGCGCTTCGAGCACGGCCATGCGGATGGCGACGCCCATCTCGACCTGTTCGCGGATCAAAGACTGCGCGCCGTCGGCGACAATTGAATCGATCTCGACGCCGCGGTTCATCGGACCGGGATGCATCACCAGCGCATCCTTCTTGGCGTAAGCGAGCTTCTTCTGGTCGAGGCCCCAGTAATTGAAATACTCGGACACGGACGGCACGAAGGAGCCGTTCATGCGCTCGCGCTGCAGGCGCAGCATCATCACGATGTCGGCGTCGGCCAGGCCCTCCCGCATGTCATGCGCGACTTCGACGCCCATGCGCTCAATGCCCGGCGGCATTAGCGTCGATGGCCCGACGACGCGCACGCGCGCCCCCATGGTGTTGAGGAGGATGATATTGGAGCGCGCGACGCGCGAATGCAGGATGTCGCCGCAAATGACGACCAGTAGGCCTTCGATGCGGCCCTTGTTGCGGCGGATGGTGAGCGCATCGAGCAGCGCCTGGGTCGGGTGCTCATGGGCGCCGTCGCCGGCATTGACCACCGAGCAATCGAGCTTGGAAGCGAGCAGGGCAACCGCGCCGGAGGCGTGATGGCGCACCACCAGGATATCGGGGTGCATGGCGTTGAGCGTCATCGCCGTGTCGATCAGGGTCTCGCCCTTGCGCATCGACGACGAGGACGCCGACATGTTCATGACGTCGGCGCCAAGGCGCTTGCCGGCGAGTTCGAACGAGGACTGCGTCCGCGTCGAAACCTCGAAGAACATGTTGACCTGAGTGCGCCCGCGCAGCGAGGCCTGCTTCTTCTCGATCTGGCGATTGAGGGTAACGAACTCCTCGCCAAGGTCGAGGAGGCCGGTGATGTCAGCGGCCGAAAGGCCTTCAATCCCCAACAAATGACGGTGGCTGAGGACGAATGATGATTTCGGCGAATTGGTCATTAAAGCCAGTTCTATAGGCGCGCCGTCCGGTGGCGGCAAGGGCGGTTCCCGGCGATCCACAAGGGGCGCTCACGGTGTCGTTAACCGGGCGTTCCGGAACCGGCCTCCGGCTTGGGAATTGACCCCCGGAACGCCCGATGAACGGGAACAGGAGGCATCAAATGAGAACTTTTGCGAAATTTGCTGTGGCGGCCGCGATGACCAGTGCGCTGGCTCTGGCGGCTGCGTCTCCGAGTGAAGCGCGTAATGGCCGAAACACGGCGGCGGCGATTGGTTTCGGTGCCGGCGCCCTGGTCGGCGCGGCGGCGGCGTCGTCGGCCAACAGTGGCTATTACGGCTCCGGCTACTATGAGCCTGGCTATGCGTATGAGCCCGCTTATGCCGACGACTACTATGCCTATGAGCCGGCCCCGACCTACCGCATGGCGCCGCGCTACCATCGCTATGGTGGCGTGAGCACTGACAATTCCCGCTGTGGCGGCAGCCCGGCGACCCCCGGCTACACGCCCTGCGCCAACCAGTAGGGCGGCAACGCTGAATGAAAAGGCGGGTCCAACTGGGCCCGCCTTTTTCTTTAGCCGGGGATGACGTGCCGCAGCCGGTCGAGCGCGCCCTGGAGGATGAACATGGCGGCGTGCTGATCGATGACCTCGGCGCGGCGCTCGCGCCGCATGTCGGCCTCGATAAGGCCGCGCTCGACCGCGGCAGTGGAGAGCCGCTCGTCCCAGAGGGCGATCGGCAGGGCCGTGAGCTTGGCGAGATTGCGAGAGAAAGCGCGCGTGGACTGCGCGCGGGGGCCTTCCGAGCCGTCCATGTTGATCGGCAGGCCGAGCACCAGACCGGTGACATTGCGCTCCGCCGCGAGCGCCAGCAGGCGCTGCGCGTCGGCGGTGAACTGCTTGCGCGCGATGGTCTCGACGCCGGTGGCAAGCTTGCGGTCGGGATCGCTGACGGCGACGCCGATGGTTTTGGTGCCAAGATCGAGCCCGAGCAGCGCGCCGCGAGCACCGAAATGCGGCGCGATCTCCACGAGCGGGCCGATGAGTGCCGTCACGCTTTGGCCTGGGGTCCGTCGAAGGTCCGCAGCAGGCGCGAGAGTTCGGCCTTGTCGGTCTTCGCCAGCGTCTCGAGCGCACTGCGCGCCTGGTCATAGGCGCTCGATGCCCGGCGTTCCTTGATGGCTTCGATCTTTGCCATGGCGTCCTTAAGCTGTTTCAGAGAACCGGTGGCTGAATCGTCTTTCAGCGAATCGGGAGCCGCCTTTGCGAGTGCCAGCACAATATCATTGAGCCAGCCGATCTGCCGCCCATAGGTGGCCACGTCCTCGGTGACTTCGCGTTCGATTTCCGCATTGCCGGCAAAATTGAAGGTGTAGGTCGGCGAGAAGGCGCGGCTTTCGAAAGATTGCATGTTCCCGGCGGCGCCGGGAAACATGATGTTGAGCGGGAAGGGAATGAAACTGGTCATGGCTTACACTCCTGTCATGACAGAGCTGCAAGTCCTCGGCGGGCCGACTTTATCATGCCGCCGTCAACGAGAAAGCGGCAGGGGGCCGGACTGCCGGGTTGCCGCCACGCCGTGGCTGCGCATAATGGGCCAGCACAGAAAATAATCGGGGGTGATTGTCGTGCGTCGTCGAATCCGTCTGGCGCCTGCGGCGTCCGTTCTTGCGCTCGCCGCGATATCGCTGACGGCTGTCGCTCTGGCGCAGAGCTACGAGGCGCCGCCATCATACGATGCAGCCAAGATCAAAGGCATCGTTCCTGCCGGCGATAACTACACCGTGCGCTCGCCAGTACGCAGCGACGGCTTGCTACGTGTCTACGATATCGACACCCCTTATGGCGAAACGGTCGCGCCCGGCGACCAGATGGCGCGCATGCGTATCACCGAATTGCGCGCGCTGGCCGAGCTCGAAAAGGTGTCGAGCTCCAACACCTTCGTGACCGCACTCGCCAATGCCGGCCTCAATCCGCTCAAATATACGGGGCGGCTCATCACCAACCCGGTGGACACCATCCAGGGCACCTTGTCGGGCATTGGCACCATGTTCAATCGCCTTGGCTCCGGCCTCAGCAATGCCGGCAAGACGCAGGACGGCGCGTTGGCGAGCCTGATCGGCGTGACCACCGAGCGCCGCATCTTGGCCGCGAACTATGGCGTCGATCCCTATACCGACTTCCCGCCGCTCGACGCCAAGCTCAAGCAATTGGCGGAAGCCGCGGCTCTCGGCGGCCTCGCTGTTACCGGGGCGCTAATCGCGGTGCCGGGCGCGGCCGGCATTGTCGTTTCCAATCTGTCGACGGCGAACAGGCTCAACAACGTGTCGATCGAGGATCTGGCGCGCCAGTACACGGCGGCGCAGATACTCGATCTCAACCGCAAGAAGCTGCTCGAGATGGACGTCTCGACGGAGATCACCGAGAGCCTGCTGGGCAACCGCAACTACACGCCGATCGACATGGCGGCGATGGTTGCGGCCATCGACAGTATGAAGACGGTGCAGGGGCGGGCGGTGTTCTTCGATGCCGCGGCCGCCGCCGACGAGCGCTCCAATGCCTATTTCATGCGGCGGCAGGCCGAACTGCTGGCCGCCGAATACAAGCGGCATCCCGGCTACCGGCATGTCATCACGCTCGGCGGCCTGCCGTTCCTGGTGGCCAAGGACGGCGGTTTCGTCACGGTGGCGCCGCTGGACGCGCTGTCCTGGACGGCGGACACCGCGGCTCGGCTTGAGGCCTTCACCAAGGCGCGCAACGAACTGGTCGCCAAGTCGCGCGGCGAAATCCGCATCACCGGCACGGCCACGGCGCAGGCCAAGAAGCAGCTCAAGGCGCTGGGCTGGACTGTTATCGAGAACCAGCGCGGCTGAGGTGGCAGAACAGGCGCGGAACGGCGGTTGCCGCCAATTCCGCGCCTCTGCTATACGCGCGGGACACCGCTTCGGCGCTGCCGAAGCCTCGTAGCCGCCAAAAAAGCGTAACGATTTCAATGTCCGTCGACGCCGACACCGTCCGCCGTATCGCCCGTCTTGCCCGCATTGCGGTCAAGGATGACGAGGTGGAGCACCTCAAGGGTGAACTCAACGCCATGCTGGCCTTTGTCGAGCAACTCGGCGAGGTCAATGTCGAGGGTGTCGAGCCGATGACGTCGGTGACGCCGATGGCCATGAAGCAGCGGACCGATGCCGTCACCGACGGCGACGATCCCGATGCCGTGCTGTCGAACGCGCCGAACAGCGAAGACAATTTCTACATGGTGCCGAAGGTGATCGAGTAAATGTGCCAGGCGTGCGAGTTGGCCGATATGGAGGCGCGCTGGGAGATGATCAACGTCATCTCGGCCGGCAAGCTGCCCGACGGCCACACGGCCGATGATTTGCGCGCCATGGGCCTGCCGCTGCCGGGCGAAATCTTCCGCGATCCGCAGCCCGATGGCTCTTACCTTATTCGGCAGCGCTCGCCCGCCGAGATCGAAGCGCTGAAGTCCAAATTCGAATGCGACAGCCCGCAATGACCGAACTGACCACACTGACCCTGGCCGAAGCGCGCGACCGCCTGCGCAAGAAAGACCTGAGCTCCGCCGAGCTCACCGCCGCGCACATTGAAGCGGTGGAGAAGGCGCGTCCGCTCAATGCCTTCGTGCTGGAGACGCCGGAGATCGCTACGCAGATGGCGAAGGCGTCCGATGCGCGCATCGCCAAAGGCGAGGGCGGTCCGCTCGAGGGGATTCCGCTCGCCATCAAGGATCTGTTCTGTACCAAGGGCGTGCGCACCACGGCGTGCTCGCACATCCTCGACAATTTCGTGCCGACCTATGAGTCCACGGTGACGTCGCAGCTCTGGCGCGACGGCGCGGTGATGCTCGGCAAGACCAACAATGACGAATTCGCCATGGGCTCGTCGAACGAGACGTCGTATTTCGGGCCGGTGCAGTCCCCGTGGCGGCGTGCCGGGTCGAACACGCCGCTGGTGCCGGGCGGCTCGTCCGGCGGCTCGGCCGCGGCGGTTGCGGCGCAACTGTGTCTCGGCGCCACCGCAACCGACACCGGCGGCTCGATCCGTCAGCCGGCGGCCTTCACCGGCACGGTCGGCATCAAGCCGACTTACGGCCGCTGCTCGCGGTGGGGCATTGTCGCGTTCGCTTCGTCGCTCGATCAGGCTGGCCCGATGGCCAAGACCGTGCGCGACACCGCTATCATGCTGCGCTCGATGGCCGGACCCGACGCCAAGGACACGACCTGCGCCGATATTCCGGTGCCGGATTACGAAGCCGCGGTCGGCAAATCGGTGAAGGGGCTGCGCATCGGCATTCCGAAGGAATACCGGATGGACGGCATGCCGGCCGAGATCGAGAAGATCTGGCAACAGGGCTGCGAGTGGCTCAAGGCGGCCGGCGCTGAGCTGGTCGAGGTGTCGCTGCCACATACCAAATACGCGCTGCCGGCATATTACATCGTGGCGCCGGCGGAAGCTTCGTCAAACCTCGCGCGTTATGATGGCGTGCGCTACGGCCTGCGCGTTCCGGGCCGCGACATCACCGATATGTACGAGCAGACCCGCGCCGAAGGTTTCGGCGACGAGGTGCGCCGCCGCGTCATGATCGGCACCTACGTGCTGTCGGCCGGCTATTACGACGCCTACTATCTGCGCGCACAAAAGGTGCGCACGCTGATCAAGCGCGACTTCGAGCAGTGCTTCGACGCCGGCATTCACGCCATGCTGACTCCGGCGACACCTACGGCTTCGTTCGGCGTCGGCGAGAAGGGCGGCGCCGATCCGGTCGAGATGTATCTCAACGACATCTTCACGGTGACGGTGAACATGGCCGGCCTGCCGGGCATCGCCGTGCCCGCGGGCTCCGATGCGCAGGGGCTGCCGCTCGGCCTGCAACTGATCGGCCGGCCGTTCGACGAAGAGACCTTGTTCTCGCTCAGTGAGGTGATCGAGCAGGCGGCCGGGCGTTTCGTCGCGCAGCGGTGGTGGTGAAGCGCCGTGTCCGGTCGCGGTCCGGCTTACGCGGTCGCCATGGAAATCCATGACGCGTTTGCCCGGTCCGACTATTTCCGCATGGCAGCGCTTTATGCCCGCGACATCGAGTGGGTGATGCATGCATCGCCGACGATTTTTCCGGTCGGCGGACGCCGGCGCGGCAAAAGCGCGGTTTTCCTCATGCTGCTGAACGTCAGCCTGCATTACCGGTTCGACAACTATGAAATCGAAGACGTCATTGCCGAAGGCGAGTGGGCGGCGGCCGTCGCCGATGTGACCATTACTCAAAGGGCGACGGGCCGGATCATTCGATGCCGCGCCGCCAGCTTCAACCAGGTACGAGACGGCAAGGTCGTGGCCTATCGCGGGTTCATCGACAGTTTCGATGCCGCAGAGCAGGTATTGGGCCGCGTCATAGTGCCCTAGCGACGCCGCGCGGGCATGGCCGCCGGTGTTAACCTCAGCAGCAATTGGCCCAGGCTTTCGGTGTCCGCCGACTTCCCGCCACGGGAGCAAGGCGGTATCCCGCCGATGATCGAGGGAACCTGCGGCGGGGGCGATACGGTGACGACAGAGACGACGCGCGCTGCGCTCGAGGATACCATCGATGCGTTTCGGCGCGGCGATCACGCCCGTCTGGCGGCGCGCTACGATGACAACATCGAATGGCTGCTCCATGCGCCGACCTCGATCTTTCCGTTCGCGGGCCTGAAGCAGGGCAAGGACGCGGTACTCGCCGGGCTGTTGCAGGTGTATCAGGCCTACAACATCACCCGTTACGAAATGCGAATGACCGCGGTCGACGGCGATCGGGCAGCGACGATGGCCGATATTGGTCTCATTCAGCGCTCGACGGGCCGCGTCATCACGGCGGGGCTGGCCAGCTTCTATCGCTTTCGCGACGGCAAGGTGATTTCCTATCGCGGGTTCACCGACAGCTTCGATTGGGCTGAGCAGGCGCTTGGGCGCGAAATAGATCCGTGACCGGGGAGGCTCGCGGTCTCACGGCCGGTTCTGAACGCGAGATTTACCGAATTACGCGCATTGCGAGTGCAGATTGCGGTAGCGCCGCTTCGCCGGCGCTGTAAGCTCCAAGGCGAACTGGAAGAAGGGCCAATTGCAATGCCGCTCCAGCCGTCAGAACTATCCCCGTACAAGACGGAACAGACCCGGGCGGCGCTCGCCGAACTTCTGCGCGCCTTTGTCAGTGGCGATCGCGACCGCCTCATCGCCTGCTATGACGCCGACGTCGATTGGCTGTTCCTGGCTCCGGCGACGGTGTTTCCCTTCGCCGGCCTCCGTCGCGGCCGGGCCGAGGTTGCCAAAGGCTTCGGCCTGCTTTTTGAAAACTATCGGATCGTCGAGTACCAGACCGAAACGATGCTCGCCGATGGCGACTGGGCCTCGACTCTCGCCGCCGGACAGATGCTGCAACAGGCAACCGGGCGCATCATTCGCATCCGCACCGGCAACTTCTATCGCTTCCGCGAGGGCAAGGTCGTCGCGTATCGAGGCTTCACCGACAGCCTGGATACGGTCGAGCAGGTGCTCGGCCGCGAACTCGACTTCTAGACCCGTCGCAGGCGCCATCTTGCCCGGCCCGCGCGCGGGGGGTACGAGAATGGCCATGAACGTGCAGCAGAAGCCCTCCAAGCTCATCAAAGGCGCCTCCGGCGACTGGGAAGTGGTCATCGGCATGGAAGTCCATGCCCAGGTGACCTCGAAGTCGAAGCTGTTTTCCGGCGCCTCGACGGAATTCGGCGGCGCCCCGAACAGCCATGTGTCGCTGGTCGATGCGGCGATGCCCGGCATGCTGCCGGTGATCAACGAGCAGTGCGTCCGTCAGGCGGTGCGCACCGGCCTCGGTCTCAAGGCCAAGATCAATCTGCGCTCGGTGTTCGACCGCAAGAACTACTTCTATCCCGACCTGCCGCAGGGCTATCAGATCAGCCAGTACAAGCAGCCGGTGGTCGGCGAGGGCGAGGTCGTCGTCGATCTCGACAATGGCGAGGCCGTGACCGTCGGCATCGAGCGCCTGCATCTGGAACAGGATGCCGGCAAAAGCGTGCACGACCGCCATCCGTCGATGTCGGCGGTCGATCTCAACCGCTCCGGCGTCGCGCTCATGGAGATCGTGTCCAAGCCCGACCTGCGCTCGTCGGAGGAGGCGATGGCCTTCCTGACCAAGCTGCGCTCGATCCTGCGCTATCTCGGTACCTGCGACGGCGACATGGAGAAGGGCAGTTTGCGCGCCGACGTCAATGTCTCGGTGCGGCGCCCCGGTGAGCCGTTCGGCACGCGCTGCGAAATCAAGAATATGAACTCGATCCGTTTCATCGGCCAGGCGATCGAGCACGAGGCGCGCCGGCAGATCGAAATCATCGAGGACGGCGGTTCGATCGACCAGGAGACGCGGCTGTTCGACCCCGGCAAGGGCGAAACGCGCTCGATGCGGTCGAAGGAAGAGGCCCACGACTACCGCTACTTCCCCGATCCCGACCTGTTGCCGCTCGAACTCAGCGGCGAATGGGTCGAGGGGCTGAAAGCGGAGCTCCCGGAACTGCCGGACGAGAAGAAGACGCGTTTCATCCGCGATCTCGGCCTGTCGGCCTATGACGCCGGCCATCTGGTGGCCGAGCGGGAGATCGCCGACTACTTCGAGACCGTCGCGAACGGGCGCGATGCCAAACTGGCGGCCAACTGGGTGATCAACGAGTTGTCCGGACGGCTGAACAAGGAAGGTCTTTCCATCGCTTCGTCACCGGTGTCGGCGGCGCAGCTCGGCGGCGTCATCGAACTGATCGGCGACAAGACGATCTCCGGCAAGATCGCCAAGGACTTGTTCGAGATACTCTGGACCGAAGGCGGCGATCCGCGCGAACTCGTCAAGAGCCGCGGCATGGCGCAAGTCACCGACCTTGGCGCCATCGGCGGTATCGTTGACGACCTCATCGCCAAGAATCCCGACAAGGTGGATCAGGCGAAGGCCAATCCGAAGGCGATGATGTGGTTCGTCGGTCAAGTCATGAAGGCTTCCGGCGGCAAGGCGAGCCCTCAGGCGGTTAACGACCTCCTAAAATCGAAACTCGGTTTGTAAGGCGCGCGGCGTAACGCGCGGCTTACGATGACGCGTCGCCGAGCTGGCGACGTGGTGCATCGACACGCCGCTCGACGGCCGCGATGCATGTCCGAAGGTGTCATCGCCGCACTGCGAGACCACCGATCAAGCGCTCCGCGTCCGCGTCGCCGGCGAATCGCCGACACCCGATTCGCTCGTTTTTGATCGTTTTCGGCTTGTCGACGCCCTTGCGCGGCGATTTCCTCGCAAATTTTTTTCACAGGGCGCCGATGCCTTCCGTACCGCCGAAGATGCTTGCTGTGCAGCCTGTGCAGGACGGTTGACGGCCCGCGTCCTGAAGATTCGCAGTGCCTTGGCGGCATGCAAAAAATGCTTATTTCATCGCGCGTTTTTGAATTCGTGCATTGATGCTGGCGATGAAACGCAAGGCAAGCGATGTCGGCTGCGCTGTGTCGCGTCATTGCTGTGCGATTACGCTCGAAGGCAACGTCGTCGCGCCGGTTACGCACATGAAAGCAACGAGTCACTGTTTTTTTTCTTGCGCTGGTGTAAACCAATTGTGGTGCAGGTCGATCCCCGACCGCACTTATGCGACACCCGCCATTCTAAATGGCTAGGAGGGCAGCAAATGGCTAAACGTAAGAAGAAAGCAGTGAAGACGGCGAAGAAGGCCAAGAAGAAGAAGAAGAAGCTCTAGGTCTAGCGCCTCTTCTCGGTTCTCGGCGTACGCGCCGTGGGCCGCGTCATAGGGGGCCGGTGTGCATCAGGTACGATAGCGCAAGCAGTCGTTTGTCTCATGCACCCGGTTCCAATGACATCAGAGGGCGTCGGGGAGACTACAAGTCTCACCGACGCCCTCCGAGTTTCTGGACTGCATTTTCC
>Ga0182747_1001000_pt1 | contig 23466 bp, 18 predicted proteins | sample eDN3rd30CBELigBY_FD_128526 | JGI IMG/M metagenome (GOLD analysis project Ga0182747, IMG submission 128526) | Enriched backyard soil microbial communities from Emeryville, California, USA - eDNA 3rd pass 30_C BE-Lig BY (version 2) (version 2) | ecosystem: Environmental > Terrestrial > Soil >...
GACAAAATTGCCGTCGCGGTGCTTCTTTCCGTCGTGAGCGGCCATGCCCTTGCCCAACCGAGCGCTTCGCCCCAGCAAAAGATCGTGACCGAAGCGCCACCCGGAGCCCCCGTCGCCCCGTTCGTCGATCCCGACAAGGCCTATCTTTTCGCGCACATGACCCGCGAGAGATACGGCAAGCTGTTCTATTCCGTCAGTCTGGACGGACTGCACTGGCGTCGCCTCAACGGCGGCAAAATGGTGTCGGAGGACTATCATGGCCATCCCTCGATCGTGAAGGCGCCAGAGGGGGGGTATATTCTCGTCGGGAACAACAGCGACAGCGACCACTCGATACGCTTCTGGCGCTCGACCGACCTCATCCATTGGGCCCCTGCGGGAACCTATGAACCCGATTTGTCGAACGTTCAAAACTTCCCCAATCCGCTTCCGCGGCTGGGTGCGCCCAAGCTGTTCTATGACCGTGCGTCGGCCAGATATCTGCTGACCTGGCACACCCCCAACGTGCCCTGGGTGAGGGAGGATCCCGAGCGGCTCTGGGCCAGCCAGCGCACGCTCTATGTGACATCGCGCGATCTCAGGACCTTCGACGGCCCGCCAAAGCTGCTGTTCGACTGGAATATCGCCACCATCGACACATTCATCGTGCCCGGCGATGGGGGCAGCGGCTATTGCGCGATCGTCAAGGATGAGCGCTATCCCTCCTATAATTGGACGACGGGCAAAACGATCCGGGTCAGTTGCGCGCCGTCGCTCCTCGGCCCCTATCCGATGCCCGGCCCGCCGATCAGCCCGAATTTCCGCGAGGCGCCCACGCTGATCCGGTCACCCAGCGGCCAGGACTGGCTGATGTATTACGAGCAATATGCCGGGGTCAGCTATGGCGTGTCGAAGGCGCCCCGGCTGGAAGGGCCATGGTATCAGATTCAGGGCAACAGCGGTGTCGAACGCTGGAATCGCTTCCACATGCCGGCGGGAACGCGCCATGGGTGGATGATCGAGATCAGCCGCAAGGAGTATGAGGCGATCATCAGGGCGTTTCCGGAGACGAAACCGCATACGGAATGAAAGAGCGGCGGCGCCGCGTTCAACGACCGCTCAATGACCTGCACTACGCATCAGCGAGCCGCCGTCTAACGAAACCCCGCCCCCGCCACATTTTCCATGAGCTCGATCGCGAGCTGCGAGGCCACCTGCGAAGGGCCGGGTTCGGGGGCGCTCGCGCGGACGAAACCACCGGGCCCGGCAACCAGCGGCTGCGGCGCGGGGCGCGGTCGTCCGTTGGTCATGAAGTTGGCCAGCAACCGGTCGGATCGCAGGTCGCGGACATTGACGCGGAAACTGATCCCGTCGGGCGCGCGACTGTCGGACGCCATCAGGATCTCGACCAGCCAATCGGCCGATTGCGACAGCGCCTCCATTTCGAGGCCCTGGACATTGGCCCGCTCGCCCGCCCCGGCGTTAAGGCCCGCGCGCCGCATGATCATGTTGCGGTCGACGATCTGCGCGCCCCCCGCACGCAGCGTCTGCTGGAAATTCTCCTCCATCTGCCACTGCACGGGCTCGGACACGAGCTGCGCCCGCTTGCTGCGCACGCGCTTGGTCCCGGCGACCTCTTCGCTCTTATCGCGCTTCAGGAGGTTGCGGTCGCGCACCGAAACCGCGCCGGCGGGGCCGCTCGTTTCCTCGACCACCTCATTTTCCTTTTCGCTGACCATGCCGTCGCGGGTCAGGCGATCCTCATATTCCGAGGCCACTTCATCGGAGAATTCCTGATTCCACAGGACGACGATGCGCGGCGAGCCCGCCTGCTGATAGGCGCTGCGAAAGCGATGGAGAGCCACGAGCGCCGGGTCCGCGCGCGGCGGCGGCGGGGGCAACGTTTCGGGCTGACCGGCGCGCATCTGGGCGGCCGCGGGCGTCGACAGCCCGGCTGCCGCCGCGGCGAGCAGCATAAGCGGTTTGGCGAACGGGTGGCTCAATTTGCAGTCCCTCCTCGAGGCGAATGGCATCCGCCCGGATGGGCGGCTTCGTCATGACCGGGGTGACAGCCCGAAGGACCGGAAACAGGCGCCAACGGCACCACCGGCGGCGGCGCGAACGATGAGCCCAGCCCCATCATCAGATTGTTGAAGAGCAGCGCGTCGTTCACGCTCGCGGCTTCTGCCGCTGCATCGCGCGCCGCCTGCTCCTGCGCCGCCTGTTCGGCGAGGGCCGCCTGATTGGCGTCCGACATCGACATCCGTTTGGCATCGGCGCTGGCGCGGGCCTGGCCGAAATCCCGCTCGGCGCTGCCGAACGCGCTATCCATCGCGCCAATGGCTGCGGCCCCGCCCTTCACTCCCCAGTCGACGACGGTTTCGCTCATGCTCATGCCCGTCGCCTGTTCGAGCTTGTGATCGCAATATTCCACCACCGTCGTCACCGCAGCCACGCACAGCGGTTCGGCGAAGACCGCGCCCGGTCCCGTCGTCCCCACGGTGGCCGCGGTGCAGCCGGCCGCGATCGCCGCACCGATGCACTGGTCGATGACCGCCGCTGCGCCCTTGCGCGCCGCGGCGCCGTAATTTCCCTGGCTGATTTCGGTCCCGACTTCGTAGCTGGTCACCCCCACGTCGATCAGCGTCAGCCCGTCCCCGACCTTGTCGAAATATCCGTTCACTCGCTTCACGTCGCGAGCGATGGTCGCGGAGGGATTGGGACTGGCCCCCGCCCCCGCGCCGTTGAAGATCGTCTGCGTCGCGCGGAGCGTATGTTCCCCCGCGTCCTGAAGCCCATAGGCCTCCTTCTTTTCGGGCGCGGTCGGCGGAGCGGCGGTCGGGGAGGCCGGCGCCGCGACGCCGGTCACCGGAGTCCGCGGCGGCGGCGGCGCGCTCTGCGCCACGGCGACGACCGGCATCGCAGCCGCCGCGAGCAGGGCCGCAAGCGCAGGGCGCGCCGCGCGCATCATTCGGTCCTCAGTTCGACCAGATAGGCGGCGACCTGGCCCATGCCGATCGAGCGTTCCTGATAGACGCTCGTCGCGCGCGGCGGGAGGAAGATCGTCTTCCACGCCGAAACGGGCTCGGTCGGAATCTGGGCGGCGTCCATGAAGTTCGAGCGCGCCTGGACGACCAACGGCTTTTTGGTGCAGTTCACCAGTCGCGCGGTGATCAGCAGCGTATCGGCTTCGGTTCGCTGCGCCCACAACCCCTCGATCACCACCTTGCGGGTCAGCGCCTTGTCGGTCATCTGGACGGCGTTGAGGTCGATCGGCGTCATCGCGCGCGGGATATTGGCGACCAGCGCCGGGCCGCCCGTGCTCTTCGCCCCGCGCGCGGCCGAGGTCTTGCATTTCAACACCCGGTTTTCGCGCGATTCGACCGATGCGGTGGCGAGCAGCGAGGTCAGCAGCAGCGCCGCGAGCGCGCAGGAACGTGTGACGTTCGGCATATGGGGACCCTTCTCTCAGTGGCCGAGCAGGCTGACGCGGAACGCCTTGTCGCGCTGCTGGATGTCCTTGCGCCGGGCGATCTTCGCCGCGAGCGCGCTGTCCTCGCCCGGAACATCGGCCGATACCGCGTCCTCGGCCCGTGATCGCGACCACAGGATCGCGCAGGACCCGTTGGCGGCGGCCATGATCGGTGCCTTGGTCGCCACGGTTTCCGTGCCGGTCAGATAGTCGACCCGGGCGGCCTTCAGCTTGCCGGGATCCGCGGCTTTCGCAGTCGCGACGGTGATCATGTCGGGCAGCGTATCCCACATCCTGATGTCGGCTTCGGTCTTGGCCGCCGATGCAAAGAGCGAGAGCAGCATGCCCGCCCCCGCGAGGCCGAGCGTACCCGAGTCGAGGTTCCCGCTCGCCATCGACACTAGCGACGATGTCGTCAGCGCGTCGCCGACCGCGCCGGTCGTCGCCTTGAATTCGGCCTTGCCGTTCAGGATCGCATCGATCGCCCGGCCGCCGCGCGTCGTCGCCTGATAATAGACGCTGCTGGCCGGGACCGCATCGAAAGCCGCCGTGTCGCCGAGTTCGAAACGGGCGGCCGTTTCGGCGCTCTGCGGAGACGCCTCGAAGATCATCTTCTCGGACTGGGCGCCGGCCCGCGCCTTCATCGGCGAATGGCCATATTCGGCGACCATCAGCAGCCGGTCGTCGGAGCCGGGCGCGGTGAGGCCGGGCTGTGCTTCGGTCGCGAAGCCGAAGGCTTCCTCGGCCATGCTCGGCTGATTCTGGCAATGATAGGTCCAACCCACCAGATAGTTCATCACCGCGAAGTCGCTCTTGAACTCTTCGGCCTCGGAGATCGTGTCCTGATATTCGGCGGTGCGGAACGAGGCGCGGGCGTTGTCGTAGTCACCGGCGCGCAGATAGAGCAGGCCGCGGTAATAATAGGCCATCGCCCGTTCGTAGGGCTCGCCCTTGAAATCCTTGTTTGCTTCCTTGCGGAAGGTGTCGCGCGCCGCTTCGGCCTGTTTGTTCTTGGCGTAGACCGCCTCGATCCGCGTCAGCGCCGCGTCGAACGAACGCTCGGCGTCGCTCCACAGCCCGCGGTCCATCGCCGCGAGGCCGAGGCGCTGGAAATTCAGCACCGCGTTGCGCTCGCCGCCGGTAAAGAGCGTGCGATAGAGCGGCTTCAGCGCCTCGGGCTTGTCGGCAAGATAGGCGTCGATCTCGTCGGGATAGGGGCCTTCGCCATATTGCCGCCGGAGAGCGGCGAGCCGCTTCCGTTCAGCCGCTTCCTGGGCGCGCCGTTCCTTTTCGGCTGCCTTGGCCGCGGCCTTGGCGGCCTTGGCCGCCGCCTTGTCGTCGACGACCGGCGCCGCGTCCTGCGCCGCACCGATGGTCGGGACTGCGATCGTGGCGAGAAGCGCGGCGGCCATCCACCGGCTGGATTTGAATTTCGACATCTTATCCCCCTGTTTTAACGGTAAACAACGTCGTCGCCCGAGGCGCGCAGGATGACATAAGGCTGGCCCGTCCACGGGATTTCACCGGTTTCCATGTCGACCAGCTCGAACAGGACCTGGGTACGGCGCTGGGTGAGGCCGCTGCGGCCGTCGCGGTTGTCGAGCGACGTCATTCGGCCGACCAGCCGGAAATCGAGCCCCGCGACGCCGGCGGTCATGCCGCGCGTCCCGACGTCGGCGACGCCGGTGCGCTTGAGTTCGCGTTCCTGCTGAATCAGGGTCATGGTCTCGCGGCTGATGAACCGGATGCGGCCGTTTGCGGCGCGGTTGAGACTGGCACGCAGCGCATCGGTGATCATGTTGCGGTCGATCCGCTGGCTGCTGTCATTATAGAAGGCCGCGCTGTCGACGACGATGCGAGGCGGCACCGCCGAGGCGATGAAATCAGGCCGCGACATGAGTTCGCGCACGACCTGGTCGGCCATCGCGTCGATATCGCGCGATTCGATCCCGATCCCGGAAATCGCGCCGCGCCCCCCCGGATCGAGCTCGGTCGCCTGCGTTCCCGATTTCTTGGGGCGGGCCTCCGCCGGCCCCACCGCGATCACGCATGTCGCGGTCGCCCACGCCAGAATCACATGCTTTGCCGAACCCTTCATCACCGTCCCCCTGATTGCTGTCGTCGGGCCTAGGGCGCGATCGTCGGGTAAGCGTGAGCGCGGAGTCCGGATTGCGTGAAAAATTGCGTGATAACCCGCGCGGCTGCGCTATGCGTCTGGTCAGGGGGGTGATTTGCTGCATGTCTGATGCCGATGGAAAATTCAGGCTCGACCTGATGGGGCCGTTTCGTTTGTCCGCCGGCGATGGCGGGCGGATCGAAGTGGCGAGCAAACGGGGACAGGCTTTGATCGCAACCTTGGCCGTTTCGCGCGGCGGCGACCGCACGCGAAGCTGGTTGCAGGAGCGTTTGTGGGGATCGCGCCAGCAGGCGCAGGCGCAGGCCAGCTTGCGGCGCGAGCTGTCGAACCTGCGGCGGATCGTCAATGGACCGCATGGCACGTTGATCGATGCCGACCACAATCGCGTTTGGATCGAACTGGACCGGGTCGAAGTGGCGGACCTGTCGCCCCGCGCGTCGGGAGAGTTTCTGGAGGGGCTCGACATTCAGGGTGAGGAGGCCTTTGAAGACTGGCTGCGCGAGCAGCGGCGCGCGATCGAGGCACGGCTCGAACGCGACGCGATCGGCCAGGTCCGGCTGCCCGAGACGATCATCGACCTTTCGAAGCCGGTTCCGGGCTTTGCCGGCCGTCCGGCCATCGCGGTCCTCCCGCTCAACAATCTCACCGGCGACGACGCGCTCGCCTATCTCGCCGACGGCATCAGCGAGGAACTGAGCGAAGGGCTCGCCCGGCTCAAATGGCTGCCGGTGATCGCGCGCAGCGCGAGCTTCCTCTACCGGGGCCGCGAGATCGAGCTGCGCCAGATCGGCGCGGCGCTCGGCGCGCGCTACATCGTCGAAGGATCGTTGCGGCGGTCGAGGGACATCCTGCGGCTGGGGCTGCAGATGGCCGACGTCGAAACCGGCCTGTCGGTGTGGTCGCACACCATCGACATCCCCCTCGCCTTCACGCAGGCCATGCTCGACGAACTGATCCGCGAAATCGTCGGTGTGATGGACATGCGGATCGACGCGGCGGAAAAGACGCGGGCGAGTTCGCGAGCGCCCGACCGGATGGACGTCGACGATCTCATCTGGCGCGGCCGGTGGCATCTGCACCGCTTCACGCGCGAGGATTCCGAGCTAGCCGAATCCTGTTTCCGGGAAGCGCTGGCACTCGCGCCCAACTCGGCCGAAGCCTTGATCCAGCTCACCTTCTTTCACGCGCGCTCGATATGGGCCGAGCGCAAGGAAGAAGGGAGGATGCGCGAGCTGCGCGCGCTGGCACAGCGCGCCATGGTCGCCGACGGCGAGGACGGCCGCGGCTTCATGTACGCCGGCATGGCCGAGCTCTGGATGCGCCAGACTCAGAAGGCGCTTGCCCTGTTCGACAAGGCGGTCGAGCTCAACCCCAGCCTCTCGCTGGCGCATGCGCAGATCGGCAGCGCCCATATCCTGCGCGATGCGCCGGCCGCGGCCGAGGCTCCGCTGCGCCTCGCCCTGCGCCTGGGCCCCAATGACGAGCATAATTTCTATGTCCTGGGAGAGCTGGCGGTCGCCCATTACATGATGGGCCAATGGGATCGCGCGATCGATCACGCCGATCAGTCGCTGCTGCGTCGCACGGCCTATTGGTATGCCCATACGACGAAGATCAACGCGTTGATCGAAAAGGGCGAGATCGAGGAAGCGCAGTTCGCGGCGCGGCACCTGATGCAGGCCAAGCCCGACTTTTCGCCGCGGTTCGTCGACTGGCTGCCTTTTTCCGATCCGCGCTGGAACGATCGCCTGAAATCGGGGCTGCGACGAGCGGGCATAGGCTGAAGACTAGCGGGACCGCGGGGGCGGTAAGTGGGGGGCATGACATGGCGTTCTTCAAATGGTTCGGCCAGATCGAAGCATTGCGCGCGGAAGACAAGGGGCTCCCGCCGAGCCCGCTTCCGCCCTTCGATTTCGCGGCGCTGACGCCGAAAGGTTCGCGCGAACGCATCGCGCAAGCCGCCGGGTCCTTCGCCTTTCAGCGTATCATTCCACCGGTTCTGCGTCTGTGCCAGACGATCTGGCCGGTCCCGTCGCTGTCTTTCTTGAATCTGGCAATCGTTACGCGGGACGACGATGTACGCGCGGTGCTGAACGATGCCGACCGGTTCGGCGTGCCCTATGGGCCGGAGATGTGCGATCTGGGGGCCGGAACGACCTTCGGCCTGGGACTCGACGGCGCGGCCCACAAGCGGCAGCGCGAGATCATGGCCGCGGCGATGCACGCCGGGAACCCTGCAGCCTTTGCCGAGGATCTGGCCGAAATCCTGGCCCGGACCCAGGCCTGCGCGGAGGCGCTGCTGGAGAATGGCGCGGGGCGGCTCGACGTGATCCGCGACTATATCACCCGCATCGCGACCGAAACGGCGCAAGGCTATTTCGGCCTCGATATCGCCGATTCCGACGCCTTCGCCGAATGGTCGCTCGCGGCGTCCTGCATGCTGTTCGGCGACCCCACGGGCGACCGCAAGACGCGCGACATCGCGCTCAACGCCGGCGCCCGGCTCCGCCTGTCGCTCGCAAACTCGATCAGCCGCGCCCAGCGGAACTGGGCCAGCCACCCCAAACCGAGCAAAGGGCGCCTCAAGACGATCCTCGATCGCCTGGTCCTGCTCCAGCGCCAACGCGCGGGAGGGCCCGACCCGATCAGCGATGCCGAGATCAATGCGATTCTGATGGGCATGGTCACCGGCTTCATCCCGACCAATACGCTGGCGGCCGCCAAGATGCTGGCCGAACTTCTGCGCCGGCCGGACGTCATGGCCGAGGCGAAGGATTGCGCGCGCACGGGCCGCCGCGACGACATGCGCCGGATATTGAAGGAAGCCGCGCGGCTCGATTCGGCCCTCGCGCCCGGTCAATGGCGCGTCGCGCGAAGCGATGCCGTGATCGCGGCGGGAAGCCCGCACGCGCGCCCAGTCAAAAAGGGCACGATCATCATGGTCTCGACCATGACCGCGCTTCGCGACCCCCGCCGGTTCCGGCAGCCCAACCGGTTCCGCACCGACCGCGACGTCGAGGGCGACCTGATGTTCGGCTGGGGTCCGCATGCCTGCATGGGCTCGCACATGGCGATCGAGCAGATCACCACCATGTTCATGACCTTGCTGGCACGCCCCGGCCTGACGCCGGCGCCCGGCAAGGAAGGCCGGATGGAATATACCGGCGTTTTCCCGACACGCCTCGACATGCTCTACGATCATCCGGGCGCGATCCAGTCGATGTTCCTGGTGGTCGTGCCCGTTCCCGCGCAACCGGGGTTTCCCAAAGAGGAGATCGACACAAAGATCGCGCGGCTGCACAACCCCGCGAAACCCACGGTCCGTAAGGCGTTCGACGCGAGCGGGATCGTCCATTTCGCATCGCTCGCGACGGTCGATTCGGAGGCTGGGCTCCACATCGTCCTCGAACTCAGCGTCGACGGCCCGGCCGAGGCCGCGATCGAGGCGATCGCCGGACAGGCCGGCGCATTCCTGCGCCCGGTCTTTGCGCTTGCCGGGCTCGGCGCCAAGGATGACCTCGCCGGGTTCCTGCGCCGCCATATCGTCCGCCTACACAGCCGGCCGTGGGGCGCGACGGGGCTCGACTATAACGGCACGAGCGAATTCCCGGTCGCTATGATCGCGCGCCAGCGGGACCTTGCGGCGCATGTCGAGACGATATTGGCCGAATATCTTGGCCGCGAGATTGGCGGCGGCAACCATGCGATGCGCGCGCTGACCTATGTCCGCCGTATCCTGAAGGGCGATCGCTATCATCTGCTGATGACGCGGAGCCGGCGTAATCCGCTGATCCGCGAGGCGCTGAAACGGCGATTCGATACGCTGATCCTCAAGCCCAGCCGCGCGCGGCTGAAGCTCGCCGATTATCGCACGCCCTCCTATAAGTCGGCCGCCCGGGCCTTCCTGACCTCACGCTCGGGACTGGTGCTGACGCTGCCGGTGCTGGCACTCTGGGCGGCGCTCGCGGTCGGCCTGTGGCGCGTCGTGGCGCCGCCGGCGGTTCTCGCATGCCATTCCCCACCGCTATGGCCCTGGGCATCGTGGCGCACGCTTCATTGCGCCGTCGACTGGGTCGCCTTGCCGCGCGCGGGCTGGGAACTGTTGACGATATTCGGCGGCGCGACCGTCGCGGCCGCCCTTGTCATAGCGGTGCTGATCTCCGGCGCCATCCTGCTGCTCCGCCGCAAAGAGACGTCGGACCGGATCGACGGCGAGCAAGCCCCCATCGACAAGCTCGCCGCGATCATGCGAACCGAAGACGAGCCCGGCCATGCCCAAAATCACATCATGGCGGTCGGAACGCTGAAGCCAGGGCTGTTCCGGACGCTGACCCACGCCTTCGCGCTGTGGGCGATCAGGATGATCATCGTCTTCTACTATCGCCCCGGTTTCGTGATCAACATGGGCACGATCCACTATGCGCGCTGGTGGCGGCTGCCGGGCACGCGGCGGTCGATATTCTATTCCAACTACGACGGCAGCTGGGACAGCTATCTGGAGGATTTCATCACGCGCGCGCGCTGGGGGCAGACCGCGGTCTGGAGCAACTGGCAGGGCTTTCCGCGAACGCGCGACCTGATCTTCGGCGGGGCGGAGGACGGCGACCGCTTCAAGCGCTGGGTACGGACGCAGCAACAGCCCGTACCCTTCTGGTACAGCCGCTTTCCCGGCCTCACGACCGACCAGATCCGCAACAATGCGCTGATCCACCACGGCATCGCGCGGGCGCAGAATGACAGCGAAGCCCGCGAATGGCTGCGCTGCTTCGGCTCGATGCCGCGCGTCGAGAACCTGATCGAGACGCACGAAGTGCAGTCGATCGTCTTCCGCGGCCTGCCCTCGCTGCCGCATAGCACCTGCCTCGCCATCGAACTTCCACCGCGCGACGATCGGGCGCTCGGCAGCTGGCTCGACTGGATTTCGGGGGGCGATCTGCCGGTCGACGGCCGCAGCCGGCCCGTGATCGATGCGCATCCCTTGGCCTTCGACCGCGGCCGCGGGCGATACGCCAGCCTGCTTCAACCCTATTGCGTCGCCTTCGGCGACCGACAGTCGATGGGCGAGGATAATCCGGCGGGGGTCGAGCCCTACAAGGGCCATTGGCCGCCCGACACCGGCGCGCGCGGCTCGATGGAAAGATCGGTGTTTCTCGCCTGTTCCGCTGCCGGCTTCCGCAAAATCTGCGCCGGCCTGCCCAACGGTCTGGGAGAGGATCTGCCCGCGGGCTTCTCGCCGGCCTTTCAGATGGGCATGGGGAGCCGGGACCGCATATTGGGCGATCGCGATGTCGCCGCACCGAAGGCCTGGCGCTGGAGCGACGTCGGTGCATCGGGTCGGCCGGCGGTCGAGGCCGTGATCTTCCTCTATGCAAAGGACGAGGTTGGGCTCGCGGAGTCGAAAGCGGTGCATCGGGAACTGCTCGAGGCCTATGGAGGGCGCCTGATCTTCGAACGCGATTGCCAGCCGGTGGGCGAGCGCCCCCAGTTCGAGCATTTCGGATTTCGTGACGGCATCTCACAGCCCGTGATCCGGGGCACCGAGCGCTTCACCCGCGGCGCACCCGAGCGCGACATCGTCGAACCGGGAGAATTTCTACTGGGCTATGCGAACAACCAGGGCTTCCTGCCGCCCAGCCCGCTGATCCGGCAGGAAGCCGACGCGCAGGATAATCTGCCCGTTCCCTCAGCCTCCGACCTCAGCCGCTTTCCGGATTTCGGCGCAGGGCGCTCGGGCGGGCTGCCGCGCGACTTTGGACGGAACGGCAGCTATCTGGTGATCCGCGAGCTCGAACAGCATGTCGAGGCGTTCGACGCCTTCGCCGAGACCAAGGCCGAGGAACTGGTGCGGGCGACCGGATCGAGAAATGCGGGCGCGTCGGCCGACGGACAGACAGCCTATCCCGATCTGTTCAAGATCGCCGGGCAGCTTCCCACCAAGACCTGGATCAAGGCGAAGATGGTCGGCCGCTGGCCCGACGGCCGGCCGCTGGTGGGCAATCCGGTCGAGCAGTCGAAGCCCGCCCGCACGCCGTCGGCGGACGAGGAGCAGCGGCGCCAGACGATCGGGGAGCAGGCGACGCGCAACATCGTCCATTATCGCGACGAGCGCTTCAACGACTTCACCTACGGCATCGACGATCCGCAGGGCTTCGCCTGTCCCTTCGGTGCCCATATCCGGCGGGCCAATCCGCGCGACAGCAAGGAACCCGGCGATCCGGCCGAACAGGCGATCACCAACCGGCACCGCCTGCTCCGCAGAGGCCGAAGCTATCACGACCGCAGCGCCGGAAAGGACGAAAAGGGCATCGTTTTCGTCGCGCTTTGCGCCGACCTGGAACGCCAATTTGAGTTCGTCCAGCAGACCTGGATCAATTCACCCGCATTCCATGGTCTGTCTGGCGAGCCCGACCCCCTCACCTCCCCCGACCTCGGTGCCGAGCGCAGCTTTACCATCCCGACCCCGGCGGGCCCGGTCAAGCTGACGGGGATCGAACAATTCGTGACGGTGCGCGCCGGCGGCTATTTCTTCCTGCCGAGCCGGTCCGCGCTGGCCTTTTTGAAGGAGACGGCATTCGAGTTCGGCAGGGCGCCCGCGTAGCGACGCCCAGCGCGGACCGCGACCCATCCGCCGGGCACGAAGCCCGGCGCGAATGCCATGAAACGGCCTGGCAGGGGCAGCAGGATTCGAACCCGCGACCCTCGGTTTTGGAGACCGATGCTCTACCAGCTGAGCTATACCCCTAGGCCGGACGCCGCCCTTAGCCGCATCGGGGGCAGATGCGCAAGGGGATTGCATCAGCGCATCGCAAAGGGCGAGCCGGCAAGATCGATAGCTTGCAAAGCATTCCCAGGCTGATATGCGCTGGCCGCACATGACCGCCGCCCCGCATCCCGAGGTTCCGCAACATTATCTGGGCGGCATCGCGCTTCGCCTGCTCGCGATGGCGAGCCTGTCGGCGATGTTCGTCCTGGTGAAGATGGCGGCCGAGGCGGACATCCACATTGTCGAAAGCCTGTTCTGGCGGCAGGCCATCGTGCTGCCTTTGCTCGTCGGCTGGGCGATGACGCACGGCGGGCTGTCGATGTTCCGCACCCGCCGCCCCGGCACCCACGCACGCCGCGCGATGATGGGACTCACCGGCATGGCGCTCAATTTCGGCGGCATGATTTTTCTGCCGATGGCCGAGGCGACGACGATCAACCTGTCGGTGCCGATCTTCGCGGTGATCTTTGCCGCGCTGTTCCTCGGCGAACCGACCGGATGGCAGCGCTGGAGCGCCGTGCTCATCGGCTTCCTCGGCGTGCTCGTCGTGCTCAACCCCACCACGGTCGTCGCGAGCGGCTTCCGCGGCGACCATGGCCTGGGCACGCTGATCGCGCTCGGCGGCGCGGTCATGACCGCGCTCATCACCATCCAGGTCCGCGACCTCAGCCGCACCGAAAGCCCGATGTCGATCGTCTTCTGGTTCAGCCTGATCTCGCTCGTCCCGCTGAGCGTGGCGCTGCCCTTCGTGATGACGTCGCACAGCGCGTCCGAATGGGCGATACTGATCGGGCTCGGCCTGCTCGGCGCGGTCGTGCAGATGTCGTTGACCGGGGCGTTGCGGCTCGCTCCGGTAGCGGTGGTGACGCCGATGGACTATTCGAGCCTGCTATGGGCGATCGCCTTCGGCTGGTATTTCTTCGGCACCTTCCCCGCCGACACGACTTGGGTCGGCGCGCCGCTGATCATCGCCAGCGGGCTCTTCATCGCATGGCGCGAGCACCGGCTGCACATCGAACGGCAGAAGGACATCACCGCATGAGTGCCGCGCCGATCCTCTATCATTGTCCCGACGCGCGGTCGCTGCGCTGCCTGTGGGCGGCCGAAGAGGCGGGTATGGAGATCGGCCTTCGCCTCCTCCCTTTCCCGCCGCGTGCCTTCGCCCCCGACTATCGCGCGGTGAACCCGCTGATGACGGTGCCGGGCTGGGTCGAGGATGGGCGGCTGATGACCGAATCGACGGCGATCTGCGAGCGCATCGCCGACGGGACGCCGCTCGAGGTGCGCCGCGACGAGGCCGATTACTGGGCGTATCGCAACTGGCTGCACCGGAGCGATGCGACGCTGACCTTCCCGCTCGCGATCATGATCCGCTACACGCGCGTCGAGCCGGAGGCGCGGCGGCTCGCCCAGGCGGTCGAGGATTACAAGGCCTTCTTCGGCGGCCGCGCCAAGAGCATCGAGGCGGCGCTGGCCGACGGGCGCGAGTGGCTCGTCGCGGGGCGCTTCACCATCGCCGACATCGCGATCGGCTATGCGGCCTTCCTCGCGACAACGCTCGATGCCGAGGATGTGCTGGGCGAAGCCACGAAGTCATGGCTGGCGCGCTGCATGGCGCGCGACGGCTTCGCGCGGGCGCGTGCGAGGCAGAACGCGGGCCAAGCGGAATGAAAAAGGGCCGCGGTTTCCCGCGGCCCTTCTGCTTTCTCGTTGCCGATGCTTATTCGAAATCGGCGCCGCCACCGGCCGGGCTGCGCGGCGGAGCCGCGGCGGTCAGGCGAAGCGCTTCGGCCGAACGGCTGATCGAGCTGATTTCGTCGGGGGTGTCGTCGTCGTCGACCACGACCTTCTGCAGCGTGCCGACAAGCGATTCCTGCAGTTCCTTCGGGCGCACGGTCTGCTCGGCGATCTCGCGCAGCGCGACGACCGGATTCTTGTCGCGGTCGCGGTCGATGGTCAGTTCCGACCCGCCCGAAATCTCGCGAGCGCGGTGCGCCGAGAGCAAGACCAGATCGAAACGGTTGGATACTTTGTCGACGCAATCTTCGACGGTAACGCGGGCCATGGTAATTCCTTGATCGAGGAGAGGCCAGCACCCTGGGGGTCTGGCGGCAAGCGCTGCGCGCTAGCAGCGGGGTGCGCGAATGTCAATCGAACCGCTCGCTTGCCCGCCCTGCGGCGGCCGGCCTATGAGCGGGGCATGATCGATGCCGCCGCTTCCGTTCCGCCGCCGCAAAGGCTGACGGCCGACGTGGCGGGGCACCGGCTCGAACTGCTCTTCGACGGCGCCGACCGGCTGACGCGATTGTGCGCGCTGATCGACGGCGCGGCCCGCAGCATCGACATCATCATGTATATCTTCGACGACGATCCCGCCGGGCGCGAGGTCGTCGCGCGGCTGGTCGATGCGGCGGGACGCGGCGTGCGGGTACGCGCGGTGATCGACAGCTTCGGATCGTCGGACACGCCAGACAGCCTGTTCGCGCCGCTCCGCGCCGCGGGCGGCGAGGTCATCTTCTTTTCGCGCCGCTGGCGATCGAGCTATCTGATCCGCAACCACCAGAAGCTGATCCTGTTCGACGGGACGATCGCCGTCACAGGCGGCTTCAACATCGCCGAACATTATCTGAGCCCGCCAGGCAGGAAATGCTGGTTCGACCTGGGGCTCGTCGTCGAAGGTCCCTCGGTCGCCAAGGCCGCGGCATGGTTCGAGCAGATCCACGCCTATACGGTGGCCAATGACGGCAAGCTCCTGATGCTGCGCCGGATGATCCGGGAGTGGCCGGCCGCAGGCGGCCCCGTCGCATGGCTCGTTGGCGGGCCGACGCAGCGGCTCTCGCCCTGGGCGCGCGCGGTGCGGCGCGATCTCGATCAGGCCCGACGGCTCGACATGGCGATGGCCTATTTCTCGCCCGGCCAGGGGATGCTTCGGCGGCTGGGGCGCGTCGCGCGGCAGGGCCATGCGCGCTTCGTCATGGCGGGCCGGTCGGACAATGCCGCGACCGTCGGTGCGTCACGGCTCCTTTACGGCTATCTGCTGCGCAAGCGAGCCGAGGTCTGGGAATATCAGCCGTGCAAGCTGCACCTGAAACTGATCGTGATCGACAATGTCACCTATATCGGATCGGCCAATTTCGACGCACGCAGCCTCTTCGTGAACGTCGAGGTCATGCTGCGCATCGACGATGCCGAATTCGCCGCGACGATGCGCGATTTCGTCGCCGGGCTGGAGCCCGATTGCGAGGTGATCACGCGCCAATCGCACAAGGCGCGGGCGGGCTGGTTGACGCGGCTGCGTTGGACCCTTGCGTGGTTCGTCGTCGGGGTCGCCGACTATACGGTGTCGCGCCGGCTCAATTTCGGTCTCGCCGAGCCCGACCTCGAAACGATCTGAGCCGTTTCTCAGTCCTTCCAGGCCCAGAAGAGGAAGCAAGGAGGGACATTCACCCACTCGAACGCATTGTCGATGCGCTGGAAATGCGCCGCGAGGAAATCGCGCGCGCGGGCGCGGAACTGATAGACGAGAAAGGCGCCGCCGGGGCGCAGGACGCGGTGCGTCGCCGAGGCGATCGCCGGGCCGACTCCCGCGGGGAGCGTCGAAAAAGGCAGGCCCGAAAGGACATAGTCGGCCTGCTCGAAACCGTGCGCCGCGATGATCTCCTCGACGTCGGCGGCCGATCCGTGAACGGCGATGAAGCGGCTGTCGCGGATGTCCTTCCGCAGATAGTCGATGAAATCCTCGTTGGTGTCGATCGCGATCAGCGTCGCATCGCCGGCCATTCGTTCGAGCACCGGGCGGCAGAAGGTGCCGACGCCGGGACCATATTCGACGAACAGCTTGCTGTTCTTCCAATCGACCGGCCGCAGCATGTGCCGGATCAGCGTCGGCGAGGACGGGACGATCGACCCCACCATGACCGGATGCTTGATGAAACCGCGGACGAACATGCCCCACGGCCCGAAAAAGCGTTTGAGCCGCTCGCGCACCCGGCGGGGCAGCGCGATCTTCGATTCTTGGGCCTGCGCCCGCGGATTGGTCATGATGGCTTTCGCGTTGTTGCGGTTTCCTCGTCGGTGGCAAAATCGGCGGCCCAGCGCAAGGAAAGATATGGGCTTGGCGCTGGACAGATTGCGCGTCGCGTGTAGGGAGAGGCGGGTTTGCGGCGAACGGAAGGGGCGGCATGACGGCGATATCGCGTTCGATCCCCAATGACCGGATGGCCGTCCTCTTCGCGATCATGCTCGTCGCGGCCGCGGGCAACACCGCGATGCAGTCGATCCTCCCCGCGATCGGCGCCAAGCTGCATATTCCCGACGTCTGGGTCAGCCTAGCGTTCAGCTGGTCGGCACTGCTCTGGGTGCTCACGGCGCCGCATTGGGCGCGCCAGTCGGACAAGCGCGGGCGCAAGGCGCTGATGGCGCTCGGGCTGATCGGTTTCCTGTCGTCGATGGCTCTGTGCGGGCTGACCCTGTGGGCGGGCCTGTCGGGCCTGCTGGCGGGCGGCGCCACCTTCATCATCTTCGCGCTGTTCCGCAGCCTCTATGGCGGGTTCGGCTCGGCCTCGCCGCCCGCGGTGCAGGCCTATGTCGCTGCGCGCACCGACCCCGAGGAGCGCACGCAGGCGCTGTCGCTCGTTTCCTCGTCCTTCGGGCTCGGGACGGTGATCGGGCCCGCGGTCGCACCCTTCTTCATCCTGCCCGTCGTCGGGCTGGCGGGGCCGCTCCTCGTCTTCGCACTGATCGCCCTCGCCGTTCTCATCACGCTGCGCTGGCGGCTGCCCAACGACACGCCGCGATTTGCCGCGCGCGGGTCGATCGCGCCCTACCCTGCCTCGGGCCTCGCCGACACCGCGCGCCGCGACGAAGAGGAGGACACCGACGAGGCGGCGCTGCCGCCGCTGCGCTGGACCGACCGCCGGGTGCGGCCGTGGCTGCTCGCCGGGCTGTTCGGCGGCCAGGCGCAGGCGATGATGCTCGGCGTCATCGGCTTTCTGATCCTCGACCGGCTGAACCTCAGGGCCAACCCCGACGAAGCCGCCGCGATCACCGGCATCGTGTTGATGGCGGGCGCCTTCGCGACCCTGCTCGCGCAATGGGGGCTGATTCCGCTACTCAAGATGACGCCGCGCGCCACCGTGCTGGTCGGCGCGGCACTTGGCGCGGCGGGCACGGTGATGACCGGCCTCGCGCCGGATCTCCACGCGATCGTCATCGGCTTCGCGACCGGATCGCTCGGCTTCGGCCTGTTCCGTCCCGGCTTTACCGCGGGCGCATCGCTCGCGGTCACCGGGCGGCACCAAGGCGCGGTCGCGGGCATGACCGCGTCGATCAACGGGTCGGCCTATATCGTCTCGCCCGCGATCGGCGTGCTGCTTTATAATTGGCACGCGATGGCCGCTTACGGCCTGATGGCCGGTTTCTGCGCCTGGCTGGTGGCGTGGGGCTGGTCCGCACTCCGGCAGGACCAGCCCCCGCACTCCTAATCCTGCGGCTCGTCGCTATGCTTCTGTTCGCGCACGGGCTTGAGCATACCCGGCGCGAAAAAGCCGATCGGGTTGACGCTCATCGCCTGCTGCTTGATCTCGCCCTGGATCTTTTCATAGTCGCGCTCCATCGCCTCGGTCACCGAGGCGCGGGTATCCTTGAGCGCGGCTTCGAAATCCTCCATCGTCACGCTGTCGCTCGCCATCGAGCGCTTGAGCGCTGCGAGCCCCGCGCGGCGAACCAGATCCTCCAGATCGGCGCCGGTGAAGCGGTCGGTGCGCCCGGCGAGCGCCTCGAGATCGACGTCCTTCGCCAGCGGCATCTTCGCGGTGTGGATTTCGAGGATGCGCTTGCGGCCCCCCGCGTCGGGGACGGTCACATAGATCAGCTCGTCGAGCCGTCCGGGGCGGAGCAGCGCGGGGTCGATCAGGTTCGGCCGGTTGGTCGCCCCGATGACGACGACCGACTGCATCTCCTCGATCCCGTCCATCTCGGCGAGGATCGTGTTGACGACGCGCTCGGTCACCTGCGGCTCGCCCGCGGTGCCGCTGCCGCGCGCGGGCACCAGGCTGTCGAGTTCGTCGATGAAGACGATCGTCGGCGCCACCGCCCGCGCCCGCGCGAACAGGCGCGCGATCTGCTGCTCGCTCTCGCCATACCATTTGGAGAGCAGATCCGACGATTTGATTGCAATGAAATTGGCGTCGGACTCGCGCGCCGCCGCTTTCGCGAGCAACGTCTTGCCCGTGCCCGGCGGGCCATAGAGCAGGAAGCCCTTGGCCGGACGGATACCGAGCCGGCGGAACGCTTCGGGATGTTTCAAGGGCAGCTCGATCCCCTCGATCATCTTGTCTCGCGCCGCGTCGAGCCCGCCGATGTCGCTCCACCGCGTCTTCGGCGCCTGCACCATCACCTCGCGCATCGCCGACGGCTGGACGCGCTTCAGCGCATTGTTGAAATCCTCGCGCGTCACGCGAAGCTCGTCGAGCACCTCGGGCGGGATCGTCCCTTCCTCGAGGTTGAGCTTCGGCATGATCCGCCGCACCGCCTCGATCGCCGCCTCGCGGGTCAACGCCGCCATGTCCGCGCCGACGAAGCCGAAGGTCGTGCGCGACAGCTCGGCAAGGTCGACATCCTCGGCGAGCGGCATACCGCGGGTGTGGATGCCGAGGATCTCGCGCCGCCCGCTTTCGTCGGGCACGCCGATCACGATCTCGCGGTCGAAGCGGCCAGGGCGGCGCAGCGCCTCGTCGATCGCGTCGGGGCGATTGGTCGCCGCGATGACGACGAGGTTGGTGCGCGGTTCGAGCCCGTCCATCAGCGTCAATAGCTGCGCGACGAGGCGCTTTTCGGCCTCACCCTGCACTTGCCCGCGCTTGGGTGCGATCGAATCGATCTCGTCGATGAACAGGATCGACGGCGCGGCCTTCGCCGCCGCCTCGAACACGTCGCGGAGGCGCTTTTCGGACTCGCCATAGGCCGACCCCATGATCTCGGGGCCGTTGATCAGGAAGAATTGCGCCTCGCTCTCGTTCGCGACCGCGCGCGCGAGCCGGGTCTTGCCGGTTCCCGGCGGGCCGTGCAGCAGCACGCCGCGCGGCGGGTCGACGCCGAGACGGCGGAACAGCTCGGGATAGCGCAGCGGCAGTTCGACCATCTCGCGCAGCTGGTCGATCGTCTCCCCGAGCCCGCCGAGATCGTCGTAGGTGACGTCGGTGCGCCGCGTGTCCTGCGGCTCCTGATATTCGGGAAGCAGTTCGACCTCGGTATTCTCGTCGATGAAGACCACGCCCTTGGGGCTCGCCGACACGACACTAAGGCGCACTTCGGCGAGCGCATAGGCGGGCGCATTGAGCATCTGGCGGAGCTGCGGCGGCATGTCGCCCGCCGACACGCGCTGCTGCCCCGCGGTGGCGACCGTATCGCCCGCGACGAGCGGGCGGCCGAAGAAGCTGCGCTTGAGCGCATTCGCCGAACCCTGAAGCCGCAAATTTTCCTGCGCCGGAGCGAACACCACGCGCGTCGCGGGGCGCGTCTCGACGCGATTCAGCATCACCATGTCGCCCGCGCCCGCGCCGGCATTGGCGCGTTGGAGACCGTCGAGGCGGACGACTTCGAGCCCCTCGTCCTCGGCATAAGGCGCCATGACGCGCGACGCCGTCTGCCGCTTGCCGCTGATCTGGATCACGTCGCCCTCGGTCACCCCGAGTTCGGCCATCGCCGATCGCGGGATGCGGGCGATCCCGCCCCCGCTTTCCTCGGCCCTCGCATTCGCCACCTGGAGCTTGACTTGCTTTTCTTTAACCGGTGCGTCGGCCAAGGCGTGTCTCCCGCAAAATAGTCAGAATGCCGAAGATAGGGCGGTCGTTCCGTGATTTCGACCCCCAACCGCTCGAACGCGATATAGAAGCGTTTCATGCCGCACTGCACAAATGCCTCTGGCGCACACGCCGGTCTCATGCCATCACATGGTCGAGAGACATTATGGCACGCCTCCCTCCCCTCAGCAGCATGGAAGCCTTTCTGGAGGTCGCCCGTCACGGCACGGTGAAGGCCGCCGCGAGCGAGCTCGGCCTGTCGATGCCGGCGCTGTCGCGGCGAATCCAGACGCTCGAACATGCGGTCGGGCGCCCGCTGTTCGATCGCCACCATCACGGATTGCGGCTGACCGAGGCGGGCCGCACGCTGCAGGGGCAATTGTCGCCGATCCTCGACGATCTGCGCGGGACCATTTCGCGCGTCGGCAGCCCCGACGCCTCGCTGCGACTCCACCTCAACGTCCTGCCGCTCTTCGCGCAGCAGCGCCTCTTTCCGCGACTGCCGGAACTGCGCCAGCAATATCCCGAACTGCATATCGACATCGACACGCTCTCGCACGGCGAGGCGCGGCTCGGCGAAGGGATCGACGCGGCGATCGCGCTCGCCCGCGCGATCGACCCCGCGCTCTATGCGGCGCGGCTCGACCAGGACAAGATTTTCCCGATCGCGGCGCGTACGCTCACCGACGGCGAACGGCCGATCACGGTGCCCGAACAGCTTCAGCGGCTGACCATCCTGCTCCATCGCGAAATGCCAGAGACCTTCGCCGAATGGAGGCACGCGATCGGCATGCCCTATCTCGAACCCGCGGGGATCGATTTCTTCGATTCGGGCCCGCTGATGCTCGAAGCCGCGGCGCAGGGCATCGGCGTCGCCTTCATGCACGGCCATCATTTCGACGACGCGCAGGACCCCCGCCTCGCCCGCCTCTTCGATTTCGACGTCGACAGCCCCTACAGCTACTGGTTCGTGTGCCGCCCGCGCGCGCTGCGCCAGCCCGCGGTAAAGCTGTTCCACGACTGGCTGCTCGGAGCGAAGATATAGGGTTCACGGCCGGTTCAGCCGACCGGGCGAAGCATTGTCCCGACCTATCCGCCGCGGAGGCTTCTGATGCGCCCGATCCTTTTCCCTGCCCTTTTTCTGGCTTTGCCTTCGTTCGCGCAGGCTCAGTTCGTCGCGGGACCGGGCCCCGCCCCCGAACCGATGCCGGGGATCGTCGACCGCGGCACGCTGCCCACCATGCCCTCGCTCGGCCATCAGCTGGGCGAGGCACGCGACCGCGTCGAAGGCGGCCGCAAGCGGGGCGAGCTCACGAAGCGCGAAGCCCGCGGACTGCGGCGCGATGCCGGCATGATCGAAACGCTCGCCGACCGTTATGGCGCTGACGGGCTGTCCGATTCCGAACGGCGCGAACTCGATATGCGAACCGAGGTGCTGCGCACGCTGACCGCGGCACAGCGGCTGCAAGGCGCCGCCAGGCGGCCCTGACCGGACGCGTCGCCAAAAAGGGTGGAAAATGGTGCTGCTGGAGAGGATTGAACTCTCGACCTCACCCTTACCAAGGGTGCGCTCTACCACTGAGCTACAGCAGCGTCCGGAGCCCTCTGCAGCGCATCGCCGCCGGGCAGGCGCGGCCTATGGCGGGGCGCCCCGCCGCTGTCAAGGTGCGAGGCTTGACGATCGGGCGATTTCACGGGCATGGCGCGGCGATGAGCAAGCCGCCCTCCCCCACCGACCTTGAGCGCGAACGCCGTCTCGCCGAGGCACTGCGCGCCAACCTGCGGAAACGCAAAGCGCGGGCGCGCGAGGAGAAGGCGGGGAGCGCGCCTAAAGACTGACGGTCACCGTCACCGCCTCATCCTCGACCAGTCTCTCGGCCCGGCGGATCGCTGACTTGACCGGCAGCAGCCAGCCGCCGCTTTCGCGGTGCGGAAAGACCGAGGTTTTCCAGATGCTGTCGCCGATCCGCGCCTCGACCCGCGCCGACCCGAACCCGCGTCGGCCGTCGAGCCATTGGCCGGTCATCGCCGCCACGCGAACGGCGTCGGCCGCATCGCCCTCTATGGTCAGGAAATACCAGGCGGCGGGCGCGGTCGCCGACTGCCAGCGCCACAGCGGCGTCGTGACGGTGATGTTCTCCAATGCGCGGCCTACACCGTTCGCAACGAAGTCACTTCTTCACCGCGCGGATCGGCACGGGAATGTTGCAGATATCCGCCCCGCCCGCCGGCCGGATGAAGAAGGGATCGCGCCGGTTGACGCGCGCCTCGGCGTAGCGCGCGAAACTTTCGCTGTCGCTCGACAGATATTCGAAACGTGGCCGCTCTGCCTCGGACAGTTCGCTCGCGAGCCGCACCGAAACGATCGGCACGCGCTGCGCCGCTTCGTCGTATACGCCGAGCGGTGCCGGCCCGCGCGGCAGACTCGACAGATTCTCGATCCCGCTGATCACCCGGCCGACGAGCGCGATGTTGCGGTCGAGGTGCCGCGGCGCATGACCGATGACGGTGTAGAGTTCGGATCCGCTGCCGGTGTTCGGCGACATGTCGCGCGCGACCCCGACCATCGCGTAGCAGTGGACGGGCCAGATCGATTTACTGTCGTTCGCGAGCGGCCATCCGGCCCAATGCCCCTGACCGCCCGCATAGGCATCGCGCAGAGGATTGGGGGTATGCCATCGCCAGAATTTGGCGATGGCGGACGCATAGTCTTTCGACTTGATCCTTTTGTCGTCCCTGCTCAGCGCATAATCGCTCTCCGGCACCGTCGCCAAGCCCTCGGGCAGCGGCTTCGCCTTCGCCGGATCGTCACCGTCAGCGTCACCCCATTGCGCGACGTAATTGTCCTGCACCCGGTAGACGCTGGTGCCGTCCCACCAGTGCGCGGCGGCGAGTTTGCGAATATTGCCGATCCAGCCCTGGCTGAATGGCTCCGGCATCAGTTGGATGACGACGCGGCGGGCCTTTCCGGCCGTATCGGGCGCAAGGTCCATCACCAGCAGGTCGGCGGGCGCGATGGCGGTCCATTCCTCGGCCTTCGCCGCATCGACGACCTGCCCTGGCGAGAGCGCGGGCTCCGCGTCTTGCGCGTGGACGGCGGACAGGAGCGCGAGGGCGGCGGTGGCCGCGAAGAGCAGTTGCTTCATCGCGCCTGTCTGCCACGCCCAACCGGCTTGCGAAACCCCCGGCGAACGACTAGGGCCCGCCTTCACCAGTGCATGCGGAGCGGTGGCCGAGTGGTCGAAGGCGCTCGCCTGGAAAGTGAGTATACGGCAAAACCGTATCGAGGGTTCGAATCCCTCCCGCTCCGCCA
>Ga0182747_1001003_pt1 | contig 23417 bp, 16 predicted proteins | sample eDN3rd30CBELigBY_FD_128526 | JGI IMG/M metagenome (GOLD analysis project Ga0182747, IMG submission 128526) | Enriched backyard soil microbial communities from Emeryville, California, USA - eDNA 3rd pass 30_C BE-Lig BY (version 2) (version 2) | ecosystem: Environmental > Terrestrial > Soil >...
AACTTGCGGACGTTTGAGGTCGATCTTGCGGTGACCGAGCGGCTGGCGCCGGACCTGCCGGAAGGCACCGTGATCGTTGGCGAGAGCGGTATCTTCACCGCCGCGCATGTCGAGCGGTTGGCCGGGGCCGGTGTGGATGCGGTGCTGGTGGGCGAGTCGCTGATCCTGCAGTCTGACAGGGCAAAGGCTGTGCGGGAGATCTCGGGCGTGCGTCGTGTCCGCTGATCCGGTATTCGTGAAGATTTGCGGATTGCGGGATGTCGATGCGGCACGGGTGGCCATAGAGGCTGGGGCGGATGCCCTTGGGTTTATCCTGGCGCCGTCGAAACGGCAGATTTCTCCTGCCGTCGTCCGGGGAATCCGCGATGAGATCGAACGGGATGGCGCCGCACTGCCCCGGTTTGTTGGGGTGGTGGTCAATCTGGGTCCTGTGGAGATTCGCGACATTGTTTCGGAGAGCGGGGTCGATATGATCCAGCTTTCGGGTGATGAAGAGCCGGACATCCTGCAGGAGATCGAGACGCCGGTGATCAAGGCTCTGCGGTTTTCCGCGGGGACAGGTGTTGATGAAGCGCTGCGCGAGGTCGAACGCTGGGTCGGTGTTCCCAGTCCGCCACGCTACGTTCTGGTGGATGGGCATGAGGTCGGGAGCTACGGTGGCACGGGCACCCGAGCCGACTGGGATCTCGTGGCAGAGGTAGCCAGGCGCTTCCCGGTGGTCATGGCCGGAGGGCTGGATCCGGAGAATGTGGTCGAAGCGATCGATCGGGTGCGGCCGTTTGGCGTCGATGTCAGCTCCGGCACGGAGACCGACGGGGCGAAAGATCCCGTGAAAATCAGGAATTTCGTTTGTCGGGCGAAAACCAGAAGCGCCCCAGGGCGATCGTGATCATGCCCATGTCATTGAATCAGGATGGGAAGTTCGTGAAGCAGCAGTGAAAAGAGGGGCGATGCCGGATCGCGACCAGATGCCTGGCCCAGATCCCTGGATTGAAGGCCAGGCATCTGGTCGAGGAGATCTCGCATTCGAGACTCTCATGCCTGGCGAATCTGCATTACCCGTGTGGAATCGACCCGACCTGAAAATCGGGCGAGGTGACATTCCGGTCCCGCTCGTCAAAGCGGGGCCGGAATGTCATCGTTTGCTACAGATCGACTTTCTGGCTTTCGAGGCGGTTGATCATCATGAGGCGTGGTTCGGTCATGTCCTCAATGGAGTAGCGCAGACCCTCTCGGCCGAGGCCGGAATCCTTGACGCCGCCATAGGGCATGTGGTCGATGCGATAGGAGGGGATGTCGTTGATCATGACGCCTCCTGCCTCGATCTGCTCGAAGGCGACCAGCGATCGTTCCAGGTTATTGGTGAAGACGCCGGCCTGTAGACCGTATTCGGAGTCATTAAGCTGACGGATACCTTCGGCAAAACTCTCCACCGGGAAGATGGTGACCAGGGGAGCGAAGGCTTCCTGCGAGCAGACGAGACTGTTCGCAGGTGCGTTTTCGATCACCGTCGGCTCGTAGAAGGCGCCGCTGACATTGCCGCCGGTGAGGACGGTGGCTCCGGAGGCTACAGCGTCGTCGGTCCACGATTTCGCACGTTCGGCGTGCTTCTTCTCGATCATCGGCCCCAGTTCTGTTTCCGGGTCCATCGGATCGCCCTGTTTAAGGGACTTCGAGGCGGCGACCAGTTTTTCCCTGACTTCGTCATACTGTGACTGATGCACGAAGATGCGCTGGACGGAGATGCAGGTCTGCCCGGCGTAGGAGTATGCGCCAGTCCTGATCCTCGATACGGCGAAGTCGACATCAGCGTCGTCGTCAATGAGGACGCCAGCGTTACCGCCGAGTTCAAGCACGACCTTTTTCTTGCCGGCCCGTTCCTTCATCTTCCATCCGACAGATGGGGAACCGGTGAAGGAGAGGAGTTTGAACCGGTCATCGGAGATCATGGCGTCCCCGGTTTCCCGGGTCATGGGCAGAATGCTCACCGCACCCTTGGGAACGCCGACGCGATCGATGAGGCTGGCGAAAAACAACATGGTCAGGGGAGCAAGTGTCGGTGGCTTAAGCACGACAGGGCTGCCGGTGGCCAGCGCGGGCGCTATCTTGTGAAGGGCGAGATTGAGTGGAAAGTTGAACGGTGAGATGCCGGCAACGGGGCCGATCGGGAAGCGCCGAATGATGCCGATGCGGCCCTTGGAGGATGGCAGCAAGTCGAGCGGGAGGACTTCGCCTTCGATGCGTTTCGCCTCTTCGGCGGCATTGATCAGGGTGAAGATGCCGCGATCAGTCTCGGTGGCGGCGTCCTTGACTGGTTTTCCACTTTCCCGGGCGAGGATACCGATGACGGTATCCCGTTCCTGCGTGAGGGCGTCGGCGAGATCGTGGAGCCATTGGGCGCGTTCGTACGTCGGTGTGGCCTTGAGCTTCGGGAAGACGTCGATCGCGGACTGAATTGCCACTTCAAGATCAGCTGGCTGGGCCATGAAGGTGGTGCCGACCACGCTGTCATCGAACGGGTTCGTGATCTCGATCTGATGCTTGTTCTCTTTCCAGTAGCCCGCAAGAAACATTGGGTATGTATGGCTCATCGAGCGATCCTTTCCTCATTGAAAATGCCCGGCATGTGGAGAAGGGCTCCGCTGCCGGGCATTACGGGGTCTTTCCGGGATGTTGGGGTGAGAGCGTATCGCCAACATCAGGAGATCATCGAACGCAACGCGTGCTGTGTTCGTCGCCGTTGTGGGTCCAGGTTCTCCGCTACCGGGCTTTTCTCCGGCCACCCCTGGCAATGCGCTCTAATACAGGCCAGCGCCGTTCTTGCGGAACGGATCGTAGTAGGTGTCCGCGTTAGTGTTCTGGTTTTCCGGACCAACGCCGGATTCCCACCAGGTTGGCATCTGGTTGCCGATGGTTGCGAGTTCTGTCTTGGTGTAGACCAGTCCCTCGCGTTCGAGCACGCCCAATTCGTATTCCTGGCTCATGGTGATGGCGTCGACCGGGCAGACCTGCGAGCAGAGACCGCAGAAAAGGCAGCGACCGGCTTTCAGGATGAACTCGCCAAGCTCACGGTCGCCTTCTTCCGATGGCACGACATGCATTTCCAGGCACGAGGTGGGGCAGATGCGGGCGCAGAGGCCGCATGCCACACATAGTGGTTCGCCCGTATCGGGATCGGCACGCAGCGATGGCAGGCCGCGATACCGCGGAGCCATGGCGCGGTGCTCCTCAGGGTATTGCTGTGCCAGTTTGGGCATGAAGAGCCGCTTCAGCGTGACGGAAAAACCCTTGACTTCATCGAACATCTGGATGGAGTCCCTCCTAATCGGCCGATGCGAAACCGGCGTCGGATGCGATCAGACGCGGCTGCAGCGGTCGCAGTGATTGTGGATTCGCGGTGAGTATGGTGGCACCTTGTTCACCAAGGGTGGTGACCGGTGTGACGATACCGCCGCGTTCGAGTCGAGCGTAGGTTACACCGGCATAGCCGGGAACCACATGGGAGATTTCGGCCATGATGCGGCTCGGATGATCCGCCTGGAGTCCGTAGCCCATGCGTCGGGATACCATACTCAGGATTTCAACTTCCGAGCGGGATTCGCCCATGGCCGGGACGGCGGCGCGGACGCGCTGGACGGTGCGATCAAAGTTCGTGAATGTGCCGTCCTTCTCCAGATTGAGCGCCAGTGGCAGGACGATGTGAGCGATTTGAGCGAGCGGTGAGTCGAAGGCATCGACCACAATCAGCAGTTCGAGTTTCTTGAGTGCTTCGAAAAGTGGTTGGTGGAGGACATTCGTTTTGGTTGCGAAGCCTCCTTCCACCCACATGGCCTTGATGGTGCCGTTATCAATAGCGTTGACGAGGTCATCGAAGGCAACGCCAGGTTGTTCCGGAAGTCGCTTGACCGGGACAAAGCCATTCGATGTCGATGCCTTGTCGGCCCATCGTCCCAGCCAGAGCAGTTCCAGTTTTTCACGCGCGGACGCGTCAGTGACGGGCAAGCCACCCGGCAGGGTATCGGCCGTCAGGCCCATATCCGTGGTGCCCTGATGGTTGGCCGGACCACGGAGGGAGGCCACGCCACCACCCGTGCGCCCGATGTTACCGGTGAGGATCGAAAGGTTGGTGCAGGCCGCGGCGATGGCGCCCGCATCCTCATAGTCCGTCGCGGCGTCGTCATTCATAATGCGGAACGGGATCGTGTGATTGGCGACCGCCTGATGTGCTGCCGTGTGGAAGATGGCGCCAGCCGGGAATCCTGACGCAGGGGCGTCTGCCTGCTCCTGCTTGCCAGTGACGAAGACGAGAGCGGCTTCCGTGATCTGATCGGCGGACACGCCGGTTTCCCGGGCCACCTGATCGAGATCGACCTGCTTGATCGCCGACGTCTCGCCGGTTGCGAGACCGAGGCGGACAACCTCCGAGGCAATGGCTTCAATTACCTTCGCCGTGGTGTTCGGGCTTGGCTTCAGCCAGAGTACCGCCCGGTCGCACAGCGGGTAATGCTCGGTGCTGACCACGACGATCCGGGTTTCGAGATAATGGCGGGAATGATTGATCCAGTAGGATGCAATCGGGGCATGTTCGAAGATCGATGGACCAACGACCAGCAGGTTTTTCGCGGAAGTGAAGAGCTCCTGCATATTGTTGGTATGTGCGACGTCGTAACCGAGCGCCGCCCGGGTGGCGCGTTCAACCGCAGCCTGGTTCGGACTCAGGAGCCGGTTGACCGAGTTTGACTGCATGACGGCGCGGGAGAACTGCTGGAGGACGTATGCCTCCTCATTCGTGTTCTCCCCTGAGGCGAGCGCACCGAACGCTTCGCCCTGATAGTGGGCGAGACCTTCCGCGACCAAATCGATGGCTTCTTCCCAGGTGATTTCATAGGCGCGGCCGTCGGTATCGCGCGACCGGGGGTAGAAAAGACGATCGGCGGATTGAATTTTCTCGTGACCCCATCGTCCGCGGTCACAGGTGTATCCGTGATTGACACCGCGCTCCCAGAGATGGGTCGTGCGGCGGACCAGACCCTTGTTGGATTCGACGTTGATCGTGCAGCCGACATCGCAGAAACCGCAGACGGTCTCAGTGGTGTCGAGTTCCCACGGGTGATGGCCGAAATGACGATCCGTCAGGGCGCCGACAGGGCAGACGGCGATACACATGCCGCAGTTGGTGCAGGTGCCTTCCTGGATCATGTCCTGACCGAACTGGGGCGAGATCGTCGCTTCCAGGCCACGGTTCGCGGCCTCGATCGCCGTGACGCCGATGATCTCGTCACACACGCGGGTGCACCGGTTGCACATGATGCAGCGGTCCCACTTGTAATCGATCGTGGCGCTGAAATGCTCGTACGGTTGGGCGAGCTTCGGGCGGCGATAGGGGTTGGCGTTGATGTTGTGCAGGTAGGTATTGTCCTGCAAGTAACATTCGCCGGATTTGTCACAGGTCGGGCAATCGAGCGCGTGATCGATCAGATACATCTGAAGAATGTACTGTCGAGCCTCCATTGCGCTGGGCGAGTGGGTGAGGACTTCCGATCCTTCGCCGAAGACGGCCGAGCACGACTCGACAAGTCCTCCGCGCCGACCGAGGATTTCGACCGTGCAAATGCGGCATGATCCCCAGGCTCGCATGAGCGGCTGGAAGCAAAGGTTCGGCACTTCGATGCCAACCATCCGGGACGCTTCCAGAATGCTGGTGCCGGCAGGAACCGTAACTTCCTGGCCGTTGATCGTACCGGTGACCATTTTTTGTTCAGTTGCTGTCACCATAGGTGAGGGAAGCCTCCGTCGGTGTACCGCGGGCCGCGAAATCCATACCGGTTGATGCCGGTCGATTCATTCACGAGACTACGTGGAACCCGCCCCTGAGCATAGCTCTGTATCCGCGTAATTGAGGGTACCTGCACGCACTGATAGACAGTCCGCCTGGTCCCTCCAGACTGTGTTGATGGTACCACAGGGGATGCTTCCATTTGGGCCAAATGCCTGATCCTGCGGCACCTTTACCTGAGTGGCCGATACCTTGGGGTGGACCGCGTGATTTATCTTTACAGCAACATGTTTTTGGGCGCGGGAAACCGGTGCCCGGAGGGGGAGTCTCTCCCGCATCCAGCCCTATTTGGTGGAGGAATACTTGCCTTGTCATCTACGACGATTGAAGCTCCGGTTGATACGATGCGCACCGTTATAGGTTTGGAAGTCCATGCGCAAGTGCTTACCAGGAGCAAGATGTATTGCTCCTGTTCGGCTGATTATGCGAACGCCGAGCCCAATACCCACACTTGCCCGGTGTGCCTGGGGCTGCCCGGCGCCTTGCCGGTCATGAATGAGGCGGCGGTCGAAACCGTGGTGCGGACGGGAATTGCGCTCAATTGCACGATTCCGGAATACAGCAAACTCGACCGCAAGAATTACGTCTATCCCGACCTGCCCAAGGGGTACCAGATATCCCAGTACGACTTTCCGCTTTGCCTCGATGGCTCAATGGAAATCGTGGTTAATGGCGAATCCAGGATGGCCGGGATTACCCGGGTTCATATTGAGGAAGACACCGGGCGACTGGTGCACGATGTAGCCGAGGACGAGGGTCTGAGTTTGGTTGACCTCAATCGCTCGGGTGTGCCACTGATGGAAATCGTGGGCGAACCAGACCTGACATCACCGGAAGAGGCCAGGGAGTACCTGGTGTCTCTCCGGCGGATCTTGCGGGCGATTGGCGCCTCGACCGGCAATATGGAAGACGGCGCGTTCCGGTGCGATGCCAACATCTCCGTGCGGGCGAAGGATGGCAGCTATATCGGGCCGAAGGTTGAGATCAAGAATATGAACTCATTCCGGGCGGTCGAGCGCGCCTTGCGGTTTGAAGAGATCCGGCAACGTGAGGCTGTTGCGGCCGGGGAGGAACTGGTGCAGGAGACGCGGGGCTGGGTTGATGGGCAGGGTGTGACCGTGTCCCAGCGGACGAAAGAAGCGGCTCACGACTACCGATACTTTCCGGAGCCTGATTTGCCACCGCTGAAGATGACCGAAGAGCGCGTCCAGGGGATTCGCGAATCGGTGACCGAGTTGCCATTGGCGCGTGAGCGACGCTTCATGACGGACTACGGGCTTTCCCCGGCCGATGCCGCGCAACTGACCGGCGAGCGCGCGATTGCTGATATCTATGAAGAGGTCGTCACCGGGCATGACGATCCCCGATATGCACAGATTGCCTCGAACTGGATCACGAACGACATCATGGGTCTCGCCCGGGCGCGGAGTATGCGTGCCGAAGAGTTGCCTCTGGATGCAGGCCAGATTCGCGAGCTTGTCGATTTGGTCCACGAGGAGGCCCTGACCGGACGGGCGGCGAAGGAACTGCTGGTCGGGCTGGAGGAGGGTGAGCGGCCATCCGCCGCCGCCGAGCGGTTGAATCTGCTATCGCTGGATGATGGCGACGAAGTCCGGACCGCAGCCCAGGCAGCCATTGAGGGTAACCCGGCAGCGGTAGCCGACTATGTCGGCGGCAAGAAGGCTGCTATCGGTCGACTGATTGGCGACACGATGAAGCGCACCGGCGGCCGGGCCAAGCCGGATGACGTTCGGGCGGCATTGATTGCCATCCTGGATTCCATGTAATTCGAGAATACGAGACAACACAGAGTTTTGGTGATGCGGATCAACGGCGATATCGCAGACCCTGGGAAGGTTCTTCGATGGTTGCGGAAGTAGATCAGGATATTCACGCGCAGGAACTCGCGACCCGGCCAGTGCCGGACCATGATTTGTTCGACGTCGCCGTTGAGCAATTCACGATTGCCGCCGATCTGCTGAACCTGGACGACGGCATGCGGCAAATTTTGCGATCGTGCCAACGCGAGTTCACCGTTAATTTCCCGGTGGTGATGGATGACGGGTCCGTCAAGGTCTTCACGGGGCACCGTGTCCAGCACAACCGGAATCCTGGTCCGACCAAAGGCGGGATTCGCTATCACCAGGACGTCACGCTGGAAGAAGTGAAGGCGCTGGCGATGTTCATGACGTGGAAATGCGCCGTAGTGGGTATCCCGTACGGAGGCGCCAAGGGCGGGGTGGTTGTCAATCCCAAGCAGCACTCGGCCGGGGAGATCGAACGCCTGACGCGGCGCTACACGACGGAGATTATGCCGATCATCGGGCCGGAGCGCGATATCCCGGCGCCAGATGTGAACACCACGCCGCAGATCATGGCCTGGATTCTCGATACGTATTCGGCGAATATGGGGCACTCTGTGCCAGCGGTGGTGACCGGCAAACCTCTGGTGCTGGGCGGATCCGAGGGACGCGTGGAAGCGACGGGACGCGGATGCGCGTTCGTGGTGGAGGAAGCGGCACGCGATCTGGGGATCAATCTTCACGAGGCGAAAGTCGCGGTCCAGGGGTTCGGGAATGTCGGTAGTATTGCGGCCGATTTGATCAACGACCTCGGTGCGAAGATCGTGGCGGTGAGCGATTCGAGCTGCGGTATCTACAACGCGAATGGTCTCGATTTGCGGGCCGTTCACGCGCATAAGGACAAGACCGGTTCGCTGTGCGGGTTTGCCGATGCCCAGGAAGTGACGAACGAGGAGCTCCTGGAGCTGCCGTGCGACATCCTGATCCCTGCGGCGCTCGAGAACCAGATTACGGCCAGCAATGCGTCCAAGATCCAGGCGAAGTTGATTGCCGAAGGTGCGAACGGGCCGACATCCCCCGAGGCGGACGAGATCCTGCATGACCGGGGTATCCAGCTGCTGCCGGATATCCTCGCGAATGCGGGCGGAGTTTCCGTTTCGTACTTCGAATGGGCGCAGGCGATGCAGGCCTTCCCGTGGTCGGAGGAGCAGGTCAATACCCGGTTGCGGCTGATCATGCAAAAGGCGTATCAGGCCGTGCGGGAATCCAGTCTGGAGCATGATGTCTCCATGCGAACCGGGGCAATGCTGCGGGCGGTGGCTCGGGTGGCGGAATTCACCCGCATCCGGGGCGTGTATCCGTAGGTTTCCTGATATTTCATCCCGATCATTTGGAAAACGGCTCCCATTGTGGGGGCCGTTTCGCATTTTCTGTTTGGCTGTGACGCAATCGCCATATACCGCCACACAATCTCCATGAGTTGTCATCACGGTCACCACATCGAATGCGGAGACTCGAGAGGTGAAGGGAGACATTGTGCGCTCCCATTTGATGAGCGACATGAGGGAGACAGGGAAATGCAGAGAGGCGCCGTTGAGCTTGATCGGGGAAAACCAGGGGTAGGGTTGACCGGGATGGCGTTGGAAACGTCCGGGGTGCGAAAGACATTCGGTGAGGGAGAGGCCCAGGTTGTGGCATTGGACGATGTTTCCGTGTCGTTCGCACAACAGGAGTTCACCGCGATCATGGGTCCATCCGGATCGGGGAAGTCTACGCTGATGCACTGTCTGGCAGGGTTGGACAGTGTGACGAGCGGGCGGATATTCATCGGGGAGGATGATCTCACCGCGATGAACGACAGGGAATTGACGCTCTTGCGGCGGGAGCGGATGGGGTTCATTTTCCAGCAGTTCAACTTGCTGCCCGCATTCAACGCCCAACAAAACATCCTGTTGCCGCTCAAGCTGGCGGGAAAGAAGCCAGACAAGGACTGGTTTCGGTCGCTGACATCCATCCTGGGGTTGCACGATCGACTTCGACATCGACCGTCCGAGCTTTCCGGGGGACAACAACAGCGGGTGGCCATCGCGCGGGCGCTTATCTCCCGACCCGATGTCATCTTCTGCGATGAGCCGACCGGCAGCCTGGATTCCCGATCCGGGCGTGATGTGCTGGATTTCCTGCGGCGCAGTGTCGACGAATTCGGCAGCACGATCCTGATGGTCACACACGATCCCATAGCCGCGGCCTATGCTGACCGCGTGGTTTTCCTGGCGGATGGCAAGCTGGTGGGAGATCAGCGGCAACCAACGGTGGATAGCATCGTCCTCACGCTTCGCGGAATGGGGGAGTAGGACGTGCTGAAGCTGACGCTCATTCAAATGCGGGTTCATTTTCGCCGGACACTGGCTGTCGTGATTGCGATCGTGCTCGGGGTGGCTTTCTTTTCATCAGCGATGATGTCGGGTTCAGTGATCGAGAGTGCCATCCGGAATACAGTCGGGAATCAATCCCGCGGTGCGGACATCATCGTGATGTCTGAAACGTCACCTGTCGATCCTGGGTTGGTAGATGAGATCGCCGACGTGAAGGGCGTACGGGAAACCGAGGCGCTTTCCACCGCATACGGGGATGCGGCCATGGGAGGAGCACGTGTCTTTCTTCGTGTGGGACCTCTCTCCGGGCTGCCTGAGATTATCGAGAATATGACCCTCAAGGAGGGACGTCTCCCGGAGGCGGCAGGTGAGATCGTTCTCACCGAGGGTGCGATCTCGTCAACCGGTGTCGAAATTGGGGATTCTATCTCCTGGTCGCCGTTCGCCGGGGAGGAAATTCCGGCGGTCCCGTTTACGGTGGTTGGTGTGCTCAAGGGCGGGAACGCCTTCGGTACGAACCTGACGGAGGCGTTTATTCTGGCGTCGCAGTTTTCCTCGCTCGTGCCGGATCCGATGGTGAATGGCGTGATCGTGCAGGTTGACGATGAGGCGATGCTGGAAGGCGTGCGCCAGGATGTGGAGGAAGTGCTGCCGGAGAACGTGTCCGCATTGACCTTTGACCAGGTAGTGGATGCGGAGGTAGCGCGACTGGATCAGGGCTCGAATGCACTCGTCTATGGCCTGGTGGCGTTCGCGCTGATCGCCCTCTTTGTTGGGGGGATCGTGATCTCGAATACATTCTCCATCACGATTGCCCAGCGGATGCGTGAACTGGCCATGTTCAGGTGTGTTGGCGCGGAGAAGCAGCAAATCTACCGCTCGATGATGTTCGAGTCGCTTCTCCTGGGGATCCTTTCGTCCGCGATCGGCGTCGTGGCTGGTTTCGGTGTCGTCAATCTCGTGACCGGGCTTTTCGTTGGCTCTGCCAGCAGTATCGGGATTTCGGGCATTCCTGTGATGGCATGGGTATTCCCCTTCATTGCCGGTGTCCTGGTGACGCTCCTTTCGGCGCTTGCTCCAGCGCGGGGTGCCACGGCTGTCCATCCGCTTCAGGCTCTTCGCCAGAGCGATGCTCCGGTGGTGTCGACGCGCGCCAGTCTGCGGAGGGCGGGACTTGCCGTTGTCCTGGTTATTGGTGGGGGCGGTGTGATGCTGGGCGGCATGTTCCTCAGCCTGTCCATGGAGGATGAATCGCCATTTGGTCCGTTGCTGATCGGTATGACGGGAGGTTCAGTCTCCTTCGTCGGGCTGATGCTTGCATCCATCTTTACGGTGCCATTCCTGATCGCTGGTCTGGGCACGTTTGGTTCCCGCATGTTCGGCCCAACGGCGGAGATCGCGACAGCCAATGCGACACGGAATCCCAACCGGACGGCCGCGACCTCGTCGGCGTTGATGATGGGGGTGACGCTTATAGCGATGATGACCGTTGGTGCGGCTACGGTGAAAGCGACGTGGACTGATGTGATCGATGACCGGTCTCCGGTTGACCTTGTGGTGAGCGAGGGAAGTGGCGGTGGCGACGAGATGCTGCCCGAAGCGGTATCGAGCCGGATCGCGACGATGGATGGCATTGAACACATCGCACCCATCCAGTCTCAGGTGATGGAACTGCGCCCTGGTGGTCAGAACGGCGCCGTGCAGATGAACGTCGTTGGTATCGACCCTGATGATGCCCGGGCGGTTGCCCGATCCGTCAGTATCTTCGCCGGGTATGCATCCGGAATCATGGTTATGCCAGAGGATGTCGCGAAGAATGAAGGTTTGGTTGATGGTGACCAGGTCGTCCTGATGGGTGAGCGAGGGGAATCCACGTTCACCGTCAAGGTGGTGGATCTGGCGAGTTGGGATGTGTACATTACGCCCGGTGATTTCTCGTCGCTCGCGCAGGATATCCCTGTGAGTGGGGTATGGCTTCGCCTCCATGACAATGCTTCGGTGAAGGGGGTTGTACGGGATATCTCGGACGCGGTGCCGGAAGGGATGTCGGTGTCGATTGAGGGAAGCGCGAACGATCGAGCGACGTATCTTGAGCTCGTCGACCAGATGCTGCTGATCACCACAGCGTTGCTTGGGGTTGCGGTTGTCATCGCCATCGTCGGAGTTGGTAACACGCTGACCCTGTCGGTACTGGAGCGGACAAGGGAATCCGGCATGCTTCGCGCGATGGGGCTGACTGCCGGTCAACTGCGGGGCACATTGTCGATCGAAGGGGCGATGATTTCGATCGTGGGAGGATTGATCGGCCTTGTCGCCGGGACAATCTACGGCTGGATTGGCGCCATCACGCTCTTCGGGCCCAGCTGGACGGTGACGCCCGGTTTCCCCGGGATGCGGTTAGCCCTCATTCTGGCCGTGACGGTGCTGGCCGGGTTGTTGGCATCAGTGATTCCGGGCCGTCGGGCGGCGACTGTGTCGCCGGTGCAGGCATTGGCGTCCGTTTAGCCCGGAATATTCACGAAGCAGCGTGAACGCCCCATGAACTCCCGTCATGCTGAGGCCGCCGCCGAAGCATCTCCCGGCGAAGCCGAATGCTCACCGGAACGTGACGTGCCCGGGTGTGCATCGTGCTTCGCACGGGGATCCTTCGCTTCGCTCAGGATGACGTGGCTGGCGCGCGGGGATTGCGTGTTCGTGAATAATCCAGGTTAGTGACGCCGGGAAGTTGGGCGAAGAACCGGGTCAAGGTTTCCTGACGGCGTTCGAAAGGATGCGGGCAGGAGGGCGAGGTTACTCGGCGACGAGGAGTTCGCGTAGCTCGTCTTCCTGTTTGTGGTGGGTGATGGCGATCAACTCGTCGCCTGGTTCGATGACCGTGTCTGGGGCGGGAACCATCAGTTCGTTGCCCCGGGCAATGGCAGCGATGGCGCACTCAACCGGAAGGACGATGTCCTCGATTGCGACATAGGCGACCGGGGAGCGTTCTGTGATGGTGGCTTCGACGATGACCAGGTCTGCGTGACGCAGGTTCAGGAGATGGATGAACGACCGCTCGGGTATCGCCTGGCCGATGAGGTTCTGGATGTAGTTGGTCTGGCTGACGGTGACATCGATACCCAGCACCCGGAACAGGTGCTCGTTCTTCGGATTATTGACGCGGGCGATGGTGCGACCGACGTGAAATTTCTGCTTCGCCATCTGGCAGATAACGAGATTGTCCTCGTCCTCACCGGTGACCGCGACAACCACATCTGCCCGTGCCGCGCCAGCGTAGGCGAGGACAGACGCTTCGGCGCCGTCGCCCTGAAGCACAATTGCTCCCAGGCGTTCCGAGTAGGCTTCCACCTTTTCGGGATCGATCTCGATCAGGAGGACTTCATGCTCGTCGGCGAGCAGGGTTTTGGTGAGGTAGTAGCCAACTTTTCCGCCGCCGACAACAATGATGTACACGGATCAGGACTCCTGGCTGGCACTCGCGGAATCATGGGCTGCCATGACTTCGTCAATGATCAGGGATGAAATGGTGGTGGTGGGGCATATGGTGGCGTAGCCGAGGCGTCGATAAGTGTCCTCGCGGACGGGATCGTAAATCCGGATCATGACGTATGGCACCTGGAATATGGCCCTGGCGACCTGGGCCGCCATGATGTTGCGGTTGTCATTTTCGCTGAGCGCGATAAAGGTGTCCGCCGTGTCGATATTGGCGATGCGGAGGACATCCTCGTCGATGCCGGTACCAATGACCGTATCACCACCGAAATCGTCCGGCAGGCGGCGGAACGAGGAAGAGTGCAGATCGATGACGGTGACACGATGGCCGTTGTGATCGAGAAGGCTCGCGACGCGGGCACCGACCCGGCCGCATCCCATGACGACGACATTCATTCGAGATCCAGTTCAATGGATTTAATCAGCCAGTCGGGCATTTCGTGCCGCATCAGCAAGACTTCGCATGGGGCGTTTCGGAGGACGTAATCGACGGTTTCGCCGAGGGTGCGTCGCCCGTGTTTTCGCTGCAGGGTTGCGCTGAATATGATCGCGCTGGCGTCCCGGTCGATGGCTTCATCCACAATGGCGGCGCCAGCGGATCGTGCCTGGAGCAGTTCGGTACCGACGATGCTGCGTTTGCCTTCGATATGTTGGCTGACATGGTTCTGCGCTTCGCGCAGAATGTCTTCTCCCCGCGCAACCTCATTCGGCAACTCGGCATCCAGCGGCATGGACTGGAGGACCTCAACCACATAGACCAGCGTGACCTCGACCTTCTTCCGCGATGCAATCTTCTCCACGATCTCGAGCAGCCTGAGATCGGCATCGAGATCTGTTACCGGAACCAGTATCCGCGACCATCCCTCATCGGAGTGGTCCGGAGTGCCACGAAACGCCTGTCGCAAGCTGACCAACGGACAAAACCCTCATGAGCAGGAGGGGTGAGACGATCCCCCCAATTCGGCACATGCCACGAAACGGGAGTGTAACGTACTGTTCCCCTGTCGTCACGCGATCTGATCCGCTGGTGGGGTTGATGTTGACCGTTGCCGGGCCAGGTGGACGAGCAGCGCGCCGATATCGCCGGGGGTGACACCGGATGTGCGCATGGCCTGACCGATCGACAGCGGTTTGGCGGCGTTGAGCTTCTGGATAGCTTCCATCCGCAGTCCGGGGATGGTGCCGTAGTCCAGGTCCGTGCCGAGTTTGGACGCCGCCGATCGTTGGTGGCGAGCCGCCTCGCGGTTTTCTTTCTCGATGAAGGACTGGTATTTGATCGCGAGTTCTGTACGCTCGAGGAGTAGTCCGGAAGGCATTTCCTTTTGCCACAAACCGATGGCAACCAATGCCTTGAGAACGGCTTTGAGGGTGACGCCTGGTCTTTGGACCAGGGCAAGGGCCGAGGTTGAGCGTGTGGCCGGTGTCATGCCTTCTGCCGCAAGTGCGGCGGCGTGACGATCGTTGTCGCCAAGCCAGATGGCGCCGAGGGCGCTTATGATCTTCGCCATATCGTGGGCTTCGCTGGCAACGGTAGCCGCGCGATCATCGCTCACCATCTGGAGGGGGTGGGCGAGGGGGGCGAGACGCATGTCCGCCGTATCCGAGCGGAGGATGAGCCGGAATTCCGCACGCGATGTCAGCATCCGGTACGGTTCGTCCAGTGGTGTGGACACGAGATCATCAATCATTACGCCGATATAGGCTTCTGCCCGGCTGAGGATGAGGGGAGCGAGGCCGCGAACGCGAGCGGCGGCATTGGCGCCGGCGACGATACCCTGGCCACCGGCTTCTTCGTACCCGGATGTGCCATTGACCTGACCGGCGACAAAGAGACCACCGATGGCGCGGCATTCCAGCGTCTGGAGGAGTTCGGTGGAGTCCAGGGCATCGTATTCCACGGCATACCCGTATCGCGTGATCCGCGCATGTTGCAGACCTTTGACGGAACGGACGATGTCGTGCTGGATGTCAGCGGGGAGACTTGTACTCAACCCCTGAATGTAGGCCTCGTGCGAGCGCCAGCCTTCAGGCTCGATGAAGATCGGGTGGGAGGTTTTGTCGGCGAACCTGCCAACCTTGTCTTCAATGGATGGGCAATACCGGGGGCCGGTGCCTTCGATGCTGCCGTTGTACATGGGCGCGCGGTGCAGATTGGCACGAATCAGATCGTGCGTGGCCTCATTGGTCGATGTTTGGTAACAGCGAAGTTGGGTGCGGCCGCCCCGGTTATCCGCCACCGAGAAGATGCCATCCGATGCGGGTGGAAGGGTCATCGTCTGCAGGTGACCTTCCTTACCATCCCGACTTAGCCAGAGCGGGCGATCGTCGGCAAGTTGTGGTTCGCACTGGGTCATGTCGATAGTGCGGGCATCAAGGCGGGGTGGGGTACCGGTCTTGAATCGCTTGAGCCTTATTCCGAGTTCGGCAAGGGATTGAGAGAGCCGGGTATCCGCCGCTTCTCCGGCGCGACCACCTGCGGTCGCATTCTCGCCGGAGATCATCCGGGCCCGCAGGAAGGTGCCGGCGGTGACGATGACGGCATCGCAGGGAATGAAGCCGGAGAAGCGAAGTTCGATACCGGTCACCGTGGGATGCGTGGAAGAGACGCCGTCGAAATGGAGGCCGATGGCTTCGTCCTGAATGAGATGCAGGTTTTCCTGGAGCTCCAGCGTCTCCTTCATGGCCAGGGAGTACAGGGTCTTGTCGCATTGCACCCGGATTGCCCGGACGGCGGGACCCTTGCTGGTGTTGAGTTCACGCGCCTGGACCGTTGTCATATCCGCGATGCGAGCCATGGCGCCGCCGAGCGCATCAATCTCAGCGAGCATTTGGGATTTGCCGGGTCCTCCCATGGAAGGATTACAGGGCATGAACCCGATACGGTCGAGGTTCGGGGTGATGACAAGGGTCGAACACCCGGCACGGGCGGAGGCAAGCGCAGCTTCGCATCCGGCGTGACCGGCACCGATCACAATGACATCGTATCGACCGGGAAGAATGGAATCGGCAACCTTGGTCATGAATCTCGCTCGGGCTAGAAGGGTGGCAGACATGTCGTCCAGTATGAGTATGGGTTTTGAGAGTGGCCAGCAAATTGGGCGTATTACGCTATGCTGGCACATGAATGGCGATATCCATCCGTAGAAATTGTACTTGGAGTCCCGCCAACTGGCAGAAGGGAAACACACGATGAGCGAACAACATACACAGGGTACGGGTCCTGTATCTGCGGCAGCCTACGGCACATCACGTGGCGGTGATGAATGGGAATCGGGCAAGGTCGTGCTTCTGGGAGGCGTGGCGGCCGGTCTTCTTGGTGGGCTTTGGGTGCTGCTTTCCGAACGAGAATCGAAACAGGAACCGCTTTCGAATCTGGAGCAGGCGCGGCTGGCCATTGAGGATGCGGCAGCCAGGGCAAGATCAGAAGGGCGGAAGGCCGGAGCTGAGCTTTCGTCTAACTTGCAGGGCTTGCGAGAGGAGGGGTCGAAGAAAGGCAAGCGTGCCCGGAAGGATGCTCGCAAGAAGACCTCTCGAGCGGGCAAGCGGGCAGAGAAGGAAGCGAAGGCGAGACGCGAGCATATCACCGCGCTTGTGGCTGCTGCCCGGGAAGATGCCAGGGGGAACCTGAGCAATCTCCAAAAGAATGCGCCAGATGTGGCCGAACTGGTCAAGCAGTTTCGTGCCCGGGCGGATGAAGCATCCACGGACGTCAAGAAGCAGGGGAAGCACCTGAAGTCTCGCGCTGACAAGGATGTGAAGAAGGCGCGAAAGGATGTGAACTCCTTTGTCGATATCCTCAAGTCCAAGGCCGCGGAAGCGGAAAAGGTGGCAGAGTCCTATATTGAATCCAACCTCCTGCCAAAGTTGAAGGACTTCGAAAAAGATGCGGCCGGGATGCTTGAGTCCGGACGGGAGAAGACCGACGAACTTCGAAATCACGCGGAGGAGGATCTCCTGCCGCAGGCGAAGGAGCGTGCCGGGAAGCTGCGGAAGCACGCCGAGGAGGATGTCCTGCCGCAGGCCAGGGAACGCGCAGAGAAATTGCGCAAGCAGGCTGAGGAAGAGGTGATCCCGCAGGCCAGGGCCAATGCCGAAAAGCTGAAGGCGACCCTGGAAGAGCAGGTTACCGATGCTGCGGAGAACTGGGACAAGAATTCCGCGGAGGCCTCCAGGCGGCTCAATGCTGCCAGGGAGGCAGCCCGGGTCCAGGCGCAAGAGGCGGGGGAATCCGTGAAGCGCGGTGGCCGGGAGACGAGATCGTTGCTGATTTGGTCCGGGCTTGCCGGAGCGCTGGTGTACAGCGTGCTCCTGAACGAGGAGCAGCAGAAGAAGGTCCGTCAGATCGGAATGGAGATTTTCGGTGAAGCCCGCGAACTCTATGGTGATCTGACGAGTGACGGAAAATCCCTGTCTGCCTGAGATGGATCTCAGATGTCTTAAGGGTGATTGGTGCTGATCGGCAACCTATCCCGAGGCGATGACTGGTCCTCGGGGTGGGTTGTCGGAAGCCCGGTCACTTTTCTCGTATTCCCACCTCCGCCCAAAAACCGTCATGCCGAGCGACGTTGCGGCATCCTTGCGTCATCCCGCTTCCGGACGCGCCGTGACGGGCTGGCATGGCATATTCCCAGACAGGGTGAGGGCGGACCCAAGGATCCCTCGACACGGATACGTCTCGCTTCGCTCGTCGCCCCGGCTCGGGATGACGCGTGGTGTGATGCAGGGTGACAACCGGTTCAGGATGCTATCACCCGAGGTGGGCGACACCTGTCCCGTACGGGCGATGACGGGCATCGCCCATCGGCACCGCAGGTGCCGATACCCCGATTGCCTCACTCCCATTCCCCACCTCCACCCAAAATTCACGTCATGCCGAGCGAAGTCGAGGCATCTTTGGACCGTCGGCAACATGTTACCCGGCACTCGTGGATTGCCATGACTCATTTGCCGTCCGCGTCTAGCGTTTCTGGGTAGGGAATGGGCCGTTTGTGCTTTTCGGTTGGGAGCCTCACCCGAAGACCCTCGCAACTGCGGGCGGTGGTCTCCCGGTTTCCGGCGCGATGTCGGGAGACCACAAGGGTGTTGGGGTGAGCTGGCAGCAGCCAGTGAATAGCGCAAGCGGCCCCTTCCCTACCGGGGTTTGAAGGTTGACAGTCTACCGGGGTGGCGCACTTCTGCTTGCTGGATGCGTATATAGGGGTAGGGGATCCCCGCACATGTTGCGTGGCACCGCAGCAAGGCTGCCAGAATTCACCCGCCAGTGGCAGCCTGGAAATCCCCGCCATGGCAACGAATTCGGGCAAGATGGCCAGAATGCCAATAAAGAATGCATTTTGGCAGCCTTGATACATGGTGAATCATGAGCGTCTGCAATGCATAGGTGACCCCGTGGAGGTCATTCGCGTCCTCCGACCCTGTGAAAGATCTGAATGGATGGAAGAGGAGGATCCACCTGCGGCGTCGATGATTGGCATTTTCGGTATATAGAGAAGGCGAGAGGATGTGCACATTCTCTCGCCTTCCGTAACTCTTCACTCCCTCGCTTGCTAGAGGGCAGAGGCGGCCTGTTTGGCACTAACGGAGCCGTGGCAGTGCTTGTACTTCTTGCCACTACCACATGGACAAGGGTCGTTCGGGCGGGTTTTGTTTGACTTCACGACTGGCTTGTTGGGGATGGCGGTTTCCTCACCGGCGTTCGTCACGGTTTCTGCCTGGGACACGCTGGTTCGCACGGGTTGCTGCGCCATGACAGGCTGGACGCGGAAGATGGCGCGGACTGCGTCGCGCTGGATATTCTGCAGGAGCAGGTGGAAGAGGCGGAAGCCTTCGGTCTTGTAGACGACCAATGGGTCACGCTGACCGTAAGCCTGGAGACCTACTCCCTGGCGCAGGTCGTCCATGGTGGTGAGGTGTTCCACCCAAAGCTTGTCGATCACCATCAGCAGGACATGCCGCTCCACCTTCTCCATCGTATCCCGAGGGAAGCGGGAGCTGATCTTTTCGTACGACTCTTCGCTATCGTCGGCGAGGACGTCAATGAGGTCCTCGGCTGAAAGTCCATCGATGTCATCGATGTCAAGATCAGACGTGAGGATCAGGCTCGTGTATTGGGCGAGGATATTGTCGTAGTCAATTTCGCCCTTGGCCGGGGCGTTTGCGTTGACAATGCTCTCGATTTCCCCTTCGATGAGTTCCATCATCTTTTGGTGAACATCGATACCCGCCACGATCTTCTTGCGATCGCCATAGATGACTTCACGATGGCGGTTCATGACGTCGTCATACTCGACGACGTGCTTGCGTCGATCGAAGTTGTGACCTTCGACCTTGGTTTGAGAACTTTCGATCGAGCGCGAAATGAACTTGTGCTCGATCGGTTGATCGTCATCCATACCGAGCTTGCCCATGAGGCCGCCGATGCGTTCTGACCCGAAGCGACGCATGAGTTCGTCTTCAAGCGAGACGAAGAACTGCGAGGAACCGGGGTCGCCCTGGCGACCGGCGCGACCACGGAGCTGGTTATCTATGCGGCGTGATTCGTGGCGCTCGGTACCGATGATGTGAAGACCGCCCAACTCCGCGACGCCTGGTTCCAGTTGAATGTCGGTACCGCGACCGGCCATATTGGTCGCGATGGTGACATGAGCCCGTTTGCCGGCATCGACCACAATGGCGGCCTCGCGTTCGTGCTGTTTGGCGTTCAATACCGAGTGTTCGACGCCGCGTCGCTTGAGCAGATCACTCAGGTATTCCGATTTCTCGATCGATGTGGTGCCGACCAGGACGGGACGGCCGGTGGCGCGAATCTCATCGATCTCGCGGGCGACCGCCTCGAATTTCCCGGGCTCGGTCTTGAAGATGAGATCGCCCAGGTCTTCCCGGATCATGGGCCGGTTTGTCGGGATAACGACCACGGGAAGATTGTAGATCCGGTAAAACTCTTCCGATTCAGTTTCCGCTGTACCGGTCATGCCGGCGAGTTTCTCGTACATCCGGAAATAGTTCTGGAATGTAATAGTGGCCATCGTCACATTCTGGCGACGGACTTTCACATTTTCCTTGGCCTCGATCGCCTGGTGGAGACCTTCGCTGTAGCGTCGGCCTGTCATCATGCGGCCCGTGAACTCATCAATGATGATGACTTCGCCATCCCGGACGATGTAGTCCTTGTCGCGCACGTAGACAGCGCCAGCAGTTAGTGCCTGCTCGAGATAGTGTGTAAGGTCAACGTACCGTTCGTCATAGATCGATTCGCCTTCCGGGATGCCAGCCAGACGCTCGACCTTGTCGATACCTTCCTCGGTCAACGTGGCGCTGCGGTGTTTCTCGTCGACTTCGAAATCCCTGTCCTTGCGGAGCTGGCGGACGATTTGGGCGAACTGATAGTAGCGATCCGCGGCTTGCTCGGCCGCGCCCGAGATGATGAGAGGGGTCCGGGCTTCGTCGATAAGGATGTTGTCGACCTCGTCGACGATGGCGTAGTTGAGTTCGCGCTGAACGGCTTTTTCGGGTTCAACCACCATGTTGTCCCGAAGGTAATCAAACCCGTACTCGTTGTTGGTGCCGTGGGTGATGTCGGCTGCATACGCCTCCTTGCGATCAACGGGGCGCAGGTGCATGAGGGACTCATCTTCATTGACGTAGTCAGGGTCAAACACGTAGGAAGACTCGTGCTGGAGACAGCCGATGGTGAATCCGAGCGCGTGGTAGATACGGCCCATCCACTGGGTGTCACGTTTGGCGAGGTAATCGTTGACGGTGACGACATGGACACCGTCACCGGAGAGGGCATTCAGGGCGACGGGCAGGGTAGCGGTAAGGGTTTTCCCTTCGCCGGTCCGCATTTCGGCGATCTTGCCCTGATGGAGCACCGAGCCGCCGATGAGCTGGACGTCGAAATGGCGTTGGCCGGTGATGCGTTTGGACATTTCCCGCGTGAGGGCGAATGACTCCACCAGCAGGTCGTCCAGTTCTTCGCCTTCCTGATACCGGTGGCGGAGTTCAGCGACCTTTTCGCGGATTTGCTCGTCGGTCAGGGTTTCAAACTCGGGTTCGAGGTCATTTATCTCCTGGACAAATGGATCGATGTCCCGGAGTTCTTTTTCGTTAGGGTCTCCCATGATTCGGGAAAAGAATGAGCGCATGTACTTCTGTCTCCAGGGTGACAACACAATCGTGATACGGAGCGACGTCAAATTGTCACCCAAAAGTATACTGCTAGCCACCAAACCGTTACTGTCGAGAGAGTTTCAACGGGCTGGCTCGATGAAACGTGGATGACGATGCCGGGGAACAATACATGGATTTTGCGGAACGGGTGTATGTGGTGGTGGCGCGAATCCCAAGGGGACGGGTGACGACCTTCGGGCGGATTGCCAGGGCGTTGGGCTCGCCGAGGGGAGCCCGGATGGTGGGGTGGGCACTGAACCGGTCTCCATCGGCGCTCAATTTACCCGCGCAGCGCGTCGTGAACCGCAATGGCGTGCTATCCGGCGCAGTTCACTTCGGGCATCCCGATGCAATGCATGATTTGCTGGTGGAGGAAGGTGTGTCGTTTCTCGATGAGATCACAGTTGATCTGGAGGCTCACCTGTGGGACCCGGCAGAGGATCCTGACCTCGACTACCTGACCGTGATCGTGGACGCCCCCTGATCCGCGGAGTGGGGAAGGTGGTGAGATGTGGGCGACAGTATCAGTCGGCCAAGGCACGATTGGTGATGGATGCCAACTCCCGGGCCGCAGCGCGGGGATCGTTTGCCTTCGAGATCGCAGACACAACGGCGATTCCCTTGGCACCCGCCTGGACTACTGTGTGGGCATTGGCCGGACCGATGCCGCCGATGCCCACGACCGGTCGTGAGCTGATTCGGCAACGGTTGGCGAATTCGTCCAGGCCGAGCGCTGTTCCGGCGTCGGCTTTGGTTGCGGTGCCAAAAACGGGGCCGATGCCAAGGTAGTCTGCGCCGAGGATACTGGCCTGGTGAATGTCTTCCTGCGTATCCGGGGAGTAGCCGATGATGAATCCGGGCGGCGTCAGATTCCTGACCTCGGGAATCGGGAGATCGTCGACGCCGAGATGGATGCCGTCGGCTGCGCTGGCGAGGGCGATATCCAGCCGATCGTTCACGACGAACGGGATTTCGTGACGCGTGCATTCCTGCCGGATTTGGGTCGCCAGGTGGAGCAGATCACGATCCGTGAGGGTTTTGGCCCGGAGCTGGATCATGGTCGCCCCGCCTGCGAGGGCTTCTCGCACCGTGGTTATGAGATCGCCCGTGACGTGTTGAGGGTCGGCGACGAAATAGAGTCTGAGATTCTCGGGGTTCATTTGACCGATGTCGCCCTGGAGATGGCTTCGACAATATCCGATGGCAGCGGAGCAAAGTGATTGACGGGAGAGTGGCCCTCGCCGATGGCGTATGACTGGCGAAGCGCATTCTCGATGTAGCGTTTGGCCAGGCGGATGGATTCCATGGTTTCGATACCCATCGCGAGGAAGCCCGTCATCGCCGCAGAGTAGGTGCAACCGGTACCGTGCGTGTTTTTCGTGTCAATACGTTCTCCTTCCATGGGGGTGAACTGGCCATCGGCAAAGACCAGATCCACGGCGGGACCTTCCATGTGGCCGCCCTTGATGATCACGACTCCGGGGCCGAGCGCGGCGATGGCGCGGGCGGCCTCCTGGGCGTCATCCGGCGATCCGATCTTCCTGCTGGCGAGGACTTCCGCTTCGGGAATGTTCGGGGTAATGACTGTTGCGAGCGGCAGGAGGTCCTTCTTGAAGGCGTTGACGGCGTCGGGCTGAAGCAGGGGAGCGCCTGATTTCGAGACCATGACGGGATCAACGACCAGGTGAGGGATTCCCCAGGCCTCCAGGCGGTCGGCGGCATTCTGGATGATGGCGATGCCGCTCA